>Ga0209025_1003088_pt1 | contig 16335 bp, 15 predicted proteins | sample AraplaMF_Col_mLB_FD_184256 | JGI IMG/M metagenome (GOLD analysis project Ga0209025, IMG submission 184256) | Arabidopsis root microbial communities from the University of North Carolina, USA - plate scrape MF_Col_mLB (SPAdes) (version 2) | ecosystem: Host-associated > Plants > Roots > Endosphere... | reverse complement strand
TGAAATTGCGCCTTTGTAATATGCATCTGTTTTGCATATTCTGCTTGAGAAATTGTTTTTGGATTAAATCCTTGAACGAGCTTTAACCTTGAATCCTTCGTAAATTTTGTCATAAAAAAACTGCACCCCAATTGTTAGACTGTGTCTAACAATTGGGGTGCAGTTCAATACGAGTAGGCTTTTTTATTTATCTGCTATTTCCAATCGCCCTCGAATTTTCTCCGGAATATCCTCTTCAGTGATAATGTCGTAAGAATACACATACTTTCCTTTTACATGAATTTTTAAGTAAGTTTTTCTTATAAAATCATTAGGGGTGTTCGTCCCCACTTTATATTCTCTCTCATTCCTTAATTCATCAACACCGTTTAGCGAGTACATAGCTCTTCCTTTATGATGGTAATCCGGAACGCCATGTCCTTTCGCAATGGCGTATACATTTTTTTCTTCAGCAATCGGATTAAATCTGTCTAAATCCCCGCGTAATATGAAGGGTAGTAAGTATATAGGAAGACCTATTCCTACTATGCAAATTACAAATTTCTTCATGATCGTTTCTCCTCTTGTTCATTTACATGCTTCAGTATAGAAAAAAATTCTTATGAATAAAGGGAGATTTTCTTAAGTTTTTCTTAAAAAGAGTTGTAAGGTTATTTTAACCAAAATTTTCATAGAAATACCTTTAAAAAGAACGTAAGTTCGTATATAATAAGAACAAATGTTCTTTTGTGAGGAGTGATAACCTTGTATGATTATTCTCTTTTACCGAATCGTATTATTTTATGTGTAGATCTTCGTAGCTTTTATGCAAGCGTGTCATGTATTAAAAAAGGACTTGATCCACGATATACAAAATTGGCTGTCGTAGGAGATGTAAACCGGAGTGGATCAATTGTATTAGCGGCAACACCACCATTAAAAGCGTTAGGAATTAAGAAGATGGCACGGTTGTACGAAATACCGAAGCGGCCGGATATTATTATTGTGAATCCGATTATGCATACGTATATGAAGTGTTCAACTTATATAACAGGCTTAGCTTTACAGTATGTTGCGCCGGAAGATTTTCATCAATATAGTATCGATGAGTTTTTCATGGATATGACCGCAAGTATTCATTTGTTTGCGAGTAATCCGCGTGAGTTTGCATTAAAATTTAAGAGAGAAATATATGAACGTACGCGAATTGAAAGTACGATTGGTATTGGTCCGAATTTATTATTGAGTAAAGTAGCGATGGATGTGGAAGCAAAAAAGAATCGGGATGGAATAGTGCAGTGGACATATGACGATATACCCGAGAAGTTATGGGGTATTAGACCGCTCAGTAAATTTTGGGGTATATCGTATAAAACGGAAATGAAATTAAATCGAAAAGGTATACATACGATTGGGGATTTAGCAGAGTACCCATTGAAGTATTTAAAACAATCATTTGGTGTAATAGGAGAAGAATTACATTTACATAGTAATGGGATTGATTTTAGCAGAATAGCAGAGAAATATGTTCCAGCGACAACATCTATAGCAAAAAGCCAAATATTATTTCGTGATTATGCGATAGAAGAGTTCACCGTTATTTTATTAGAGCATATAGAGGAAGTTTGTTACAGGTTGAGACGAGAAAAGAAATGCGCGCAAACGATCCATTTTTCAGTCGGATATAGTAAGGAATACGGAGGAGGAATAAAAAAAGCACATACGTTAAACAGAGCAACAAATGTAACGATGGATATATATAATGTTTGTACCTATTTTTTATACGAGAGACATACAGGAGAACCGATACGATCAATAAGTATTTCGCTAACTAATTTAATAAATGAAGGAGAAGAGCAAATTTCACTTTTCGATAACATTATACAAAGAGAAAAAGAAATGCGATTAACGAAGGTCATGGACGAAATTCGAACACGATTTGGTAAGAACAGTATTTTACGTGGGATTTCCTACACAAGCGTCGCAACAGCAAGATATAGAAACACATTATTAGGAGGGCACAAATCGTGAAGAATGCTAATATGCCAAAAGGAAGAGGTATGGTAAAGTGGCAACCGTTTGCTAGTATGCCAGAGCAGTTCGCCTGTATTAAAGAAATGATACAGGAGCAAACAAAGGTTTCGCGTCCAATCTTAACACAAGATGCAAAAGAAAGAATTGAAAATAAACTGTTAATTTCATATTTAGGTGAGGAAGAGGTTTTACTTACATATTATAAAAATGGCTATCTATATAAAAATTACATAACAGTAGCTGATATAAATCCATTAAATGAGACGATTATTTGTACTGATGCTTTTCATAATCAAAGAATATTTAAGTTTGGTGATGTAATTGGGGTTGATTAAAGTATGTTTCTAGGCAATAGGCTCATTTTTAAACTTATTGCCTAGAACGATTCGTTCATCTACCAATCATTCTGAAGGGGAAAATCTGGAACGTTTAGCATTTGTATTTTCTAAGAGAAAGGTTAATAATCTTATCTTTAACGAATGTACCGAAAGAAATTTTTTCCTCAAGCATGTGAAAGATGATAGCCCAATGGTGGGGCGGAGACGAAAAGTTACTTTCGTCGTGGAACTGAGAAGCCCCACTGTTCATGATTTAAATTGCATAGTATTAGCTACTTATTATTTTGAGTGTAAGTGTATATCTTTTAAGAGGATATACCAAGTTCTTTTATTTAGATAATTACTTGAAACTTGAATGGGAAAAACATGATCAAGCCCCCATTCTAATTCGTTTATTTCATTCTCAAGTCCTGTTGGATAGAGTAAAAGGATCTTAAAATTATTTTTAACAATATTTGATAAAATTGTTTGTAATTTTAGCGCTTCAGTCAAGCTTCCACCCCATCTAACAAATAAAATAGATTGAGAATTATGAAGTTTTTCGTAAAAATTATCAATTCTTCGATCTAATTTTTGTTTAAAATCATGGTATGTGATGAACCAATCTTCATTTGGAATAACAGGGAAATCGTGATAAGATGTTACGTTATATTTTGTGTCTTTTATAATATGAGAAAAAACAGGTTGTATCACGCCATCATTAAACACAACATTTTGATCCGGCATTGCGTGCATGTTTTTTAAATCCATAAAGTCTACAAAATTATTTTTCAATAATTTGTTGATAGAAGAAAGATTCGGTGATACAAACCAATCTAGAGGACCTGAAAATTTCCGCAGCTTATATTTTTTTAGATGGATAGCAGTATAACAATTTTCCCCTAAACTAATAACATCATCATACATTCCTTGAAGCCCATTCATTTCCAATACAATCATCCTTTTTTAGAAAAATTAGAAGGTATATATAAATTCTAAAAAGCGTTATTATGACACAGAATATGCTTCTGAAAAATAGGAGAAATGATTCATTATAAATAATATATGTATGAATAAAAGCTCCTGTGAAAAGGCTCACAGGAGGATAAAATAAAGCATATTTCGGGTTGTATACCATTTGTTGAGGTAAGAATTGTGTGTGACAATTCATGGCGTTTCTATAATAAAGCGGGAAAACAGAAATACATTGAAGTTAGTTGTGAGTAAATAATAATTTAAAATTAAACGGAAATAAGAAGCCCCAGTTGCTTCATTATGCAACTGGGGCATTTTTTAATCTCTTCCTAACTTAATTATACCACGTAAATAAAGTTCGAAATAGACTGTTTCTTCTCATGTACTACTGCTACAATCAAGAACACATGCATAGTAAGGAGAGGTGCCAAATGAGTTCTTTCGTTCTCGATTTTCAGGAAATAGAAAAAACACAGCTTTCACTTGTTGGTGGAAAAGGATTGAATTTAGGAGAGTTATCCAACATGCATGGTATACAAGTGCCAGAAGGATTTTGTGTTACAACGGTAGGATATGAAAAGGCCATCGAGCAAAATGAAGAGCTTCAAACTTTGTTGCAGCAGCTAACAAAGTTGAAACGTGAAGACCGAGCTCAAATTGGTGAAAGTAGTAAGAAGATTAGAGAAGTTATTATGGCAGTAGAAATCCCTTCTGATGTAGTGGAAGCGGTAGCTCATTATCTCTCACGTTTTGGAAATGAACATGCGTATGCCGTGCGTTCTAGTGCTACGGCTGAAGATTTACCGTATGCCTCGTTCGCTGGTCAACAAGATACGTATTTAAATATTATCGGGAAAGAAGCGATTTTGCAGTATGTAAGAAAGTGCTGGGCTTCTTTATTTACAGAGCGAGCAGTCATGTACCGTATGCAAAATGGTTTTGAACATAACCAAGTTTCTATAAGTGTTGTCGTTCAAAAAATGGTATTCCCACAGGCCTCGGGCATTTTATTTACTGCTGATCCGATTACTTCTAACCGGAAGGTGTTATCAATCGATGCCAGTTTTGGACTTGGTGAAGCGTTAGTATCAGGACTCGTCTCTGCCGATAATTATAAAGTAAAAGAAGGCGAAATCGTCGATAAGGTGATTTCAACTAAAAAAGTAGCTATCTATGCCTTAAAAGAGGGCGGAACAGAAACGAAACAGATTGATCCAGCTCAGCAAAAACTTCAAACATTGTCTGAACAACAAATTTTACAACTAGCACGGATCGGAAGACAGATTGAAGCTTATTTTGGCTGTCCGCAAGATATCGAATGGTGTTTAGCTGGGGATACATTTTATATTGTCCAAAGTCGCCCAATCACGACTTTATATCCAATACCAGAAGCAAATGATGGGGAAAATCATGTGTATGTATCGGTTGGTCACCAGCAAATGATGACCGATCCTTTGAAGCCATTAGGAATGTCCTTATTCCAGTTAACATCTTTTGGACAGAGGTTTCATGCTGGGGGAAGGTTGTTTGTTGACGTTGCACAAAGATTGGCTTCGCCTACTAGTAGAGAACTTTTATTAAATACGATAGGGAATTCGGAACCACTTATTAAAGATGCATTAACGACTGTAGTCGAGCGAGATGATTTTATTACATTGTTACCGGATGGTGAAACAGGAAAGAGTGTTGGTAAAAGTGGGTCACCTGTAAGCTCGCAACCAGAAATCGAAAATGATCCGGCAATCGTTACGAATTTAATACAGACTAGTCAATCGTCAATCGAAGAGTTAAAACAAAACATGCAAACGAAATCAGGGGTGGATGTACTTGATTTTATTTTGGAAGATATTCAGCAATTAAAGAAAATACTATTTCATCCGCAAAGTATGGCTGTCATTATGGCAGGTATGAATGCTTCAACATGGATCAATGAAAAAATGGAGCAATGGCTAGGTGAAAAGAATGCAGCAGACACGCTTTCTCAATCGGTACAAAATAATATTACGTCTGAAATGGGGCTAGCATTACTCGATGTTGCTGATGTGATTCGGCCTTATCCAGAAGTCATTGCGTATTTACAATGTATAGAAGATGATAGCTTTTTAGATGAATTAGTTCAATTTAAAGGCGGGGAAAAAGCTCGAGAGGCAATCGATGCTTTTCTAAATAAATACGGAATGAGATGTAGCGGAGAAATTGACATTACGAAAACGCGCTGGAGTGAAAAGCCAACTACAATTATCCCGATGATTGTAAATAATATAAGAGACTTTGAATATGGTGCGAGTAAGCGGAAGTTTGAAGAAGGACTACAGGAAGCTTTGAAAAAAGAAGAAGAATTATTAGATCGATTGCAGCAATTGCCGGATGGAAAACAAAAAGTAGAAGAAACGAAGCGAATGATTCGTAATATCCGTAATTTTATCGGTTATCGTGAATATCCAAAATACGGCATGATTAATCGTTATTTCATATATAAGCAGGCGTTACTGAAAGAAGCTGAGCAACTTGTGAAAAATAAGGTTGTTAATGAAATAGAAGATATATACTATCTAACTTTTGAAGAGCTTCACGAAGTTGTCCGCACAAATAAACTAAATTACGAGCTTATTCATAAACAAAAAAATGATTACAAATTATATGAAAAACTAACGCCTCCGCGTGTAATGACGTCTGATGGAGAAATCATTACAGGTAAATATAAACGAGAACACCTCCCAGCTGATGCGATTGTAGGTTTGCCTGTTTCTTCAGGAGTTATAGAGGGAAGAGCACGCGTTATTTTAAACATGGAAGATGCGAATTTAGAAGAGGGCGATATATTAGTTACTGCTTTTACTGATCCGGGCTGGACACCGTTATTTGTGTCTATAAAAGGGTTAGTCACTGAAGTTGGTGGACTCATGACACATGGAGCAGTGATTGCACGTGAATATGGATTACCAGCAGTTGTTGGGGTAGAGAATGCTACAAAATTAATAAAAGATGGGCAACGAATTCGGGTACATGGAACAGAAGGGTATATTGAAGTGTTGTAGTTGTGTTTAAAATGAAAGATCATCCGCTATATGTAGTGGATGATCTTTTTATGTTTTTAAACCAGTTGTTACTACGTGAAACATTGATGAATCAGAATGTATGTGAATTTAAAACAAAGAATATTTTCAAAAATATTACAAATTCAGACAACACCTTGTAAATTATCTGAATTTTCATTATTATATAAACGTTATAACGTATTTAATATTGGGGAGGAATAGGGATGAAGAAAAAGCCTTTTAAGGTGCTGTCTACGCTGGCGGCGACAGCTGTGCTTAGTTGCACATTTGGATTTGGTAGTCAATCTGTTTATGCGGCAACGCCGTCTAATACAGGAACTGTAAGTCCAATTGATGAAAATGTAGTTCAAGAGGATCGTTTAGCAGATGCGCTCAAGAAACGTGGGGTAATTAGTGAATCTGCATCGAAAGAAGACACATTAAAAGCTGTTGAAAAATACGTAGAGAAGAAAAAAGGTGAAAATGCTGGAAAAGAACCAGCAGGGGATAGTGTCTCAAGAGAAGCTTTTGACTTTTTGAAAAAAGTTAAAGATGCAAAAGCAGATGCGAAAGAAAAAGTTGATCAACCTGCTAGTGGCCCAGTAGTAGGACAAGCGCCGGTTAAAGGGGGATTAAACGGCAAAGTACCAACTACTCCAGCGAAGCAAAAACAATATAATGGTGATGTTCGTAAAGATAAAGTTCTAGTATTGCTAGTAGAGTTTGCTGACTTTAAGCATAACAATATTGATCAAGTACCAGGTTATATGTATTCAAATGATTTTAATCCAGAACATTATCAAAAAATGTTATTTGGGAATGAGCCGTTTACACTATTTGATGGTTCAAAAGTTCCAACATTTAAACAATATTATGAAGAGCAATCTGGTGGCAGTTATACAGTCGATGGGACAGTAACAAAGTGGTTGACAGTTCCTGGTAATGCGGCGGATTATGGGGCAGATGCTGGAGATGGTGGTCATGATAATAAAGGACCAAAAGGACCACGTGATTTTGTAAAAGAAGCATTAAATGCAGCTGTAGAAAGTGGCATTGATTTATCTGAATTTGACCAATACGACCAATATGACAATAATGGTGATGGCAATAAAAACGAACCAGATGGTTTGATTGATCATTTAATGGTCATTCACGCTGGAGTTGGACAAGATGGAGGCGGTGGTAGACTAGGTGATGATGCAATTTGGTCACATCGCTGGAACCTTGGAACACCATATCCAATTGAAGGAACAAAAGCAAAGGTTGATAACTGGGGCGGTAAAATGGCGGCATACGACTACACAATTGAGCCGGAAGATGGAGCAGTTGGTGTATTCGCACATGAATTTGGTCATGATTTAGGCCTTCCAGATGAGTATGATACGAAGTACTCAGGAGCAGGTGAGCCAATTAACTCTTGGTCTGTTATGAGCGGCGGTAGTTGGGCTGGTAAAATTGCAGGTACAACGCCACCGAGTTTCTCTCCGCAAAACAAAGAGTATTTTCAAAAAAACATGGGTGGGAACTGGGCAAATATTGTAGAGGTTGACTATGATAAATTAAATCGCGGTATCGGTTTGGCGACGTACTTAGATCAAAGTGTAACGAAATCAAATCGTCCTGGCCTGATTCGGGTTAACTTACCAGATAAAGATGTGAAGGGTATTCAACCTGCATTCGGTAAGAAATATTACTATAGTACAAAAGGCGATAATCTTCATACAACATTAGAAACACCAATGTTTGATTTAACAAATGCAACACAGGCGAAATTTGATTACAAAACATTGTATGAAATTGAAACAGAATATGACTTCCTTGAAGTACATGCAGTGACAGAAGATGATAAGAAAACGTTAGTGGATCGCATTGGTGAAAAGAATGTGAAAAATGGTCTAGACACAACGGATGGTAAATGGGTAGATAAGTCATATGACTTAAGCCAATTTAAAGGTCAAAAAATAAAACTAGTATTCGAATACATTACAGATGGTGGTTTAGCACCGAACGGTTTTACGCTTGATAACGCTACATTAACTGTAGATGGAAATGTCGTCTTCTCTGATGATACAGAAGGCGAAGCGAAATTAAAATTAAATGGTTTCGTTGTATCAAATGGTTTTGATAAGAAGAAACATAACTACTATTTAGAGTGGAGAAACTACGCTGGCGCTGATCAAGCGTTAAAATATAGTAGCGGTGTACCATATAATACAGGTCTTGTAGTATGGTATGCAGACTCAAGCTTTACAGATAATTGGGTTGGTATGCATCCAGGCGAAGGTTTCTTAGGAGTTGTTGACTCTCACCCAGAGGCAATTGTTGGAACGCTAAACGGCAAACCAACTGTAAAAAATAGTACACGATACCAAATCGCAGATGCTGCGTTCTCCTTTAACCAAGCGCCAGCATGGAAAGTTGTATCTCCAACACGTGGAACATATGATTACAAAGGATTACCAGGTGTAACGAAGTTTGATGACTCTAAATCGTATATGAATGATTTAATCCCAGATGCAGGACGTAAAGTACCGAAGCTGGGACTGAAATTTGAAGTAGTTGGACAAGCAGATGATAATTCTGCAGGTGCAGTTCGTTTATATCGTTAATAATGGAGAAGCTGTTGAAGGGGATATCTTTCAACAGCTTTTTTCATATGGCAATTTGTTCAGATTTATTAAAACATGTTTCCGTGCAGGCTTGGCTTATTTCTTTAAACCAGCCGCATAAAAAGGTCCATGAACTGCGATTGTTGATAAAATATGAGCAATTTCCTCCGGTGTTTCTTTTTGCCCGTTATTTAACCATTGCTGAATGACACCTATATGAGCAGATGCCATATAGGAAGCTAAGTATTGGCTTGGAACAAGTAAATTTTCCTTATTAATGAGAGCACCATTTGTATCCTCAAATAATGTTTTCCACATAAACTCTTTCAGTTTTGTTTGGAATGATAAATCTCCTTTCGGGCTAAGTACAGCTTTTATAAAACCACTATTTTCATTTAGAAATTCAAGAATAGAAGTGATAAGTAGAAATGGCATTGTTGGGGAAGGGTTTGATCCAAGATCCGCAATCACTTCTGGAAATTTCTTTTTTGCAATGCTAGACATCTCATGCATAATTTCTTCTTGGCATTTTGTCATTAAATCAAATTTATCTTGATAATGCGTATAAAACGTACCACGATTGATGTTTGCTTTCGTTGTAATATCTTTCACTGTAATGGCGTCAAAACCTTTTTCTTCAATTAACTCAACCAATGCGTTTCGTATGGCAGTTTTCGTACGAACAACACGTAAATCTAAATTACTATCGCGCAAAGCATGTACCTCCTTAATTTTTTTCAACACTTTTTAAGAATGTGTCTTATAACCGACACATTCACGATTTTTGATTATTGTATAAGGTTCAACTCAAACATATAATTCAAAATATAAATAAACAACACGTTGTTGGTTATTATAAATCAAATGATAGGAGGAGAAAAGAAAATGTTTAAAAATAAACTTTTATTGTTATCACCAGTTATTGCACTACTTGTTGTTTTTATTTTTTCATTAACATTATTTCCAACCGTTCAACCTAAGCCGAAAAACTTGCCAATCGCAATTGTAAATGAGGATCAAGGAGTAGAAATTCCGAATCAACCGAAAACGAATATGGGGCAAACGATTGTTGATAATATGAAAAAGACATCAAAAGCAGAGGAAGAACCTGCGGTGAAGTGGGTAGAAGTAAAAAATAAGGAATCCGTGCAAAAAGGTTTAAATAATCAAGAGTATTATGCAGCATTAGTCATTCCGAAAGACTTTAGCACAAAACAAGCATCATTACGAACACCACAGCCATCTTCGCCAGAGGTAGAAATATTCATCAATCAAGGAATGAATACAGCGGCATCAACTATGGCAGGACAAATGTTAAATGCGATCGTTGATAATATGAACAATACTGTTCGTACACAACTATTAGATGGATTGAAAGCGAAAGGTGCTACTTTAACAGCAGACCAAGTTTCGAATGTAGTAACACCGATTATGAAGAAAGTGACAAATGTAAATGAAATCGGAAAAAATAGTGCGAACGGTAACTCACCAATTTCTTTATTCCAGCCGTTATGGATTGCAAGTTTAGCGAGCGCAGCGCTTATCTTTATTGCGATAAGTAAAATGCCGCTTCGTACAAGAAACGAAAACTTTGTATTAAAACTAAAGCAAATCGGAACAGGCGCCATTGCCGCGCTTGTCATTGGGTTCGGTCTTACATGGAGTGCAGATGGTATGGTAGGACTAAACATTTCAAATTTCACTGATACGGCCTTATTTTTATCCATTACATCGTTTAGTTTCTTCTTCATGATATCGGCGGTACTTTCATTAGTTGGACTAAAGGGAATCAGTGTATTTGCTCTCTTACTATTCTTCGGGGCACCGTTATTATCGTTAGCACCTGAAATGTTGTCGCCATTTTATCAAGATTGGGTGTATGCATGGTTGCCAATGCGATTTATGATTGAGGGGCTTAGAGAAATATTCTTCTTCGGAAAAGGGTTAAGCTGGAGTACACCTCTTACTGTACTCGTTTGGATTGGCGTAGTAAGTATGATTATTATTTTAGCGACTGCTTTCAAACGTAGTATAGTAAAGGAACATAAAACGGAAGTGAATGCATAAGAGATAAAAACGTTTCACTAAGAGTGAAGCGTTTTTATTTCTTATTAACTTATAGGTTAAAGAGAATAGAAGCGTTCGAATTTGCGGTTCCTTATTTTATACATGCTCCTGTTATTTCAAATTGCATAAAATGTTATGCGGAATAACGGAGGGGATAGGATGTATAATTCGAATTATTATGATTGGTATAGGCAAAATGATAAGCTGATTCGTGATATTGAGAAAGCAATTAATGGAGAGTTTAGTGCTATAAATTGCTATGCGAAATTAGCTAACATGGCTCCAAATGCGGCGGAACGAAATCAAATTCTTGAAATTCGTAACGATGAAATAAAGCATTTTCATCAGTTTGTACAGATCTATACAAATTTAACTGGTCAGCAGCCGAAACCACAAATTTCAGAAGAATGCCCGAATACGTACTTACAAGGATTAGAATTCGCTATACAAGATGAACAGAAGACAGTAGATTTTTACTTGGAAATTTCAGATGAAACATCGGATGCACATCTGAAAGAGTTGTTGCGCAGAATAGCTGCCGATGAACAAAATCATGCGGTGTGGTTTTTATATTATTTTGTGAAGATGAAGTGAATATTGAAGGAATTAAAACCGTTTCACTAGTAGTGGGACGGTTTTTTGATGGAATACAAGTTGTAAAATAGATATCTTGAAGGTGTAGTGAGTAATCTTGGTATATAATGTATAAAACGTAAATTAATAAAGAGAGAGGTAAGTATATGAAAGGGGAACGGCAATATGGAGAGAAACACAGTTGAAGAATACACAATTCGAACTGCTACGGAAGAGGAAAGTGATAGCATTATCACTCTATTAAAAGAAGTAGCAGAGTGGCTACAGCATAAAGAAGTGAATCAATGGCAGTATCTGTTAGGGGGAGAGGCTACGGCTGAAATATTAGAAGGTATAAGAGAGAAATATACATATGTGGTTATGAAAGAAGATGAAATTATCGGTACGGTTACCGTATCTCCTAAACAAAATGAATGGGATGAGCGTATTTTTGGTAAGGAGGAAGTTTCTAATTCTTTATACATTCATAGATTTGCAGTGAAACGGAAGTATAAGGGGAATGGAATCGGAGAATGGATTTTACAGTGGGTAGAAGAGAATGTACAACATGAAAAAGAGTTTTTGAAACTAGATTGTGTAGGGCATAATCGTACGTTGAATGATTTTTATAAGAAAAATGGTTTTGAATATGTCGGGAGTACAGATGGACTTAGTAAGTTTCAAAAAAGAAGGGGGTAAGTGAATGAATCAAATTCATACGGATTTAGTTAAAAGGTTGATAGGGGAACAGTTTCCTAAATGGGCACATTTAGAAGTGAAACCTGTAAAGTTTAGTGGGCATGATAATAGAACGTTTCATCTAGGGGATGAGATGAGTGTAAGATTGCCAAGTGATGCAGCATATGCACCACAAGTAGAGAAGGAAAATAAGTGGTTACCTATATTAAGTAAGGAACTTTCTTTACCGATTTCTACACCACTTGCGAAAGGAAATCCATCTGAATCGTATCCGTGGCCATGGTCTATCAATAAGTGGATAGAGGGAGAAACAGTTACGAAACAAAATGTCCGTGACTTAAATGAATTTGCGGCGGACTTAGGATCGTTTTTAGTAGAATTGCAATCCATTGATGCGAGTAATGGACCGGTAGCTGGAGCACATAATTTTTACCGAGGCGGGCTTATAACTGTATATGATGAAGAGGCGAGAGGTGCTATCGAAAATAATAAGGACGTTTTTGATGAAACAGTAATAAAGCATCTTTGGGATTTAGCACTTCAGTCAACGTGGGAGCGTAAGCCAGTTTGGGTTCATGGGGATGTTGCACCAGGAAACTTACTCGTTAAGGACGGGAAGCTTTGTGCCATAATTGATTTTGGTATTTTAGGAGTGGGAGATCCGGCTTGTGATGCAGCGATGGCATGGACATTTTTTGATAAAAGTAGTAGAAATGTTTTTAAAGAAGTATTACGCATAGATGAAGAAACGTGGAATAGAGCAAGAGGATGGGCACTTTGGAAAGCGTTCATTACATATGATGCGAATAAGACTAGTAATAAGAAAATGGCAGAAGAATCGTATCGTGTCATTCAAGTGATTGTTGATGATTATAAGAGGTAGTAGAAAAAGCCTATTTTAAAATAGGCTTTTTCATATGATTAAATATTAGAAATGGAAAGAAGGAATGTAACATTATTATACAGAATATTTAGATAAATAGGAGGTGTCGAATTTTGAGTGAAATTGAATTAAAAAGGAATGTAATTAAGACAGGGAGTGAGAAGAGGATCATTCTTCGGTTTATACTCGCTAGTCTAGTTGGAGTGTTTATGTTTTTCGTACCAGTTACGATAAATGGTGCTTCGTCCATTATGATTGATCATATCGTATCATGGATTCGTACTTCAGTTCCGAGCGTAGTACCTTATTACGCACTACTTGTTATGGTAATGGGTGCGATTTATCCATTTTATACGAAAAAATGGAATGCATCTATCGTAGACATTTGTTTTTCTATTTTAAAGGTAGTTGGCGTCGTTTTTGGTGTATTATATTGTTTGAAAGTAGGGCCAGCTTGGTTCTTTGCACAAGATGTAGGGCCATTTTTGTATGAAAAATTAGTAATATCAGTAAGTTTACTCGTTCCAATTGGCTCGGCTTTTTTAGCGTTATTAGTTGGATACGGATTACTTGAATTTATCGGTACATTTTGCCGTCCAATTATGAGACCTTTATGGAATACACCAGGACGATCAGCAATCGATGCGGTTGCCTCCTTTGTGGGGAGTTATTCGCTTGCACTTCTTATTACGAATCGCGTGTATAAAGAAGGAAAGTATACGACAAAAGAAGCAGCCATTATCGCTACAGGTTTTTCTACAGTATCCGCAACATTTATGATCATCATCGCAAAAACATTAGACATTATGCATTTATGGAATGTTTATTTTTGGACTACTCTCGTTGTAACATTCATCGTAACTGCTATCACCGTAAGAATCCCACCACTTAGCAGAAAACCAGATACATATGTAACAGAAGAAGGGTTCCCAGAGCCAGTTTATAAAGAGAAAATGTTAGAACGCGCTTGGGAAGATGCGTTAGAAGTATCGAAAACTGCACCGAGTATTATGAAAAATATCGTAGTAAATTTAAAAGATGGCTTTATTATGACGATGGGGATTTTACCATCTATTATGTCTGTAGGATTAATTGGTATCGTCTTAGCGAAATTCACGCCAATATTTGATTGGATCAGTTATATCTTCTATCCTTTTACATGGCTATTACAATTACCAGAAGCAGATTTAGCTGCTAAAGCGGCATCTGTTGGTATTGCGGAAATGTTTTTACCTTCACTTTTAGTTGTAGGTGCACCGCTCGTAACAAAGTTTGTCATTGCGGTTGTTTCGGTATCATCTATATTGTTTTTCTCAGCTTCCATTCCTTGTATATTATCGACAGATATTCCGTTAAAAGTATCGGAACTTATTATTCTGTATGTACAGAGAACGATATTAACGTTGCTTATAATTACGCCGATTGCTTATTTGTTGCTTTAAAAGGAAAGGCGGGAATAGTTACTTTAAAGTTTTAAAAAGATACAATTATAAAAAAGAATCCTTCCATTTACAGAAGGATTCTTTTGTTTGGTATTTTTATCAAGTAGATACTCTAAAACGAAAAAGGTGTACACTTTCAGGTGAAAATGTACACCTTTTTGATGTTTTATTTATTTTTCGTATATGATGTAATACTTCTTAAGAAAATTCCTAATCCTGCAAAAAAGAATCCTAAGCATAATAAGCTGCCAGGTGTTCCCCAGGTAATTTGATCTAGCATTTTTATATCCTCCCATTTATCCCATATTAATTAACCATAAAACGTTCATCGATTAAAGTTTCACTTCATTATCATATAGTATTTTTCGGTTTTCATCCATATTTATCCAAACTATCAAACTGAAAAATTGATCCATAAATGAAAAAACAATAATCTTTTATAGAAATAATAGCGCTTTTTATATGCAAAACTTTAAAGAACGTACACTAGACCTTTAGAAAAAGAAAGATCTTACATGAAATGAAACCAATATAAATTTAGCTTGATGCAATGGGATTTACACGGTATTTGTTAGAGAGTTTTGCGGATGATTATGTGAGAAGGTATCAAAAATTAAATTAAGTGTAAGGGCATATACAAATGGGTTTTAATATTTTATTATTTATATAATGGAATATTGTTTTGTGTGATATAGTAAGAAAAAGGGGGCTTACAAATGGAAATCATTCACGAAAGAGCAAAGTTACGGTTAATAGATAGTGATGATGTCGAAAGTTTGTTTTCGATTGTAGAAGGAAATCGGGATATTTGGGCGTATTTAATCTCTAAAATGGATACTGCGCAAGATATGCAGCAATATGTGCAAAAAGCGATACAGGGTTATGGGAAGGGGACTCAAATACCTTTCGTTGTAGTGGATCAACAGACGAATACGATTGTAGGAAGTACACGTCTATATAATATTTCAGTAGAAGATAAAACAGTCGAGTTAGGCCAAACGTGGTATCATCCAAGTGTGCAACGTACGAGTATAAATACTGAGTGTAAGTATTTGCTTCTCCAGTATGCTTTTGAAAAATTGCATATGCTGAGGGTACAAATTAAGACAGATGTAAGAAATGAAAAAGCACAGCGAGCAATTGAAAGGTTAGGTGCAGTTAAAGAGGGTGTGCTTAGAAATGAAAGAAAATTGCCGAATGGCTATGTGAGAGATGCGGTTGTGTATAGTATCATCTCGAGTGAATGGCCAGGCGTAAAAGAACAATTGTTAGAAAAATTAGAGTTGTATAAAGAAAAGTTATAATTCGTGTTTTGAAAGGTATATTGTTCGTGAGGTATGAAAAATATACCTTTTTTCTTACAAAATGCTACTTTATTTTAATTCCTTTTGTTTCATCGTTCCCTTCTGAGAAAAAATTCGTTACAATGTAGTTGTATGGTAATAAACTTATGAATTTTAAAATGTAATGAAAACCGCAAATGAAAATGAATTGATAATCCTCAATTTTAAATGAAAACCCTTTTATATATAAATAACAAGTAAAGTTCCTTCTTTTAAATAAATTCAAACAAAACGATTTGATATAAATGTTTTTTTATAGAAGTATGGATGATGTACGGAGGCAATTACAAATGAAAGAAAATAAGAAGAGTAAGAAAAGACGAATCTTTCAAGTATTTTTACTAATGATTTGTTCTGCTATTTTATATGTAAGTTA
>Ga0209025_1003085_pt1 | contig 16346 bp, 14 predicted proteins | sample AraplaMF_Col_mLB_FD_184256 | JGI IMG/M metagenome (GOLD analysis project Ga0209025, IMG submission 184256) | Arabidopsis root microbial communities from the University of North Carolina, USA - plate scrape MF_Col_mLB (SPAdes) (version 2) | ecosystem: Host-associated > Plants > Roots > Endosphere... | reverse complement strand
GTTACCTACTATGCTAATGGTAGTGATTTAATTGTTGAATCAGAAAGTAAGAACAAGCAATTTGGTGGTATCACACAAAGTGTTATTTATCAGAATGGGAATAGAATCTTTGCTGAAAATCGTTCTAATAATGGATTACTTAATATAAACAAACAAGTAGAAACATTTAAAAATATAAAGGATAAAGATATTACATTAAACTTCTTCGGTTTTACTGTCAATGAAGAGCGAGCTAAAACTATTATTTTACAGTAAACTGTTTGCAGTGTGGATTTAACTTCTTTCAGCACGTGTTTCATGTAACGAAGTGAAATGGCAAGTGTTTTCGTGGTGACAGTACACGAGTAACGCTACTTAAAGGCACAAAATAAAAGGATGTTTCAATTGAGTATAAAGCGTGTTTTGATTACTTCAAAATGCGCTTTTCTATTTTCTTTTCTATATAGCTTTAAATTCACCGTTCTCTCAGTTGCTGCCATTACTATAATGAATAATGCTATTCAACTAAACGTGTGTATTTTTCTCGATGTTGAACCGTATTAGAATTAGATTATTTTGCACCATTTACCCGGAATCTGTGCTCTAGGGCATCGCTTTCTTAACTCAACGATGAACTCGAATGTATCCTTTAGTGAATTATAGATATTTCACCAACAATTAGAGAACTAGGTAAATATTTTTCAAATAAAGAATAATTGTGATATTATTTTAAGAAACATGATTTTAATAGCGGAGGATAAATTTTTTATGAAAGTACTTGTAGTAGATGATTCCGTGTTTTCTCAAAAAACAACAATACAAACATTAAAATCTATTTACCCTGATGCTGTTTATGAAACAGCAAATGATGGTGTTGAAGGTATTGAAGTATTTGCAACCTTTCTACCTGACCTTGTATTTATGGATTTATTAATGCCTAAGATGAATGGACAAGAGGCAATTAGACAATTATTAGAGAAATACCCAACGGCTAAAATTATCGTGCTTTCAGCTGACGTACAATTGGCGGTTCGTGACGAGGTTTTATCTGCTGGAGCGTTAGCATTTATTAATAAACCGATAAATGTTGCGAAACTGAAGGAGATAGAATTATTGATAGAAGGGTGATTTAGTTGTTGACAACAACACAAGAGGATATATTGAAAGAGCTGTATAATGTATTTGTCGGCGAGGCAGCTAACTTATTATCAGAAATTCTTCAAAAAAGAATTTTTTTGTCAGTACCAGAGATAACGTTACTAGGGTTACAAGAATTAAAGTCTGGCAATCAAGAAGAGTTGACTCCTGTAATAAATGGTACAGTACTATCTACCTCTTTAAAGTTTGGTAATGTCTTTTCTGGTAGAGCAGATTTTATTTTTCCGGCAGAGCAGATTAAATATTTGACCGCGCTTTGCTTAGGGGAAGAATATACAGAAGAGGCTGAAGAGCTTTCATTTAATGATGAGGATTTTGATGTTGTAAAGGAAATAGGCAATATCATTCTAAATTCCATAATGGGCGGCATGGGCAGCCTGTTGGAGATGAAGCTAGAGTATGATGTGCCACAAGTAATTTTACATAATGCAGGAGAGTTTTATAAAACACTTACTAGCTCTGGGGATAGCAATGTATTATTACTATATGTAAGTTTTGATGTGGATAATTCAAAGGTGCTAGGCATTATTTTAATTAAGTTTTCATTAGAATCAATTGAATTTTTAATTCAAAAAGTGGACGAGATTAGTAGGGATTTGGATGAATGATTTATATGTAGCGATCGTCAATCAGCTAGATAATGGCATTATTTTATTAGATGAGCAATTGAACATTCAATTATGGAATAAATGGTTAGTCAAGTACACAGGTAAAAGTGAAGAAGATGTTCAAGGTTTACCGATCACAACAGTTGTTCCACGTTTTGATAAAAAGATTTATGCCTATATGTTTGAAAAGGCTTTGTTGGATAAACAGAAAAGCTTTTGCTCAGCGGCGATGCATCAATATTTTGTGGAAAATAAGTGTGCAAAGATAAAGCCAACTCGTCAAAATATTTTAATTCAACATATACAAATAGAGCATACATCATATTTAATGATAGAACTTTACGACGTATCTAATCACTATAAGCGCATTCAAAACTTAAATAAGTATTTAAAAAGTTCCATTGATTTTTCCAAAAACTTGGAGCACTTTGTTTATTATGATAGTTTAACGAATTTACCGAATCGTAAATTTGTGTTGGATCGTTTAGAACGTTTAATCGAAGAAGAGGATAAGCTATTTTCTCTATTTTTTATAGATTTGAATGGCTTTAAAGCTGTAAATGATCAATACGGGCATCTACAGGGTGATGTATTGCTACAAATGTTTGCGGAACGATGCGAGCAATTTACTCAAAAGCAGGAAGTCTGGGCGCGTCTTGGTGGAGATGAATTTGTGTTATTAGTTGAACATATGACTACGGCAAATGCAGTTGAACAGTATACAGCAAAAATACATGAGTTATTGCAGGAGCCGTTTATCATTGAGGAACAGCAAATTGTGATCTCGGCAAGTATTGGTTGTGCGCGTTTTCCACAAGATGGGACTACAGCGAAGCAATTATTGAATGTGGCAGATTATCAAATGTATCTTCAGAAAGCAAATAAAATAAAATAGATTGTCGAACTTCATCAAGGTACAATTTTGGCATAAAGCGGCACTATTGATTTTGATACAATTATTGTATCAAAACAAGAGTGCTTTTTGTTTTGATTAAGATTGATGTTACGCATGTAACCGCTGATAGTATGGTTACATAAAATTTCAACGATTTAATAACAAGCCGATATCATGTCTAATTAAGATATAGTATCCGCTCATTTCTTTCATTTTAACGCTAAAGAAGGTTGAAAAAAATGCTAGTACACATAAATAAAAGTTTAGCTACAAATTGAATTACATAGTAAAAGGAAACAAATTTATTAATCCACTATTTTGATGTAATTGATAAATCGTTCATACCTACATAATAGTTATCCAATTCGAAAATAAAGCAATATTAACAAAAATAACATAATTAACAAACGTAACTAAAATATTGGAAAGCTACACAAAGATGTCACAAAAATAATAAAAATATCAGTACATTTAAAAGATAATATTCCGATATTTAATAATGTCTAATGTCTAAATTTACGATCCTCTTTCTTTAAAAAGTAAAAGCTCTATTAAACCGGATGTTATTTAAATAGTAATACTAGAATAACATTATGGATTCCTAAAAAGACAAAAATATTATTGTAATAGAGCATAAAGAGATAGTAACAGGAGGAACAAAATGAGAAATTTTTTCGAAGATCAGTACATAAATGTTGATCAGCAACTAATAACCTTAGTTAGTGAAATAAGTGAATATAAAGGTATGTTGACCGCTTATAAAGAGCAAAGACCTGATATATTCACAAGCCTTGAAAAAGCTATACCCCTACAATACATAAAAAACTATATTTCAGTTTATGAGGACATAAAAGTTTCAAATAAGCGATTAAAAGAACTTATTTTAGATGATATGATACCCCAATCAATTTCGGAAGATGCGATTTTTTGTTATTATGAAACTTTGACTCTTGTACAAAAAAAATCTCGTACTTTTTCTATAAGTCCAGATACTATACAAGAATTGCATTTTCAATTAATTCATTATAATACCTCTGACAGTGCGAAATGGCGCCAAAAGCCATTTTCTATCCCAGGAATTATTCCTGAAAAAGGGATGCACACGATTTGTTATCGTCCTCTTCCACCTGAAAATATTCCACAGGCTGTAGAACAATTATGCAACCAGTACAATTTATTAAACCGCAAAAAAGAGATGCCTACACTTATATTGATCGCTCGTTTTATATTGAATTTTTATTGCATAATCCCTTTTAGTCAAGGTAATGGTAGATTAACACTAATGTTCATGCAATTACTATTAGTAAAAAGCGGACATACATTTGTAAAATACGTTTGTTTAGATGAATATATAAAGAAAAGAGAATCTGAATACTATGAAGCTATATTTAAATCATCGGTTAATTGGTATTGTAATGGACATAATATGAACTTCTGGTTAAAAGAGTTCTTGATGATTATTTTAGAGGCTTATAAAGATTTACATAGCAGAGTACTGGATTCTATATGTAAACATACTAAGGTAGAGCGAATTCAAAATTTCATTCATAATCAACAACAACCTTTTACAAAAGAGTGCATTCGAAGCATTTATCCAGATATAGCCGAAAGTACAATTAGTAAAGCTTTAACTGATTTGCAATTATTAGGTGAGATTAAACTTATTTCAAAAGGAAGAAATGCGCGCTGGATGACAGTCCAATCTTAGTCTATATCTTTTTAGGTAGGCTAATAAGCTTTTACAAAACAAAATAAAAATCTAAGTAAAGAACCAATTGCCAATCTTCAATAAGCAATTGGTTCTTTACATTTCAATTTAGAAACATGAAAAATCTCAAAAGTACCTTGTAACTACAAAGACAAGGATACCCCTCAATAATGGAAATTTAGTAGGTACTATCTCGCAGCTAATACCTTTTACCAGAAGAGTCCTATTGGGAATCAATATATCTAAACTTCAACATATTTCAGTAAGTGTCCAAACACCCGCTGAAATATAGGAACTCATTCTAAGTACGCCACGCCTTATGGGATTATCGAAATGACCGACATCGTGCTAGCCCTGCCTAAGCACAAAGCCGATTCCGGACGTAATTATTCCTATTAACCTATTATTAACGAAAATATGTCATTTTTTAGTCGTCAGACGACTGAACTTTGTTTTATTGTGACACACTCAGATGAATATTGTTAATATTAATCAATTTTTAGACTCAAAATTACAGTATAATAACCTATTTTAGCGTGAAATAGGTTGATTTCGTCGTTATTTGCTAAAAAATGTGTACATGACTAAAATTTACATCATAGGAAATAGAAAGAAATTTTCCTAAACTCAAGTAAAATGGGGGTGCTCAAACTGTATAAAAAATCGTATGAATTATTGTGAAAAATATCATATAGGGAGGTAAATAGAATGAAAAAGAAATTAATTACAGGATTAGTGATAACATCCATTGTTGCAACAGGAGTTATTCCTGTACATACTTTTGCAACGCCTATTGCTCAAGCAGAAATTCAAGAAGAAAACATGACTATTTCTTCATCTTTAAGAAAATTAGGTGCACAATCTAAATTAATCCAAATGTATATAGACCAATCTTTAATGAACCCAAATGTACAACTAGGTGAAGTACCAGCTTTACATACAGATCAATTTCTAATAAAACAAGATATGAAAGAATGGACATCGGAACTCTATCCAAAGTTAACTCTACTAAATTCAAAAAGTAAAGGATTTGTAACTAAATTTCATAGCTATTATCCAACATTAAAAGAATTTGTAGACAATAAGGAAGATAAGGAAGGGTTCTTGGATAGACTGGAAGTCCTTCAAGAAATGGTTATGACAAACCAAGAAAATGTTCAATATCAAATGAATGAATTAACAGATCTTCAATTACAGCTTGATAAAAAGCTTAAAAATCTCGATACTGATGTGGCAAAAGCTCAGGAAGTACTTAGTTTAGAAGGAACAGGGAAGATAGACAAGCTAAAAGGCGAATTACTAGATACTAAAAAATTAATTCAAAATAATTTGCAAGAAATAGCGTTTCTACCAGGATCTTTAAATGAACAAGGACTAAAAATATTCCAAGAGATCTATAGTCTTTCAAAAGATATCTTTGAACCAGCTGCTCAAACGGCGGCAGCAGCGTATAACAAAGGAAAAGAAATTAACAACGCTATTTTAGAAGCAGAGAAAAAAGCAGAGCAAGAAGCGAAAGAAAAGGGTAAATCTGCTTTAGAGATTGAGGCTGCTAAAAAAGAAGCGCGGGAAGCAATTGAAAAAAATAATAAAGGTGAAATTGCAGCAGCAGCAGCTACAAAAGCTAAAGAGTATGACCTTATGAAAGTAATTGACTCAGAAAGAATCAAGAAAACATATAGTACCTTCGCTGAAGTAAATAATCTAAAGGCAGAACAACGAGCATATTTAGATGATTTAGAGCAGCAAAACCAAAAATTATATGATTTAACAACGAAACTATCGATAGCAGATTTACAAAAATCAATGCTTCTTCTTATGCAACATGATTTACATACATTTGCTAGCCAAGTGGATGTAGAACTTGATCTATTGAAACGCTATAAAGAAGATTTGAAGTTAATAAAAAGTAGTATCACAAAGTTAAGTACTGATGCTGAAACTGCTAACAATCTATCTCAAAAAGATACATTAAGACGATTAAAAAATGGTATTGGTCAACTTGAAGAACAAGTTCATAAATTTTGATAGTTTATCGAAAAATTAGGAGGGATTAGATTTGAAGAAATTTTCTTATAAGGTGTTAACCGCGGCTACTTTGGCAACGGTTATAACTGCAACTAACAGTGGTACTATTCAGGCGCTTGCGCAAGAACGGAGCGTTCAAGAACAGAAAATTGGGGATTATTACACATTAGGCCCTGAAGGATTGAAGAAAGCGTTAGCTGAAACAGGTTCTCATATTCTTGTAATGGATTTGTACGCAAAAACAATGATTAAACAACCGAATGTAAACCTATCCAATATTGATTTAGGTTCTGAAGGGGGAGAATTAATCAAAAATATTCATCTTAATCAGGAACTGTCTCGAATTAATGCGAATTATTGGTTAGATACAGCGAAGCCAAAAATTCAAAAGACAGCACGTAATATTGTAAATTATGATGAACAATTTAATAATTACTACGACACATTAATAGACACTGTACAAAAGAAGGATAAGGAAGGGCTAAAAGAAGGTATAGGTGATTTAATCAGTACGATTGATAGAAATTCAAAAGAAGTTACAGAAGTAATTAAGATGTTAGAAGCCTTCAAAACAAAGCTATATACAAATACTATAGATTTTAAAAATAATGTTGGTGGTCCAGATGGGAAAGGTGGGTTAACAGCAATATTAGCGGGCAAACAAGCATTGGTTCCACAACTTCAAGCGGAAATTGAGAATCTACGTTCCACTCAAAAAGCACATTTTGACGATGTATTAGCATGGTCAATTGGTGGAGGATTGGGAGCAGCCGTTTTAGTTATTGGAACTATTGCAGGAGGGGTAGTAATTGTTGTGACAGGCGGAACTGCTACGCCGCTTGTTGTCGGTGGCCTTACAGCTCTCGGTGCAGCTGGTATTGGTTTAGGAACAGCAGCTGGTGTTACAGCATCGAATCATATGAACTCCTACAACGAAATTTCCAATAAAATTGGGGAATTAACGATGAAAGCCGATTTCGCTAACCAAGCAGTTATTTCACTTACTAACGCTAAAGACACTTTGACATATCTGTATCAAACAGTGGATCAAGCGATCATGTCTTTAACGAATATTCAGCAACAATGGAATACAATGGGGGCAAATTATAAAGATTTATATGATAATATCGACCAAATGCAAGAACATAAGCTCTCTTTAATACCAGATGATTTAAAAGCGGCTAAACAAAGTTGGAATGATATTCATAAAGACGCAGAATTTATTGCAAAAGACATTGCTTTTAAACAAGAAGATAAGAAATAGAAAACAATGCATATAGGAGGAATTTTAATATGAATAAAAAATCTCTTTACAAAGTACTCGCTGTATCTACGTTTTTAACCTTGACAACAACTTCTGTTATCACTCCAGTTGAAGCATTTGCAGATACAAGTAAAATTGAGCAAACTAACAATAGTGATACGTCTCTTTCAGCAAATGAAGCTAAGATGAGAGAAACATTGCAAAAGGCAGGACTTTTTGCAAAATCTATGAATGCCTATTCTTATATGTTAATTAAGAATCCAGATGTGAACTTTGAAGGAATTAAAATTAATGGATATCCGGATTTACCAGGTAAAATTGTACAAGATCAAAAGGATGCTAGAGCACACGCACTTACATGGGATACCAAAGTAAAAAAACAGCTTATAGATACATTGACAGGTATTATTGAATACGATACAAAATTCGAAAATTATTATGACATCATTGTAGAGGCCATTAATACAGGAGATGGAGAAACGTTAATAGAAGGTATAACAGATTTACAAGAAGAAATTCAACAAAATCAAAAGTATGCGCAACATTTAATAGAAGAATTAACTAAATTAAGAGATGCTATTGGACAAGATGTAAGAGCATTTGGAAGTAACAAAGAGCTTTTACAGTCGATTTTAAAAAATCAAGGGGTTGCAGTGGAGGATGATCAAAAGCGACTAAATGAAATTTTAGAATCAGTAAACTATTATAAGAAACTAGAGTCTGATGGCATAATAACAGTATCTGTTCCTTCTATTCCTACGTGGATTGCTGGTGGTATTATGTTAGGGGTAGCAAGAGATCAATTAGGTCAATTAGAACCGTTATTAGCACAATTAAGACAGACAGTTGATTATAAAACAACATTAAATCGTGTAGTTGGAATTGCACATAGTAATATTAGTGAGATGTACAATGCACTCGATGATGCTATTAATGCTCTTACTTTTATGTCTGCACAATGGAATGATTTAGACTCTCAATATTCAGGAGTACTAAGACATATCGAGAATGCATCTGAAAAAGCGGAACAAAATAAATTCAAATTTTTACTACCTAACTTGAAATCAGCTAAAGACAGCTGGAAAACATTAAAAATAGATGCAGACACATTAAAAGCAGGGATAAAAGAGTTGAAAATATAACTCGTTGCCATTCCTGCTAATTAATAAAATAAGAGTAAACAAAAGAGCGAGAAGTTAGTCACTTCTCGCTTGCTTTGCGTACCCACTAAAACGTAGAGTGATCTATATCAATAAATCTGATACGACCTGAACAATCAGCAAGAAAAAAATGATTGGTAATAAAATTTGAATCCATCTTGTTTTGATATAAGGGATGATCTTTAAACCTAAGAACGAGCCAATAATAGAGCCAATTGAAACGGGTATGGCGATCCCCCAATTAACAATGTCCGTAAAGTAGTAAAAGAAAAAGGCACCTGCACAACTTGAAAACGTAATCATTCTTGTTAACTCAACTGCTTTTATATAGGTATATTGCTTTTTAAGGTGATAGGTTACATTCATTAGAGCTGAGCCTGGTCCAAAACCCCCGTCATATATTGAAATCGCAAACGGAATGAGTTTATTAATGGGTTGTTCCTCCGTTTCTTTTATATCTTTTACCATAAATTTATTACTGCAAAGTACAATGAAAAATGAGAAAATTAAGAATACGCAAGCTACAATATTCATGACTTGTTCCGATAATCGAGTGGCTAAAAATGCGCCTAATACGCCTCCTAAACTGGCAATCATCATTAAAGATGTGAATTTTTTTAACGATAAATGTCCTTTAATTATAAACGATACGACATTTGATAGAGCTGAAATTCCTGTCGCAAATTTATTAACTGCTACAGTTGTATGTATCGGAATGCCAACAAGTAACATTGCAGGCATCAAAATAAAGCCTGCAGCGCCGAAGAGTACACCAATGACTGCTGCAAGTAAGCCAATTGTTAATAAAATAAATCCATTTACTGAAAACCATTCCTGTAGTAAAATTTCCATCAAATCACCTCTAAACCTAAATTACTGCTAAACAATACATAAAACAAATATATAATAATTGCTTATCCATAAATTTAATTTATATTTATTCAGCAAATGTTTTTTGTAATGAAAGCAAGGCGTCAACTACAGGAGACTCCCATCTTCAAAGGTGGTGAGGTGAAAGGAGATGTGATTCCTTTTCAGAGGTTGTTTTAAAACCTACTGAATAAAGGAACTCAGTTTAAGAACGCCACGTCCTGTGGCAACGACTGAGTGACCAACTTCGTGTTGTTGCTTGACGCTTCACTTTCGCACAGGCAAAACCCTTTGCTGACGCTACGTTAGCACTGCGCTTTCGCACAGAAAACATTTGTTGGCCTAAAGCCTCCGGCGGATGTCACGGATTTTGAAAGTAATGCCTATAAGGATGTTAGCCTAAAATCTTCGCATCCTGCGAAAACGGCTAACTGACCTGCATCGTGCAGGCCCGGGCACAATTCAAAATCCGGACGCAATTACGCCAAAGCGAAATTGATCGATAGAAAGGAGTGAATGAAATGAATTTGCATGCATTAAGGATTTTTACAAATGTCGCAAAGCTTGGTGGAATTACCGCAGCGGCCAATAAAATGCTGCTTAGTCAGCCAGCTGTCACAATTCAAATACGGAAATTAGAGAGCGAAATAGGGACGAAATTGATTGAAGGGAAAGGACGCGGTATTCAATTAACGCCTGAGGGGAAGTTTTTGTATGAGCAGGGAATGCGGTTATTTTATTTAGAAGCACAAATTGATGAAAAGCTCGGTAAATTTTTAGCGAAGAAAGAAAAAATACATATTGCTTCTTCCTATATACCAACAAACTATATACTCCCGCCTATTATAGCAGCGTATAAGCTTGCAAATCCTCACATTGAATTTTTTGTATCGCTAGGCAATGTGAAATCTGTGGAAGAGCAAGTTCTGAGTTACGAAGTAGATCTTGGTTTTGTCGTGCAAAATAACATGGGTCATCCTGATTTACAGTTTGAGAAAATACTAGATATCCCGTTTTGGTTTGTTGTTCACCCATCACATTCGTTGGCAAATCAAACTGTTTCCATTGATAAATTATCGAATGAGGACTTTATTTATCGGGAACGTGGTAGCTCGACACTAGATTTATTGAAGGCGGTTTTTTACACGTTTAACAGTCCCTTACCTAAATTAGGACTTCAAATGCAGGGCTTACATGAATCGATTAAAGTGGTGGAAGCAGGGTACGGAATGACTTTAGCGCCATCTTACAGTGTAACTGAAAGTATTTCAAATGGGAGACTAGCTCGGGTGTATGTCGAACACGCAGGTATTCAGCAAAGTTTATTTATATGTACACGCAAATCAGATATAGAAGAGCATCCATTTATTCAGTATTTAAAAGATCATTTAAACGCTGTAAATTAACCAATCAAAAAGTAATAGAACAAAAATCGGGAATAAGCATTAGACATGCATATTCTCGATTTTTTTTATAAGTTCATTCCTCACTTATAGCTTCAACTTATTAGTAAACATATTGTGAAAATCTCAAAAAGATTAAGAATAGCATCACGTCCTGTAACACCTTCATAACTAATATCCATTTGGCTCAAGCGGCGCATCGGACGTTCTCAAGAAGCTCCAAATGTTTTCGTAGCGAAGGTTCGTTCGGTACACCAAAAGAGCTTTTTAAATTAAATATTGTCATTGCTATGATTTTAATAAAAGAATGATATAAAAATATTATTTTTCGTATGTTGATAGGTAATTGTTGAGTTATAAACTAAATAGTTTTATTATTCAGTTTATAAGAGTGTGTTCTTTACAGGAGGGATATCGATGGCATTACAAGTAGGAGAAAAAATCACATTTGAACGTACGTTTACAAAAGAGGATGTTGAATTATTTACGAGGGTATCCAAAGATGAAGGGGTTCATCATATCACGCCAGATGAACAAGGACGATTTGTTGTACAAGGGCTTTTAACAGCGACGCTCCCAACAAAAGTTGGAGGTGACTATAACGTACTAGCGCGTAAAATGAATTACGAATTTTTACGTCCAGTTTTTAGTGATGATACGATTCAATGTGATGTAATAATTGAACAGTATGAAGCGGATGAAAAAAATCGTACGGCAATTACTGCAACGTTTACTTGTACAAATCAACTTGAAAAAGAAGTGTTAAAGGGAAGCTTTTCAGGTATCATTCTATAACATTTAAAGGAGTTTAGCATATGAAAACTGCAGAAATCCTATTTTTTGAGCGTCCATTTCCGAGTGCCAATAGTATTGCTATTCAAGATAATCAAACATTTTTAATTGATACCGGATTTGGTAGTGATATAGCTCGAACTGAGAAACTTTTAACCGAAGCAGGTATATTACCAAAACAGTTAAATGGCATTATTAACACTCATTATCATAGCGATCACGTTGGTGGAAATCATTATTTTCAGCGGCAATATAACCTACCGATTGCAGCACATCTTTGGGAAGGAGAAATGGTTAATCGTTGTGATTTCGAAACTTGTAGTGCCCACTATTTAGATCAACCCGTGGAACAATATGTTGTGCAACAGTTACTTGTAGATGATCAAGAGATTAATACGGGTAATAGTGCTTTACAAGTTTTACATACACCTGGACATACATTAGGGCACATATCTTTATACGAGCCAAAACAGCAGATATTAATTTGTGGTGATTTATTTCATTATAATGATGTTGGATGGTTAAATATGTTTCGAGAAGGTGCAAACAGTTTAGGACGCTCTTATGAAAGTCTAGAGCGACTCGCTAAACTTTCGATAAAAAAAGCATATCCTGGTCATGGTCGTGCCATCGACGACCCATTATTTATGATTGATAAAGCAAGAGAACGCATTGAAAAATGGATGGAATCACCAGAGAAAATGGCTTGGCATGCTTGTAAACGAATTTTTTCCTTTACACTAATGTTGAAGAATGGATTAACGAAGCAAGAAATTGCATCTTATTTACTCAGTTGTGGGTGGTTTTGCGATTTTGCTGTTCACTCTTTTCACACTGAGCCAAAGGAATTCGTACAACCATTAATTGATGAAATGATTCGCTCAAAAGCGGCGATATGGGAACAAGAAAAATTAGTGGCGTCAGCACCATATGAAGCGCCGGATCCACAATGGATTGAAAACGATTGGAAACCAAATAATTGGAAGAGAAAAACTTGAAAGTGAGTTTACTTCGTGAATATTACAGATTTTCTGAACGAGAAAGTCCACTCTTTCAGGTGCCGTATGATGTAGGGTTTGCGACTTTAGTTTGTGGGAATCTTAATTAACAAGGTTATGTCCTTGACTCTATTTATATTCAGAATTATTTATTTCCCTTCCGCGTGATAATAATATATAGTAATTTTTGTTAGACACAGTTAATTCCAGTAAGAGTTAATGTTTAATACTAGGAGGATATTATGGGAAGATTAGTTCATTTTGAAATTCATGTAAGTGATATGGAACGAGCATAGCAATTTTATGGAGAGGTATTCGGATGGTCATTTCAAGATTGGAGTGAATATGCAGGTATGCCTTATTTTGGAGCGGTGACTGGCAATTCAGACGAACCTGGAATCGATGGTGCTTTAATGCAGCGCCAAGGAGCTTCTCCGGAACCAAATCAAGCTTTAAATGGATTTGCTTGTACAATGGGTGTTGAAAATTATGATGTAACAGAAGCTAAAATTCTTGAGAATGGCGGCACGGTTGCAATGCCAAAATATGCTCTACCGGGAATGGCGTGGCAAGGATACTATATTGATACTGAAGGCAATATATTTGGCATTCATCAACCCGACAAAAATGCAAAATAGCATGCATGATAAGATCTAAAATTTGCAGTCATAAGACACTTAATTGATTTGACTTTAACTGTATTAAAAGACCTGAGTAGGTATTGTACGTACCGGCCTAGGTCTTTTAATTTTTGCCTTCATTCTTTGTGAATATTTGATTACATTTAGCTTTTACAAAGTTACACCGAATTGACGCTTTCTACCGGCCAAACACCCTAAGTATGCTGATGCTCAGCAATTGTTTTTAAAAAACATTCCATCGAATTTGTCATATAGGCATCTTTTCGTCGAATAAAGACGGTTGAAATAGTACCGTATTTTTTAGGAATTGGATGACAATAAACCTTGCCTGCTGTAGAAAGATGTTCAGCAGCCGATTGTGGTACAAGTGTAACGCCAAGACCAATGGCAACACTGTTTAAAATTGTCTCTAAAATATTAAATTCCATAATTCTTTTTGGCAATAAACCCTCATCTTTAAGCCAAAGTTCTAGCTTGGAACGATAGCCACAACCTTGATTAGAAACAAGGATTGGTGTAGTCATAAATTCTTCTATACGAAAAGATTTGTTTTGTGATAGGAGAACGAGATTCTCGGTAAATACATCATATTGTTCTAAAACTGGGTGTTTAATCGGTCCAGTTATAAATGCACCATCTAATTGGTGATTTGCTACTTCTTTTATAAGTTCCTCAGTTAAACCAGCTTGTAGTGTTAAGTCTACATTCGGATATCCTTTATAGTAAGACGCTAAAATGGTAGGTAATATACTTACTGTTTCGACAGTACCTATTTTTAAAGTACCAGTCGGTGTATCACTATCTAAAAATACTTGTTTCATTTCTTCGACATCCTGCAAAATTTTATTAACGTAAGCAAGCATTTTTCGTCCTTCTGGATTTAAGGTCATCCCTTTTTTATGGCGATAAAATAGCGGCGTTTTGAGCTCCTTTTCTAATAGCTTAATACGTGCAGTTACATTGGATTGTACATAATTTAATTCTTTTGCAGCATGGCTAACGCTCCCGTAATTTGCGACGCTTTTGAAAATCTGTAAATCTCGCAGTTCCATTAAGTATACCCCCTTAAAAACTATCATTATAAATGATAGTTAATATCACTTTCAATCATTTTACGTGATGTATTTTCTTTTTTATAATTCTCATTGTGAAATTCATAGTAGTTATATAGAAACGAGGAAAAACAGTGAGGAAAAGTAAAATAATAGTAGGTATGATCGCATGTTTAATTGCTAGTATGTCATGGGGAGCCATGTTTCCAGTTGCGGATCATGCACTTGAATACATAAATCCATTGTACTTTTCTACTATTCGATATGGGGCCGTATCGATTGTACTAGTCATTTTATTATGGATGAAAGAAGGGAAAAAAGCTTTTCGTTTAGAAGGGAAAGGTAAGTTGCTCGTCTTTTTTGGGACGATGGCGTTTACTGTTTACAACGTGCTTGTTTTCTTAGGTCAGATGTTAATGGGGAAATCTGGTGTTATGGTAGCATCGATTATGGAAGCACTTATGCCGATGATTTCGATTGCTATTCTTTGGGGGTACAAACATGTGAAACCGAAGAAGTATATGATTAGCAGCATGATTATTGCTTTTGTTGGGGCTATTTTTGTTATTACTAAAGGCGATATGAGTTTCTTTCTTACACTGAAACATAATCTAGTTTCGCTCGCATTCATTTTAATTGGTGTTGTAGGATGGGTTATTTATACAATGGGGGGACAAACATTTAATGATTGGTCTACTTTGCGCTATTCAACATTAACATGTGTGTTTGGCACAGCTGTAACAGGTATCATCACAATAATTATGACGATACAAGGGGGTGTATCAGTCCCAAGTACGGAAACGATTTTTGCCATTAAATATGATTTATTGTTTATGATGACACTGCCGGGTATTGTAGCATTGCTTAGTTGGAATTACGGTGTGAAAATCCTATCATCCATAAATGGCATTTTATTTATTAATTTCGTTCCAATAACTACATTGGTCATTATGATGATACAAGGATACAACATAACAATCTTTGATATAGTAGGGACCTTACTTGTTATTTCTGCTCTTATTTGGAATAACATCTGTCAGCGTAGAGAAGAAAACACGATTTTGCAGGTTATACATGAGGAAAAAGAATTACGGCAGGCTGTTTAATATTAGAAGGTTTGTTGTTTTCTTCGATAGCGCAATCGCCTTCTAAGCATTTAAACTTATTTTTAAGGCTCTGTTAAATGTAGCGACATATATACAACTGTACCACACTATTAAGACAGCAATTTAAAGCTGATAAACAAACGTGAAACTCCATTTTGATCAATCTTTTTTCAAAATGGAGTTTTTTTATCGCTTAAGGCGAACAGGCTATTAATGAGGCGTTATTTATTTTTGTCTTATACTTGATGCTATTATTTGGGGGTTAATCGGAATTGCCACACAAGTAGTTGTGTATTTGATTATTGAATTCGTGTTAACACTAAAAACAAGCTTGGAGAAAAAAGGGGATAAGGAAATACTACAAAGGCTTTAGCTTATTTGCCGTGGGCATTACGGTAGGATTAATTGTGGCAGGAAGTATATCATATTAATAAAGTATATTTGACTTAAAGGGAGCATGTTTTTATTAATGAAAAAACATGCTCCCTCTTTATTTGATCGTACATGGAAAACTCTAGGTTGAACAGTTACCTTTAATGTAAGAAATGAATTTCTTTATAACAATATATTATTTCCTCAATGGACATTTCTTACAATATGGAATATCAGCTTTTGTATTTACTTCATAGTATCGGCAACACGTTTTTCGAACTGGTGCTTCAATCCATGTCTCATTTGGCTGAA
>Ga0209025_1003084_pt1 | contig 16348 bp, 13 predicted proteins | sample AraplaMF_Col_mLB_FD_184256 | JGI IMG/M metagenome (GOLD analysis project Ga0209025, IMG submission 184256) | Arabidopsis root microbial communities from the University of North Carolina, USA - plate scrape MF_Col_mLB (SPAdes) (version 2) | ecosystem: Host-associated > Plants > Roots > Endosphere... | reverse complement strand
CTGTATAACACTTCCCCAATTAGACAAGCTACAAGAGCCGGTATACTACCATAAGTGACGATCGTTTTAATGAATCCTAATACAACGTTCGGGTGAATAAAGCTAGGATGAGAAATATATGAAATCAAGAACCAGCCAAAAATAAAAGCAAACAGACTTGCAGCATAACTAATTATAAATTTTATCAACGTAACCATCCTCACAGTTTTCTAATAGTAACTCCATTGTATGACATAACGTCCTATTAACAGTAGTCAATGATGCATATAATTTTCATTTTGGGGGGAGGTGCATTTCTTAGCTTGATAACGATGGGATGAGTCCTTAATAGTGACAAATATCCATACTGCTATTAACTGGTTAATTAAAGAAGAATTTGTTCCACAACTCTTAAGTTATTATAATATGAAAAAATGAAATTCTCCTTCTGTAATGTATTCAAATGGCTCAATCTCTGCATCTTATGAACGCTCTTCAATAATACATAAGTAAAATAATTAACTATCCTATGCAAGAAAGTTAGGCTAGTTAATCGCATATGTTTTATTGAAGGGATGTGATTGAACTATGGAACGACCGAATTGGGGAATTGGAGGATTAGTATTCGTTGGCTGCATGTTTCTTGGCGGAGGAGTGGGATCTATATTAGGCGATACGCATGCTGGATGGCTAGTAGGGATGGGGGCTGGATTTATTGGGATGGCTTTAACGAGACTGATCAAAAAGTAATATAACGGAATTCTTCTTCGGGTAAATAAGGAAATATGTATGTAAGTAATTCATGGTATAAGAGCTCTATAAATTATAGTTAGAAACTTCTATTTCTCAGATTTATCCATACATAGATATGATTCTCAAATCGGAGGATGGCACCTTAGGGTGTTTTTTTTATGCTCTCTAAAAATGCCTTACCATATAATAGACTTCGTTAGATCCCGATAATCTTTTTTGTAATAGAATAGATTCATTACCGTTTCAGACCTAAGGATTTATTCATAACCTAACAGTAAAAGGGGGGATGATTCAAGGTATGGCGTGTAATGATGAATTAATTTGTCAACAGTTTGCAAGAATTATCGGTGGCCAAGAAGGATTCGCCGGTGGAAAATGCGTGGCAACAATAAATCGGGAGGAAATACAAGCAACTATCTTAGGAAAACGTTTTAGGGTAACAACTTCCTTCTCATTCGAATCACGAGATAATAAAACTGGACGAGCATTATGTCTAGGCCGGGTAGCGCTCTTACAAAAAGAAGTCAATGGATTTGTTGCTACAATTATTAAACAAGGAATAATCGTTTCGTCTATACACAATGAGTGGTTATGTGATGATCCAAATTTGATTTACGTTAATATTGAAGACGTTGATGATCCGCTAAGTTTCGCAAGGAAAGTTAGAAGAGCTTTATGCAATTAACCAATTTATTTAGTTAAATAAGCAATATAAAAGGATCTTCAATCGAAAGATCCTTTTATACATAAGATGAAGATTTTTCCTGGTATTTCATTAATTAAGTTTAATTGACTAGCAAACGAACGTAATTCCTGTGCACGAATCGATATAATAATCTCCGCTTTTATTGTAGTGTCAGCCTTTTAGTAGAAAATAAAAATATACGACAAATTTTGACAAAGAAAAGCTTATATTTTTGTTATGCTATGAAAGTTATTGATTTGTAATGTATATATAGGAGGATTTTTTAATGTTAAAGAAATTGTTATTTTTTGTACTTTTGAGTTTGTGTGTAATATCTTTAAGTGCCTGTAAAGGTGATGAAGAAAAATTAAAAGCAGCATCAGATGAGCAAAAAATAGATGAAGATAAAAAAGTAGCGGAGGAAGAAAAACGTAAACAAGAAGAGCAACAAAGAGTAGAAGAAGAGAAGCGTAAACAAGAAGAGCAACAAAGAGTAGAAGAAGAGAAACGTAAACAAGAAGAGCAACAAAGAGTAGAAGAAGAGAAACGTAAACAAGAAGAGCAACAAAGAGTAGAAGAAGAGAAGCGTAAACAAGAAGAGCAACAAAGAGTAGAAGAAGAGAAGCGTAAGCAAGAAGAGCAACAAAGAGTAGAAGAAGAGAAGCGTAAGCAAGAAGAGCAACAAAGAGTAGAAGAAGAGAAGCGTAAGCAAGAAGAGCAACAAAGAGTAGAGGAAGAAAAACGTAAGCAAGAAGAACAGCAAAGAGTAGAAGAAGAAAAACGTAAACAACAGTCTATACACCAAGAGAGAACACAAAAACAAGAAAAAACAACACAAGCAACGGGTGGGAAACCAACAAGATCACAAATTGCAGTTGGTTCACATGTAGTTATTCAATTAGATAATGACTATAGTAAAACTGTAAGTGGTGTTGTGAAAGACATTTTAACACATAGTGAAACACATACATACGGCATTAAAGTGCGATTACAAGATGGACAAATCGGCCGTGTTCAAAGTGTTAACTAGTGGAAAAAAATTTGACTACTTTTTAAATGAAAATTACAAAAAAACGGTTCTTTCGTAGAGGAACCGGTTTTTTGTAGCGTTTTGCTTAGCGTACGAAATTTGCGTTTTGTTGATGTCACCATACCTCTATCAAGTCAGTACGTACAAGGTAATAGATGTTTTTTTATTCTGGGCTATGGATCTATCCACCTGCTCTAATTAACTAAAAGAAGAACTTCCCCATACCCATTAGACTACTAAGCATTCCAATTCCATTCATAGTGCCTTTTCCTACTGTAAGTAAGTTTCCAAGCATTCCTGGCTGGCCGTAACCTCCGTTATTCCCCCATCCCATGGGACTTATCTGTCCTCCCCATCCTGGAGATTTTCCGAAAATACCCCCGTTATTGGTATTAAATTTAAAAGCCTTAGCTGGCGGCGATAGTAAAGCGGCAAGATGTCCTTGTGCAAACATCCCTGTATGATTGAATGGTTGGGCCCAGGGGATGGGAGGTTTTTGATAATTAAAACCTGCATGGCCTGGTAATGGAGTCCAATTAGCAGGATGTCCTTGGGGCATCATCCCTGCATAATGGATTGGTTGAACCAAAGAGAAGGGAGGGGGCTCGGGATTGAAAGTCGTATAATTGGCTGGTGAATCCCAACCAACTGGATAGAAGCGACAACTCCAATTCTCAGAAATCTTCAAACCACTCATTTCGTTAGCTTTAGTTATTTGGGGCTGTGAATATAATGATGACATTGAATTTTGGGTATTATATTGTTCCTCGTTTCCCTTTGAATTCACATACCAATATGGGTGCATAAGCTTATTCCCCTTACTTTAAAAATGTAATGTTAGATTTAACCTATGTAATATTCCTTTTTATGGATGGTTACATAACTAGATTTCCAAGCCTGTATTTTAAGGAATGGGTGTGTGGTCTTGTTGATTTATCCAGCATTAACGGGCAGTAAGACCCCCACCTCAAAATTCAGCGGAAGCAAAGAAGTTAGGTGGGGGATCAACTGCCCGTAAAAGCCCGATTGGTTCAACTAATAATCAGTGGGGATGAACAAAACCCCCACTGATTAAAGTTTCCCTTTATTTTCGAAGGGTATTTTCATTTGCTCCTTTTGTTTATTTCAGCCTAATGTAATTTCGGTTAATAAACGTGTTTACATATTCATTCAAAATCTTAAGTAGAATTGCTAAAAAGAGAATATCCATTCGAAGAGTTTGGCAAAATACTGCAAGGGTAATATATTCTCGTGCAAATATGCAAACGAGTTAAATTAATCAATGGAATTGATAATGAAGGGGCAAATAAATATATGAGTGAAACGTTACATAAAAGAAAACCACCATATGTAATGCTTGTAATCCTTTTTATTGGGGCATTTGTTTCATTTCTAAATAACTCACTTTTAAATGTAGCCTTGCCATCAATAATGAAGGATTTAGACATTAAAGATTATTCGACGATTCAGTGGCTTTCTACAGGGTATATGCTTGTAAGTGGTGTATTAATTCCGGCCTCAGCATTTTTAATAACCCGATTTTCCAATAGGAGCTTATTTATTACATCTATGATGATTTTTATTCTTGGTACGGCCTTAGCGGCTGTAGCACCGAACTTCGATTTATTACTTACTGGCCGGATGGTTCAAGCAGCAGGTTCTTCAGTCATGGGGCCTTTGTTAATGAATATTATGCTAGTAAGCTTTCCAAGAGAAAAAAGGGGAACAGCAATGGGGATTTTTGGATTAGTTATGATTACAGCCCCAGCAATTGGACCGACACTATCGGGGTATATTGTAGAGTATTATGACTGGCGTTTGCTGTTTGAAATGATATTACCGTTAGCAATCATTAGCTTACTGTTAGGGATTTGGAAATCGGAGAATGTCATGAGGCAAAATAAAAATGCAAAACTTGATTATCTCTCATTATTATTATCTTCTGTCGGTTTTGGCGGTCTGTTGTATGGATTCAGTTCTGCAAGTTCCGATGGTTGGACGAATAAAGTGGTCTTAACAACCTTAATCATAGGCGCTATTGCCTTAATTGCTTTCATTATACGTCAATTAAAAATGAATGAACCGCTATTGGATTTACGTGTTTACAAATACCCAATGTTTGCACTTGCGTCTGTAATTGCAATTGTCAATGCAGTGGCCATGTTTTCGGGTATGATTTTAACACCAGCTTATGTACAAAACGTCCGCGGCATTTCACCGCTGAGCTCTGGGCTGATGATGCTTCCAGGTGCGGTAATAATGGGGATTATGTCACCAATTACAGGTAAACTATTTGATAAATATGGCCCTCGGATTCTTGGTATAGTAGGACTTTCCATTACAGCCGTTTCAACTTATATGCTGGCAAACCTGCAACTCGATTCTAGTCACACACATATTATTCTTATTTACACACTGCGGATGTTTGGGATGGCGATGGTGATGATGCCGCTTATGACAAATGGTCTTAATCAATTGCCAACTCGCTTAAATCCGCACGGTACAGCTGTTAATAATACAGCTCAACAAGTATCTGGGTCAATTGGTACTGCTATTCTTGTTACGATTATGAATTCTGTAACAAAAACAAAAGCTGAAAGTCTAATGGCTGATGTAGATCCAACAACCTTCACAGAAGCTACGAAGGCAATGTTAGCCCAGAAGGCTTTATTATCCGGAATTCAATATTCATTCTATGTAGCGCTTGGCATGAATATTGTTGCACTACTATTAGTTTTTTTCGTTAAACGTGTAGATACAAGCGCGGAAGCTGTCGAGAGGTTAAATCGGTAGAGTAAAATAAAACTTTAGATCTTGATTCCTATAAGTTTTTACTGTTTAGTTAGACTATGAAGAAATGCAAATTTTTGCTGCTAAGGCGCTGGTATTTAAATCTGGAAAAGAACCAGTGAAATAATTATATATAGTAAAAAGGATCTGATATTCATATCAGATCCTTTTTCATTAGTCACACAGTATACTTATTTATCTTATTTGTTTGAAGTGACATTAGAAACTACTGGTTTTCCTAATACTACAATCTTTAGCTCTCAAATTCTGATAAACATTATAATAATACGCTTCATTTTAATTTAGTATTTTTTCTGCAAGTTATACATGTAATAGCAACAAACAACTTAGATTACAAACCTTATAAGCAAAATCATAATCGTGAATAGTTAGGGAAAAGATAAAATAAGGTAATCAATTACATATCTTTATCCCAGGCGATTCATTGCTATCTTCTTTTTATTGAATGGGATATTTTATCCCGCTTTAATGGGCAGTAAGACCCCCACCTCAAAATGCAGCGAAAGCAAAGAATTTAGGTGGGGGTCGGGCTGCCCATAAAAGTCCGATTGGTGAGGGCTGATAATCAGTGGGGGATGAAGAAAACTCCCACTGATTAAAGTTTCACTTTATTTCATGCTTTTTTGAAAGGGTGTTTTTAATGGATAAAAAAGTATCTGACATTCCTCAACCGAAAACATATGGATTGCTGGGGAATCTCCCATTAATTGATAAAGATAAACCGACCTTATCTTTTATCAAGATAGCGGAAGAGTATGGTCCCATTTTTCAAATTCAAACTTTAAGTGATACCATCATTGTTGTTTCTGGACATGGATTGGTAGCAGAAGTCTGTGACGAAACAAGATTTGATAAAAGTATAGAGGGTGCTTTAGCGAAAGTTCGCGCCTTTGCTGGAGACGGATTATTTACAAGCGAGACTCATGAGCCTAACTGGAAAAAAGCTCATAATATTTTGATGCCTACATTCAGCCAACGAGCAATGAAAGATTATCATGCTATGATGGTCGATCTTGCCGTACAACTCGTTCAAAAATGGGCACGGCTTAATCCGAATGAAAGCGTAGATGTACCGGAGGATATGACTCGCCTTACATTGGATACAATTGGTCTATGTGGTTTTAATTATCGATTTAATAGCTTTTATCGTGAGACCCCTCATCCTTTTATTACTAGCATGAGCCGTGCTCTAGATGAGGCGATGCACCAATTACAGCGGCTGGATATAGAAGATAAACTCATGTGGAGAACGAAACGTCAATTTCAGCATGATATTCAATCTATGTTTTCCTTAGTGGATAATATTATTGCTGAACGTAAAAGTAGTGGAAATCAGGAAGAAAATGATTTACTTTCCCGTATGTTAAATGTGCAGGATCCGGAAACTGGTGAAAAATTAGATGATGAAAATATTCGTTTCCAAATTATCACTTTTTTAATAGCTGGGCATGAAACAACAAGCGGATTATTATCTTTTGCAATCTATTTTTTATTAAAGAATCCGGATAAATTGAAAAAAGCCTATGAAGAAGTAGATCGGGTTTTGACAGATCCTACTCCAACATACCAACAAGTTATGAAACTTAAGTATATCCGGATGATTTTAAATGAATCGCTACGTCTATGGCCTACTGCCCCAGCATTCAGTCTCTATGCAAAAGAAGATACAGTGATTGGTGGGAAATATCCAATTAAGAAAGGAGAAGATCGTATTTCTGTTCTTATTCCACAGTTACATAGGGATAAAGACGCGTGGGGAGACAATGTGGAAGAATTCCAACCTGAACGATTTGAAGATCTGGATAAGGTTCCTCATCATGCTTATAAGCCATTTGGAAATGGTCAACGGGCATGTATCGGTATGCAGTTTGCACTTCATGAAGCTACACTTGTAATGGGAATGCTTCTTCAACATTTTGAATTCATTGATTATCAAGACTATCAGCTGGATGTAAAACAAACATTAACGTTAAAGCCTGGTGATTTTAAAATTAGGATTCTACCCCGAAATCAAACTATTAGCCATACTACTGTTCTTGCGCCTATAGAGGAGAAACTGAAAAACCATGAAACCAAGCAGCAAGTTCAGAAGACTCCTTCTATTATTGGAGCCGATAATCTTTCACTTCTTGTTCTATATGGATCAGATACAGGGGTAGCAGAAGGTATTGCAAGAGAACTAGCAGATACAGCTAGTTTAGAAGGTGTTCAAACGGAAGTGGTAGCTCTTAACGATCGAATTGGAAGTCTGCCAAAAGAAGGGGCGGTTCTTATTGTAACTTCTTCTTATAATGGAAAACCACCAAGTAATGCAGGGCAGTTTGTGCAATGGTTGGAGGAATTAAAACCGGATGAGCTAAAAGGTGTTCAATACGCAGTTTTTGGTTGTGGAGATCATAATTGGGCTAGTACCTATCAGAGAATTCCAAGATACATTGATGAGCAAATGGCTCAAAAAGGAGCAACAAGATTTTCTACACGTGGAGAAGCGGATGCAAGTGGTGATTTCGAGGAACAACTCGAGCAATGGAAACAAAGCATGTGGTCTGATGCGATGAAGGCATTTGGATTGGAACTTAACAAAAACATTGAGAAAGAACGTAGTACATTAAGTTTACAATTTGTTAGTCGTCTTGGAGGATCTCCTCTTGCGCGAACATATGAAGCAGTTTATGCATCTATACTAGAAAATCGTGAACTTCAATCATCTAGCAGTGAAAGAAGCACGCGACATATTGAGATATCCTTGCCAGAAGGCGCTACGTATCAAGAAGGTGAACACCTTGGGGTGCTGCCAATTAATAGTGAGAAAAATGTCAACCGAATTTTAAAACGCTTCGGATTAAACGGGAAAGATCAAGTCATACTGAGCGCAAGTGGACGCAGTGTAAATCACATACCTTTAGACAGTCCTGTTAGTTTATTTGACCTTCTTAGTTATAGTGTAGAAGTTCAAGAAGCAGCCACTCGAGCACAAATACGAGAAATGGTGACATTTACAGCATGCCCTCCTCATAAAAAGGAATTGGAATCATTATTGGAAGAGGGAGTTTATCATGAGCAAATATTAAAGAAACGTATATCAATGTTGGATCTTCTTGAAAAGTATGAGGCTTGTGAAATCCGATTTGAACGCTTTTTAGAACTTCTTCCTGCGCTCAAACCGCGTTACTATTCTATTTCAAGCTCTCCACTCGTTGCACAGGATCGCCTGAGCATTACGGTTGGTGTTGTTAATGCACCTGCATGGAGTGGGGTAGGGACATATGAAGGAGTCGCTTCTAATTATTTAGCTCAGCGTCATAATAAAGATGAGATTATTTGTTTCATTCGAACGCCACAATCAAACTTTCAATTACCTGAAAATCCAGAAACACCAATTATCATGGTTGGACCAGGTACTGGAATTGCACCATTCCGTGGATTCTTACAAGCACGACGTGTTCAAAAGCAAAAAGGTATGAACTTAGGACAAGCACATCTATATTTTGGTTGTCGTCATCCTGAAAAGGATTATCTCTATCGTACAGAACTAGAAAATGATGAAAGAGATGGATTAATATCTTTACACACAGCTTTTTCTCGCCTAGAAGGATATCCTAAAACATATGTGCAGCATTTAATAAAACAAGATAGAATCAATTTAATTTCGTTATTAGATAATGGGGCTCATCTTTATATATGTGGTGATGGAAGTAAAATGGCTCCTGACGTAGAAGACACCCTTTGTCAAGCATATCAAGAAATTCATGAAGTCAGTGAACAAGAAGCAAGGAATTGGTTGGAACGTGTGCAAGATGAAGGACGATATGGAAAAGATGTTTGGGCTGGAATCTAAATTCTTCTTAGTTAGATAAGTAATATTTCATTCACGAACTTCTTTCGACTAAATATAATTGTAAACAAAATAAACTGCTTTATAAAAACCCTGTATTTTTTATTGAATATGGGGTTTTCTTATTTTTAAATAAAAGGGGAAACATCAGGGAGAAGTTGACTTTAATTTAAACTCAACAAAATGCGTAATTGTTGTTACTCATTCACAAGAAGTTGCAAAAAAATCAGATCGAGCATTTTATTTAAGTAAAATGAAGTTAGTAGTAAACGAAATAATAGTTAAGAAAAGCTATTTTCGCCCTCAATTAACATAATTTCCAAAAATATACAGATGTTAATATTTGTTATATGATATATTTGTCAAAGTACTATTCCTGTAGTTTCTATGATGAATCTGTAAGATAGTTTGTCTGTCCCATATATTCACCTTAAACTAAAAAGAACTTGCAGAAATTCCTACAAGTTCTTTTTAGTTTAAGGGTTGAATGTGGATTTGAAATAAAGAAACGATTTTTGAGAGGAGAAAAGTAAATGTTTATAAGAGCAGAAAGATTATTAATACGAAATTTTGAGTTCAAAGATTGGGAAGCTGTCCATGAATATACATCAGATAGCAATGTTATGAAATACATACCTGAAGGGGTTTTTACTGAAGAAGATACAAGAAACTTTGTAAATAGAAATATGGGTGAAAATGCAGAGAACTTTCCAGTGATACTGGTAGATGAAAATATTCTGATTGGTCATATTGTTTTTCATAAATATTTTGGTGAGCATACTTACGAGATTGGGTGGGTATTCAATCCTAAATATTTCAATAAAGGATATGCTTCTGAAGCAGCACAAGCTACATTAAAATATGGGTTTAAGGAAATGAAATTACATAGAATTATAGCTACATGTCAACCACAAAATACCCCATCATATCGATTGATGGAGAAAATTGGAATGAGAAGAGAAGGATATTTCAGGAAGTGTATCCCCCATGGAAATGAATGGTGGGATGAATATTATTACGCTATTTTAGAAGAAGAGTAGTGTCTCAGAACGCATTGTTTAAGTTAAAATCATAATTAAAATTGTGCTATCTTTTTTTGAGAATTATACCCATCAAGCTAACAATATATAAGTTTAATTTCATGTAAGATTTTTTCTTTTTCTAAAGATCCAGTGCAAGTTCTTTAAAAGTTTGCATACAAATAAACCCTATCAGACTTCAATTTTTTTGATTACGCTACATGATTGTGAGACATAGAAAAGTTATATACGACGCCTAAGATATCAAAGACTGTTTCCCTCTCATATCTATGGGGTTTTTGTCCGTTTTTCTGTAAGTGATTAAACAGACGAAACAATATCTTTGTTAATTATTAGGTATCTTTTTGTAAGGCTATTTTCGTAAAGATTTTTTCTTTTAATTAAAATAAAAGTTAATTTTCTTAATACGGTATAATATCTACAGCAGATTATTCAGCAAACGGGCAGGATTGTGAAAGTATTGAGTTCGAGATATCTTCCTAAAAAACATTACTATAATAAAAGGATGATAAAATTTTTATGGTTAGTATGATAATTTGGAAACAGAAGTCAGCTTAATCTATGAAACCCTTATCAGAGGAGTGATGTAAGTGAAACAAAATGTTTACGATAATCTGAATTTCTTCAAAAACTATACAGCGTTGCGTGAAAGTGGAATAAACGCTAATGACTTCATAGAACAGCCAGCAATCAAATCATTAATTCTGTGTTTGAAAGGAAAATCGGTATTAGACTTGGGTTGCGGTGATGGTCATTTTTCAAAATATTGTATAGAAAATGGTGCAAAAAACGTAATAGGTGTAGATATATCCAAAAATATGATTGAACGTGCTAAAAAGTTAAATCAGGATGATAACATAGAATTTATGTGTCTTCCTATGGAGGATATGGGACTAACCAATCAAAAGTTCGACCTGATTATAAGTTCCCTCTCTATACATTACATTGAAGATTACTCGGCAATGATTCAAAAGATTAATGAATTATTAAAAAGTGGTGGTGAATTTATCTTTTCAACCGAACACCCAATAGCAACAGCTCGCAAAGGAAGCAACCATTGGATAAAAACTGAGGATGGTAATAAATCACACTGGGCGTTAGATAATTATCAAGAAGAAGGAATCAGAGTACACAACTGGTTTGTTGACGATAGTGTGGTTATTTATCATAGAACTGTTGCCACATTAATAAATACTTTAATTGAACACGGGCTTTCGCTGGATAAAATAATCGAACCGCAATCAACTTTGGCAGGGATAGAGAAAATGCCAGATTTAATAAACGAATCGCGAAGTCCATCTTTTATTATAATCAAGTCAAAAAAAACAAAATAATATTTAAAAATATCTACCGCAATCTGGGAGCTTTTATTGAATTACGAAAACAGCCGTTTCACTAAGGAATGGCTGTTTTTTTTTACATAACCTAAGGCCGTTAAACTGTATGCGTTCAAGTTGCTATCATTTTTTAATTATTTTATAAAAGAGGTTGTGAAAATACAGGTGAAATTTCAAATGAGTGCAGGAATAATTGCAGCACTCATTTAAGGTATTACCTGCAATCGAATTGAAAATATTGACCATAGGAGTGAGTGAAAATGGCATATTTATTACAAGTTGATTTTCCGTTTGAAGGTCCTTTTGGTGAAGCAATGGAAAAAGCATTTAGGGATTTAGCAAAAAGTATTAATAAAGAAGACGGATTCCACTGGAAAATATGGACGGAGAATCAAGAAACGAAAGAAGCAGGAGGCATCTATGTATTTGAAGAAAAACAAGATGCTGAAAAATACGCGGAAATGCACAAGAATAGACTTCAGGCATCTGGTATTAAAGATATTAGAGTAAGAATTTTTCACATCAATGAAAAGTTAACTAAACTGAATCGTGGTTATAGTAAATAATAAAGGACATGTAATTCAAAAAAGAAGGGGATAATCCCTTCTTTTTTTGAATTCTTCTTTACTAGGATTTCTAGAAATTTGAACTGGTGTTGTGAATGAATTTTAAGGTGTTGAAACAAAATAGACCCACTTGAGCAAAAAAACTTGCAAAACTAAAAAAAGAGATGTATATTAATTGACGCATCAATTATTGATATATCAACTGTTTTCGGTTAGAAAGAATTGGTGAGAAGTTTGAAGAATGCGTTGGTATTAGTCAATCTCGATTGGAATTGCTCGCTATGTATCAACTATGCTTCTATTTATCGATCAAGCACCTGACGTAGGGAATCGTTTCCTAGTTGATAGAATTCACAGTTGAAATAATATAGAACTGATATTAAGGAGAGAGGGGGTAGAATGGTATGGAAATAATCGCAGCTATTTTAGTCGGGATTGTAGCATTAGAACATTTGTTTATCATGATCCTCGAAATGTTTTTTATTAATTCAAAAGTAGCGAAACGTGCTTTCAAATTACCGAAGCATTTAGAAGGAGATAAAAACGTAGCTGTTATGTTTGCAAACCAAGGGTTATATAATGGATTTTTAGCCGCTGGTCTCATTTGGGGACTTATAATTGGGTTTAACTCAATTGGTTATATGGTTCAATTATTTTTCGTGATTTGTGTGGTGATCGCCGCCATTTTTGGAGGTTTCACATCTAATAAATCAATTATTGTGAAACAAGGACTTCCAGCTATTTTAGCATTGGTTGCTCTTTTATCTATGATGTAGAAAAAAGTTTTTCAATAAAAGAAACAATCTTTCCTAAAAATGACTTTGCATACTTTTAACTTTGTAGGTATGTGGCGCTACCTCAGTAAGAAAAGAAATAGGAAAAACGTCTTGTTTCTTCTTATTAATATAATAAAATGTAATGACTAAATCCAAAGTAATGATAATAATTAGAAGTAACAAGTGTATAAGCGCATCAGTTTTTCCGTTTAATAAAGACTTTATAAAGAAATCCCATTCTGTTTCATAGGGAGGATCTGACCAATTTCGTTGCATTCTTAGCACTATTCCATTTACAAAAAAGATAATGCTTAATAGGATTCTTCCAACAAATACGGCAGCTACTTTTAAATTCCAATGCTTTATCTTAATTACATACAGAATAGGGAATAGTATAAGTATCCAAAAAATAATAATATAGATTGTATTTACCATTCTTTACTCCTAATAAAATGATTGTTTTTAATATAGGTGATTTTTTGGGGTGAAGATATGTTTCATTAAAAACAAGGGCCGGAATCCCGGCTCTTTTTCTATCTTAAAGTCTTACTTTATCCCGCATTAACGGGCAGTAAGACCCCCACCTCAAAATTCAGAGGAAGCAAAGAAGTTAGGTGGGGGATCAACTGCCCGTAAAAGCCCGATTGGTTCAACTAATAATCAGTGGTGGATGAACAAAACCCCCACTGATTAAAGTTTCACTTTATCTCTCCGTTTCAAAAAACTCAATCCATTCTCCGTCAGGACCAGCGAAGAATATGTAACGTGTTCCATCTGGTAATGTTTCAATTTCTTCTCCTAGTAGAAAGGTTACTTTTTGTTTCTTTAGTCTTTCGATTTCATCCTCTAATGAATCCACTTTAAAGCAAATGTGATGTACTTTTCCTTCTGCCGGAAGAGAAGAGTTATAACCTTCAATGAGTTCGAGTATCGTTTCCTTCGATTCTTCTACACCTAAAAAAGCGAGTTTTAAGTCTGGATTCGGGTGCCCCATACGTTTAATGAGCTGTAAGCCAACTACTTCTTCATAAAATGAAATAGATGTTTCTAAGTTTGCAACCATAAGTCCAACGTGTTCGATTCTTCTAACTGGCATGTAGATTCCTTCTTTCTGAAAATTATATACAATATATTATTGAAAATTAAGAAAATAAGCAAGATAAAAACCTTACAAATTTTAGCGTGTTATATGGTATAGTGAGAAAGTATGTTTGGGGAGAAGGAAGGAGATTATACGATGAATACACCTACTCAAACTCCTTCATTATCGGCAACGATGAAAGAGTGGCATTATGCATTAGCGTATGAAATTAAACATTGGAAAACGATAGGTGGTAGTAAAATTTCTATCATGAACGGTCGTTTTTTATATACAGATTATGAAAGTACAGTATACGTATTTCAGCTCATATCGGAAGTAAGCTTACCGGAAGGTTCACCAATTCGAATTGAGTTTGATGGTGAGGAAGCGACAGGAGAAGTATTATCTGTACATGGATTAGAAATAGAACTGAAATTAAATGATTATATACAAGGTGAAATACGAGAAGCTGTTTTATACAGTGAACCGTGGCAATTGTTAGAGCAACTACAAGAGCGATTGAAAGAGGCACATAAAGATAAGCTAAAACGTAATCGTATAAAGCGTCTTGTTGATGGGACGAGCAGTCCGAAACATATTGAGAAGATGAAAAATCCGAAAAATGAATTGGCGTATCGTTCGTTTTACAATCCGACAACGTACGTGTGGGGACCACCTGGAACAGGGAAGTCTTACAATTTATCACGTATTATTTCGGCGCATTATCAAAAAGGAAAATCGGTACTTGTATTAGCTCATAGTAATGCGGCAGTGGACGTATTAATGAGTGAAGTAACGAAGCAAATTGAAAATAAAAAGAAATGGACGCCTGGCGAAATTGTTCGTTACGGTTATAGCCAGCATGATCATATACGAAATCATGAAACGTTACTTGCGTCGAAGTTAGTTGAAACGACGAACGGATCTTGGGGAGAAGAAAGACTCTATTTAGAGGAAACACGCCAAGATCTTCGTGAAAAGATTTTATCATATAAAGCGACTTCTGCTGATAAGAAGCGTATACAAGAGATTGAAAGTGATCTTCGAAAGCAAAAAGCGAAAATTAAAGAAGTAGAAAAAGAATACATTGAAAATGCGAAAGTAATCGGCGCAACTTTATCGAAATGTGCCATTGATTCACTGATTTATGAGCGTACATTTGATTTAGTTGTAGTAGATGAAGTGAGTATGGCATATGTTCCGCAAATTGCATTAGCGGCTTCACTTGGAAAACGTATTGTTGTTTGTGGGGACTTTTTACAGTTACCTCCAATTGCGATGGCGAACCATGAACTCGTTCGAAAATGGCTCGGGGAAGATATGTTTTACCATGCTGGGATTGTTGAGTCTGTCAATAAATCAGAAGCACATCCGAACCTCTTTATGTTGCAGGAACAAAGACGTATGCATGCGGATATATCTAAGTTTACAAATTCGTTTATTTATAAAAATAGAGTATACGATCATCCGTCTGTTTCAGACCGTAAAGAACTTGCGCGATTGCAACCGTTCGCAAATGCGGCGAGTGTTTTATTTGATACAAGTCTAATGGGAGCCTTTTCGTTAAAAGACGCTGCTTCAGGTTCTCGTTTTAATATTATGTCTGGTTTAGTAGCGATGCAAATGATGTTAATCGGACTGTTAGATGGTGTTCAATCGATCGGTGTTGTTACACCTTACAGGGCACAATCCCGCTTTTTATCAACGTGTATTAGAGAAATATTGCAGAGAACAAAATATCAAAACATACCAGTTTTAGCGGCGACAGTTCATAAGTTTCAAGGGTCCGAAAGAGATATGATGATCTTTGATACAGTGGATAGTTTTCCGCAAGAACGACCTGGTGTGTTATTCTTTGACCATAAAAACCATCGCCTCGTCAATGTAGCAGTGACAAGGGCGAGAGGGAAGTTCATTCAATTATCAGATTGCCATTATATGCGTAAAAACCTTTCGAGAAAACAAGCGTTATCACAATTAACGGCTCATATAGAACGTCACGGAGATGTGTATGATCGCACGACATCAAGACAATTGTGGGAACGAAAAATATCGAAACGATTACGCTGGTTTATGGAAATGAATCTTGAAGAGCCGAAGGGGTTATTGAAAGATATTTTAGCCGCAAAACGAAAAATTATTATTTCACTTCCAAGTACAAAACAAGTGGATAAGCGAGTATGGCAAGCGTTAATGCGTACAAATGCGCAAATAACAGTGTATAGTGATGGACCAGTTCCGTTAAAAAATGTAAAGTTACAAAGACAAAATAAAGCATTCCCGTTTATCGTAATCGATGATGAAATCTTCTGGGCAGGCGCACCGCTCACATCTCAAATGATATTTGAAGGTAGTACGGAATTTCCGTACGTATGTGCAAGACTGCAAGCACCTGAGACAATTGGTGTATTAAAAGGATTTTTAGATATTCGGTAAATTCGGATAGGAATTCCTT
>Ga0209025_1003081_pt1 | contig 16351 bp, 23 predicted proteins | sample AraplaMF_Col_mLB_FD_184256 | JGI IMG/M metagenome (GOLD analysis project Ga0209025, IMG submission 184256) | Arabidopsis root microbial communities from the University of North Carolina, USA - plate scrape MF_Col_mLB (SPAdes) (version 2) | ecosystem: Host-associated > Plants > Roots > Endosphere... | reverse complement strand
TGGACAAGTAGACCGTTCTCCTTGCGGTACGGGTACTTCAGCTAGACTCGCAACTCTTTTTGAACGTGGAGTATTACAAGAAGGCGGAAGTTTCGTCCATGAATGCATTACTGACGGACAATTTGGTGGAGAAATATTGTCATTAACAAAAGTAGGCGAATATGACGCAGTGATCCCAAAAGTAACTGGTCAGGCGTTTATTACAGGATTCCACCAATTTTTAATCGATCCAAGAGATCCATTAAAACAAGGATTTTTATTAGCGTAATACGTGGAGAAGAGTTGTTTTCTAGTTAGGAAACAACTCTTCTTGATATAGGAAAGGACGAGATCATATGTTAGTTATAAATGCAGCTGAACAAAGAAGTTTAGTAGATATGAATGAAGTGATTGAATATGCGGCGATTGCCCTGCAAGAGTTTTCGGCAGAAAGAACGATCACGCCAATTCGCTACTCGTTGCCATTTGCAAATTCGCAAAATACGGCATTAATGATGCCTTCTGTAGCGGAAGAACTTGGTGCGCTTGGGTTAAAAGTCGTCACAGTCGCACCGAATAATACGAAAATAGGAAAGAAAACAATTAACGGGGTTGTGATGCTCTCCGACTTTCAAACAGGGGAACCGCTCGCCCTTTTAGAAGGATCGTTTTTAACGATGGTTCGAACAGGTGCCTTATCAGGCGTCGCAACGAAATACTTAGCTCGTCAAAATGCGAAAAACTTATGCATCATCGGAACAGGAGAACAAGCGAAAGGACTTGCTGAAGCGATGCTTACTGTGCGGGACATTGAAAAGATTATGCTTTACAATCGGACAGAACAAAAAGCTACCGAGTTCGCCGAATATATAAAGAAGAAATTTAATAAACCTGTTAGCGTACACACTGATGCAAATGAAGCAGTGCGCGAGGCTGATATTGTTGTCACAACAACGAACTCTTTCACACCCGTTTTTTCAGACACATTACAACCTGGTGTTCACGTAAATGCTGTCGGTTCATTCAGACCAGCGATGCAAGAACTTCCTTCGCACGTCATTTCATCAGCTGACAAAGTAGTAGTAGAATCAAAAGAAGCAGCATTAGAAGAAACAGGTGACCTGCAAGTTCCAATACAAGAAGGAGTTTTCAACGAAAGCGATATTCACGCAGAACTTGGACAAATTATAAGCGGAGACAGAACGGGAAGAGAAAACGACCAAGAAATTACCGTCTTTAAATCTGTCGGGCTCGCTGTTGTAGATATTGTCGTGGCGAAGTATTTTTATGAGAAAGCGATTGCAAATGGCGTGGGGACGAGGGTTGAGTTGTAACAACACACAAAAGAGGCTGTTTTTATGAACAGTCTCTTTTGTGTGTTGAAATTTGTCGGAGGGTCTTTATTTCATGTCGAAGCGCCGATATATTCCCAAAAGTGGTCGATATATTTGAAAAAGCGCCGATATATTGGTGAAAAGCGCTGATATCGTTTTATTGATTGATAGTGATGTACAGGCCGTTTACTACAAAAGTAGTAAGAGGTTTATTTTAATTTCACTCTTCGGCTTGATTCGTCTTGTTGTTTATTTTGATAAGATCGAAATATCTTGTGTCGAAACGTCGATATATTTGAAAGAACGGTCAATATCGGATGAGAATGTGAATAAACATGATAGAAGGACTGCTAAGGGGCAGTCCTTTATCGGCGTGGCGGAATTTCACATGTGGTAATCTCTTTAAAAGTGATATTTTTAATATATAAATATGAAATTATGCATATTTATATATTATATAAGGGTATATAGGTATAATTTTTACGTGTATGAGATAAGAGAGAAGGAATAAGTAAGTTTAAGAAGTTGCTATAGTTATTGTCTTAGTGAGAAAATCGGCGTTTTGTATAAACGTTAGAACGGATTGGAATGAAAGGATTGATTTATTTGAATAGGGAAAATAAACGTAAATCACAAAAACCAATGAAAGTATTGATGACATCTGCTGTTTTGACAACGACATTATTTACATCTATGACTGTAAATAGTTTGAACATTCATGCTGAAACTACGCAAACCCAGGCGCAATATGAGGCGAAGACGTTTGAACTTCCAAGTACGGGACATTATATGGGTGAAGCAGAAAGAGAAAGAAGAAGTCAGCAACGAAACTATGTGCCAACAGGAATCTATGTAAAACCGAATGAACAAGTCACAATTGAAGTATCGGGACTATCGGGATTAGACAAGCTTGGAGCAACGATTGGGACAAATGAATATGATAAAGAAGGGGGAAAAACATTTCGTCTTTCTCCTGGTTCTAACACCATCTCCTCTCCAAATGGTGGTTTATTAGGATTTGATAACTCTGAAGCGAAAGGAACAGTTAAGGTAAAAGTCACACAAGGCGGAAGCCCTGTTCCGTTCTTTGAATTAGGGAAGCATACGAAAGCAGACTGGATTGCGATGATGGATAAGTATCCAGATGCACATGCTGTACAATTAAAGTCAAAAAAAGCAGTACTTACTGTTACTCGTGATAGTGCGAAAAAATATATTGTGGATCAAGATCCTGTTCCTTTATTAAAAAAATATGATGACATGATTCTAGTACAAGATAAATTATCAGGGCTATCTGAAACAAGTTCTAATCCGTTACATCGTTCAACTCGCCGTCTTTGGGCTTTTGTAGAAAATCCTAATAATCCACCGGGCATGTATATGTATGCAGGTCATGATGGAGTCGTATTTACTACTGCTTATGACGCAATTAAAAGTGCTTTAAATGTAAATGAATTTGGATGGGGACAAATGCATGAAGCAGGGCATACAAGGCAACAATACCCTTGGACGTGGGATGGAGTAGTTGAAGTCAATGTTAATATATACTCTTTAGCTGCACAAAAACAATTATTCCCAGGTCAACCAACACGTTTAGAAAAAGAAGGAGATTATGACAGAGCCTTTCAATACTTAAAACAAACAGATAAAGAATATGAAAAGATTAATGACCCGTTTGTGAAAGTCGCTATGTTTTGGCAACTTCATTTAGCATATGGTGAAGATTTCTATCCAAATCTTCACAAACTATATCGAGAGTTACCAAAAGACAAACTTCCAGCAACGAATGAAGATAAAATACAAGCATTTATTTACAATACATCAAAAGTGGCGAGACAAAATGTACTTCCATTTTTTGATCAATGGGGACTGAAAGCATCACCAGAAACGAGAAAAAAAGTAGAAGCTTTGAGATATCCAACATTAACTGCCCCTATATGGGAAGCGACGGATTCTAAACCTGTTAAACCAACAGCCGCGTATGGCCAAAGAAAATAATAAAAGCAAGTGCGTGATCCAGCTAGTAATGTAATCGATGAAAAGCGAACGATTACAAACGTAGCATGTCTCTTAAGACAAGGTTGGTCAGAAAAGGGGCTGCTGAAATCAAAAAGAAGATAACTTCCTATATATAGTAGGGAGTTATCTTCTTTTTTACTCAACTACCTGTAAAAAACGGATTGGTTGGGCTAATTATTAGTAGGTATGAAGAAGCCCTTGCTAATTAAAGTTTCACATTATTTTGTAACTCGAGAGAAAAAAGGAGAAATAGTAAAGCATTTCATCTTAATAAATAGTGAAACAGCCACTAGTTTTTGGTAAAATATTGATATAAAAAAGACTCCTCATATGGTAGAAATTTCAAATTTAAGTTATAAGATATAATGATAGGGAAATATATTCTTTTTTTTTGCAGGAAATAAAGGGGGAATAAATATGGCAGATAACTTCATAGATTCCGTTGGTAACTTTCTTCATATCGGGTATACGGATAGTGAAAGAAAGCGTGATAATTACGATAAATTGTATAAATTTTTAAAGGATAAAGAAAGTGAGTTAAAAAAAATAATTCACGATGTTGGATCTGCAAAGACAGCTTATGAGGGAACGGGTCAAGAATTACCACAAGATAAAATACCAGCCCGTGAGTTTGTGGGAAAACGACGAGAAAAGGATTCAGAACTATCTGAGCTGATACGTTACTTCGAAAAAACATTAGATGATGTGACATCTGCGAAAAATAAAGCGTATTACAAATGGGAGGAATATAAGGCGAAAGCAGATGCGGAAGATAAAGAGACAGCTGAAGCGTTAAAGAAACTTTTGGGAGGCTGAAAAGTATAAATAATCGATAAAGCGATGTGAATATAAGGAAATGTATTGAAGGAAATGGGGGAATAAGAATATGCGTAGTCAAGACGTTGAGATTCATGGAAGTGAAGTGCCAAGTGCCATTTCTTATGCAGAGCAAATTGAAAAGGGTGTGAAAGACTCGCTCGAGCAGGCTAAAGCTTTACAATCATATGTGACGGGTACTCGTTGGAGCGGGAAAACAAGCGATGCTTTTTTATGCTATTTAGAACTGCTCATTCAGTATAATGCTAAAGTTGCAACTGTGCTTGAAGGACAAACAAAAGCCTTGAAAGAGCTGGATGAGAGCATTCAATCATTTACAAATAGAATTGAAGTGGAAAAGATAAAAAGATTGTAATAGAAAGGGGGTAAAACCGAATGGGAAAAGATACGTGGAGCTTTACACCTGCTGAACTGTACATATTAGCTGGTGCAGCTGGAGTTACATACATATTTGGCTTACAAGAGCGTGGAATTCTTACTTTAACTGATGAAGGCTGTATAACGAAGGCGACAGTGAAGTTGAAAGAGAAAGGGCTTATTACGGAGAATAATGGACTGACACCAGCGGCTTTTCAGTTGATTGAATTACTGAAGGCATATCAAGAAAGCCAAGAATATACGCGAATTAATAATCTATTAATTGGATTTTTGCCACAAGATAAAGATAGAGTGGCTGTCTTAACAGAACGAAAACAAAATGAAGAATATGAAATTCATTACATAGCGAAACGAGATGTATATTTTTCATTATTAGAACGAATTCCGTTTTTAATGCGAGAACCAAGAGAAATCGAAGATACTTTTTTTACAAAGAAAATGACAGAAAAAGAGCAGCAAACATTTGAAGAAATGGATTTATCTGAAAAAGATCTATTAGCTATTGAAATGTTTTCTCGCCCGCAAAATCGAAGAGCAGGAGATAGCGGGAAATGGGAATGCTTCTTGTACTTTACAGAGGGAGAAGACTTTATTCAAATTGAAGTAGACCGTAAGCGTTATGAATGGGCTAGTCTGTATGCGGTGAATAAGAAGTTATATGATGTTTTAAAAATGCCGTATAAGAAAATAAGCGATCCAAGACAATTCTCGTTAGGAGGAATCCATTAATGCAAGTACCAATGGGAGATGGCAGTGCAAGTAGTAGTTCAGAAATTGTAATGAATTACGATGAGATGGAAGAGATTATAAGACGTTTTCAAAGTATATATAACATTTATACAGGTGTTATAGCGACAAATGCAAAAAGTCTAGCAGAATGTCAATTCTATCTTGAAGGAGAAGCGATGAGAGTCATAGACATATATCCTAAAATATTAAATAAAATATTGGAACTAGCAGAACATTATAACCGAGCGGCATCCATTGTAGAGATTGTTCGCGAAGAAATGAGAAAACAGGATGAAGAATTACATAATAAACTACAACCTCAAGAATAACTTTACGTGATAAAGGAATAGGGGATGGAGAAACATGGATGTTCGTTATAAGGTAAGGGCTTGGCAAGATATGAAAGAAGGTATGAACAAGCTCACAAAAGATACATTTGTAAAATTACGCCAAGCTAATAGTCTTGTAAAAGATATACAGGAAAGCATACAAGATCTAGATTCAGATCAAAGTATTTATTTTCATCATAAAGATCAGCTTGAAACAATCGGTAAACTACATGATGCCTATACGGATCTAGACACCTACTGTGATCAGGCAGGGCAAGCTGTCTATGAACATATCGACAAACCATTTGTGGAAACAATGGATCGCTTTGCACAAGAAATGAGAGATATATCAATTAAAAATTTTGAGACTACAAACCGAATTGGTTCTACAACGACAACTGAAGTATCAGGTTCACGTAGCTACGGTGGCGCACCGGAAACTATCACAACAACAAAACCGAAAATAACAGTGGATGATATTTTCAGAGACTCAGAGGCATTTAATGAGGTTCTTCGTGCAGAGTATGAAGAATGGAAAAGACGAGATCCAAACATGAAGCTAGACTATGAAGAGTACAGAAGACGAGTTCCCTCGACGCGAGGATTTGAATACAGATCAATAGAGGATGAGCAAAAAAAGCTAGAGGCGTGGCGTGACTTTGGATTAGGAAGTCTAACAGTCGGATTAACGTTCATTTGTCCACTATTAGGGGTTGCAGCATCACTGATATTTGGGCGGCTCCAAGTAAAAAGTGCCTCTGACGGAGAAGATTGGGAAACAAACCGGAAATTAAGTGAAGGGGAACGGACGGAACGATATGTTTCTGGTGCCCTCGAGTTTATCACGAGTGGTGTAGGAGCTGTAAAAGGGTTCAAAAATATTGGATCATTAGGAAGATCGTCAGAGGGAGCATTGGGCTTCAACCCAAATGAAGGGAAACATGTGGTACAATCGTTGGGAGATAATAATACTTTAAAAAATGCACTAAATACAGTGGGAAATACGCCAGTGGTTGAGAAGAAATCGGCTGAGTTTTTTGATGGGTTGAATTTGAAGAGTGGGAAAAATGTTCCTACAGAGGGAGAGAGTAACCCTAAAAGTGTAAAGTATTATAGAGTTCAATCTGATGGTTCAGATGGTTCATTCAAAAGATTGCAAATTAGTGATGATGGAAAGATACAAGTATTAACTAAGAGGTCTAGTTTGAATTTAAGTGCAGTTACAGATGAACATGCGCAATATTTCCTTCATGATGTTAGAAAGGGAGATGGATACATTCTAGAATTTGAAGTAGATGATTGGTTTCATGAAATGGTTATGGAGAATGCTATAGAACAATATGGATATAGGGACTCAGCATTCAATCAAGGTTTTACAGCTCCTAAAATAGTTGATCCAACCAAGCCAAGACCGAACGCTACTAGCATTTCACTTGAATTCCCGCCAATTTGGAATGATTTTTTTGAAGAAGTAGCACATAATGCTAAAATATTAAAGTAGGAGAGTATTTATATGTATTTAGAACCTGAAGGTTATGAGAATATAGTTGTTTTAGTTAAAGATGATAAAGAATATGAATATTATGTTTCAGATAAAGAATTATGGATTCTTGATTTAAGAAAATTAGAAGAAGCATTTAAAAAAAGTGGATATCAAATAAGCACATTTGAAGGCGAAAGAACTGGATTTGATATTTTGACAAAAGAGCAGTATAGTATATACAAAAATAAAATAGAGAAATATAAGGTGAGTTATAACGAGTTGAAAGATTATTATGAACTATTTCGATTAACACAACAACCTGAAGATGATATTCGTGAAATTTTACCTACATTTTATATTGATTTTGATAAAAATGTATTTTATTCATTCTACACAGAACCAGGTTCATACGAAGAGTATATTCCAGACGGATGGCAAGGATATTTGCTAGATGATTGTAACAAAGTAATACCTGGTAGTATGGCGTATTGGAGGGAATAATAAATGAAAAAGAATATGCAATTGTTAGAGGAAAGTTATATTGATTCAAAAACTAATGAAGAAGTGATAGGAGTCACAATTGTTATAGATGGTGATGTAAAGCAAATATTTGACAAAATTATAGAGAAGAAAGGTAGTTATTCTGATTATGTTGATTTGATAATAGATGCTTTAATGAAGGGAGATAATTATAATGAATGATGATACATTTGAAATTATTGAGGATGAATTAATTAATTCTGAAACTGGGGAGAAGATTACAGGTATAAGAATAATGGTTAAAGGGAGATTTAGAAAAAAGATTGATGAGCAAAAGTCACCCGATTCATCATATGCTAACGAAATTGGAAAGATAATAGGTAACGGCATTACAAAAATTATTAGTGAAATAAGATAATATGAATATATTATTACTACAAAATTTTGAATTGTAAATTGCATATAAATATGAATTATCTATAATAAATGTAATAAAAGTGTAAATAAGAACGAATGTATAATTGTAATATAATAGTGATAAGGGCTAATGTTTCAAGAAAGGAGCATTAGCTCTTTTTTATTCAAAGAAAGTGACTCGTGTTGTGTGATATTATCCACCTATAGTAGACATTTGAAAGAAAGTTACTGTACTGTTTATTATGGAGGGGATTTTTTATGTCGTTGGATAAGTATAAAAACATGTTTGATGAAGAGTTGATACTACGCCAAGATAATAGACACATATTTTAAGCAGCTAATGAGGAATGCGTTCTGTATTGTACAGGGCTCATTCCTTTTAATTTTGTTTTAATTCGGTCATTATTGTAGTAGTGAATATATTTTTCTAATTCTAATGTAAAGTGTTTCATACTTTCGAACTCTTGTAAGTAGAGTAATTCAGACTTTAATAAGCCAAAGAAATTTTCGATGCCTGCGCTATCTAAACAATTCCCTTTACGAGACATACTTTGTGTAATTCCTTTTTCTTTCAATACGTTTTGGTATTGCTTCATTTGATAGTGCCATCCCTGATCCGAGTGGAGGATAGGAAACTCACCATCTTTTAATTGTTGAAAAGTCTTATCTAACATTTTTGAGACTAATAGGTAAACAGGCCGTTTCTCTACGTTATACGCAATAATTTCACCATTATATAAATCAAGTATCGGAGATAAATACAACTTCTCACCATGTATGTGGAATTCTGTCACATCTGTAACCCACTTCTCATTTGGTCTCGTCGCTCCAAAATCACGTTTTAGATTGATAATTTCTGGCTTGTTTTCGAATTTAGCAATAAATAGTTAGGAAGTGAGAACAAATGCAAAACAGAAAAGAAGGGTTTGAAAAATTTTATGATATTTTTGAACAAAAGAACTTAAAAAAGAATTATACCGTTATTGTATTAGGACAGTTTGTGTTTAATTATGATTTTGTAGATATTTTAAAGGGATTCCTTAAAGAGGATGTTGAAAGACGAGATACCATTGGCGTAGTATATTCAGATGAATTTGATCAAAATGATGAAGAGTATTTCGGAGAAAATAAAGTATTATTCTATTACGGTATAGACGAAGAATGGGAAAACATCGTGACCCACGAAGAATTATGTGAATACCTGCAAACAGCATGTGAATTTTATATTGGATGTCATCCCGAACAAGCTGAATATGTAAGAAATCTCTTAATAAAAATAAGAGAGAAATATAATATAAAGGATTAATTTACTTCTTTTCTTGATTGGCTAAAAGCCTTTCAAGGTTTTTTTATGATTTAACAATTTTATAGTTAAAAACAATCTCATATTTTGAATCAAAAACTCACGATGACTTGTAAACTGACAAAATTGGTTGCAGCGAAAAGAGATAAAACTATCGTACTTACTAACATATTTATATTTGCATACGAGAATGATAATGCTAGTAGTAAAAAAGTTAAAAAATGCACTAAATACAGTGAAAAATACGCCAATTCCAGTAGGAGTTAAATGGGCAGATACCGGAATAGGAGTAAAACTTCCTTATGTAGAATATTCAACTGTTGGAGATGTGAAAAAAAGCTTTGGTGCGGGTGGTAGTGTACCTAAGGTAGGTAGTGGGGATAGTAAATTTGATGAACTTTATGAGAGAGCTCAAAATATAAGAAATGATATTCAGAAACAAGTTGATGAAATAAGGAATTCTGATGAATATAAGAACCTTTCAAATACTCAAAAGAATAAACTTGATAGAAAGTTAGATTCGTTAACATATGGTAATGTGGCAGTGGCAGATGTAAATATTCCTGGTGTAAAAACTAATTATCAAGCGCATAGTCAGGTTCATTCTGCTGATAGCTTTGGTGATAGTTTCGGAGATTTTACACATTCCAAAGATACTAAATCACTTGAATCGTATGTAGATGACAAATTTCCTCGATATAATGATACTGAAGTAAAGATTCTTGAAGATATAGCTTCACAAATAAAAGATCCAAATATTATAGGGGAAATACATCTATTTTCAGATTTTGACGTATGTCAAAGCTGTACAAATTTAATTTTTGAATCCGGGGAAAAATCCCTAAATATTAAGTTGGATATTTATACAAATAGCATGAAATAAAGGAGTTGATAGTATGATAAATAGTTATGAAAGAATAAAAAATTCAGTGGCATATGGATTTGAAGAGTATATTGATGAGGAAGGTTTAACTGTTGCACAAGCTTCAGCAAAAATTTTAGAAGAAGAAGCGAGACGTTTGAATTATAGTCCATTTACTAAATCTTTATATTTTGTATCCATTGCATTAGAGGGTCTTAAGTCGAAACAAATTGCCGATTTTATTTTCAATAGGCTGGAAGGATACTTTAATATTGAAGATTTTGAAGATAGCAGGGATCAAAAAGATATAGATCAGCTTTGCAGTGATATAGAATTGTGCAAAGAAATGTTAAAAAAAGGAGGTTATGAAATAATAGAAACAGAAAATACAGGCAGGATTGAATACATTTTGAGTTTACCATCTGATTTTTAAACAAAAAATCGAATTGACTAATAAGGATGTGTAACAATTTTCGTGTTTTCTTGAGGGTGTAAGATAGACTGTGTAAGTTACAGATATGTAGCGGACACAGTCTATTTTTATTAGGTGATAATGTGAATGCCCAAGGAAGGATTAAACTGTTTACTGAAAAAGATACATGCTCAAGTTGTAATGGAGTTATAAATCAATTTAAAATAAGGTACCCCAAAATAGAAATCAAAGTGGTTCACAATAATGGTAATATGATATCACCCTAAACAATAGGAGGGAATTATCAATGGCATTAACATATGAAGAAATATTTGAGTATTTTAATGAAACGTATAATGATTTTAAAGAAGATGAAAAGATGGATAGTGAAGAAGCGATAGAAAGAACTTTCGGAGAATATGAGACAGTTTTAAACCAATCAGAATCCAAAAAGGCAATTGTCTATACTGCTTACGGAGAACTTCTAATATCATTGCCAAAGATCTATAGAAATTCAAAGAATAACTTAGTTGAAACACTCAAGCATCTAAACTCAGATTTAATTCAACAAGAGTTAACTCGCGACCAATATGTAGGATTATTTTCTCGAATCGGGAAAATTTTACATGAAATTGAAGAGAAACGTCTATATGATTAATAGTCTTATGACACGAAACAGAACAGGTTAAACAAAAAAACAGTCATATAATGGGCGTGTAAAATATACTGCATAAGCTTCGTTTCTTAAACTTTACACAGTATATTTTACACCTTAAAACTAAGATAAAAACCATGTTGTTCTCAAGGAGGAAGAGTCTGCATTTCATCAAATGTTATTGCAGGCTTTTATTGTTTTATAAACTTAATCCTCAAAATCATCGGGGTTGTCAGGGATGGTTTCTATAATTCCTCCCTCATCATTAAATACCCATTTTCCCCCTTTTTCTATCGTATAAGGATTCGGATATTTATTTCCTATCATTTTTTATTGATATATATATAGAATATTAGGAATGAAGACTAAATTTATAGAAATACTAAATCAAGTAGGAGGTTAGTAAAATGGAAACAAAGAAGATGGGAGTTATTTATGGAGAAATTGCTAATAAATTAAATGAAATAATACCAGATGAATGGAGTAAAATATATTTATATGGGGAAGTTTTGGAGGATTCTAGAGAAGTATATTTCTATTTTGATTCTGTGACTAGCAGCCATATAGTGTATGGACATGATATTCCTAAGACTTACAATGTTGATAAAAAAATATATCGTCAATTATTAAGAGAATTAACGAAGTTAGTTGTTGATTTGCATGTGGAATATAAAGAAAATAATGATAAGCAATGGACCAATCTTACTTTTTTATTAGACAGCAGTGGAAAGTTCAATATTAAATTTAATTATGATGATATATTAAAATCCCCATTTTTATCAGGAGAAAGACAAATAATATGGGAGTATGAAGTTCTAGGTATTGAACCTACTGATGAAAGTCATAAGGAAATGATAGCTAGATACTTGAATAGTAAAGATGATGAGTAGAGGATATATAAATTAACTACAAAATTGTTTTTATGAAGATCCTAAAAATAATGTAGACGATATTTTAAATGATTTTTCTTATAGTGAACTAATTATCCCAAAAATAAAAGAGTTAATAAATGGTGATAATTTAGCATATAGTATTAATTCTGTTATTGTACTCTATGATTTTGAATACAAAGAAGCGCTAATGGAAATTGAAGGCATTGCAGCAGAAGAAGCAGAGGAAGTAGCAAGAGAGAATGTATTTTATGTAGCAAGTAACTTCACTGAGTTTTTAAACAAATTACATGATTAATAGATAGTTAAAATAAAAGGGCTGTTCCATAAGTTGGTTTTACTCGCTTATGGAACAGCCCCTTTTGTTTTAGTATAAAAATAGTTTCGATAAAACATTCAAGTAGGTGAAATGATAATTAGATTATTTCAAATTGTCTGGATTAAAAACAGGAGAATCCGGAAATGACAAAATGTATCAACTTGGCGGAAAAATGGCCCAAGGTATAGATAATTCACTTGCTTTCTTCAAGGGTCCTGGACCAGCTGGAGACATTGCATTGGTAGGGAAGCAAGGCGGCCCAGGAAAGGTTACTGAGTGGGTTAATAAGCACCATGCAGAGAGTAGTAAGTTTATGAATGATAAGATTCAGGGGCTTGAGGCTTCGCTTGCTAAGGGGGTAGGTAATCCTAAAAATATTAATGTTGAAGAAGTAACACCACCAGGCTCACAGAATCCTGTGAAAGTATATACAGATGGTTATGCACAAGTAAATAAGGGAAAAATTGATATTTATATTAGAGGTAAAATTAAAGAACCTCCAAATTATGCAGAGTTAAAGAATAGGATTAAAGAATTACAAAAGTTAAAGAAGCAAAATCCATCTGAATTTACCAAAGAAATGGAAAAAGAATTTAAGGCGGCTGACAAGATAGTGCATAATTACGAACGTTCCAAAGGTATGGGGGAATTGTTAGATGATGCTAGAATAACAGATACTGCTGAGAATAATGAAATGATAGCAAAGCCTGTTTTGGATGCTGCAAAAGAAGTCACATCTAAGAATACTAAAATTAGAAGTTATATTAATGTAGGAAATAAACCTGTCATAGTAGAGAGTTGGTGGATACTGGATAAAAGTGGAACACCATATTGCAGTACTATTATACTAATTGAAGTAAAATAGGAAAGGAGAAATATTAAGTGGAAGAAGAGTATGATTATTTAAAATCTAAAAATGTAGAGGAATTAGTAAAAATAATAGATGATTTTAATGATATTGATGAAACCATTGAAGCAATGATGATATTATGGGAAAAGGATAGAGAAAAAACTTTAGAAAAAGGAATAAATTTTCTAACTAATAATGAAGGTGATGCATATTTTCAAACTATGATAATAGGAATAATAAATGATATTGACTTTCACAAAGTATTAAAATGTATATCACAGCGAGAAGATAATATTCAACCATATTTATTAGGAGAAATTATGAAGCAAATGGTTATTTATGCTTCATGTGATTATGTTCCCCAATATGTGAATTTTGCTATGAAGCAATATAGATTATTTAATAAAAATGAAATGGAACGAATTTCTGAGCATTATAATGAATTTGTTAACGAGTTTAAAGTTAAGAATGAATAATTTTTAGGGTGATTTTTATTATGAAAAATTAAAAGAAAATTTAATAGAGGCTATAACAAATAGAGTCTATTAAACTTTCCTTTTTTATTAATTAGTTTTAAAGTATATGAATAATGTATTTTGTTGTAAAACATAGAAATATGGAACAAACTTGAATTTAACTACATAATTTATAGTAGACTAACTTCAATACTTTGAAGTATTATATTTTTTCAAAACTAAATATTGGGTCATATAGAATTAAAATAATTGAATGATTATAAAAGTGACTTCATAATACTAATAATGCAGTAAAAAGGTGAAATGAATCAGCTGAAATTAAGTAGGCTGGTTCATTATTTTTTTAGTAGTTAACATACGCTATAAATACATTTTTCAAAAGAACTACATTAAAAAGCAACAATAACACCTCAGAAAATAGAGATTTAAAGAACTGTGAATAAGAGTGGCATTAAACTTTAAAAGTGTTGAATAAAGGCTAAAGATACTGATTTAATAGAGAGTGATAGGTGATTTAAAAATTTTTAGCAGGTTCTCAAGGATAAGCATCTGATAAAGGATTTCCTAGCTAATTAAGGCTAGTGACTTCAGAAACCAGTAAATCAAGAATAGAAGATATGTGTAACCTGATAAGCTAGGAAAACCTGTAACCGTCAAGGTGAATTTTACACTTTTTGCTAAGTTGCCTTTTACAATTCTGCTTAGAATAAACTTTTCCTATTCTTCATACGATAACTATCTCTGTCCATATGGATAACCTCCACACGATGTAATAAACGATCCAAAATTGCTGTCGTAATACCTTGATCACCCATCAAATGACTCCATTCCTCAGGACTTTTATTTGATGTTAAAATGATTGAACTTCGTTCATATAAATGATTAATGAGCTGGAAAAATAAATTTGCTTCTCGTTGATCCATTGCCATATACATTAAGTCATCAATAATGACTAAATCTGACGCCCTTAATCGCTTCATCTGTACTTGTGATTTATGCGTAAACTCTTGTGTTTTCAATAGTTGAATCAATTCTCCCATGGTCACAAAATATACTTGAAACCCTTTGTGAATCGCTTCTATTCCTAATCCTATTGCTAGAAACGTTTTTCCAACGCCAGGAGGTCCTAATCAAATTAAGTTATACTGCTGTTCTAACCAACTAAATTCCTGGAGTTGTGTTAATTGACGCTCTGTCAGAGCTGTTTGTTCTTCAACTTGAAACTCACGAAGTGTTTTAAAATAAGGGAAACGGGCCCATTTAATTCGTTTTTCGATGCTTTTTGCTTCTCGCTTATTGATTTCAAAGGACGTGATTGTCTCCAAAAATTCGAAATAAGTCCAAGACAATTTTTCGGCTTCGCGAAGGAGCTTAGGAAGCTCCTCAGCCGTTTCTGATAAACGTAATTGGCGAAAATAAGCTTGTAATTCCGTCATTGTTTTATTCATTGATCTGGTCCTCCTAGAATACTTGTATATGTATCTAGAGAGCGTATCGGTACCTCGACTTGTATTTCAGATGTAGGAATACAAATTTTCTCTTCACTTATCCATATCATTTCATCATTTGATTTCTTTAAATAACTCACGACATCACGAAAATCATTTGCACTATAGAGTTTCTCATCTATACATTTTTGAAGTGCTAGATTGATCCACTCCGAATCTTCTTTCATTACCATCTTAAGAATCGCTAATTGATCTCGGCGATAACGAGCATATTTTAAGCAAATTTCATTTACATACATATGTGCCGCCTCTTGATCTTTGAAATGAGAGATAACACTGCGTTTTAACTCTTCAATTCCCTTTGAACGATCTCGCGTGTGGTTGCGATTTTTTATCAGTTTTCCTTTTTCAAAACTAATTTGGTGTTCTGCAATGATATCACCATCTGGTTGTTTGCGAATAACTAAAACATTAACATCTTCACCTTGTATCTCTAGAAATACTTGATTATCTGGTTGAGATCTATAAGTTCCTACAGGAACTGAATAACGGTTTGATTGAAAACGAATAGTATTGTCCTTATTAACGGTCCTTGGTATAATATCTGCACAGATACTTTCTTTAGAAAGTAGTGGGGAGACGGGTTGAAGGTGTTGCTTTTCCAGGAGAAACACTTCAACAGGTCTCTTTTTTATTGTGTTGTGTACATTCTTATTACCTGTACGTCCCAGCCACTCTAGTGCTCGAGTATTCCAGTCATCAATGTTTGTAAATACACGACTATCCGCAAAATTTCCTTTGATGTACTTCATCACATTTTCTATCATTCCTTTAGATTCTGGATCAGCCTTTCTGCATAAATGAACACGGAATTTCCGTTCCTTTACATATGCTTGAAATTCAGTTGTTAGTATTAAATCTCCCGCATTTTCACTAACACTTAAAAGATGATCTTGGTCGTAAACAATTTCTTCTGTACGTCCACCAAAATAACGGAAGGCAGTATTAGTAGATTTACCGGAAAATCCTTTTCTTATGGAGAACTACACATTGATTGTGTCTGATAAAGATAAAAAAGTGATGGGGATGCTTGATCCAAATGGACATCCAGTATTTGAAGGAAATGAATTTACGGATGAAGATTTAGTGAA
>Ga0209025_1003078_pt1 | contig 16365 bp, 18 predicted proteins | sample AraplaMF_Col_mLB_FD_184256 | JGI IMG/M metagenome (GOLD analysis project Ga0209025, IMG submission 184256) | Arabidopsis root microbial communities from the University of North Carolina, USA - plate scrape MF_Col_mLB (SPAdes) (version 2) | ecosystem: Host-associated > Plants > Roots > Endosphere... | reverse complement strand
TTCCGGGTCGTCCAGGTACTTCAGCAAGAACACCGTGCGGATGACGCGGCCCAGCTCCCGGAACGCAAAGTACAGCTTATTCTTCGTGCTCTCCGAACCCAGCCGGCGCAGGATGGTCGACGGCGTCGTCTTGCCGGCCTTGATCGAGACGGCAACCCGCATCATGTCGGGATAGTGAGGCCAAGTTGAGCCTGGCGCAACGTCGGGAGGAAGAGGCCGCGAAGAAGCGGATCCGGGACCTGGAGCGTGAGTTGAAGCGCAAGGACGCCGCGCTGGCGGAAACCGCAGCGCTGCTGGCACTTGTCACTCTGTTTGCCGTTGCCTGGCACAACCTTTCCTTGCTCTCGGGCTTCCTTGCGCCATGTACGCAGGCTCACTGTCGTGACACCCGTTTCCTTGGCCAACTCCACAACCGATCGGTTCAAGGGCGGCATCATCTGCTCAACCACCCACTCCTTGTACTCCGCCGGATAACGTTTCATTCTCCAACCGCTTCCGCCCTCCATTGTCCTTCATCGAAAAGCGGCGGGGCGACAACTATCCTGACATGGAGGGATGAGCATTAAGTGAAATAAGGATCGAAAGTGGTCGGTGGTCGCCGCGATTTGACCTTCAAGAAAATGAAAGGGAGCGGTAGCACCATGGCTTCGGATAGACGCGTCGCAAGACAAAAAGGAAATCGACCTCTATTAGACGGGCACGCGTACGGTTATACTCCGCGCTTCACAACTAACGGGAAATCGACAATGGTCGCAGCAACCAAGGCAGCGAAAGCAACGAAGGTCGGGGCAGTTTCGAAGAGCAAGCCTGTCGCAAAAAAGGTAGCCGTGCCCACGAAGAAGGCCAGCGTGCTCGCGCGCGAGGCTCAGGCAGCGAAGAAGCGCTTGCTGAAACTGCGCGCGGACACCAAGAAGGCAATCGAAGCGGCAAAGCGCGAAGTCGCACAGGCGACGGAAGCCGCAAAGTCCGCAGCGCGATTTGAGAAGCAAGCCGCAAAGGATAAGCTCGCCGGCAAGAAGGCAAAGGCTGCGAGCGCCAAGAAGGCCCCAGGCAAAGCGGCCGCCGCAACGAAGGCGGCCCCGAAGAAGGCTGTGGTCGGTAGCAAAGCCTCCGCGAAAGCGACCCCGAAGAAGGCCGCAGTGAAAGCTGTGACCAAGAAGCGGGCTCCCGCAAAAAAGGCAGCTCCGAGCGTGGCAGCGCCTGAAGTTTCGGCGTGATCATTGCCCCGGTTGATACGATATTTCGCCAACCGGTCGATGATGAAAGATAGGCGCACAGCTTGCGCCCATCCTAATGCTCAGCTGAACCCTGCATCGAGCCAATCGGCTTCAGCAAATCATTGCCGGCTCGATCAACCGTTTGGATCCACGGTCTATTGCGCGTGGGTCATAGCTGGTGAGGCACGGAATATGGATTCCTCGACCAGCGTGAAGAGATTTATGCATCATACCGACTCACATCTGGAGCCCGAAGCCTCCGCAATCCGCGAGGCCCGACTTTGGCGAGACAAGGGGTGGACCGCCCGGGTCATCAAGAACGAGGATGGCGACGGCTGGGCTGTCGAGATGATCCAGGATGGCAGCGCCGAGCCGGCGCTTGTCGGTCCGTGGACGATGGGTCGAAACAAGGTCGATCCGAAGCCGCTCGATGCCACTGCGCACCAGACGCTGGTCAAGACTGCCTCCGAAGTCATCAGGCGGCATGAGCAGCAACTGCACGCTCAACTCAACAAGCAGTGCAATCTCGAGACCGATTCCGGAACCATCACCGTCAAGCTCGTCATCACGCCAGATGAATTCGAGCCCTTTGGCACGCTCACGGCCGCAGATCCTTTCGGTGAAGTCATTGCAACCGTCAAAGTACCGCCCGATTTTCGCCTGACGCGAGACAGCGCCGCCCGCTGGGCAGCTCAAGGCTTTGACAAGATCCGCTAATGCCGCAGTTCGTCGGCCGTTAGCGGACAGTGCCGGCCGTCCGAGGTGCCGCCGCGGAAATCAGATGGGCTGACGCCATTGGCCCGACGGAAGGCTCTGCTGAAATTGGCAACGTCGGTAAATCCGAGCCGGTAAGCGATCTGTGAAATCGGGAGCTTTCCCTCAAGCAGCAGCTTCCGCGCGCGTCCGTTACGCACTTCAGTACCGAGGTCGCGGAAACTGCTGTCTTCCTTCTTCAGATAACGGTCCAGGGTGCGCGCCGAGATGCCGAGCAAGCCAGCAAGCTCGTCCAGCGTAGGCTGGCTGTCCTCGGCTTCGTTCAACATCATGACCACCCATTCGGTCCAGTTGCCCTGTTCACTGTACTTTTGCAGCAGCGCCCGGCATCGCTCCTCCGCCATGCGTACGGCATGCGCGTCGGCCATCGGAAGCGCCGCGTCCAGGCTCCACGTATCGGCCATCATACGGATCTCCGGCAGCGACGACGCGCCGAAATGCACGCGCGCAGGTGCCAGCTCGCGATAGCGTGCCGCATGCGGTGGTGCTTCCATCGACATATAGATGTCGTAGACGGACGAGGGATTGCGCAACAAGGATTTGCATTGCAGGTGCGTCGAAACGGCAATCGCCTCCTGCATCAGGTTCAGCGTTTCCTTGGCCATTGGCAGCGCCGGACGGTAGATGATTTCCACGTGATTGCCGCTGCGCTGATAACTCATTCTGAACATGGGTGTCAGAAGCCTGTAGTAGCGGGAACACGTGCGCAGCAGTTGGTCCAGCGTGGTGCACGAGAGCATGGCGTACCCCAGGATATCGTGCGAGTTCAGCTTCAGGCGGCAACCCCACTCAAAGCCAATGTCGCTACGTCCAGTCACGCGCACGGCTTCTGCCAGCAAGCGATCGATCTGCGCGGTGGTGAGGCCGAAATCCGTTTCCCTGAGCCGGTCAGGATCAATGTCAACCGCCCGCAGCAGATCCCCCAGCGAAGTGCCGGCAGACTTGAAGTAATCGCCCATCAGCAGGAAATAGCGAGCGGGTAACAGGGGGCGGGCGGCGGCTTTCAAATTAGGCATGACAGAGAAATAGTGCCGGAGTACAGCGCCGAAGAAGTGTCTGAAAATGATAGGTCGCTGTCTGAAAATGACAAGTCAAGCGCGCGGCTATCTCCCCAGAATGGCTACCTGAACCGAGCCCCATCCGTCCAGGATGAGGCAACACAAAGGAGACAGTCCATGCTATTCGAATCCATCAACACCGGCTGCCTGGACGGCAACGATAGCCCGTGGATGCCGTTTGCGCCATACAGCAACGACGTGATGATCAAGTACTTCAAGATCGATCCGGTACGGGGGGAAACCATTACGCTGCTGAAGGCACCCGCTGGCATGGAAATGCCACGCCATCACCACACCGGAACTGTCATCGTTTATACGGTCCAGGGAAGCTGGCGCTACAAGGAGCACGACTGGATCGCCCATGCTGGCAGCGTTGTGTACGAGACCGCCTCCACGCGACACACGCCCGAGGCAGCGTATACCGAAGGCCCGGACATCATTACCTTCAACATCGTGGCTGGTGAGTTGCTGTACCTCGACGACAAGGACAACATCATCGCCGTCGAGAACTGGAAGACTTCGATGGACCGTTACCTCAATTATTGCGAGGCCAACGGCATCAAGCCCAAGGACTTGTCGACCTTCGAGGGTTGACCTTTCTGCCCGCGCGTACTTACTGCTCGCGCGGAGCTATTGCGCGCTGCTCCGCGTGACCACCATCCCCGGGCAGCGTAGTACATCAGCAAACCAGAGATCCAGCACGTACGCAAAGGCCCGTTGATGGTTGCTGCGGTGCCCGCCAGCGCTTTGCGCGGCCACGCCACCTCGCGCCCGCCGGGGGAATCTTGCGCTACAAGCTGCGACGTGCGAGAGACAATCCGTGGCAGTTCCCAACCTGAAAGGCAAGCAGGTCCTCGTGACCGGCGCCGCATCCGGCATTGGCCGTTCGACGGCCATGGCGTTCGCGCGTCATGGCGCGAATCTAGTCATATCCGATATCAATCCCGCCCTGCTGGAGAGTACCGCCTACGCGGTTCGTGCGCTCGGCGTGCAATGCCTGACATATGAGACCAATGTCGCCGACGAAGCAGCGATGCGCGACTTCGCCGATGCGGTGCACACGAAAGTCGGCTGCATCGACGTGCTTGTCAACAATGCTGGCATCGGATACATCGGGCCGTTCCTGCGCAGCCCCGTGGAATCGTGGCGACGTCTGCTGGATATCAACGTGATGGGTGTCGTACATGGCTGCCACTATTTCGGGCAGCGGATGGTCGAAGCGGGTGGCGCGCGCCAGATCATCAACGTGGCATCGCTGGCCGGTATTGCACCGGCTCCGAACATGAGTGCCTACGCGGCATCCAAGCACGCGGTGATGGGCTTGTGCGATGTGCTGGCGATGGAACTGACCGACACCGAGGTCGGTGTGACAGCTATCTGCCCGGGCATCATCAACACGCCGATCACGAATGCAAAGGGCGCTGTATCGGAAGCCATCACCGACGAACAGATCGACAGGCTGCGCGCATATTACAAAGCCAACGGCGTTTCGCCCGATGCGGTTGCCGCCGCCATCGTGGATGCGGCACGCAGCGGCCGCCCACTGGTACTGGTCGGCCCGTACGCCAGGCCGATGTATCACCTCAAGCGCATTTCACGCAAGCTGGTCAGGTCGATGACGATCAGCGACGCCAGGAAGAACGGCTACCTCGATGCCGTGAAGTAGACCTAAACACTCCAAAACAGATAGGAGGAGACATGATCGCACTGACTCGCACACCGTGGCTTCGGCACGCTTTCGTCGCGCTGCTTGGGGCAACAGTACTTCATGCAAACGCGGGCACGGCAGCACCAGTAGCCGCCGACGCGCAGGAAATTGCCAAGGAAGCCTACATCTACGCCTATCCAATGGTACTGATGGAAGTGACGCGACGCGTTTCGACCAACGTCGAAGCACCGGATCCCAAGGGCGGTATTCGCGCACCGATGAACCAGTTCGCGCAGGCGGCCGCCTTCCCCGACGACAAGTTCGACGCAGTGGTTCGCCCGAACGCTGACACCCTGTACTCTTCGCTGTGGTTCGACGTCACACGTGAGCCGCTCATCATTTCCGTTCCGGATTCCGGTGGTCGCTACTATCTGCTGCCGGCGCTCGACATGTGGACGGACGTCTTTACCTCTCCCGGTACGCGCACAACCGGTAATGGCCCGCAGCAGTTTGCCATTGTCGGCCCGCGCTGGCATGGCAAGCTTCCGGTCGGCATGCCCACCTATGTCTCACCGACAGCCGTCGGCTGGATGATCGGCCGGACGCAGACCAATGGAGTTGCCGATTACGCATCCGTGCACAAGTTCCAGGCCGGCCTCAAGGCCACGCCGCTCAGCGCCTGGGGCAAGCCCGGATACGTGCCACCCAAGGGCAAAATGAACACCCGGCAGGACATGAGCGCGCCGGTGGAACAGGTGGCAAGAATGGACACCGCGAGCTACTTCGCCATATTTGCCGAGTTGATGAAGGACAACCCGCCGCATGCGAACGACTATCCGATTGTTGACCGCATCGCACGCATGGGGCTGGTGCCGGGACAGTCCTTCCATATGAACCGTCTGGCGCCAGAAATGCAAGCTGCACTCCGGGCCGCTCCCGAGGCCGCGCGGAAGGAGATCGCCCAAGCGCTGCCTCGCGCCGGCTCCGTAGCCAACGGCTGGCGAATGATCGGCAACCCGATCGGCACATATGGGACCGACTACCTCCGGCGAGCAATGATCGCCCTGGTTGGCCTAGGCGCAAATCCGGTCGAAGACGCGGTTTATCCGTTTGCGATGATGGACGCTGACGGCAAGCCCTTCGACAGTGCGGCGAAGTACGTCATCCACTTCGACAAGGAGCAATTGCCGCCGGCGCGCACCTTCTGGTCGCTGACGATGTACAACGAGCGGCAATTCTTTGCAGCCAATCCGATTCACCGCTTCGCCATCGGTGATCGGGATTCGCTCAAGTACAACGCCGATGGCTCGTTGGATCTGGTGATCCAGCGCGACCCGCCCAAGGGCACCGAATCCAACTGGTTGCCCACGCCGGCGGCAGGCAGCTTTTCGATGAACCTCCGCTTTTACCTGCCCAAGCCCGAGGCGCTGGACGGTACGTGGAAGCCGCCGGTGGTCCGGCGCGTAGCTGGCTGATATCCGAATGCCCGCACGCCGGGGGAGCTGGAAAGGGAGCATCGATGCACTTTGCATCGCTTGAGTGAGCCGGCAAGAGCCCAAGGGATCCGCACCGTCGATGCCGCCAGGAGAGCTAGCGATGAAATTCGCATTCGTCTTAACTACCGCCATCGCCATGACGTGGTCTGGCGGTGGAAAACGCGGTCCTGAACTACGGCAAGCCGCTGCCGCAGGCGGACGCAAAAATCACGATGTCAAAGGCAACGCTTGATGCCATCCAGCTCAAGGAAACGACGATCGAGAACGCCATCGCAAAGGGGGACATGAAAGTCGAAGGCCGACGCGAGGCTCTCGGCGAATTCCTGGGCTTGCTGGATTCCTTCTCGTTCTGGTTCAACATCGTGACGCCATGAAGACCAACCCGACTGCACTGATGGCCGTGCTGGCCGCCGGCTGGCTGGCACTGGCGCCGAGGCCGGTCGCCGCCTGTGGATCCGACGTTGTTCTCGGCGATGAAGTCGGAGCCGCGCATCCCGCTTCGATCGGGGTCGCTTTTGCAATGAACGACGCGTTAGGCACTGGCGCGCTCGCAAGCTTAGAGCAGCCCAAGGGTCAATCCACTACCGATGCCAAGCATGGCCACGGCAACGATGATTTGCACGGCAGGCAGCGTAACCTTCTTCAGCAGGTACCTGCCCGCTACGGCGCCAACAAAGGCGCAAATCGTGCCAACAGCCACCGGCCGGAGTAGCGCTTGCACGTGTGCAAACTGGTTTGCGAACGTCGCCGTGCCATACACCGCCAAGCGTGCTGCATCGACGATCACAGCTGAGACGACTCCCGTCGCTACGAAGGCCTCTTTGGATAATCCCGCTTTCAAAAGGAACGCCGAGCGCAGCGCGCCCTGATTGCCGGACAGCCCGCCGAAGAAGCCGGAGACCAAGCCGCCCAAAGGCAACCAGCGTGGCGGAAATGCCAGCGCCCGGAACCGAGGTGACAGCTCGAGCAAAGCGAAGACCACGATCAGCGGCCCGATGACCGCGTTGACGGCAGTGATCTCAAAATGCCGACCACCGATCGCATAGCGAGCGATCGCGGGTAATCTGTCGACAGCACTGAGCGCGCCAGCGCCTGCCATCGCGGCCAGAGTGGCTGGCGCGCTGAAGCGCAAGACCACCCGCCAGTCTGCCTGCCGAGCCAGCAGGCCCAGCTTGAAGAGGTTGTTGGCAAGGTGAACGACCGCTGTGGCGGCGATGGCAAGTGGCACTGGGAAGAAGAGCGCAAATACCGGCATCAGGAGCGTGCCCAGGCCAAAGCCCGAGAACAGGGTCAGTCCGGACGCCAGCAGCGCCGCCGCGCCGATCATCATGAGCTCCATGAAAGCGTCGTTCCTTGTCACATTGCGTCATCGTCATGGACGTTTCGAGGGGGAGCTTCAACTGATGCTCAGCATGCCGGCTTCAGAGACTCTCCCCGCTCTCTCCATGCATTAGCCGGTCTTCTTGCGCCTGCGTGACCCAGTCTTCGCGCCCATGCGCGGTCGGCCACGTCCGGCTCTGTCTGTTAAGGATTGTTCGACGCCTGCCCACAGGCGCCACCGCCGCTCACTGTCCTGCAGTCGAGGGCAGGCATCAACAATCCTTAACGCCTTCAGTCAACTGAGGGGGAAGGCGCCGGTCGTCGCTTGCCGCCCTTTATAGTCGTTCGCGCACGGCTCAGCGTGCGACCGCAATTTGAGCCAAAGCAGTCGCTCGCAGCGCCCCACCTGCCCCGCCGTTCAGGCAGGGAGGTGCCTTCTTGCTGCGCCTGCGCTAGCGACTGGCGTGTAGGCATGCATCAGATATGCGTAACCTCGACGGGGTGATCGAATTCGTCGACCACCATCGCGAGGACGACAATAAGCTCGAGTCTGCGCGCGGGGAGGTGAGGCTGTACCCCTCTGTCAGGCGCACTGCGCCGAGGGCAATTGACTGCGGAGCGCATCCATCCGCGCGTAGAAGTCGTCTACCTGCCGCTGTGCGGTGCGCCGCATCGTTTCGTTGCGCGCCCCCAGGATGGCCGCGTCTTCCCGCGCCCCCGCCTCGCCGACTTTACGCGAGGTGTCCTGCACAAACTTGCATAAGGGATAGCGTGCCTCACCGAAGGCTCGCAACGTGGCCTCCACGTCGACGTCACGGGACAGCATCGCCGCCAGCAGCACGGCATCTTCGAGTGCCATCGCGCCGCCTTGTCCCATGAAGGGTGTTGAGGCGTGCGCAGCGTCACCGATCATGATCACACGGCCACGGTGCCAGGGCAGCGGGGCAGCGACCTCCTCCACGGCGGTGTAGAGCACTTCGGCGTCGGCAGAGAGCGCGTCCAGGAACTGGCGCGCCGGGCCGCCGAACTCCGCAAAACGGGCTTGCATCAGCGCTGGCCAATCGGTCCGTTCATACCATTGCCCGGCGGGCTCAGGCAGCGTGCCGAACAAGTACAGTTGGTCATCGCTGATCGGCATGATGCCGAGCCGCTTGCCGGTACCCATCATCATGATCTTTGCGGTGAGGTTCTTCGGTCGCCTGTGCACGCTGCGCCAGACGCCGAGTCCGGTATAGACCGGTTCCAGCGGGCCTGCGACCAGGCGGCGGATCTCCGAGCGAATGCCGTCCGCCCCGACCACAAGATCGTATTGGCCCGAGGTGCCATCGGAGAGTGCAACGGTGACGTGCTCTGCCGTTTTCTGGTCGATCCGGACGGCAGTGGTGCCCAAGCGGATATCGACGCGCAGCGCATCGAGTCGGCTAGCGAGGATGCGATGCATTTCGGCCCGGCGAATACCGATGATCGGCGCAATGTTCGGATCACGGGACGGATAGAAAGTATCGGTGATCGGTTCGCCGCGCTCGTCCAGGTAGATATTCCGGCCATCGGCAATGGCAAAGCCACTCGACACGATCTCCGGCAGCACCCCGAGGCTGCCGAGCGCCGCAAGTCCGTTGTGATAGATAAAGATGCCGGAACTTTGGAATCGCCATTCCTGCTGCTTCTCTAGCAGCGTCACCCGCACACCAGCCTGTGCCAGTGCAATGGCCGCCGCACAGCCAGCAATGCCACCTCCCACGATCAGCGCGTGTTCTACCTGCTTCATGCCCATGTCTCCTTGTTTGCCAGCGAGGGCGATTGAACAGAATTATTGGGCGGTGGCCATGCCGTGCTCAACCTCCGGAACGCCGGATTTGGGCACCGATCGTCCGGATCGCAGCGTGTGGCGGCGCGGAGGCGTCAGGGCGCCGATGCGTCGCGCTGATATTGGGTGGGCGATACGCCAATCCAGCGATGGAACGCGCGTGAGAATGCCTTCTCCGATCCATAGCCCGTCGCTTCGGCGACCTCGGCGATCCGTACGCGCGGCTGGCGCAGCCGTTCGGCGGCCAGGTTCATGCGAAATGCACTCAGGTACTGCATCGGCGGCACGCCCAGCAGCGCACAAAAGCGCTCGGCGAACACGGTGCGCGACAGGTATGCCACGGCGGCGAGCTGGGCGATGCTCCAGTCCTGTTGCGGCGCCTCGTGCATGGCCGCAACCGCACGCGCAATGCCGGGGTCGTCGAGGAAGTTCGGCGTCCCTTGGCGCGCGGCGGCGGGCGTGCGCAGATACTCGCCCAGGATATGCACGAGCAGCAGGTCGCCCATGCGTGCCGCGGACAACTGCCAGCCCGGGCGCCGGGACAGCGAGTCCTGCACCAGCAGTTCCATCGTGTTTGCCAGCGTGTGCGCCAGCGGAAGCTCGTCGGCACGCAGCACGATCAGCGGTGGCAATTCCGCTGGGATAGCGCCCACGTCAAGCGCGGGCATCCACAGGTGAAGGGAGAACAGTTGCGTGGGTGGGGCGTCCACTCTGCCCGTGCCGTCTGCGCCATATGTCAGTTCGATCGGATGGTCGCCATGGCGGCCGATCATGTGCGCCTTCAGCAGATCGGCGAAGGGCACGACGCCCTTACCGGGGTCCCGTGTCGATGACACCGTATGCGGCGTGCCGCGCGGCAGCATGACGATATCGCGCGGACCAATCTCGACAGGCGTGCCGCCATCGGTGCAGATCCAGTACCCTGGCCCGGTACACATACGGATCAGCGCGCCCTCGGTGCCGGCCGAGTACAACGCCCACGGTGCGTGGAGCCGGAAACTTGCCGTCACGGCGCGTTCGGCCTTGCATGCGGAAAGGATGCGGCTCAGGACGTCATGCGGTCCGGGATTCATCGTCGGGAGAATGGGGCGCGCGGGATGTGGGATTCTAGCTCAACGTCTTCGATGGCCGACTTCGGTCATTGGCGCGATGAACGTCAAACGGTAGCAAGTGGCCGGTTACGGCCAAGCAGTGCTCTCGGATTAGCGCGACCAGGGCGCTGAGTGAGTCTCGTTCATGGGTACAGAGACCAGCTTGCAAGTCGCAGGAACCAGAGTGCGAACCCGGACAACCCAAAAATCCAGATTCCCACAATGACCCCCGCTGCGACCCAGTTGGTGGGCCGGCACTCGACTAGCCGAGCTGCTACGCGGTGTTGTTCCATGACCTCGCCTGGAATCAGCCGGACCACCAGCAGGATACCCAGCGGTACCAGGGGTATCCGAGTCAAACGGTCATCCCGACATACATTCGTTCCAGCTATTTGTCGGTGACCGGCCAGCGGGTACGAGCGGCAGCGTCGTCGGCGCGGGTTCTCGGGCAGATCTCGCCCTCCCGCCTTATCTCGCCCTCCCGCCTTTCTTGGTCCTTTCGATCCGCGGGAGGATTTTTTTTTTTCAACTCGGCCACGCTGATCCCGCTGGCCCGAGTTTTTGTGCTGCCACGCCCACCTTCGTGGGAGGGACGCGTCCATTCCATTCTCCTTGAAGGCATAGACGAGGCCAGGAATGGCAACTAATGGGGGGCTTTCTGCCGGCCAACGCCGACTTCGACGCGCGCTACTTGGCCCGAACCGCTCCAGTGGCTAACGCCTTCCGCATAAAAAGTACGCTTGCCAAAATGTGTGCTTCTCGACATACGAGAAATTTGACCAAGATCAAAAACGTCATTAAACGCTTCAAAACTGCGGGTTAACCCCCGAAATCCGATCGATTTTGGTCTCTTATTCTATCGTTGTGATTCATCCATAGATCGATGTTTTATGTATGAAACACTAGGCTGCAAAGGTATTGGTTGGTGGATAACTTCTTCAGGTGCGACATGTGACCTGACCAACGATGACTTTCCAGCCAATTGCCGCAATACCTTGAAACAGGAGACCTCCATGACCCAAGCAATCGCGATCCAGCAAGCCCAAACCGAGACATACCACCCGCCTGCAGGCATGAGCCTGGCCGATTGGCTGCAATCCCGCGTAGCGACCCGTACGACCCGTAGTTACGACTGGGATGCCCTGAAGTTCCAGGCGGACTACGACCCCAAGTACGCCCGCGCGCAAATGCGCTACATCGGCACCGGCGCGACGGGCGTGGCAAGTGATGCCAACACCGTGCCGGCGGAGCACTTCACCTTCTCGACCATGATCCTCCCGGCCGGGGCAGAAGGACCGCTGCATATTCACGTGGATGCGGAAGAAGTGTTCTTCGTTCTGCGCGGGCGCGTGAAGCTGATCGCAGAACTCAATGGCGAAACATGGGAGATGGAAGCCGGCGAGCGCGACCTGATTTCCTGGCCAGTTGGCGTATATCGCGGCGTCGTGAACATCGGCGATGAAGAAGCCCTGATGTGCGTGATGCTCGGTTCGCCCAGGCCGGTGACCCCAACGTACCCGCCTGAGCATCCGCTTGCCAAGATCAAGCGTTGATGCCCGCGGGCGGTGTCTGCCCTGCATTGCCTTGCTTCACGTGAATTGGGAAAGGATAACTATGAGTGTGTCTGGCATTGACGAAATCACTTTCGCTTCCAACGACTTGCCGACTTGCGAGCGCTTCTTCTCGGATTGGGGATTGCACTTGCTCAGTGCCGATCATGACGCGCTGGTTTTTGAGACGCTCAACGGCTGCCGGGTCATTGTTGCCCATTCCCAGAAGTCGGGGCTGCCCGAGGGCATCGAGCCGGATCCGACCTTGCGGGAAGTTGTATGGGGAGTCGAGACGCTGGCTGACCTTGACCGATACCGCGAGAGGCTTGCATTGCAACCGGGTTACGTGGATGAAGGCCAGCGGATCGGCTGCAAGGATCCGAATGGCATGTCGATCAGGTTGCAGGTATCGCGCAAACGCGCCATCGAGACTGCGTGCGCGCAAACCAATACTTGGAACGCGCAGCCCCGCGTCAACCAGCAAAGCCCGGCATACGACCGTGCCACGCCCATCGAGGTGGGGCACGTGGTTTTCTTTGTCAAAGATCTAGCCGCGACCACCGCTTTCTATCAAGACAAACTCGGCTTCGAGATGTCGGACCGGTATCCGGATCGCGGCAACTTCATGCGCTGCGCCCCCGATGGCGGTCATCACGACATGTTTCTGCTGCAATTGCCCGAGCCCCGCGCGGGATTGAACCATGTTGCCTTTGCCGTGCGCGATCTACATGAAGTCATTGGTGGCGGCATGAACATGTCGCGCCAGGGCTGGCATACGGACCTCGGGCCCGGCCGCCATCCGATTTCCTCAGCAATGTTCTGGTACTTCTCCAACCCCGCCGGAGCACTGGTTGAGTACTACACCGACGAAGACCAGTTGACCGCCGAATGGACGCCACGTGACTTCACTCCCGGTCCGACGGTGTTTGCGGAATGGGCCATCGCAGGCGGCATCGATGGTAATACGCGACGACAAAAGGCTGCACAAGCTCCCGATCACCAATTCCTCACAAGCAAAAGCTAGAAGCAGGCGGCACTTTCAGCTTCTTCCTCACACCAATCTGGAGACAAACATGAAGGTACAGATTCTCTACAACGAACCGCACCAGACCCGCACTGCGCCGGCGACCGCCTATGAAAGCCTGCTGGGCGATTCCATCGAGCGCGCATACGCCCAAGGCATCCATGACCTCGCGGGCTTGGTCGCTTATTTGAACAGTACTGGCCCATCGGGACCGCACAGCGCGCCGTGGACTGAGCAAAGCTATTGCGAAGAAATGGCGCGTTTGGGCGCATAGATCAAAAGTATCCCGCATAACTAGGTGCCCGGCACACGCATCAGCCGATATTCGATGCGACACCCGTGGCGGCAGTAGGCACTCATCAGTACTAGGAGATTAAGGTGAAAGCAACACCGATGCATTTTCAAATCGATCCGATCGATGCCGCTCTGGAAGTGGGTCTGAAGGATCTGTGGTTCCCGGTCTGTCCGTCATCCTTCCTCAAGGAAAATCCGATTTCGCTGCGCCGCTTTGGCTACAAGATTGCGCTGTGGCGCGCTCAAGACGGAAAGGTTCATGCGCTGGAAGACCATTGCCCACATCGCGGCGCGCCGCTGTCCATGGGTGTCATTCTGGGCGACCGTATCGCCTGTCCGTATCATGGTGTGGAAGTGCGTTGCGACGGTACCGTGACCCGTGTGCCGGGCAATCCGGGCTGCGCGCTGGAGGGCACGCGCCCGACACGCTCGTTCCACGTGCAAGAGGCCAATGGCGCCATCTTCCTGTACAACTCGACCGACTATGTCGAGGCACCGCCGCCGCTCAATCTGCCGGAGCAACTCACGTCACCGGAATGGAATTCGTTCTTGTGCTACGTGGAATGGGGTTGTGATTACCGCTACGTGATCGACAACGTGATGGACCCGATGCACGGTGCCTACTTGCACAAGCAATCGCACACGATGTCGGAAGGCGAAATCAGCGCATCTTTCCAGATCCGGGAAGTCGACAACGGCTTCATCTTCGAGAAAACCGGCCAGCGTGACGTGAACTTCGACTGGTCGGAATGGTTCGATACCGGCATTCACCTGATGCGTCTGGAAATTCCTTACCCGAAGACGGGCGGCCCGGGCGGCAACTTCACGATCGTTGGCAGTTTCACGCCGATCAGTAAGGAAGCCACGGGTGTCTTCTTCTGGCGTTGCCGCAAGCTGAGCGGCTGGCAGCGTGACACGTACCGATTCCTATACAAGAACCGTCTGGAGGAGCGTCACTGGCACGTGCTGGAGCAGGACCGCGTTGCAGTGGAAAACATGGAACCGAGCGCCAACCTGCGCGAACACTTGTATCAGCATGACAGTGGCATCGTGCGCTTGCGTCGCCACCTGCGCAGTCTGGCCAAGAACCAACTGCAACGGGAAGAAGCTACCGTCTAACGAGGCGGACTGAGCCCAAGCAGCGTATTGGCGATGGCGGCGTGGGAAGTGGCAACCCTCTTATCTGAAGGGCTTCGCGCGCGAGGCCCTGCGCCGCCGGGGTGGAATGCCAGACCACCTATGCGGTCAACCATCATCCCTACGAAGCCATCATCAAGACGGCTGAAGACAAGGGCTGCGACCTGATCGAGAGGGTAGAGGGGTGGCCGGGGTGTGTCACGAACGCAGGCGTGAGCCTGCGGTGCTGTACTGAAGATGGGAGTAGGCCTCCCGAAGTCGGCTTTCAGGAGCAGGCTTCAAACCGCCCGATGCTGCTGCGTCCAAAAGGCGCGGTAGTGAGCGATCGTGGAAAAGGCATCCGGGAAGGATGTCAGGTACGTATTGAGAAGATGAGCGAAAGCGAACCGTCCGATGACGCATCGTTAACCCTCTAAAGGCGCTGCCAAAACCGGAGCCACTCGGCTGCTCCGGGATCAGTCGGGACGATACCTGATTACGGACCCCATGGCAGTCGGTGTATAGGCGGCATGAGCTCAATACAGGCTTTGGTATGGAACGTGAGAACCTTGCTTCGGATGCGAAGGGAAATGACAAGTGGCAGACACCATGAGGAAGAATACCGATGCCGGAGTGAGGGGCGGAGCTGCTCGTAGTAGTGTTGAAGCCTTTGTAATGAAGGTGGAGCGAAGGGGCAGCGTTATCCTGTTGACGAACGTCGCCAACCTGCACTGCGGGGATGAGTGACGTGACATCAACGAAACCGTACGACATTGCGAAGCGTGCAGTGTGGGAAGCGTACCAGTTGGTGAAGGCCAACCGCGGTGCTGCAGGCGTGGATGATGAAACCATCGCCATGTTCGAGCAGAACCTCTCGGGCAATCTGTACAAGTTGTGGAACCGGATGTCATCGGGGTCGTACTTCCCGCCGCCGGTGAAGCAGGTTGAAATCCCGAAGGCCAAGGGCGGCACGAGAAAGCTGGGGATTCCCACCGTGTCTGATCGAATCGCTCAAACGGTGGTCAAGCTCATGATCGAACCGACACTCGATCCGATATTCCATCCGGATTCGTATGGATATCGGCCAGGGAGGTCGGCCAAACAGGCGATTGCCGTGACGCGCAAGCGTTGCTGGCAATACGACTGGGTTGTCGAGTTTGATAGTAAGCGCATCGCCAGCACCGTGGTTGACGACGAGACAGGAATGGTCCTGCTTTAGGCTTGCAACGCCAGTTGAGGCGCAACGTTCCACGGCAGGAGTTCGTCGATCCGATTGACCGGATGATCGGCGATGTGGGCCAAGACATGACGCAGATAGGCCTCGGGATTGATGCCGTTGAGTTTGCAGGACCCAATGAGCGAGTACATGGCGGCCGCACGCTCGCCGCCACTGTCGGCGCCGGCGAATAAAAAATTCTTCCGACCCAACGCGACACCGCGCAGCGCATTCTCTGCGAGCCGCTCTCGCAACCACACTTCGAAGCTATCCAGTAGGGGCCGGGACCTTTGCTGCCGCACTTGTTGACGCACTGCAGGTGGCTTACCCCGGATTTCCGCTTCGATGGCATAGAGCTCGCCGATCCGGCGCAATGCCTCCGTGGTGGTCGGCGTTGCCTTGCGGACATGCAGATCGTGCACCTTACGGCGCGCGTGGGCCATACAAGCTGCCTCGCGCACACTGCCGTCGGTAAAAACAGCGTTGAAGCCCGCATACGCGTCTGCCTGCAGGATGCCACGGAAGCCGGCCAGATGTGCTTGGGGATGTTGGCCCTGGCGATTGGGTGTGTAGGCGAACCAGACCGCAGGCGCAGCATCCGAACCCGATGCGCGATCGTCCCGCACATAGGCCCATAGTCTTCCCGTCTTGGTCTGCCCCTTACCTGGCGCAAGTACCGGCAGCGGCGTGTCGTCCGCGTGAACCTTGCCGGGCATCATCACGTATCGGTGCAAAGCCTCGACCAGGAGGCGTA
>Ga0209025_1003077_pt1 | contig 16377 bp, 16 predicted proteins | sample AraplaMF_Col_mLB_FD_184256 | JGI IMG/M metagenome (GOLD analysis project Ga0209025, IMG submission 184256) | Arabidopsis root microbial communities from the University of North Carolina, USA - plate scrape MF_Col_mLB (SPAdes) (version 2) | ecosystem: Host-associated > Plants > Roots > Endosphere... | reverse complement strand
TCAACATTTGCAATTCAAACAGACGATTTAAAAATAATTCGCCTAGATGTGGTAGAGAAAATTGATTAAACAGAGCTTCCGAAAAAGCTCCTTTAAAATGATAACCCCCCAGACAGTGAACATTCCTTTTCTCTGTCTGGGGGGTTTTTTGGTTCTGGACAGGCTTATCCGGTAAAATGAGTTGCCCTTTTTTCGTCCTATGCACGGCTTTAACACCACTTATGTAATGGCTTAAATCCAAACATAGAAAGAACTTACCTTTTAATAAACCCAATGAATGTACGGTTTTAATGAGAGCGCTTAAAATTATATATTTAAAAATGGATTCGATATTAAATCGGATCCATTTTTTTTCTAGGGAATCTCATCTATTTTTGGTAGATTAATAGTTAAGACATACAAATAAGGGGTAGGGATGTAGAAATGGAACTATTTGATTATTATAAGCGGAAAGGGAAGTTTAAACTTCTTATTGGAACAGGTATTTTTCTGTTTGCGCTATGGTGTGTATACGGGACTTGGGGATTTGTGAATTGGGGACAGATTATCTTTATTGTTCTTGTTTCTTCTGTTTTTTTCGGAATTGGATTTTGGCAATTACGAAAAGGAAACTTGATACAAAAGAATACGGTGAAAAGCAATGTAACGTTTTGGGATGTCGATACGTTTGTCGTATTAGAATTGCCTAAACAGAATAAACAATTTGGCCTATATCATCCAGATGGGGGATATGTTGCTGGAACAAAGATCATTTCATCTAACATTCTTTTTTCAGTGATACCTTTTTTGAGAAATAAAGATGTTTATGGATTAGAAACGAGTAGCGGGGAAATTCTTGCATATTTTCATACTGGAGCTGACGGATATGATTGGGTAATCTACGATTCGAATTATAACCAACTCGGTATGTTTAAAGAGAAAATGATACAAAGTTTTGGCTCGATACGTGGCTCTTTGATGACGGATAAAGAAACGAAGTTATCTGATGTAAAAGTTGAGGTTGATTTTATTCAAACAACTCTCCGTACAACAGATGGACGTACATTAGCAATCGGTAAGCAAGGGTATATGCCTATAGAATGGAGTGAAAGGTTTATGGGGTTAAACGTACCTACTATTACACTAGGTCCCAATGCGTCTAAGAATGAAAAAATTCTAGGGCTAGGGGTGCTCCTTTATAGTTTATACATAATTGAAATTAGGAAAAGTAGAGAGAGCGTTTAATAGGAAAAATAAAAAGAACAGAGTCCGCGAAAGTGACGCTGTTCTTTTTGCTTATAATTCTTACAAAAGTGTCACCTTTTTGTAAGGTTAGTAAATAGTTTATTTATTTTTTTCATGTAATAATATAGGTATAAGAAACGCAAATACATTTTTATAAATTATAGGAGAGTGTCAGTAATGATTGTAACAACAACTTCTGGAATTCAAGGTAAAGAAATTATTGAGTATGTGGATATTGTAAATGGTGAAGCGATTATGGGCGCAAATATTGTACGTGATTTATTTGCTTCTGTTCGTGATGTTGTCGGTGGCCGCGCTGGCGCATATGAAAGTAAATTAAAAGAAGCCCGTGATATTGCGATAGAAGAAATGAAACAACTTGCGAAGCAAAAAGGAGCAAATGCAATTGTTGGCGTTGATGTAGACTATGAGGTTGTTCGTGACGGAATGTTAATGGTTGCTGTAAGTGGTACGGCTGTACGTATATAAAATACATATTAGATAAATGAATAAACTATCTCTATAGAATAGATAATTTTATAAAGAGATGTTTAAAAGATGGTTTCGATATTGTATCGAAGCCATTTTTTTATATCCGTTTATCGTTTTTATCTTTATTAAATGCACGTGCAGATGTGCTGGCTAAACAGCAGAAGAAGCAATGTAAAGGGGATGAAGATGATTGTTCCTGCAAAAGGAAAGGACAGTACTTATCAAGTTGTAATCATTGATGATGTTTTAAATGAGACTGAGTTAGAGAAAATTATGATTTCCTTGTTGAAATAAAAACGGCATGATAAGAAAAGGGCCCTGGGAGTAGAATAGTGTGATTCACACAAAATGATTGGAGATTGCATAGTTCCTCTCTTCGTATAGGGTATAAGTTTTAAGTATTCGTATGAAACGATAGCTAATCAATTAGAAAAGTTCTATTTGTTATGTAATTGACTGGAAGAAAAGAAGCAACGTCAAAAAACATTGCTTCTTTTCATGTATTAAGCAGATTGTCTCTTTTCTTTTTCAAGCAAACTTGCCAATACATGCGTACCATATGATTCTAGCTTAAGCACGAGATTCAAATGGAACAAATTACGAGCGGAAAGGTGAATATAATAGGTGTTCATGAACATTAATATGAAGTCCAGCCACCGTCTACAGCAATGACTTGTCCGTTTACGAAGCTAGCCTCGTCTGAGCCTAAGAAGATAGCTAGTTGTGCAACTTCTTCTGGTTGTCCAACGCGTGGATTAATTGCCATACCTAATGATTGGCGGCTCATACCAAATTCGCTCAAATGAGTCATTGAAGAAGCTATGTTTGTCATGACTGCTCCAGGAGCGATTCCGTTACAACGAATGTTTTTGTCCGCATACATAAAGGCAGTGTTTTTTGTTAGGCCAACGACTGCATGTTTAGATGCTGTGTAAGCAGCACCAGCACGTGCACCGTATAATCCGCCAGCGGAAATATTATTGACGATTGTCCCGTGTCCTTGTTCTAAGAATAGATTTACTGCAATCCGCATTGCTTTCATGACAGATACTGTATTAACAGAGAAAACCTTCTCCCAGCGTTCGTCTAAAATTTCACCAACAGGTTCCATTCCATCCATAATGCCGGCATTATTAACAAGAATATCTAATTTTCCATAAGTTTGTTTTGTTTCATCAAAAAGACGTTGTAGATCCTCATCGGAAGTCACGTTTGTTTGAACAGCAATGGCTTCTGCACCTATAGCCTTAATTCCTTGTACTACATGTTGAGCCCCTTCTAAGTTTAAGTCTGATACAACGACCTTTGCTCCTTCTTTTGCATAACCTTGTGCAATAGCTTTCCCCATGCCTGATGCAGCACCAGTGACAATTGCTACTTTTCCTTTTAATCTCATCTGAAACGGCCCCCTTTGTCTTTTTATTGAACAGTTGTTCAATAAAAATTATAATCATATAAAAGAACGCTTACAATGAGCAAAATAACGATAACTGTTCAATAATTAACACATAGTAAGAGATGTGTTTAATAAGAGGTGAAAAAATGATGCGTACAGATATGCGTATTGTGAAAACAAAAGAGGCGTTACATAATGCATTGTTAGAATTATTAAACGAAAAAAGTCTAGAAGTCATCTCAATCTCGGAAATTTGTAGAAAAGCAAAAATAAATCGTGGCACATTTTACTTGCATTATACACAAATAGAAGATTTATTTGAGGAATATTTTAAGGAAATTACAGCAGATTTGGCATGTTCTTATCAAGAACCTTATCGCCATGTATCAGTATTGAAAACTAGTAACTTAGATCCTTCTACCATTCGGATTTTTCATCATATCGAAAAATACAAATCATTTTACAGAATTATTTTTTCCAAAAAGGTTCCATTAATGTACTACTATTTACTGTTCGAGGAAATAAAGAAATTGTTACTTCAAGATCAAGAAGCTTTGCTTAAAGAAGGAGTTAATCATTCGCTTTATTCTTCTTATCAAGCGAATGCGATAATTGGCATAATTATTGAGTGGTATCAAAATGATTTTTCGTATAGTACAAGTTATTTAAATGATCAACTTGTTCAATTTTTAAATATGAAAGTAGACGGCTAATTGAACAAAAAAAGAGAAAAGAAACAACGCCATAAAACGTTGCTTCTTTCTTTGTATTAAGCTGACTCTCTCTTCATTCTCTCAAGCAAACTAGCCAAAACATGCGTACGATAAGATTCTAGTTTTTTACCTTCATAAGTACGGATACCTAATTTTTTTAGCTCTTTTACGTACCAACCTTTGCTACCGAAATACATGTAATCGCTCCCCTTCAAATTTGTTTTTGTAATTTATTCTGATTTTGGAGGTTCAGGATGTAGATGAAGGAAATGAATTTCGTGTGAAAATGGTTAACTTTGATGCAAAAGACATATATACTAAAGGTAGTATATAACGAGGTGGGCGCGACGTGATTATAGAGAAGCACGAAATTCAAATTGACCAAATTACGAGCGGAAAGGTGAATATATTTACTTTCTACCGAAATAGAAAGCAAATTGACGATCCGTTTTTAAAATTGCAGGAACCATCGCTTACGGCGAACTACTATTTCCATTTTCATTTGGATGCGGAAAGCCTGAGTCTTCTGCAGGAAGAGTTTCCTAGCATATATCCGTACGACGGGAATGGGACCATTCACGACTGGACAGAAAAGATGAAAGATGAACTGCAGCGCCAAATTCAAACTGGAAAGTGGAATAGACGCGTGCGTATTGGTAATCGGATTCTAGATGTGGTATTTACGTGGTGTGATGAAGAAATAGAATGAAAAAGAAGCGGATGACGCTTCTTTTTTTAGCGCTGGAATAAAACGAGTTTTCCTGCTGAAGATGTGCAGCGATGTGTTTTTTCATGCAATCCTTTTTCTTGTAAAATGGATGCCCCTTTTGATTTCGCTTCTGCTTCTGTTGTCGCCTCGAATGATTCGTCTAGCATTTTGGAACCATCTTTTTCAAAGACTGTTAGAATGTATACTCCCATGAAAATCCCCTCCAAAGATTAAAATCAGAATCTTATAACTATTTTGTCATAAAACGATAGAATATGCAAAGAAATATGTGACATGATTGGTAATAAGTAAGGAGGCTTTTGTATTTACTTTATTTTTGAAGAGAAAGGATGAAGGAACACATTAAAAAAGTTCAAGAAGGACCATTTACATTTATTGTTCCATACTATAAAAAGAATGTACAAAAGAGAAGGGTTTTCCTTGTTTTTATACTTTTTGTCTTACAAGTTCTTTCCGTTGATATTGTTTTTCAACTCATAGGTTGGCCGCAATTGGAAGCATAAGTTGACCAGAAAACACTTATTTTTGTAGGTGATTATCTAATTATTCAACGGGATTGGAAGCATAAATTGGCCTTGAGTTAATTATCAACCCATAAGCTTGCCGTGTGTTTTATTCATGTAGCTTTGGAATAAAGTTTAATCAGAAATATTTTGCAAATCCTTATTTAGTGAGAACCAAAAAGAATCCATTTTGAAAAAAGATTGCTCAAAATGGATTCTATTCTTTTTGAATAAACTTTCCGTTTTAAAACAAAGTTTGATCAAACTTTGTTTTATCTTATTTATTTAGAAACAATCTATTTTTCATTTGACTTTTCCAAAAGGAAGTTTAAATGACCTAGATATAAAGAATTCCAAAATTGTCTATTATAGTCATCATCATTTATTAATATGTTATTATCTAATTCCACTAATTTGTTCTTTAATTCATGAAAAGTGTTTATTAGGTCGCGATTCTTGTATTGTTCCTGCTCTATTAGTTGAACCCAATAATTTTTAAAACAATTGAAGCAGCAATACATCTTCTCTATAGAAGAATTGACAAAATTTCTTTCTACTCTTTCCGTAATTTCATGTTCTAACTCATATATTTCTCCTGTTGGCTGGTAGATTGCAATTAGATTACCTGAATCTATATTGCTCCCAATAACGAGGTATGATTTAAATTTCTCTAAACTTGCTAAAAACTTTTCTGTATAGTCTTTATCTAATATAGATAAAGAAAAATCATTTTGTTTTGTCCATTCTACTACATCTAAAAGAAAACCATTAGAATAAGTATAAAAATCCACGTTGAGACATTCGAATTCATTTTCTTTAATTTGATGATTAAGTATAAAATTTTTACTATCTATGGGTAAATTTAATTTGTCTATTTCCAATGTCTTTCCTCCAAATCTTAATGTTTAATATTTTTTTCGTCTCTTCACAAACTCATTTAAATTTTAGCATAAAGAACTAATTTTCTTTAATGAAATCGCTTCGTAGTCTGGCCGGATTGCTGAACAAAAAAATTCTTGCACAAAACAGGATTTTTGATCAAACTTTTTTATAAATTATCAAACTTTGTTTTAAAGCCACATCAAGTCCTGGAAGCATAAGTTGACCAAAACGGCCATCTTATGCTTCTTGTTACAGATATTATTTTATACTGCTCTTGACAAGTATAAAATAATAAGATAAATTAAAGAAAACGCTTACAAATAGAATTGTGGATTGTTACTGTTCGGCAGGCAAAACCTAAGTTTGGATAAGAATGACTAAAGGTTATTCTTATGTGCAAATTTAGGTTTTTTTATTTAATTATTATATGCATCTACAAAATAATTCAATCGAGGACGAGTGCCAATGGAAATAAAAAAAATATTAAATAATAATGTCGCTGTCACGAATAATGAATTAAATCAAGAAATTGTTGTTATGGGTAGAGGGCTTGTTTTTCAGAAGAAAGTTGGAGAGGAAATTGATACCTCAAAAATAGAGAAGACCTTTGTATTAGAAAATCAAGGAGTTTCCGAAAAACTAGCTACATTATTGAAGGATACTTCTGAAGTATATTTGAATATTTCTTCAAAAATTTTGAATTATGCCCAGTCTCAACTGACATATAAATTGGATGAATACTTATATGTTGCGTTAACTGATCATTTAAGTTTTGCGATTAGCAGGCATAAACAAGGGATCCAGCTGAAGAATGCATTATTATGGGAAATAAAAAAATATTATAAGCAGGAGTTTCAAATTGCTTTACATGCATTAGATATAATTGAAAATGATACAGGTATTCGACTTGGAGAAGACGAAGCTGCTTCCGTTGCCCTACATTTAGTTAACAGTCAGTTATCTAGTGAAAACATGGCAGCTGCAGTACAAGCGACTGAAATGGTTAACAACATCTTGAATATTGTAAAGTATCATTTCAAAATAGAAATGGATGAAAATTCGGTCAACTATGAGCGTTTTTTAACACATCTTCGTTTCTTTTCCATACGATTTATACGTAAAGAAAAACAGGCTGAAAGTAATGATCAATTTCTATATGAGCAAGTAAAACAGAAATATCAAGCTGCATCCCAATGTAGTCAAAAGGTTAGGATTTATTTGGAGAATACCTATAATTGGGTGATATCAAATGATGAAGTAGTGTATTTAACATTACATATTCATCGGGTAACCAGTCGACATGAATTTCATCGTACATCAGAGTAAAGTAGTTTCTAACGGTAGCAGTTTAAGAGATAGAATAACTTCTCTTTGAAAATTAAATATCCTTAGGAATGTTACCAGTATTGGGCATAACCTGAGTCAATGTGAACACACACACTATTTTTGTGTGCTCACATTGGCTCAGGTTTTTTATTTCTAAAAAAGTCATAGAAAGTAGGGATCATCATGAAATATGAACAATTGGCAAAAGACATTATTGAAAATGTCGGCGGTAAAGAAAATGTTAATAGTGTTGTTCATTGTATCACCCGTCTGCGCTTTAAGTTAAAAGATGAAGGGAAGGCAAAGACAGAGGTTTTGAAAAATATGGACGGCGTCGTCACTGTTATGAAAAGTGGTGGCCAGTATCAAGTCGTCATTGGAAATCATGTGCCTGATGTCTATAAAGCAGTTGTAGAAATTGGTAGTTTTCATACACAAGCACCTGTAGAAGCAGATGATAACAAAAGTAAAGGAGTATTTAATACATTTATTGATGTCGTTTCTAGTATCTTTACTCCTATTCTCGGTATTTTAGCGGCAACTGGGATGATTAAAGGTCTTACTGCTCTTTTTGTTGCATTGGGTTGGTTGAACAATACTTCAGGGACGTATCAAATATTGAATGCAATTGGAGATTCTATGTTTTATTTCTTCCCAATCTTTCTTGGTTATACCGCTAGCAAGAAATTTGGTGGAAGTACTTTTATCGGTATGGCAATAGGAGCTGCACTCGTTTATCCAGCACTTTCTGGATTAACAACTGGTGAACCACTTTACACATTATTTGCAGGCACGAAGTTTGAATCACCAATTCATATTACTTTCTTAGGAATTCCAGTTATTTTAATGAGATATGCATCATCCGTTATTCCAATTATTCTTGCGACTTATTTCGGAGCAAAAGTAGAGAATGGGTTTAAAAAGATCATTCCAGATGTTGTGAAAACTTTCTTAGTACCTTTTTTTACATTGCTTGTAGTTGTACCAATTACTTTTATCATTATTGGACCAATTGCAACATGGGCTGGTCAGCTTTTAGGACAAGGAACGGTTTGGATTTATCAATTAAGTCCAGTAGTAGCAGGTGTTTTTCTCGGTGGACTTTGGCAAGTGATTGTTATGTTTGGTCTTCACTGGGGACTTGTTCCAATTGGAATCAATAATATTACCACTATGGGATCAGATCCAATTATACCATTGACGTTTGCAGCTTCATTTGCACAAATCGGTGCTGTTCTTGCAGTGTGGTTAAAAACGAAACAGCAAAAATTGAAAACACTTAGTATTCCCGCGTTTATTTCTGGTATTTTTGGTGTGACAGAGCCAGCAATTTATGGGGTTACTCTTCCTTTGAAAAAGCCGTTTATTATGAGCTGTATTGCAGCAGCTATCGGAGGAGGAATCCTGGGAGTAGCCGGTACAGAGAGGTATATGGCTGGTGGGATTGGAATCTTTGGTATACCAACTTATATTAGTCCAAAAGAAGGACTTACTATGGGGTTTTGGGGGTTAATTATCGCCATTGTTGCTTCTTTCGTACTTGGATTTATTCTTACTTATTTATTTGGACTTGGTAAAGAAAAAGGAACTGCTGAAGAAACAGCAGTTACACAAAAAAATGCTAACCGTGAAGAAACTGTGATGAAAGCGGAAGGTGATGTAATTTCTAGTCCATTTAACGGTGAAGTAATGGCTTTATCTACTATTAAAGATGCAGCATTTGCATCAGGTGCACTTGGAAAAGGGGTTGCCATTGAACCTTCAGAAGGTAAATTGTTTTCGCCAGTTTCCGGGACAGTTTCTGCACTATTTCCAACAAACCATGCGATTGGAATTACAACCGATCAAGGAGTTGAACTGTTGATTCATATTGGAATGGATACGGTTCAGCTTGGTGGGAAATATTTCACTGCACATATCGCACAAGGTGCTCGTGTAGAAAAAGGGCGGCTACTTATTGAATTTGATATAGCGTCAATTCAAGCAGAGGGATATATGGTGACAACACCAGTAGTTATCACCAATCCTGACAAATACGACCTAGCGATAACAGAAGAAAAGCAAGTTGCAACTGGTGATCATTTAATTGATTTGGGAGTTAAATAAAGTTTATCAAAAAAGAAGGGAAGCGTTGTTAAGCTTACAAGAAACATGCTTCCTTTCTAGTTTATATATAGTAAAGGAGTGTTAATATGTCTAATTTTGTATTTCCTAACGGGTTTTTATGGGGCGGCGCAATTGCTGCTAATCAGGCGGAAGGAGCATATTTAGAAGGTGGAAAGGGATTAACAACGGTTGATTTATTACCAACGGGGAAAAAACGTTGGGAAGTTATGACTGGGAAAATCAATTCCTTTAAACAGATCGAGGGAGAATTGTATCCTTCTCATGAATCAATTGACTTTTATCATTGTTATAAAGAGGATATTGCCTTATTTGCAGAAATGGGATTTAAAGCGCTGCGTATTTCGATTGCTTGGACACGAATTTTTCCAAACGGTGATGAACTGGAGCCAAATGAAGCAGGTTTACAGTTTTATGATGAGTTATTTGCCGAACTATTAAAATACGGAATTGAGCCAGTTGTTACAATTGCTCATTTTGATGTACCTGTACACTTAGTTGAAAAATACGGAAGTTGGAGAAATAGAAAACTTGTACATTTCTTTGAGACTTATGCCAAAACTATTTTTAATAGATATAAAGATAAAGTGAAATATTGGATGACGTTTAATGAAATTAATATACTTCTCCATTTGCCGTTTTTAGGTGCGGGCCTTGTATTTCAAGATGGAGAGAATAAAACACAAATCCAATATCAAGCAGCACATCACCAGCTTGTTGCAAGCGCACTTGCTGTAAAAGCTTGTCACGAAATGATACCGGATGCAAAAATTGGTTGCATGCTAGCAGCGGGGGCTACCTACCCATATACATGTAATCCAGAAGACATTTTTGATGCGATGGAAAAAGATCGTAAGTCCTTTTTCTTTATTGATGTACAAGCACGAGGCGAATATCCGGGTTATGCAAAGCGATTCTTTAAGGATCATAATTTGACCATTGAGATGGAACAAGATGATGAAGAGATTTTGAAAAATCATACAGTTGATTATATTGGATTTAGTTATTATTCAAGTAGACTAACAAGTAAAGATCCCGAAGTATTAAAAAATATGACAAGCGGGAATGTATTTAGATCTATTGAAAATCCGTACCTAGAAAAATCAGAATGGGGCTGGACGATTGATCCTAAAGGATTCCGAATTACGGCGAACCAGTTGTATGATCGCTATCAAAAGCCTCTGTTTGTGGTTGAAAATGGGCTAGGTGCTGTTGATGAGGTAACTCCTGGAGGGGAAATCAATGACGATTATCGAATTGAATATTTAAAACAACATATCACGGAGATGGGCGAAGCTATCCAAGACGGAGTAGACATTATCGGGTATACAAGTTGGGGGCCAATTGACCTTGTCAGTGCCTCTACAGGGGAAATGAAAAAACGTTATGGCTATATTTATGTAGATAAGGATAATGCAGGTAAAGGATCACGAAAGAGAATGAAAAAGAAGAGCTTTCACTGGTACAAGAAAGTGATTGAATCAAATGGGGAACAACTCGATTAACCAAATGATCTAAGTTTAGAAGATCAAATCTATTTTTAGTAATTTCGTATTGATGAAGTTAAAAAATTGAGGGAGTGGATTGTAATGGAGAAACAAACGAGAAAATTTCCTGAAGGCTTTTTATGGGGCGGTGCTACCGCTGCGAACCAGATGGAAGGTGGATATCATGAAGGCAATAAAGGATTAAGTATTGCAGATACTCTTCCAGGAGGAAAGGGACGAAAAAAGATATTACAAGAGCCTGGATTTCATTTTGAAATTGATAAAACAAAATACAGTTATCCAAATCATGAAGGCATTGACTTCTATCATCGTTATAAAGAAGATATTGCATTGTTTGCGGAAATGGGTTTTAAAGCGTTTCGGATGTCTATTGCTTGGACAAGGATTTTCCCGAACGGTGATGAACTGGAGCCAAATGAGGAAGGTTTGGTTTTCTATGACCGCGTGTTTGATGAATTAGAGAAGCATGGAATTGAACCAGTTGTTACGATTTCTCATTATGAAATGCCAGTAAATCTTGTGAAGAAATATGGTGGCTGGAGAAATCGTGAAGTGGTTACTTTCTTTGAAAGATATGTGAATGCTATTTTCAATCGTTATAAAAATAAAGTGAAATATTGGATGACATTTAATGAAATTAACGGTGGTTTAGTTATGCCGATTATGGGTCTTGGATTTTTAGTAAAAAAAGAAGAGGATAAATATCAGCCGACTTTCCAGGCATTTCACCATCAATTTGTTGCCAGCAGCATTGCTGTAAAAGCCTGTCATGAGATTATTCCAGATTCAAAAATAGGTTGTATGATTTTATTTGCACCAGTATATTCATATGACTGTAATCCGAAAAATGAACTGTATGCACTTCAGGAAGAGCGTTTGTTCAATTATTTCTGTGCGGATGTTCAAGTAAAAGGAGAATACCCAGCATTCATCAAATCTTATTTTAAAAAGCATGGTATTGAGCTGGAAATTCAAGAAGGTGATTTAGAATTAATTAAGAAACATACAGTAGACTATATTGGTTTCAGTTATTACATGTCTCGTACCGACAAAAAAGAAAAGACGGAACAAGAAAAATTGCAAGGAAATATCTTGTCAGGTATGAAAAATCCATTCCTTAAAGCAAGTGATTGGGGATGGGAAATTGATCCAGCTGGTTTAAGGATTTCATTAAATAAATTGTATGATAGATATGAAGTACCGCTTTTTGTAGTTGAAAATGGGCTAGGTGCTTATGATAAGGTCGAAGAAGATGGCACCATCAATGATGAGTATCGGATTGATTATTTGCGAGAGCATATTGTAGCAATGCGTGATGCGATAAATGAAGATGGTGTGGAAATGATGGGTTATACAAGTTGGGGCTGCATAGATTTAGTGAGTGCTTCAACAGGAGAGATGTCTAAGCGTTATGGTTTCATTTATGTAGATAAACATGACGATGGTACTGGAACGTTGGAAAGAAAGAAGAAGAAGTCTTTCTTCTGGTATAAAGATGTTATTGCATCGAATGGAGAGAAGATGTAAAGTCAGTTCTTAAAAAAACTATTTTTCATAATAAAACAAGTAACGTCTCTGCATCTTGTTTTATTCATTTCCATATTACTGTTTTGAAGAAAAAACACATTTCTTTCAATCGCTGTTTTCCTTAATTCTATACAAAAACCCTATAGGGAGACTTTTTTAGTGTCTACCTTATAGGGTACATTTTAAGATCTAAAGGGACTTTCCACTCTTATTATATTCCATGAATTTAAAATCCTCTAAGAAACTTTTTGCTTTACCTTTTTCGCAATAGAACGTGAAGATATTCTACCATGCAGTAAATAGTAAATTCCAATTCCAATTATTGTAAGGAATGAACAATAAAAATATAATGAGCCATGGTCAATTTTAGCTGCTGCAATACCAAAGATAAATGATCCAATACCGAACCCAAAATCGAATATAGAAAGGAATGTAGCCGTAGCCAATGGCCTCTTTTTAGGAGGAGCTACTTGAATGGCAATGGTTTGAAGACTAGGAAACGTGGTTCCCCAACCTAATCCAATAAGGGCTGCTGCTGAAAGAAATAACAAGGATGTATTCGATATACTCAATAAGAACGTACCAACTGCAAAGCATAAAATAGCGGGATAAATTATAGTATTTGCCCCGTATGCATCAAACCATGTTCCAGTAAAAGGTCGGGAAACTAAAAGGACCACTGCGTACACAACAAAGAAATAACTAGAGGCTTCTACTAAACCATGCTCTTTAGCAAATATAGATACGAAGGAAATAATTCCCGAATAAATGAGTGCGAAGAAAGCTGAAACCAGTGATACAGGAATAGCGGAACGCTCTAAAAATTCTCCGATTTTCATGCCTGTTTTTCGTTCAGTTGTCTGTTCTGACATAATAGTTTTCTTAGGTAATTTAACAAATAATCCTGCAACAAGTGCAAAGAGAGAACATAATGCATTTATGATAAACATTAAATGTGTCCCTGCTTGTTGCATAACAGTCAAACCTAAAAAGGGGCCAATAGCCATGCCAAGATTTAGCGTCAGTCCATAGTACCCCATTCCTTCTCCTTTGCGAGATTCCGGGATGAGGTCGGCTACAATTGCTCCAGTGGCAGTTGTTGCCATTCCAAAGCCAATTCCATGAAAAAAGCGAAGAATTAGCAAACCAATAATAGATTGTGGAATAAAATAGAGAATTGAAGCTGCGGAAAGAACCAGGAGGGAACTTATAAAAACGATATACTTTCCTGACTTTTGGATCCATTTACCCGCAAGTGGGCGTGTTAGGATGGCTGCAATCAAAAAAACTGTAGTAATAAGTCCTGCTTCAGATTCGGCGCCGTGCAATTCATGTAAAGAATATATCGGCAGTGTAACCAACAAATAATAAAAGGTTGTAAACACAAGAAAATTAGTAATGGCAATACTGATAAAATCCCTAGTCCATAGTTGGGGTTTATTCAATATTTCCACCTCCCATATAATTAATATTAAGCTCCTACGTTTTGGTCTTTCTCATAAATATCAAAATTCATGTTTGAGTTATTTTCATTCTATTTTATTTGCTTACTTATATTATCACCTGTATATTTATATGGAAAATATCTATAATGTTACTTATATATATCGAAATCATATATATTATGGAGGGAAACGATGGATATAAGACAATTACGCTACTTTCTTAGCATTGCCGAAGAAGGGCAAATTTCTCGTGCTGCTAAAAAACTTCACATGGCACAACCCCCATTAAGCCAGCAACTCCGTCTTATGGAAGAGGAGATTGGTACTGTACTATTAGAACGAAAAAGAAATGGTAAGACTATGGAACTTACTGAGGCAGGTAAAATTCTATATAAAAAAGCCCAGAATATTTTAAATGTATTTGAGGAATCGATATTAGAAGTAAAAGAAGCTGGCGAAGGAATCAGAGGTTCTCTATCCATTGGTATAGTTGTCTCATGTGTTTCTTATCTGCCTAAAAGAATTCAATATTTCCAAGAAAACTATCCAATGATTACTTTTAAACTGCGGGGAGGAGATCCAGTTGAATTGAGTAAACAGTTGGAGAACCGCAATATCGAACTTGCTATTGTTCGTCTGCCTTTAGAAATGGAAGGTCTTTCTATGATTCCGTTGGGAATAGAACCATTTGTTTTTGTAGTGCCGAAAGATTGGGGAAATTTCCATTCAAAAGAAGCTATTCAAATGAAAGATATTGAAGATGTACCTTTATTACTAGTCCACAGAACGAAGGGAGAAGGGCTATATGAAAGGATTATAGAAGAATGTGAGCGATTCGAATTCCAGCCAAATGTTTTGTGCGAATGCCCAGATATTAATATACTTCTTTCTTTAGTTGAAGCTGGCATTGGAGCAAGTATACTTCCTAAATCTTCAGTATCTGCATTTCGTAATATTGGCATTAGGGTATTGGACATCCAAGATTCTTCTCTTCAATCAGAGATAGCATTAGTTTGGTTTAAACAACGATATCTTTCCAAAGCAGCACGTAGATTTATCGAACTATTTTAGCTAACCCTCACAAGTAAGTTATGAATTCCCACTAAATTACAGTGTATACGGCGTAATCATTTATTTTTGGTATCTATAATAGTAAAAAAACCTTCAATATGCATGATTGGAGGGGTTTTACTGGTTGAAAAGATGACGGTTTTCTAATCAAACACGCGAATTATATAGGTTATGACATTACGAATACAAAAGTTGGTCAAATAACTTTTGCGATATAATGATATCACTGTATAGAGGCTTTAAAATTAGTATTTTTCCTTTAATAACTGAAAAAGTAGAGCGTATTCACTATGCGAGAGTAAAATGTGGAAATCTCTCAATATATAATGAACGTTTTTACAATTTTTTAATTGTAGAAAGACAAAAAAGAACCAATGCATCTAATAAAAGCGTTGGTTCTTTCTTGTGAATAGATAAAGAATGTGCGTTTGCGCGTGTTGAGATTATGACATATGCTACCTATTTGAGATAGGTTCACTAAAAATTTTATCATTCTTTGTTCATTATAAAGGTGGAAAATCTGTTTCTAATAACGAAATTTTCAATGGTTTCGTCGTTTGTTTTCTTCATAGCTTCAAATAATTTAGCGAATACTTTGGAACCAGCCTATTCAAAAACTATTCGTGTGCATATACCCATGAAAACTCAATCTAGAATAACTAACCAGAATAGTATATCTGTTTAGTTATGGAACGAACAATTATACAAAAGAAATCTGTGATATATCGTGCTAAAATAAGACTGAGTATCATGGAGAAAGGACGTTACATTGTGAAAGAAGTAAAGTTTATACATGCGGCAGATTTACATTTGGATAGTCCGTTTAAAGGAATGGAAATGAATGTGTCGTCATCTGTTTGGGAGAGAATGAAGCAAAGTACGTTTCGGTCATTTGAACGTATTATCGATAAAGCAATTCAAGAGCGCGTTGATTTCATGCTGATTGCGGGAGATTTATATGATGCGGAAACGAGAAGTCTTAGAGCGCAAGTGTTTGTGAGAGAGCAAATGAAGCGCCTTTCGCAGTATGACATTCCTGTTTATATCATTCATGGTAACCATGATCATTTAGGAGGAAGCTGGGCGGCAATTGAGTTTCCTGAGAATGTTCATGTGTTTACAGAGCCATATGTAGAAGCGAAGCCGTTTTATAAAGATGGTGAACTGCTTGCATCTATTTATGGGTTTAGTTATTTACAACAAGCTGTCACGGATAATATGACAGCGCAGTATGAAAAAATGAGCGATGCGCCTTTTCATATTGGGATGCTTCACGGAAGTGTGGAAGGTGGCGATGCGGAGCATAATCGCTATGCGCCGTTTCTAATTCGTGAGCTGAAGGAGAAAGGGTTTGATTATTGGGCTCTTGGTCATATACATAAACGCGAGGTTTTAGCAGAGGAGCCGTATATCATTTATCCAGGTAATATACAAGG
>Ga0209025_1003075_pt1 | contig 16381 bp, 17 predicted proteins | sample AraplaMF_Col_mLB_FD_184256 | JGI IMG/M metagenome (GOLD analysis project Ga0209025, IMG submission 184256) | Arabidopsis root microbial communities from the University of North Carolina, USA - plate scrape MF_Col_mLB (SPAdes) (version 2) | ecosystem: Host-associated > Plants > Roots > Endosphere... | reverse complement strand
GCGAGCGGCCCGTAAGGCGAAAATCGAATATCGCGATCTGCCGCACTGGAGCGATATCGATGGCGCGCTTGCCAACGGCAGCCCGCTCGTCATCACACCCATGACCCTGCAACGCGGCGATGCGAAGACGGAAATGGAAAACGCGCCGCGGCGTCTCAAGAGCCAGATGCGCATCGGCGGCCAGGAGCATTTCTATCTCGAAAGCCATATCGCCATGGCGATCCCCGGCGAAGATGACGAGGTTACTGTCTGGTCGTCAACCCAGCATCCAAGCGAGATCCAGCATATCGTCGGCCACGTCCTCGATATCCCGTCGAACGCGGTAACGGTGAATGTCCGCCGCATGGGTGGCGGCTTCGGCGGCAAGGAGACACAGGGCAACCAGTTCGCAGCCCTTGCCGCAGTCGCCGCCAAGAAGCTGAAGCGTGCGATTAAGTTCCGGCCCGACCGCGACGAGGATATGGCCGCAACCGGCAAGCGCCACGATTTTCTTGTCGATTACGAACTTGGCTTCGACGACGACGGGCGGATCCACGCAGTCGAAGCGACCTACGCCGCCCGTTGCGGCTTCTCTTCGGATCTCTCGGGGCCTGTCACCGACCGCGCACTGTTCCATGCGGATTCCAGCTACTTCTACCCGCATGTTCACCTGGTATCGAAGCCGCTGAAGACTCACACCGTCTCGAACACCGCCTTCCGCGGTTTCGGCGGTCCGCAGGGCATGCTCGGTGCGGAACGCTTCATCGAGGAAATTGCCTACGCCGTCGGCAAGGACCCGCTCGATGTCCGCAAACTGAACTTCTACGGACAGCCCGGCTCGGGTCGCACGCTCACCCCCTACCACCAGGAAGTCGAGGGCAACATAATCGGCCGCATCGTCGATGAGCTTGAGGAAAGCGCCGACTATCAGGCGCGCCGCAACGCAATCGTCGAGTTCAACCGCAACAACCGCTATATCCGCAAAGGCATTGCACTGACACCGGTGAAGTTCGGCATCTCCTTCACCATGACCGCCTTCAACCAGGCAGGCGCCCTCGTTCACGTTTATCAGGACGGCTCGATCCACCTGAACCACGGCGGCACGGAGATGGGCCAAGGTCTCTACACGAAGGTAGCGCAGGTGCTGGCCGACAGCTTCCAGGTTGACATCGAGCGAGTAAAGATCACGGCCACGACGACAGGCAAGGTCCCGAACACCTCGGCCACGGCAGCATCGTCAGGATCGGATCTTAACGGCATGGCGGCTTACGATGCCGCCCGCCAGATCAAGGAGCGGCTGGTCGCTTTTGCCGCCGAAAAATGGGGCGTGCCGCCGACGGACGTTGTCTTCTTGCCGAACCGCGTCCGGGTTGGCGACAAGGAGTTTGCCTTCCCCGATTTCATCAAGCAGGCCTATTTCGCCCGCATTCAGCTTTCCGCCGCGGGCTTCTACAAGACGCCCAAGATCCATTGGGATCGCGCGGCCGGCCGCGGCACGCCGTTCTACTATTATTCCTACGGCGCGGCCTGCTCGGAAGTGTCGATCGATACGCTGACCGGCGAATACATGATCGAACGGACCGATATTCTCCACGATGTCGGTCGCTCACTGAACCCGGCGATCGATATCGGTCAGGTCGAGGGGGCATTCGTTCAGGGCATGGGATGGCTGACAACGGAAGAGCTGTGGTGGGACGAGAAGGGTCGGCTGCGCACGCACGCACCCTCGACCTACAAGATCCCCCTCGCCTCAGATCGCCCGAAGAGCTTCAACGTCCGGCTGGCGGAATGGTCGGAGAATGCCGAACATACGATCGGCCGATCCAAAGCCGTCGGCGAACCGCCGTTCATGCTGGCGATTTCGGTGCTGGAAGCGCTTTCGATGGCGATCGCCAGTGTTGCGAACTACAAGGTCTGCCCTCGGCTCGACGCACCGGCAACGCCCGAGCGCGTACTGATGGCCGTCGAGCGAATGAAGAAAGCCTAACAAAAAGGGCAGCACCTCGGGTGCTGCCACTCCCTGCCTCACGGCCTATCGCCGGAACTCGATGTCGCAGCGCGGCTCGCGCCCGTCCATAAAACCGAGGTCGCGCTTGATGCGATCCGGCATACCCTCGAGTTCCAGCCTGTCCCATCCCGAAAGCCGACGCAGCAGTCTCCGGCCAAGGTCGGACAGCCAACTAGAAGCCCGGGCAGCCCTTGCTTGCTTGTCCTGCTCGATTGCGGCGCAATCCATGACATCACCTTAATAATCTGATCTATTCGATTGCAGATTGCGCCTATAAATGCTGCAATTCCAATCGAACGATCATCTGCACGCATAAAGAGAGCTTATCCATGAAGCTGTCGAAGCAGTTTCCGTTGAACGCCTTGCGGGTCTTCGAGGCCGTCGCGCGACTCGGCAGTTTCACCAAGGCGGGCGACGAGCTCGGCATGACGCAAACGGCCGTCAGCTACCAGGTAAAACTGCTGGAGGAGAATATCGGAGAGCCGCTCTTTCTGCGGCGTCCGCGTCAGATCGCGCTGACCGACGCTGGCGAGCGGTTGGCGCCCAAGGTGACAGAAGCCTTCGCGATGTTGCATGAAGCGATGGCGTCGGTTCGCGAGCAGATCGAGGACACGCTGATCATCCACTCGACGGCCACTTTTGCGCAACAATGGTTGTCACGCCATATCGGCTCGTTTCAGTTGAAGCATCCAAATATCGCCGTACGGCTAATCACCTCGGGATCGCTGGTGGATTTCAATCGCGAGGCCGCCGATATCGCCATTCGTTGGGGCAAGGGCGACTGGCAGGGGTTGACCGCACATAAGATCATGAGTCTCGATTTCACGCCGATGTTGAGTCCGGCGCTGGCCGAGAAGGCAGGCGGCATCAACACGCCCGCCGATCTGCTGCGTCTGACACTGATAAGTGCGCGGGACCCGTGGTGGCTGCAGTGGTTCAATGCCGCCGATGTCGATAACCCGGGTCTGGAGAAGTTTCCGAAGAATGAATTCGGCACTCAGGTACTGGACGCCAATATCGCGATGGCCGGCCAAGGCGTCGCTATTCTCAGCCCCGGCCACTTCCTGGAGGACATTGCCGCGGGACGGCTCTATCAGCCGTTTGCCTTAACGGCCAATGACGGGCGAGACTACTGGCTGGCCTATCCGGAGACCCGTCGCAACGTTCCGAAGATCAAGGCATTTCGAAACTGGATTCTCGAGGAAATGAACTTCACCGGGACCGACGACAGCTAATAACCCATCTGCGGCGCGTAGAAGCAGCGCGGCGTATCCTCATTCGGGAACAGGCAGAGATGGTAGTCGCCGTCACCTGAACGCATGGCCTTTCCCATAGGAAGCAGGAAGACATGCGCGTGCGTGACAAGTCGGTGATCGCCCGGCAGCAGCGTCACCCGATAACCGCGCGGCGTGATCGCCACGCTTTTCGGCGGGATCATCTGGCAATCCCCGGTTTCGCTATCGCCGTTGCAACAGAAGGGCTCGTAGCTCCAGCCGGACGGTGCGTCATGGCCGTAAGCGCCGGACGCGAATGCAATCATCACACACACAAGAATGCTGCGCATTGGCATCTTCTCCGTTGATGAATGCGCCGCCGGAATGAAGCGGTTTCCACCTCATCCCGGCGGCCTCAAAAATGAAACTGTAATCGAAGCGTTACATTTCAAGCCACTTCACGTGCTGCGAGGCGGCGTCGACGAACCGCATTTTCAAAGGTGCTTTACCATTCATGGCGTTCACCAATCGACCGTTGGCAAGCCGTCTCCACGATGGCTGACATCTCCAGCACGGAAGAGCATCCAATGAAAAAACGTCGATATGTTGGCTTAGTCCGTGGCGTTTTAACCCCAGTCTTTCTGCATGCCGGGGAACATCTGTTCGGGCAGAGAATCTGATTTGCGCGGCGAGATCCACAAGATCAGCAACCTCGGACATTGATATGGTTTGTGTATTACGGCCGTATCGGGATCGAGTTCGTTCGCGTTCGAAGGACAAGACAGAACAAACGCGAGCTTCGACGCAATCGGTCATTGGAGCTGGACCGTCCTGTCGATCACCATCTCCCGGGTCAGCATGCTTCCGATAAGACAAGACCGGCTTGATCTCTAACCGAGCATGAAATCAAAACAACGCGTCTGGCTTTTCCCATAGGTTTTGAGCCTAGGACTGCGTGCATGCTTCCGTGGCACCTTTTCAAAAGTTCGTTACCGCGATCGACTGGAGGTTATTCTCGCGCCAATAGCTCCGAGCGAGCCGCCAATCCCCTTTCCTCCGGGCACGACTTTCTGCAATGTGACGAGTCGAGGGAAGAACAGGGGAACTCAATGTATGAATATGCCATCGCGTGGGAATGGTTGGCCTTTGCGGCCCGCTGGTTCCACGTCATTACCGCGATTGCCTGGATCGGCTCGTCGTTTTATTTCATTGCACTCGACCTCGGCCTGGTAAAGCGGCCGCATCTTCCGCCCGGCGCCTATGGCGAGGAGTGGCAGGTTCACGGCGGCGGCTTCTATCACATCCAGAAGTACCTCGTGGCCCCGGCGCAGATGCCGGAGCACCTCACCTGGTTCAAGTACGAAAGCTATTTCACCTGGCTCTCCGGCTTCCTGATGCTCTGCATCGTCTACTATGGCGGCGCCGATCTCTTCCTCATCGACCGTCATGTGCTCGACATCAGCGCGCCGGTGGCGATCCTGATCTCGCTTGCCTCGCTCGCCGTCGGCTGGATCGTCTACGACCTCTTGTGCAAATCGCCGCTCGGCAAGAACACCTGGGGCCTGATGGCGGTGCTCTACGCCGTGATCGTCTTCATGGGCTGGGGCTATACGCAGCTCTTCACCGGCCGCGCCGCCTTCCTGCATCTCGGCGCCTTTACGGCAACGATCATGTCGGCCAACGTCTTCATGATCATCATCCCGAATCAGAAGATCGTCGTCGCCGACCTGATCGCGGGGCGTACGCCTGATGCGAAATACGGTGCGATCGCCAAACAGCGTTCGCTTCATAACAACTACCTGACGCTGCCCGTCCTCTTCTTCATGCTGTCGAACCACTATCCGCTGGCTTTCGGCACTGCCTACAACTGGGTAATCGCGGCCCTCGTCTTCCTGATGGGCGTCACCATCCGCCACTGGTTCAACACGACGCACGCCCGCAAGGGTCGCCCGACTTGGACCTGGATCGTCACCGTCATCCTCTTCATCCTGATCATGTGGCTGTCCACGGTGCCCAAGGTGCTGACCGGCGAGAAGGATGCGCAGGCCGTCGCTCCTGCCTTCCAGGAATTCGCCGGCGACGCGCATTTCCCCGCGGTCAAGCAGCTTGTCGGCACGCGCTGTTCGATGTGCCATGCCGCCGAACCTGTCTATGAGGGGCTGGCGCGTCCGCCGAAAGACGTCGTTCTTGAAACCGATGCGGAAATTGCCGCTCATGGCCGCGAGATCTATATACAGGCGGGCCGCAGCCACGCCATGCCGCCCGGCAACGTGACCGATATCACCCCGGATGAGCGCAAGCTACTCGTCGCTTGGTTCGAAAGCGCAGTCGAAGGCAAACAGGAATGATGTCAGCCGCCCTTCGCCTCATGCTCCTTGCGTCAATTCTGACCGCTTGCGGCAAGAGCGGTGCGGACGCAACGACAGCGAAGGGCAGCCCGACCGCACCTGCAGGCTATTTTGCGGCCGATCTCAACGCGCTCGGCACGGAGCCCTTCTGGGCGATCAAGATCCGCACCGACGGCCTCACCTTCAGCCGCCCGGGCGCCGAGGACGTGAAGAGCGCCAACCCCGGTCCGGTCATTGAGAACGATCGCGCCACCTGGACGATCGCCGACGGACCGGCGCCCTTCAAGCTGACGCTGACCAAAGGCGAGTGCTCCGATGGCATGTCCGATCGCCACTACACACTGAACGCGGTTCTGGTATTCGCAGACAAGACCATGTACGGCTGCGCCGACACTCCGGCGGCCATTGCCGCCCAGCCGGCGCCCTGACGCGAACGGCGTAACAAGAAGACAATCGACAGAGGCAGAAAGCCATGACACATACCCTCCTCCGCGGCCGCCTGCTCTCCTTTCTGCGCACACCCCAAGATCTTGGCGATAGCGGAAGCTATCTTTATGAAAGCGACGGCGGCCTCTTGATCAAGGACGGCCTGATCATTGCCTGCGGCGCCTATGACCAGGTCAGCGCGCAAGCTCCCGCCGATACCGTGACCGTCGATCATCGTCCGCATCTGATCATGCCTGGCTTCATCGACATGCACCTGCATTTCCCGCAGATGCAGGTGATCGCCTCCTACGCCGCAAACCTGCTTGAATGGCTGAACACCTACACCTTCCCCGAAGAGTGCCGCTTCGTCGAAAGCGGTCACGCCCAGCGGATCGCAACGCATTTCTATGATGAGCTGCTGCGCCACGGCACGACGACGGCTGTCGCCTATTGCTCCGTCCACAAGACCTCAGCCGATGCCTTCTTCGCCGAAGCGCTGAGACGCAACATGCGTATGGTCGGCGGCAAGGTGATGATGGATCGCAATGCCCCTCAGGGCCTGCTCGACACCCCACAGATGGGCTACGACGAAACCCGCCAGATCATCGCCGAGTGGCACGGCAAGGGCCGGAACCACGTCGCAATCACCCCCCGCTTCGCGATCACCTCGACGCCGGCGCAGATGGAGGCGACGCAAGCGCTTGCCCGCGAGTTTCCCGACCTGCACATCCAGACGCATCTCTCCGAGAACCACGACGAGATCAAGTTCACCTGCGAGCTCTATCCCGAGGCGATCGACTACACCGACATCTATGCCCGCTACGGCCTGCTCGGCGACAAGACGCTCTTCGGCCACTGCATCCATCTTTCGGATCGCGAAGCCGATGCGATGAGCGAGGCGGGTTCGGTTGCGGTCCACTGCCCGACCTCGAACCTCTTTCTCGGTTCCGGTCTCTTCCCGCTGAAGGCGCTGGCACGCCGCGAAAAGCCGGTTCGAATAGGCGTCGCCACCGATATCGGCGGCGGCTCCAGCTATTCGATGCTGCGCACCATGGACGAGGCCTACAAGATCCAGCAGCTGCTGGGCGAACGCCTGAACCCGCTGGAGAGCTATTACCACATGACATTGGGCAACGCCCGGTCGCTGTCACTTGCCGACAGGATCGGTACGCTCGATGTCGGCTCCGACGCAGATATCGTCGTCCTCAACGCCGCCGCGACGCCCGCCATGGCGCTGAAAATGGAGGTCGTGAAGACGCTGCCGGAAGAACTCTTCCTGCTGCAGACCATGGGCGATGACCGCGCGATCGTGGAGACCTACGTGGCGGGCGTCGCAGCCAAGAGCGCGATCTGAGATCCGCCGCCCTTTGAGGTCGGCGCCTGCCCGCAAACAGCGGGCGGATTTCGCGCACCTCACCGCCGGTAGCGAAGCGCATTGACCAGCAAGGCGAAAGCCGGCGACGTCTGCCGGCGGCTCGGATAATAGAGGTGGTATCCTGGGAAAGGCGCGCACCAATCCTCAAGCACGCGAACGAGCCGTCCATCGGACAGGGGCTGTCGCACCAGCGCCTCCGGCACGAACGCCAGACCGAGCCCTGAAAGGGCTGCGTTCAGCCGTAGCTGCGCATTGTTGAATACCAGCTGCCCCTCCACGCGCACCTTCACTTCGCGCCCGTCCTTCTCGAATTCCCAGGCATAGACCCCGCCATAGGTCGGCAGGCGCAGGTTGATGCAGTTGTGGTCGGTGAGATCGGCGGGCGTCTGTGGCTTCGTCCGCCGCCCGAAATAGGCAGGCGCTCCCACGACAGCCATCCGCATGTCCGGCCCGATGCGCACGGCGATCATGTCCTTCGCGACCTGCTCGCCGAGCCGAACGCCGGCGTCGTAACGCTCGGCGACAATATCGGTCAGCCCATAATCGACGATGATCTCGACATTGATGTCAGGATAATCAGGCAGCAGCTTTTCCAGCGCCGGCCAGAGCACAGCGTCGGCGGCGTGCTCTCCCGCCGTGATGCGGATCGTACCAGCAGGCTTCTCGCGAAATTCGCTGAGCGCAGCCAACTCGCTCTCGATCTCGTCGAAACGCGGCCCGATCGAACTCAGCAGCCGCTCGCCTGCCTCTGTCGGCGACACGCTGCGTGTCGTGCGCGTCAATAGCCTCAGGCCGAGGCGTGTCTCAAGGGCGCGGATCGTATGGCTGAGCGCCGATTGCGACACGCCGAGCTTGGCCGCGGCCTTCGTGAAGCTTCTCTCCCGGGCCACGGCCAGAAAGGCGATGAGGTCATTGATCGATTGCCGCGTCATTCATGAATCTCACTCATAAGCTTATGCCGTTTATACCATCTAATCGCAGGAAAGCCTCCGCACTAGATCTTCCTCCGAACGTCAGCCGAGCACTACGCTCCTGAGCTCACGAAAGGACGAAAGATGAAAATCAAGCGAAACGGCTCCGATCCATCCGCCAAGGGACCGGCGGATTATTTCACCGGGACGGTCCGCATCGATGCGCCGTTCAGCGCGACAGCGCCGGCGCGCGTCGGCGGTGCAACGGTGACCTTCGAGCCCGGCGCTCGCACCGCCTGGCACACGCATCCGCTCGGTCAGACGCTGATCGTCCTCTCAGGCAGCGGTCGCGCGCAGCGCGAAGGTGGACCCGTCGAGGAAATCCGCGCCGGCGACATCATCTGGTTCGAACCGGGCGAGAAGCACTGGCACGGCGCATCCGCAACAACAGCCATGGCCCACATCGCGATTGCCGAAGCCCTCGACGGCAAGGTGGTCGACTGGATGGAAAAGGTCACCGACGAACAATACCAGGGCTAGAAAAGGAAAATTCCATGCAGAAGCGCACACTCGGAAAAAGCGGCCTCGAAGTCTCCGCGCTCGGCCTCGGATGCATGGGCCTGAGCTACGGCTACGGCCCGGCAACGGACACCGCGGACGCGATCAAATTGATCCGCGCCGCCTTCGAACGCGGCGTCACCTTCTTCGACACCGCGGAAGCCTACGGTCCCTGCAAGAACGAAACCTTGCTCGGCGAGGCGCTGGCGCCGTTCCGCGACAAGGTCGTCATCGCCACCAAGTTCGGCTTCAACTTCGGCCCAGATGGCGGCCAGAGCGGCATGAACAGCCGTCCCGCCCATATCAGAGAGGTGGCCGATGCGGCGCTGAAGCGCCTCAACACCGGCGTGATCGACCTCTTCTACCAGCACCGTGTCGATCCTGACGTGCCGATCGAGGATGTCGCCGGCACGGTCAAGGACCTGATCCGCGAGGGCAAGGTCAAGCATTTCGGCCTTTCCGAAGCCGGCGCCAGGACGATCCGCCGCGCGCATGCGGTGCAGCCCGTTGCCGCCCTCCAGAGCGAATATTCGCTGTGGTGGCGCGAGCCGGAACAGGACATCCTGCCGACGCTCGAGGAACTCGGCATCGGCTTCGTTCCGTTCAGCCCGCTCGGCAAGGGCTTCCTGACCGGCGCGATCAACGAGGCTACGACCTTCGACAGCAAGGACTTCCGCAACGTCGTGCCGCGCTTTTCCGCCGAAGCACGCAAGGCCAATCAGGCGCTCGTCGATCGGCTGGGCGAGATCGCCCGCGAAAAGGGCGCGACGCCAGCGCAGATCGCGCTTGCTTGGCTGCTGGCTCGCAAGCCCTGGATCGTTCCGATCCCCGGCACGACGAAGATGCACCGCCTGGAAGAGAACATCTGCGCCGCCGCCGTGCAGCTGACGGCTGACGACCTTGCTGCTATCGAAACCGCGCTCGCCGGCATAAAGGTCGAGGGCGACCGCTATCCGGCACACCTGCAGGCACGGATCGACCGTTGAGCGGCGACCAAGCGAACGGAAGGGGCCTGTCATGACTGACGGTATCAAAAACAAGGTCGTCGTGATTACCGGCGCGAGCAGCGGCCTTGGTGAAGCTGCGGCCCGACGCCTGGCTCGAGACGGCGCCAAGCTCGCTCTCGGCGCCCGGCGTCTCGACCGGCTGAATGCGATCGCCGGCGAACTCGGCCTCGGCAGCGATGCCGTTGTCGAGACCGACGTAACTAAGGTCGATCAGGTCAGACGGCTGGTCGACCACGCCGTCCGGCTGCACGGCCGCATCGACGTCATCATCAACAATGCCGGCCTGATGCCGCACTCTCCACTAGAGCGCGGCCAGGTCGAGGATTGGGACCGGATGATCGACGTCAACCTCAAGGGCGTGCTCTACGGCATTGCCGCAGCGCTGCCCTACATGAAGGAGCAGAAAAGCGGCCATGTCATCAACGTTTCTTCGGTGGCCGGCCACAAGGTCAATCCGGGTGACGCCGTCTATGCCGCGACCAAGTATGGCGTGCGCGTCATTTCCGAAGCTCTGCGGCAGGAGGTGAAACCCTACAACATCCGCACGACGATCATCTCGCCGGGCGCCGTTGCGACCGAGCTGCCGGACAGCGTCACCGAACCTGACGTCGCCGAGCGCATCCGCAAGGTCTACGAGATGGCGATCCCGACCGATTCCTTCGCGAGCATGGTTGCCTTCGCCATGAGCCAGCCGGAGGATGTCGACGTGGATGAAATCCTGTTCAGGCCAACCAGGCAGGAATATTGACACGGAAGGCGGCCGCATCTTGCCGCCTCTCACCACCGACGGGACCTGGAGGACCCTTACGTGATCATGCACATGGGGTCGAGCATCGACGGCCGGATCGTACCGTCTCAATGGCCGCAGGAGATGACCGCCGCCCTCACCGCGATCTATGAGCGCCTGCACCAGCAGATGAACGGCGACGCCTGGCTTGTCGGACGCGTGACCATCGCCGAATTCGCGAAAGGCGACCCCCGCCCTGCCGAAGCCGTCGAGGCTTTGCCTCGCACCAGTTGGAAGGCGCCAGGGGCTTCAGAAGGTCCTTACGCCGTTGCCGTCGATCAAGGCGCCAAACTGCAAATGAACATCGACGCGATCAACGGCGATCCGATCGTGATGATCCTGCCGAAAACGGCGCCTGACAACCATCTGGCAGAACTCCGCCGCGATGGCATCTCCTATATCTTCGCCGGACGACAAGAGATCGACCTTGCTCTGGCGCTCGAACACCTCCGCGCAGACTTCGGCATCGAGCGGTTATTGCTCGAAGGCGGCGGCAGCATCAACGGCAGTTTTCTGTCGGCCGGGCTCATCGACGAAATCAGCCTGCTGATCCTGCCCGTCGCCGACGGTGGTAGGAACATGCCGATGACCTTCGACCGCGCGCCAGCGCCGGCAAAGCCCCTGTCGCTCGTTTCGGTGGAGCAGCTCGAAGGCGATATCGTTCACCTGCGCTACCGCGCGCGGTAACGCCGGCAGCGGCTAGCCTGACCACGAGATCGATTTCAGCGCGTCCATGGCAACCCGGATGATCGGTACGTTGCGGATGTCGGCATGCACGACCAGCCACAGCTCCCGCATCAGAGGCTGAGCCTGCGGGATCGCCTCGACGAGATCATCAACACCCGCGAGCATGAAATTCGGCAGCATGGCAATGCCCCCGCCGGCGCGCGCCGCCGCCAGCTGAAATTCCAGCGTCGTGGCTCTTAGCGCCACCTTCCTCTCCTCGGTTGCCTCGGCAAGCCGGATCGACTGGGGTGCGCTTGCCATCGTTTCGTCATAGGCAATGAAGGTTCTCTGCGCCTCCGGCGTCGCGGCCAGATAATCAGCCGTGGCGTAGAAGCCGAAGGCGATATCTCCGAGCTTGCTGATGACGAAATTGCCCTGCTCCGGCTTCGTCATGCGAACCGCAACATCCGCCTCCCGCCTGTCGAGCGAGGCGTAGCGCGTCTCGCCGACGATGGTGATGCCGATGTCAGGATGCCGTACCCGCAAGGCGACGAGCGCTTCCGGCAGCATCGCCGCCGCAAGTGTCGGCGGCGCGCTGATCCGGACCTCTCCGGCAAGCGTCGCACCGGCGGCAAGCCCCAGCCGTTCGACGGCCTGCGCCTCCTGCCCCATCCGTTCCGCCATTCCGGCGGCCCGCTCGCCCTCCGGCGTCAGCACGATGCGGCGCCCGCGCCGGTCGACCAGCTTCACGCCCATCTGCTCCTCGAGCCCGGCAACCCGGCGGGCGACGGTCGCGTGCTCCACACCAAGGGCACGAGCCGCCCCGAGCAATGTTCCGGCGCGAGCGAGCGCCGCGAAATAGCGAAGGCTTTCCCAATCGATCATTGTTCATTTTTTCCCATTCAATGAGAAACAATAGGGAATTTTCGATCATATCGCCATCCGCGATGATGCTTAACACAGCAATCGGAGAGTACACATGGATAAGGTCGTTACGCTTCTCGCCCCTGGCGGTATCGAACAATTGCAGGTTTCGGAGCAGGCGCCGCAAGCGCCTGGTGCATACGAGATCCGCATCCGCCATGATGCGATCGGCATGAATTTCCTCGATATCTACCACCGGCGCGGGCTCTACGCCTTGCCGGCCTACCCCGCCGTGCTCGGCGTCGAAGGCGCCGGCACTGTCGAAGCCGTGGGGAGCGCAGTCACCGACCTGAAGCCCGGCGACCGCGTCGCCTATGCCGGCGCACCCGTTGGCGCCTATGCTGCGACGCGCCTCTTACCGGCGGCCCGCGCCGTTCGCCTGCCCGATGGTGTGTCGTCAAAGGTCGCGGCCGCGTCCATGCTGAAGGGGCTGACAGCCTACATGCTGCTAACGAAGACCCATCGCGTCGAGCTCGGAACCACCGTTCTCATCCACGCCGCCGCCGGCGGCCTTGGAAGTATTCTCGTGCGATGGGCAAAGCATCTGGGCGCCACAGTCATCGGAACCGTAAGCTCGGAGGAGAAGGCCGGTCTCGCCCGCAGCCACGGCGCGGACCATCTGATCGTCGGCCGCAACGCTGATGTCGTCGTCGCGGTTAAGGCGCTGACTAACGACGACGGCGTCGATGTTGCTTATGACGGCATCGGTGCCGGTATGCTCGCAAAGTCGATTCAGTCCGTCCGTCCGTTCGGCGTCGTGGCCACGATCGGACAGGCCGGCGGGCCGATCCCTCCTGTCGCCGTCGACGCGCTTCGCCCCGGAAAATCGCTGACTCATCCAAGCATCATGGCTTACATCACGGACACTTCGGCCTACCTGACAGCGGCCGAAGCCGTGGTCAAAATGCTGGCATCAGGCATCACCGCGACAATTGCCCGCGAATACCCTCTCGAGGAGGCTGCGCAAGCCCAGCAATACCTCGAAGACGGGCGTGCCGCAGGCAGTCTGATTCTTGTTCCGTAGGCGACGAAAGAGATACACAAAGCCTCGGAAATCATGTTAAGGGCCATGGCGTTATTCAGATGTGAAAGTCTTATCCATGGCCACGCCTCTCACAATCGCCGACCTGAAAACCCTTGCCCAGCGCCGCGTCCCGAAGATGTTTTTCGACTATGCGGATTCCGGCGCCTGGACGGAGTCGACCTACCAGGCGAACGAGAGCGATTTTGCCAAAATCAAGCTGCGCCAGCGCGTGCTTGTCGACATGACGAACCGCACGCTCGAGACGACCATGGTCGGCCAGAAGGTCTCGATGCCGGTTGCTTTGGCGCCGACCGGGATGACCGGCATGCAGCATGCCGACGGCGAAATGCTGGCGGCCCGCGCCGCCGAAGAATTCGGTGTTCCGTTCACCCTGTCGACGATGAGCATCTGCTCGATCGAGGATGTCGCCTCGGTCACCACCAGACCCTTCTGGTTCCAGCTCTACGTGATGCGCGACAAGGATTTCGTGCTCAACCTGATCAACCGTGCCAAGGCGGCAAAGTGTTCGGCCCTGGTGCTGACTGCCGACCTGCAGATCCTCGGCCAACGCCACAAGGACCTGCGAAACGGCCTCTCCGCGCCGCCTAAGTTCACGCCGAAGCATATCTGGCAGATGGCGACGCGCCCCTTCTGGTGCCTGGACATGCTGCAGACAAAGCGCCGCACTTTCGGCAATATCGTCGGCCATGCAAAGAATGTCTCTGACCTTTCCTCGCTCTCCTCCTGGACGGCGGAGCAGTTCGATCCGCAGCTGTCCTGGGCCGATGTCGCCTGGATCAAGGAGCAGTGGGGCGGCCCGCTGATCATCAAGGGCATCTGCGACGTCGAGGACGCCAAATCGGCCGCCGAAACCGGCGCCGACGCCATCATCGTCTCCAACCACGGCGGCCGCCAGCTCGACGGCGCCCCCTCGTCGATCAGCATGCTGGAACCGATCGTCGATGCCGTCGGCCACAAGATCGAAGTGCACCTGGACGGCGGCATCCGCTCCGGCCAGGACGTGCTGAAGGCCATCGCCCTCGGCGCTAAGGGCACCTATATCGGGCGCCCCTTCCTCTACGGCCTCGGCGCCATGGGCAAGGAAGGTGTCACACTCGCCCTCAGCATCCTGCGGAAGGAAATGGATGTCACCATGGCGCTCTGCGGTAAGCGCGACATCAACGACGTCAACGCATCGATCCTGCTCGGCCGTCAGTAAGAAAGAGCTACGGTATCCAGCCCGTCGCGAGCGCGCCTGCCCACTCCGGGCGGGCGTTTTCTTTTGCGAGTCGCGACATGGCCATGTGGTCGTAGGCGACAGTGCGGAAGATCGGGAGCCAGCCGGTCTCACGCTTCTCTAGTATGCAATAGGACGCCAGTGGATGGCCGGTCTCGACCTTGTGGCGGTGCGGCAGGTCATCGTCATAGGCCGGGCAGCCGACGCTGCCGGGATTGACGATCAGCCTGCTATCGCTGAGGCGAACTAGTCGCGGGATATGGCTGTGGCCGCAGAGGATCAACGGGAAATCCGCGCCCTCGGCCAGCGCCTCGATCTCCACCAGCGGCTTCAAAAAGACATGGCCTTCCGTAGATACGGACTCCAGCCAATAGGTACTGTCGTTCGCCGGCGTCGCATGGCAGAGGTAGATCTCATCACGGTAGACCGCGCTCGGCGGCAGCCCGCGCAACCATTGCAGGTCGTCCGCCGTTAGTTGATCAAACGCCGCGGCATCGGAAGCGTGCATGGCCTCGCGCTGTTGTTCGATCAAATAGCGGTCGTGATTGCCGCGGACGGTCAGCATGTCCCACGCCCGCAGCAGCTCGGCGGTTCGCCCTGCTGTCAGCGGGCCACTAAAGCAGTCGCCGAGATTGACGATATCGGTAATGCCCTGCGCCGCGATATCGGCCAGCACCGCCTCCAGCGCCAGATGGTTGCCGTGAACATCCGCGATCGCCGCAAATCGCATGGCTTAGCTACCGCGATAGGTCGAGTAGCCGTAGGGCGAGATCAACAGCGGCACGTGGTAATGCGCGGTCGCGTCGGCAATGCCGAAGCGGATGGGCACGAGGTCCAGAAAGGCCGGGTGCGGCAACGCGATGCCCGCCGCGCGCAGATAGTCGCCAGCATGAAAGAGCAGTTCGTAAGTTCCCGCCTTGAAACTGTCGCCGATCAGGATCGGCCCGCCGTCGACGCGGCCGTCGGAGTTGGTCCTGACCGTCTTCAGGTGACGGCGGACGTCTCCTTCAACATGAAAGAGATCGATCCTCAGCCCCTCGGCCGGCTTGCCGGACGCGGTATCGAGTACGTGGGTGGTCAGTCCGGTCATAGGCTGGGCTCGCTGATGATGTAGGGCGTTTCGAAGAAGTATTCTTCCAGGTTGTCGCCGGGTCCCTCGCGATCGACAACAAGGAAATCACTGACGGCATTGAGCGACATCAGCGGATGGTGCCAGACGTTGCGGCGATAATTCACGCCCTGATTGCCTCGCGCCAGGAACACCAGAGGACGACCGGGCCGGCCGTCCTCGTCCTCCGCGACGACAACGAGGTAAGGGCAACCGGAGATCGGCGAGAAGCTCTGGCTGCCAAACGGATGCCGCTCCATCAAGCCTATCTCATAGGGAAAGACCCGAGGCTGGCCGCGAAAGAGGTTGATGATGACGCGTGCGCCCTCACCCACCGCTTCGGCGACAGCGAGCGCATGGAAACGCTCGGTCGTGCCGTTGTTGATATAGCGCATCGTTGCCGGATCGGCTTCGATGACGTCGCCGAAGGGCGCGAAGGCGGATTTGGTCAGAGGAAGAATATCGAGGAGTTGAGACATGTCGCTATTCGCCTTGCATGCGCCAATGGCGTATCGACTGAAGCTGCGAGATAAGGTCCGCCAGGTCGCATCTGACGGTACCCCAAATGGCCGAAAGATCCGCACGGTAATAGTCGCGCACAATTAGATTCCGCATTCCCTTTATCTTTGACCAAGGAAGTTCGGGATGATCGCGAATGAAATCTGGTTGGTTCATGCCAATACGAGCCGCCGCCTCGCCTAAAAGGACCAGCGACATCGTCACAGCCAGTTGGGTTCTGAGGTCCGCCAGAAAGGCGCTTTCGGTCATACCGTCGGTTAGCGCACGTGCCTGCTCGGCAGCCTGCTGCA
>Ga0209025_1003073_pt1 | contig 16393 bp, 2 predicted proteins | sample AraplaMF_Col_mLB_FD_184256 | JGI IMG/M metagenome (GOLD analysis project Ga0209025, IMG submission 184256) | Arabidopsis root microbial communities from the University of North Carolina, USA - plate scrape MF_Col_mLB (SPAdes) (version 2) | ecosystem: Host-associated > Plants > Roots > Endosphere ... | reverse complement strand
GGACGGCCATAGAACGCAGCCACAGACTTGAAAGCGGCTTTGAATGTTTGCAGCGGCGTGCCGCTGGAAGTTTCGAGCGCTACGTTCAGCATTGTTCCATGGCCGTGTCGACTACTGCTGTCGAATTGGCGCTAGGAGGTCCAGGGGCATGCCGGCCTTCTGCGTGGACTGCAGCTCGACATAACCCGGATCAGCGACGCCCGCGGGGACAACAAACTCTTCCCGCGCATAAGCCTTGGCTTGCTCGACCGGGCGCAGCTTCATGGTCTGAAGCAGGTTGCCGGAGGCGGCCAGGATCTTGTATTCGGCAAACAGCGAGGCAACGCGCGCCGTGTCTGCCAAAACTCTGGTGTTGAAATTGGTGTTCTGCGCGTCCAGCACGTCGAGCAGCGAACGCTGACCGACACCGAACTGCTGACGGTAGGACGAAACGAGCTGGGCGTTGGTCTGCGCCTGCTTGCCGAGAATACCGGCAAGGGTACCGCGGCTGGTGCGCTCGTTCCAGGCGGAACGGACCGACTGCTCGACTTCGCGCTGCACCTGGGCCAGCGCATAACGCTGCTCGCCGGCGCGGCGGATCTGCTCCTGCTCGCGGGCTGTATCGATACCGCCGCGATAGAGGTTCCAGCGGGCAACGACACGGACCTGGTAGTCGTTTGTATTGCCGTCGTCGCCGTCGATGTCGTCGCCGACGCGGGCGGTGCCTTCGAGATCGACCTTCGGCAGGTAGTTGGCGCGGGCGCCGCGAACGCCGGCATCGGCAGCATCGACATCGGCATTGGCCGAGTAGATGCGCGGGCTGTTCTTGGCGGCGACGAAGACGGCGTCATTCAGCGTCCTCGGCAGGAACTTGCTGACCGACGGCGGGGTCGAGGCATTGGTGATCGGCTCGCCGACCGCCTGGAGGAAGCGGATGCGGGTCGCTTCCAGCTCTTCCTTGGCTTCCTGCAGACGCGCAGCCGCAGCCTGCTGGCGCTCGACGCCCTGCAGACGGTCGGCATCGGTGAGCGTGCCGCCCTTGATGCTCTGCTCGATATTGCCGAGGATCTGGTTGTGGAAGCCGACGTTATCCTGCGCAGCCTTCACGATCTGGTTCTGGAGGATATATTCCAGATAATCCTGCGTGACTTCGAGAGCGAGCGCTTCGGAGCGTTCGAGAACGCGGAACGAGGCGCCATCGACGCGGGCGGCCTGCTGCTCGACCTGGGAGCGGCGGCTGCCGCCGTCGAACAACGTTTGAGTAACGGTAAGACCAACTTCGCCCGGCTTCAGGTATTCATGGTCGGACGATAGCGTACCCGTGCTGGAATTGGACAGTCTGCGACGGCCGACACCGGCTTCGAGATCCACAGACGGCAAGTAAAGACCGCGCGCCTGGCGAAGTTCAAACTCGACGGCTTCGCGATCCTTGGCAGCCTGCAATATCTGCGGGTTCGTCTTCATCGTCTTTTCGATCGCCTGCTGCAATGTCATTGCATCGGCATTCATCGAAAACGCAAAGCTGAAAGCAACGGTAGCGGACAGAGCCGCGAAAATTCTTTTGCCTTTAAACAAGACTGATGCCCCTCAACATCCGAGACTCTTCGGGCGAAACCCATATACCGAAGCTGTTCTTCGGCAAACAAGTATCACCAACTTTTCCACACTCCAACTGCAGTGCGGGACATTCCTTCGAAGACAGTTAATTCACAGAGATCAACGACTAAAGGAACAATTTTACAGGATTTTTTAATCCTGAGTTTCCCCGAAGCTGATTAGCTCAATGTGCGTTTTACAACGGACATTGCGCGTCATGAATTTCCGAAAGAGTTACTCCCTGGCAACAGTAAAAGCCCTACGGACAGCCACGCTCGGTACATCAGGATGCCTCGCCGGGTCCGTTGGGCTTTTACTTATCTTAAACCTTCTTCTGCCGGACCGACCATTTTTGGTAGGATTTATCAGTACATGCTCAATTTCTGTGCTTGTTGCATTTCCGCTGCTCGCCGCAATCGGCAGCAAAAACGCCGAAATCCGGAAGCTACACGAACGGATTAATTACACCGCCCGCCATGACGCGGCGACCGGCGCCCTGAACGGCACCGCCTTTGCTTCGTCCGTCGAGCATTATATCGACCGGCGCAAGCGGATCTCGACCGATACCGGCGGCATCATGATTGCCGCCGTCGTCGACCCGCTGGACGCGATCAGCCGGCGTTACGGGCCGCAATGGGCCGATACGGTGATGCAGTCGCTCGCCGCCATCATCCAGTCTTCGGTGCGCAGCGGCGACCTCGTGGCGCGGCTTGCCACCAACGAGCTCGGCATCTTCCTGCCGGGCGCCGCACCCGAAAGCGCTGTCGACATCGCCAACCGCATCCGCGAACGCGTCGCCGCCGCCGCCTTCGCCGCCGACGAGAACCCGCTGTCGATCGACCTGAAGCTCGGCGGCGCAATCTTCGAGGGGCCGGCGGAGTTCAACCGCATCCGCCAGATGGCGGGAGAGCTCGCCATGGACGCAGGTGGTGACGACGAGCCGATCTCGATCGGGAGACTGCCGGCGGCGTGAAAGCAGAAAAGGCGCTTTCGCGCCTTTTCGAGTGGTTTGAGATGAGGACGGTTTAGCCGACGTGCGGCGCAGTCGTCGTGTCGTGCTTGTCGTCGAACAGGATCTTGACCGCCTCGGTGGTGTTCTGGAGAACCGCTACGTCGTGCCAGCCACCGTTTGCGTTGACGCTGACCACGGTATCCGAACCGCTGACCGCCGTCTTGACGCTGGCAACGGCTTCGGCTTCCGTCGCCTGGTGACCGAGCAAGGTGTCGAGAAGCTTCGACACATCGAGCGTGTCGCCTTCGCTGGCCTTATAGTCGGTGATCACGTCGGCAAGCTTCACATCCTTCAACGCGTCGGTATCGAGGACGAACGTATCGGCCCCTGCACCGCCGGAGATGGTGTACATGCCGCCGGCACCCGAGAGCAGGTCGTCACCGCTGCTGCCGATGAGCGAGTAGGCATGGGCGCCGTCTTCACTGCCGCCGAGCGTGGTATCGAAAGCAACTTCGACGAAGCTGCCATGACCGCCATCGGCCGTCGTGTAGCTGCCTTCCGACAGGATCGTCTGGCCATTGATCGAAGTGTTGGATGCCTGGGCATTGAGGCCGATGCTGGTGATATGCTGGTCGGCTAGGCTTGAGAGCTCGCCGGCATCGGTCACGCCGTTATGGTTCAGATCCTGCCAGACGGTGAGCTTCGAGAAGGCCTCATCAGCCGCATCGATCTTGCCGTCGTGGTTGCTGTCGAGCGTTGCGAGAGCCGCGAGACCCGTTGCATAGCTTCCACCGGCAAAGTGCGGCGAGAAGATCTCGCTGCCATTGTCGATCTTGCCATTGCCATCGACATCGAGCGCCAGAATGCCATCGTGGCCGGCGGTCCAGGCGATCTGATCCTTGTGGCCATCGGCATTGATGTCGAACTGGACGCCGTGTTCGAGCGAGGTCAGAGCGATGCCGTTGTGATCGAGGTCGAGGATGATGGGGTCGATGGCGTTGTTGGCGAACAGCGTCGTCAACTTCTGTATCTGCGTCTCCTGTCTAACGCCGACGAGGTCGATCAGGATATCGTTCTGGGCATTGGGCACATCACCGACCTGCTGGTAGATGAAGGTATGATAGTCATTGGGACCGAAGCTGGCGGAAAACGCAACCGTTACTCCGGCAGCACCGAGATCGTTCCGTTCAAGATACTGGACCACCGCGGCAAGGTTCTTTTCGCTGACAATCGAGATACCGGTGTTGTTTGTGCTGAAAGAAATGATGCCGTCGACGATGGAGTGCTTGCTGACCTCCGTACCTGCCCCCTGGATACGCAGGTCCGAGTTGGTGCCGTCCACAATTCCGTTGGTATTCGCCGCAGCGAAGGGCGTTCCATCAAGAGTGAGCTTGTCGTTCCCCTTGTCGAAATCGTTGATCTTGTCGTAACCGCTGATGCTGCCGTTCTGGTTCTGGCCGCCGATCTTGATCGCCGTATCGCCGGCAGCAAAGACGAAGGTGTCGCTGCCGCCGCCGCCGATGAGAGTGTCCGCACCGGCGCCACCGATGATAACATTTGCTCCGGAGTTTCCGGTCAAGGTGTCACTATAGGCGCTACCGGTGATGTTCTCGACGCTGCTGATGCTGCCGCTGCCCCAGCTTCCACCCTGCAACGAAGCAGTGATCCCGGAGTTAAGATGCGACAGATCAAGCGTATCCGTTCCATTACCGCCGGCGATGTTCACCACCTGGCTGCCGGAAGCGATGACGAAAGTATCGTTTCCATCGCCGCCGTTCAGCGTCGAGTTGTTGCCAGGGCTGGAAACAAGAATGTCGTCACCCTTACCACCCAGCAGGTTCACATTCGCACCAAAGCCGACGAGAACGTCGTTACCGTCATTCCCGTTAACGGTTCCGCCGTAGCCGATCAGAATGTCGCCACTGTTGGTCCCGTCCAAGTCACCGTAATAATCTTGCACGACCGTGACATGTGCCGTGTCCCACCCGCCCGCACCATTGGTGACGGAATAGTCGAACGATCCGCCCAGCACATTATTGAAGAGTACGTTTTCGCCGACGTGCGTTACGGCCGTGAAAATCGACGGATTTGATGTGTCAGAGACGGTGAGCGGCTTTCCGCTCGCGTCCTGGTCATTCAGAAGGAGAACCCAATCAGGGATTATAAGCGTGTTGTAACCAGCGTTCGTAATGATCGTTTCGCCGATGGCTTCGACAGGCGCAGGTGTGTTGACGATGTAGTTGCCCGACTGTGCCGAAACATTGGAGTTGCCGGCTGCATCGGTTACGGAACCAGCAGCCAGACTGATGACGTTGGTCGCGTCGGAAGTGTTGGCGGTCGGCGTCAAGGTGGCCGTCCAGGTTATACCGCCGTCAGACGACGTCACCGCGCTGAGCGTGCCGTTCGGCACCGTCAGATCATTCTTGTCAAAGCCCATAACCGCTTCGCTGAAGGTAATCGTGACCTGCGTGGTTTCACCAACCGTGAGGTTGTTGTCCGCGATCGTGATGGTCGCGGTCGGCGCTGTCGTATCAACCGTAATATCCAGCCCATGCGATGCAGATGCAGCACCAACATTGCCTGCGATATCCGTCTGGAATGCGCGGATATCGTGAACGCCTTCACTCAATGAAATGTCTTGGGTGAACTTGCCGTCGTTGCCGACCGTCGTCGTCCACTTGCTCTCGTTGGCATCGGCCAAGCCGTTGTGATTGGCATCGTCGAAGACAGTGACGACCGCACCCTTTTCACCCGAGCCGCTGATCGTCAAGCCAGAGGTGTTCTTGGTGATGTCGTCCGTCGAGCTGATACCAGTATCGTCACTGGCCGAAAGCGCCAGCGAAGCCGGGGCCGACGGAGCCGTGGTATCGACGGTAATGTCGAGCCCATGCGCCTGGGACGCACCGCTGACATTACCCGCGACGTCGGTCTGCACGGCACGGATGTTGTGAACACCCTCACCCAGCGAAATGTCCTGCGTGAACTTGCCATCGCTGCCGACCGCCGTCGTCCACTTGCTCTCGTTAGCGTCGGCCGCGCCATTGTTATTGGCGTCGTCGAAGATCGTTACCGTCGCACCCTTCTCACCAGAGCCGCTGATCGTTAGGGCGGAGGTGTTTTTGGTAATATCGTCCGTCGAGCTACTGCCGGTATCGTCATTGGCAGCAAGATCAAGCTGTGACGGCGCGGAAGGAGCCGATGTATCGACGGTGATGCTAATCCCGGCAGGTGCCGGAGCCGCGCTGACGTTGCCCGCAACATCCGTCTGGAAGCCGCGTATGTCATGAACGCCCTGGCTCAGCGAGATGTCCTTGCTGAATGTGCCATCGTTGCCGACTGTGACCGTCCACTGGTTCTCGTTGCCATCGGCAATGCCGTTGTGGTTGCTATCGTCAAACAGCGTGACGGTCGCACCCTTTTCGCCGGAGCCGGTGATCGTCAGCCCGGAAGTATTCTTGGTGATTCCGTCAGACGAATTGCTGCCGGTGTCGTCATTGGCAGCAAGCGCCAGACCTGCCGGAGCCAGCGGAGCCGTCGTGTCGACAACGATACCGAGAGTTCCGGATGCTACACTGACATTGCCAGCCGCGTCGGTCTGAACTGCACGGATGTCGTGATCGCCCTCACTCAGCGAAATGTCCTTGCTGAACTTGCCATCACTGCCGACCGTTGCTGTCCATTGACTTTCGCCGCTGTCTACCAAACCATTATGGTTGGCGTCGTCAAACAGCGTCACCGTTAGGCCCTTTTCGGCCGAGCCGCTGATCGTCAGGTTGGAGGTCTTCTTGGTGACGTCGTCAGAGGAACTGCTGCCCGTATCGTCATCGGAGGCGAGAGACAACGCGGTCGGGGCTGCCGGAGCTGTTGTGTCGACCTTGATTGTCAGGGCGCCGGAAGAGACGCTTGCGTTGCCAGCCGCATCCGTCTGGATTGCGCGGATGTCATGAGCGCCCTCAGCGAGCGAAATGTCCTGGCTGAACTTGCCGTTGTTGCCAACGGAAGCCGTCCACCTGGTTTCATTGCCATCCATCAAGCCATTGTGGTTGGCATCATCGAACAGCGTGACGGTCGCACCCTTTTCGCCGGAACCGGTGATCGTCAGACCAGACGTGTTCTTGGTCAGATTATCGGTGGAGCTGTTACCCGTGTCGTCGCTCGCATCAAGATCAAGCGACGAAGAGGCAGCCGGAGGCGTGACATCGATCGTGATGGCAGCCGCATCGGAGGTTGCGCCGGTGTGGTTGAACAGATCGCTGATGGCAGCCGTGAAGGAATGTTCGCCTTCCGGCAGATTGCCGGTGGTGATCTCGATATAGCCCTGACTGATCGCCGCAGCGGTCAGGACAACCGCGCCACCGATCGCAACGCCCTTGTCATAGAGCTGAACACTGTCGCCAGCCAGCGCGCCTGTATTTGCGAGAGCGATGTGGATCGTCGGCGTCGTGTCGTTGGTTGCACCGCCATTCGGAACATCGCCCGTCAGTGGCAGCTTGTCATCAATCACCGTCAGGACCGGTGCGGCCGGAGCGGCAACCAGCTGATCGTAGGTTTGTGCAACACCATCGGAGAACTGGAAGTTCTCGATGTTGGTGAAGATATCGGTGACGCCGTTATGTGTGATCTCGAAGCCGTGAACCGTGGCAACGACATGCGTGATGTCGGTGTACTTGAAGTCCAGCTTTACAGAGTCACCGGCATCGCTGTTGTTGCCACCATCCACGACCACGCGATTTGCGTTGTTCGCACCGCGGTCGAGCACGATCAAGTCATTGCCTGCGCCGCCATTGATGGTGATCGTCGAGGTTGCCAGTCCGGTGCCCGAGAGGTCTCCGCTGACGACGAAGGTGTCGTTGCCCTTGCCGCCGTCGATGACCCATTCTTCGACATTGGTCGTGGCAACTTCGTAGTTGCCGGCTGTTGCCGCGTTGGCCGTCGAGCCTGCTTCGAAATTGACGGCGAGATTGTTTACGCCACCGATCAACACTGAGTTGATGTTGAAGGTCGAACCGGTGTCGCTGCCTGCGATGTGAAGCGTGTCGTGGCCGTCGCCGCCATCGATCTTATCGACGCCATCGCCGGTGCTGTAGGAGAAGGTATCGTTGCCGGCATCGCCGAAGATCTTGTCGTCGCCCTTGCCGCCGGAGATGAAATCGTCGCCGGCGCCGCCGTGGATGGTGTCGTTGCCGGCACCGCCGCGTATCAGGTCGTCGCCAGTACCGCCATCGATGGTGTCATTGCCGGTACCACCGGTGATCACATCGTTGCCGGCACCGCCGTCGAGCGTTGCACCTGCGCTTGCGGCATTGCTGGTGACCGAAACTTCGGCGATCAGCGAACCGTACGCCGAGCTGCCGCCTGCCACGAATTCAAGCGTTGTCGAGGCGCCCGTTGCCGTGAAGGTGATGGTGCGCTCGATAAACGTACCGCCTACTGTCTGCCACGTCGTTCCGGCATCGGCCTGATCGACGAAGGTCTGCGAGGAGTCGCCGACATTGACGGTGACGGAAGACTCCGTCAGGCCATGAGTAAGCGCATCCGGGTTAGTCGCCTGCAGGAAGGTGACAGTGTAGGTCTGGCCCGCGACCGTAGCGAAGGTCTGAGCGATCGTGCCCTGCGACACGCCCTGCATGTCGACAGCGTTGACGCCTGCCGGGAACCTGGCGTTGAGCGCACCGGGAACGACGAGAAGATCGACGCTGCCGCTGGTAACATTCCAGCCGCCGCCGAGATTGATCGCATCCGAACCGCCGCTGACCATGACCTCGGCCGGGCCCTTGAACCCGCCGTTGACGATCAGTTCGCTGCCGGCTGTAATGCGGTCGTTGCCTTCGCCGCCCGAAAGCGTATCGGCACCGCCGCGGCCTTCGATGACGTCGTCGCCATTGCCGCCATTGATGACGTTTGCGCCAGAGGTACCACGGATCGTGTCGTTGCCGACGCTGCCCGTAGCATTCTCGAAATTCGTGATCGCGTCCTGGGCAACAGTCACACCATTCATCGTGCTGCGGACCGCGACACCCGAGGCCAGATCGATGTCGATCTGCTGGGTGATCTGGCTGAAATCAAAGCTGTCATTACCCGCACCGCCGTCGACCTGCTGGCTGACGGCCTGGCCGCCGGCAACGAACAAATCGTCGCCGCCGCCGAGATTGGCCGTCAGATGCGTGTTCGAGGACACGTTGGCAAACCACAGCGCTGAACCGGTATCGTCACCGGTCACCTTGACGTCGGTTACGCCCGCCGCAGCTAGATTTCCGCCACCCTGGCCGAAAATCAGTGCATTGGAATTACCGAGTGCGATGTCGAGGGTCTCGACACCGGTAACTTTCAGCGTCTCGTTATAAGGAGCAGGTGCTGCAGTACCGTTAGGCTGCACCGGCGTCATGACAATGTTGGAACCGTCCGCCTTCACATAATTCCAGAGATAGCCTGCATCCGCAGCCGAAGATGTTGAGATCTTCAGGGTGTCGTTGCCGTCGCCACCATCGACGACATCGGCGCCATCGCCAATCGTGTAAATGATGGTGTCGTTGCCCGCACCGCCCTTGATAGTATCGGCTCCCGCACCGCCGATGATCGTATCATCATCAGCACCGCCGTCGATCATGTCGTCGCCGGCACCGCCATAGAGCGTGTCCTTGCCGTCGCCACCTTCGATCGTGTCGTTACCGCCGAGGCCGGAGATCAGGTCGTCGCCGGTTCCGCCGCGCAGCGTATCGTCGCCCGCGCCGCCGCCGATGATGTCGTTGCCCGCACCGCCTTCGATCAGGATGCCGCCGTTTGCGGCGCCGCTCCGGTAATCTGCGCCGACGAGGATGATATCGTCCTTGGCGGTACCGTCGATTTCCTCGACGCTGCTGATGTAGCTCGGCGCGCTATAGGCGTCGTAGGCGAAGCCCTTCGTCAGGTCGCCGCTGTCGAGCACGATCTTGTCATAGCCCTCTCCGCCCTGGACGACATCCATCGTGCCGGCATAGCCAGTGATGTCGATCACCTGCTTCGTGCCGTCGCCGAGTTCGATGTTGCGCTCGCCGGAGGCAACCAGATCGGCGCCGAGGCGGAACGTATCGTCACCGATACCGCCGGAGAGATTGTCCGCACCGAGGCCGCCCGAAATGTCGTCATCGCCTGCACCGCCGTCGATGCGATCGTTGAGATCACCACCGATGACCTTGTCGTTGCCGTCGCCCGCATTGAACGTGCCGCCTGCAGCGTAGAGATCGGCGTATTTCTGCCCAAGTTCGTTTTCGGCATTCGGCAGATAGACCGTATCGTCGCCGCCCTTGGCGTCGAGATAGTTGCCGTCCTCGAAATACGGATTGTCAGGGCTGGTCATCGTCTGATCAGCGGAGAAATCACGCAGATCGCGCGTCTCGCCACCGTCGGTGAAGACGTGGTCGATCACGGAACCGACCGTGATCTTGACGACGACGGGATCGCCGCTGGTGATGCCGTCGTTCGGGCGGTAGGTGAAGCTGTCGTCGCCGTGATAATTCTTGGTCGGGGTGTAAACGAAGGAGCCGTCGGCATTCAGCGTCAGCGTGCCGTGCGCCGGGCCCGAAACCAGGACCGCCGTCAGCTTGTCGCCATCCGGATCGCGGTCGTTCTTCAAAACGCCGCTGCCCTGGACTTTCAGGACGTTGTCTTCATCGACCTTGTAGAAATCGCGCGAACCCAAAGGCGTATCGTTGGTGCCGGTGATGTTGATGGTCGCCGTCGCGCTATCCTTGCCGCCGTTTCCATCGGAGACCTGGTAGTCAAAGGTGATCTTCGCGGTTTCGTTGACACCGAGCTGCTTGAAGGGGTCTTCGCCACGGTCGGACCAGACCTTCACGCTGCCGTTTTCAGAGATTGTCAGATAGGCGTCGCCGTTGGCGGTGCTGATCTTGTAGCTGCCGTCACGCTGAAGATTTGCATCGTAGGTACGGTTGCCAATGGTGACCTCGACATCGGAAACCCGGCTGACGGTCAACTGGTCGCCATCGACATCGGTATCCTTGCCGGCGCCCGTCAGGACATTTCCGACGGTCAGCGGATTTCTGTTCGACGCATCCTCAATCTGTGATTCCGAGATCGTGAAGCTGTCATCGCTTGCAACTGGGCGGTCGTTGGTGCCGACAACCGTGATCTTGACGACCTCAATGTCCGTCGCGCCATGCGTGTCGGTAACCTGAACGTAGAAAGTTTCGACCTTGGTATCGCCACGGCCGAGCGCCTGCGTTGCCGCAAGGCTATTGTTCAGGTTGTAGGTCCACTTGCCATCCTGATCGACGGAGAGCGAACCGTAGGCACCGACGACCGACGTGCCATCCTGGGCCTGGCCATTCCCGTGAGCGATGACCGACCACTTGTCGTTGCTGGCGTCGTCTTCATCATCGACATCGTACTTCTTCAGCTGGCCGCTCTCGCTGGCGTCACCGGCCATGTAGTTGCCGAACTTGTCGATACCGGATTCGATAACGGTTCCCGACGTCTCGCCGCCGGAGATGACGGGCTTGTCGTTCGAGCCGGTGATCGTCACGACCACCTGCTGGGTGTCTATCGCACCGTGGCTGTCTTTGACCTGAACAGTGAAGGTTTCCGTCACGGTCTGGTTGAGATTGAGTTCCTGGGTTGCCTGACGATCGTCGTCGAGCGTGTAGGTCCACTTGCCGTTCTGATCGATCGAGAACGTGCCGTATTTGCCATTGGTGTTCAGAACTTCGGACGTGCCGCCCTGCTTGCTGACCAGAATGGCCCAATGATCGTTGGTGGCGTTGTCGTCGGCATCGATATCGGTCTTGACCAGCGTGTCGGAGACGCTGCTCTGGCCGACGCTGACGCCAGCGGCATTCAAGCCGGCTTCGACGACGCTGCCCGTTGCATGCGAGTCTGCGATCACCGGCGCATCGTTCGTACCGGTAATGGTAATTGTGATGTCCTGGCTACCGGTGGTGCTGCGCTGGTCGCTCACCTGCGCCTTGTAAGTGATCGTCAGGGTCTGGCCTTCACCCAACCAGTCGAGATTGGCTGCCTTTGGGTCATAGGTCCAGGTCAGCGTGTCGCCATGGCCCGAAGTCGATGCGACCTGGGTGAAGCTGATGGCATTCTTTGCGATCAGCGCAGAGATGTCGACGCCGTTCGGGAGAGCGCCGCCGCTGAAGGCTGCAGTTCCGTTCCCGGTGACCGAGCCCGTCAGCTTGTCGCCGATATCGGCATCCGCGACCGTCAGCGTGCCGGTGACGGCAGAAATGTCCTGATGGGAGGCATCAATCGCTTCGATGATAGCGGCAGGGTTCGAGACGCCCGTGATGACAGGCTTGTCGTTCGTGCCATAGACGGTGATCGTGACCGCCTGCGTGTCGAAGCCACCGTGGCCGTCCGCCAGCTGGATCGTGTAGGTCAGCGTCAGCTTGTCGCCGACGCCGAGATAATCGAAGGTCTTGTCGGCTGCTGCAAAGTTCCAGATCAAGGTGCCGTTGTTGGAGCCGTTGTTGACCGCAGTCTGCATGAAGCCGAGCAACTGCCCTTGCTGGATGCCTGCTACATCGCCACTCGCCACGACATTGGTGACCAACGCAGTGTGCTGCGTATCGCTGAGATCGGCGTCTGCGAAGTAGAGCGTACCCTTCGCGGTGTCCAGACCGTTGGAATTGGTCGTATTATACGATTCGATGATCGAACCGGAGCCGCCGATACCAAAGAGGCCTGTCGTCAGAACCGGCGCATCGTTGGTGCCGGTGATGACAACATCGACCGTCTGGCTGGTGACGCCGTTGGCGCCATCGTTGACGCGGATCGTGTAGGTGAGCGTCAGCTTTTCGCCTTCACCGAGATAATCAAACGCCAGATCGGGCGCCTTGAAGGTTGCAGAAACCGTGCCCTGCGCAGAGCCGGCAGCCTTGCTGACACTGTCGATCTTCAGCAGGTTTTCGAGAACCAAATTGCCCAGATTGCTGGTGAGCAGACCATTGGTCACGCCGGAAGCGGTAACGCCCGTCACCTGTGCCGTATGTCCGGTATTGCTGAGGTCGGCATCGGTGAAGCCGATCGTGAGATGGGCCGTATCGAGCGACAGCGAACCGGTCTTGCCGGCCTGCTCCATGATGCCGGCCGAAACGCCGGCCGCGATGGCCGGGGCATCGTTGGTGCCGGTGATGACGATGGTAACGACTTCGGTGTCCGTTCCACCGTCGCCGTCATCGACCTGAACCGTGTAGCTGAGCGTCACCTTCTCGCCATTTGCGAGGTAGTCGAAAGTCTTGTCGTCGGCAGCGAAATTCCAGGCAATCGTGCCCGTATCCGAGCCTACGGCCTTGGTAACCGTGCCTGTATGCATGAGCGCGAGAAGCGCCTCGTTCGAGGGGAGCCCGGTCGCAACGCCCGTCACCGAAACACCGGTAACCGATGCCATGTGGCCCTTGTCGTTGAGGTCGACATCCTTGAACGACAACGTGCCGGATGCGGTCTGGTCGGTTTCCGAACCGGTCTGGCCGGCGAACTCGGTCAGCAATGCACCGGCATCGGTCGTCGTGATGACAGGCGCATCGTTCGAACCGGTAACGACGATCGTGACTTTTGAGGTGTCAGTGCCGCCGTGGCCGTCAGAGAGGAGGACGGTGTAAGTGAGCGTCAGCTTCTCGCCCTTGGCAAGATAATCGAACGTGCTGTCGGGCGCGTTGAACGACCAAGTGATCGCACCCAATGCGCCACCGGCGGGCTTGACTGCGGAAACCGTCAGGAACTGACTGTAATCATCCGAGGACGTGCCGCCCAGTGCGCCGGAGGCCATCACGCCCTTCACCGTGGCAACATGTCCCGCATCGCTCAAATCAACATCGCTGAACAAAACAATGCCGGATGCAGTATCAGGAGATGCGGAGCCCGTCTGTCCGGACTGCTCATTGACAAAACGGAGATCACTATAAGCGATATGAGGCGCATCATTCGTGCCGGTGACGACCACATCCACCGTCTGGCTTACCGTGGCACCATGCTTGTCGTTTACCTGGATGGTATAGCGCAACGTCAGCGTTTCACCGGCGGCAAGATAATCGAAAATCGCGTCGGTTGCCTTGAACGTCGCGTTGATCTGACCGTCGGTCGAACCGGCAGCCTTGGTGACGCTGTTGATATCAAGCGCAGACCTCAAGGCGATCTGAGAAATGAAGTTCAGGCCATCTGTTTCGCCGAGGGCCTGGAAGCCGGTGACCTTCGCCGTATGCCCCTTGTCGCTCAAATCCGCATCGGTGAAGTGGATCGCAAATTTTGCAACGTCGTTCGACAGGGACAACGTCTTGTTTGCCTGCTCGGTGACATCGACGGACGTCGCTTCAATGATCGGAGCATCGTTATTGCCTGTGACCGTGATGCTGACGACTTGCGTTGCCGTGCCGCCATCACCGTCATCGACCTGAACCGTGTAGCTCAGCGTGACCGTTTCACCGCTTGCAAGGTAATCGAAAGTCTTGTCATCGGCGGAGAAATTCCAACCGATCGTCCCCGTCGCAGACCCGGCATCCTTGGTCACAGTGCCGGTGTGCATGAACGCAAGCAGCGCTTCGTTTGAGGGCAGACCGGTGGAAACACCGGTTGCCGACACAGCCGTTACCGAGGCCGTATGACCCGTATCGTTCAGATCGACGTCGGTGAAAGACAGTGTTCCGGAGGCGGTTCGATCGGCTTCGGAACCCGTCTGGCCCGTCAGCTCCTCGAATGATGCGCCTGCGTCTGTCGTGGTGATCACCGGCACATCGTTCGTGCCGGAGATTACAATCGTAACAACTTCAGTACCGGTAGCACCGTTGCCGTCGGCAACCTGAACCGTGTAGCTCAGCGTGACCTTTTCACCGCTTGCAAGGTAATCGAAAGTCTTGTCATCGGCAGCGAAGCTCCAGGCGATCGCACCGGTTGTGGAACCCGCGTCCTTTGTAACCGCGCCCGTCTGGAACATGGCAAGGAGCGCCTCGTTCGAGGGAAGCCCCGCGGAAATGCCCGAAACAGAAACAGCCGTTACCGAAGCAGCATGCCCGGTGTCGGAGAGATCAACGTCGGTAAATGAGAGGCTGCCGGATGCAGTCTGATCCGTTTCAGAACCGGTCTGGCCAGACAACTCCGTCAGCGAAGCACCGGCACCTTCGGTCGTAATGACCGGGGCATCGTTCGTGCCGGTGATAACGATGGTAACGACCTCGGTATCCTTGCCGCCGTCACCGTCATCGATCTGAACCGTGTAGCTCAGCGTAACCTTCTCGCCGTTGGCAAGATAGTCGAAAGTCTTGTCGTCGGCGCCGAAGCTCCAGGCAATCGTGCCTTTATCCGAACCATCGGCCTTGGTGATCGTGCCAGTATGCATAAGCGCGAGAAGCGCTTCGTTCGAAGGAAGGCCCGTCGCAACGCCAGCGACCGAAACGCTGGTGACCGATGCCGTGTGACCAATATCCTTGAGATCGACGTCTGTGAAGGACAACGTGCCCGAAGCGGTCTGATCGGTTTCCGAACCGGTCTGGCCGGCGAACTCGGTCAGCGACGCACCAGCATCGGTCGTGGTGATGACGGGTGCATCGTTGGTACCGGTGATCGTGATATCGATCACCTGGCTGGCCGTGCCATCAAGCGACACAACGGTCAGCTTGTCATGAACGATTTCACCCGCAGCAAGACCCTGAACTGCACTCGACGCATTATTCAGCGTATAGGTCCAGGCGCCGGTCTGTGCATTGAAAGTGAACGTGCCGTAGTGACCGGTCTTTGCTTCCGCGCTTGGGTTCTGGAAGCTGCCATCGCCGACATCACGATCGCTTACGCTCAGCTGACCCTGGGCGACAAATGCTTCCTTGCCGTCTTCGACGAGCGATCCAGCTGCACCACCCGAAATCGAGGCCAGATCGTTGGTGCCGTTGATATCGACGGTCCAGACCTGGGTGCCGGATGCACCGGCCTTGTCCGTGATGGTGAAGGTGAAGCTTTCGGACTGGTGGCTCTTCAGGCCCTCGATCGCAGCATCGTTCGGCGTAAAGACATAGGCGCCGGTGGCGCTATTCAGGCGCAGCTCGCCATAGGTGCCGACCTTGATGATGTCGTAATTCGGGTCGCCGGCGAGCGGCTGGCCACCTTCGACACCGTAGCGCAGCGCATCGTTGCGGTCGGTATCGCGGCCGGGAACGACGCCTTCGATCGGCTTGAATTCGTCGTCATTCTGAGTGTCGATGTAAAGCCCGGACGCCATGAGCTCAATGGTCGGCGCATGATTGATTCGGAGCTCTTCATTGCTGCCCGGGCCACCATCCGGCTGCTGGGTATCCGCCAGCAGGGCTGCCAGCTCGGTCGGCGCATCATCATTGCCCTGGATCGTGTCCTGGAAATCGGCACCTGAGCTCGGCGCTGCGGCAGAAGCGGTATCACCGCCGTCGGGGCCGGCCGCGACGTTGATGTGGCTGTCGTTCAGCGCGGCGATGACGGTGTCGCGCGGCAGCTCGACGTCGCCGAGCAGGAAGGTCGGGACGTGGGCCGCGCCGTTGACGATGACGATCTCGGTGCCATCGGGCTGGACCAGTACCAGATTGGCACCCTCGATGCGGATATCGTCCAGCGAAACGTCGGCGGCCAGATGCGCCACGTTGTTCTGATCCGGAACAACCTCATTGGATCCGGTTGTGGCATTGCCGTTGTCCTGGGCCGGCGGCGTCGCCTCGACCCGGTCGGTCTTGGGTGACTGCTCGTTCGTCTGCGCCTGGGCGAGCTCTACACGCTCAACCTCGGGAAGCTTGGCATCTTCGCGTCCTGCAGTTTCGTGAACGTCCGAGATCATCTCGTGGGAGGCGTGATCGCCATCAACGTTCGAATTGCGCAGATCTTCGATAGACATGACAGTACCCCAATGAACAA
>Ga0209025_1003072_pt1 | contig 16394 bp, 13 predicted proteins | sample AraplaMF_Col_mLB_FD_184256 | JGI IMG/M metagenome (GOLD analysis project Ga0209025, IMG submission 184256) | Arabidopsis root microbial communities from the University of North Carolina, USA - plate scrape MF_Col_mLB (SPAdes) (version 2) | ecosystem: Host-associated > Plants > Roots > Endosphere... | reverse complement strand
CGGACCGACGACCGTGTCGACCGTGAGCACCAGCGTCTCGGCCCCCGCGGCCCAGGCGCGCTCGATAAGCCCGAGCATGCGCTGCCGGTTCTTCCAGACATAGAGCTGGAACCAGAGCCGGGCGCCGGATTCCGCCGCAATGCGCTCGATCGCGGTGATCGACTGCGTCGAGACGCAAAAGGGAATGCCGGCTCCAGCCGCCGCCCTTGCGAGCGCAATCTCGCCGTCATGCCAGGCGAGGCCGGCCACCGCCGTGGGCGCGACGACGAGAGGGAGCGGCAAGCCATCGCCGAGGATTTCGGCCTGCGTGGACGGCCGCGAGACGTCGACCAGTACTTTCGGGGCGAGCCTGATGGCGTCGAGTTGGCTGCGGTTCGCCGCGATCGCGACCTCGTCCTCGCTGCCGCGGTCGATATACTCGAACAGGCCGCGTGGCAGCCGCCGCGCTGCGGCCCGGCGCGCGTCGGCGACATTGAGGATATGGCCGAAGGCAGGCTTGGCGGTCATCGCGGCAGCAGGGTTCCAATGCCGCGCTCACGGGCACGGCCGACGACGAGACTGGCAAGGGCGAGATCGGCCAGCGCGAAACCGCGGAAGCAGAAGAAGGACCGTGCGCCGTGTGCGGTCGGATGGGCCGCGTCGGCAAGCTCGACCAGATCGTGGCCGAAGGTGACGGTCGTCACCGGATTGCCGTCGACGTCATAGGGCGCCTTCGACTGCGCCAGGCTGTCGGTCGCCAGCACGTCGAAGGCGGGCAGGCTCGCCGGAATCCAGCTGCGCCCGATGTCGACAGCCACAGCGCAGGCGTTCGGCTGCATCAGGCGCGCGTCGAGGAAGGGCTCCAGGCCGGGCGCGCCCGGCACCATCGAGATGACGATGTCGCTGCGGCTGAGCAGGGTGCCTGCATCCGCCACGATCTCGCTCGTCAGGCCGCGATCGGAGGCGGCCTGCGCAAAGCGTTCTGCCGACGACCGGCTACGGCTCAGCGCCAGGGCCGTGGTCACGCCCGGATAGAGATCGAGGAAGGCGGACAGATGGGCATAGGCCTGCAGCCCGCAGCCGACGAAGCCGATGGTCGCGGGCGCGCGCGGTGCCAGGCGTGCGGCGCCGGCGGCCGAGAGCGCAGCGGTCCGCACGAGCGTAATCTCATCGCCGTCGAGGACGGCAAGGGGTGCACCGGTCTCATAGTCGCTGACGCAGATCAGGGCGTTGATGCCCGGAACCGGACTATCCGGAGCGACCGGAGCCATCGAGACCCATTTCAAGGTCGCGACGCCCTCCGAGCGCGAGGCTGCGGTCATCGCCTGAAAGCCATGTCCGGCGCCGAGCATGAGGGAGCTTTTCGGCAAGCTGCTGTTCATGCCCGCGGCATGGTCACGGAAGGCCTGGAACACGGCCTCGCGCGCCTGGCCGGGATCGATGGCGAGCGCCTTCACATCGCTGCGCGAGAGATAGAGCAAGTGCTCGCTCATCGACTGAATCTCCGTGCGGAATAGGGAGTGGGATCGAAGGGCGGTTCATGCCTGTCGATCAGCGCCGCCACAAGCCTCGCCGTCGCCGGAGCCTGGGTCAGCCCGGTATGGGCGTGGCCGAAGGCGTGCACGATGTCGCTCGAAGCCGAGGCAGGGCCGATGCAGGGCAGGCCGTCAGGCGTCGAGGGGCGGTTGCCCATCCAGCGGTCGATCTTGGCGGCAGCGAAGCGCTCTGCCTGCCCCGGGAACATCTTGCGGGCATAGCCGAGCAGAATCTCGACCCGGCGCCAGTCGGGAGGAGCGGCAGGGTCGGCGAGCTCGACCTGCCCGGCAAGGCGCAATCCCTGCGGCGTCGAGACGACGCCCATCTGCCCGTCCGACGGCATCAGGCCGGCACCGAGCTCGACGCCGGGATCGGGGATGACGACATGGTAGCCGCGCTCGGAGATCAGCGGCACGCGATCGCCGGCGTTCAGGGCCAGGGCGCCCGAGCCGATGCCAGCTGCGATGACGGCGCGGTCGCAGGCGACGGCGCCTTGGTCGGTGACGACCGCCCGCAACCGCCCGCCGGCACTATCGAAGCCGAGCGCGCGAGCGGTGATACGCTCCGCCCCCCGCTCGATCAGGAGCCGCGCCAGCGCCGCGCAATAGGCGCCGGGATCGGCGATCTGGCCGGCATCGTCGAGCCGGGCGCCGAAACGATAGGCGGATGACAGCTCCGGCTGCAGGCGGCGTAGCTCGGGCTCCTCGATCTCGCTGAAACGGATGCCGAAATCCCGGCGCAACGACCAGACACGGCTCTCCGCCACGAAGGCGTTCCGATCCGGATAGACATGGATCAGCCCTTCCTGCCGGACGAGGTGGCCGATGTCGGCCTCGGCGGCGTAGCTCTGATGGGCACTCACCGTGTCCCGGCACAACGGGTAACGCCGGCGCGCGCAGGCCTCGACGCGCCGCCAATCGCGGCCAGCCGCGAGGAATTGCGCGAGCCAGCCGGCGAGCTTGGGAAGGTCGCGCCAGCGCACCGTGAAAGGCCCGGTTCGGTCGAAAAGAAAGCCCGGCACCTTGCGCCAGAGGCCCGGCAGAGAGATCGGAATGATCGCCGCCGGGTTGATCCAGGTCGCATTGCCATAGGACGCCGCTTGCCGGCCGCCGGGCTCGCCCGGCTCGATCAGCAGGACATGATGACCGGAACGCTGGAGCTCCAGAGCCGTGCAGAGGCCGACGATGCCGCCGCCGATGACGGCGATGGTCAGGGGCGCGGCTGCCGGCATCGGCCCGGTTCAGCCGCGATTGTGGAAATGACTGAGGAAAGCCCTGGTCGCTTCCTGCTTCGGCTCGCCGATCACCTCGCGCGCGGGTCCCTCCTCGACGATGACGCCGTCGCGCATGAAGACGACGCGGTCGGCGACCTCGCGGGCGAAACCGATCTCATGGGTGACGATGATCATCGTCATGCCCTCGGCGGCGAGATCGCGCATCACGCCGAGCACCTCGCCGACGAGCTCCGGGTCGAGCGCCGAGGTCGCCTCGTCGAAGAGCATGACCTCCGGCTCCATGGCGAGCGCGCGCGCAATGGCGACGCGCTGCTTCTGGCCGCCCGAGAGCTTGTTGGGGAAGACATCGACCTTGTCGCTGAGCCCGACCTTGGCGAGGAGCTTGCGGGCAAGCTCCTCGGCCTGCGGCTTCGGCATCGCCTTCACCGAGACCGGCCCCTCCATGACGTTCTGGACCACCGTCATGTGCGGGAAGAGGTTGAAGTGCTGGAAGACCATCCCGGTGTTGGAGCGGAAGCGCGCCTGCTCGCGCACCGCCGGCAACTTCGAGCCATCGCCGAAGGCGAAGCTGTCCTTGCCGATCCGGACGGCGCCGCCCTCGGGCATGACGAGCAGGTTGAGGCAGCGCAGCAGGGTCGACTTGCCGGAGCCGGACGGGCCGATCAGGGCCACGACCTGGCCGGATTCGACCTTGAGGTTGATGTCGCGCAGCACCGTCAGCGAGCCGAAGCTCTTGCGCAGGCCGGAGACCTCGATCTTGTAGCTCATCGCCATCGCCTCAATTGCTCTGGGCGAGCCGCTTTTCGGCCCGTTTGACGATCGCCGTCAGCGGCAGCAGCACGACGACGTAGATCGCGGCGATCACCGTATAGACCTCGAGGGCGCGATAGGTGTCCATCGCCGCCACCTGCCCCTGATAGAGCAGGTCCGGCACCGCCAGCACCGAGACGAGCGAGGTGTTCTTGAACTGGATGATCGACTGGTTCATCAGCGGTGGGATCATCCGCTTGATTGCCTGGGGCAGCACGATGCGGCGCATCACGCGCGCCGGCGTCATGCCCAGCGCCAGCCCGGCCTCCGACTGGCCAGGCTCGATCGAGACGATGCCGCCGCGGATGATCTCGGCATAGAACGATCCGCCATAGAGGGTCAGCGTGACGACCGAGGCGGTCACCGCGTCGAGCTTGATGCCGGTCATGATCGGCAGCGCGTAGTAGAACCACAGCAGCAGCACGAGCAGCGGGGTGAGCCGGAACATCTCGATATACGCCCAGGACAGCCAGCGCAGTGTCGGCGAGCGCGAAAGCTGGGCGATGCCGGCGATGAGACCCGCGATCAGCCCGAGCACCACCACTGCGATGGTGATGCCGATCGTCACGGCGGTGCCGGTCAGGAAGATCCAGCGATAGCTCCAGACGATGTCGAAATTCCAAGTGTAGTCCATGCCCACCCCGTTGGCATGCGGCTCGCGGCCCCGCGCGCGAGGCCGTCTGCGGGAATGCGGATCAAACGGCGTCCCGCACCGGGTGCGGGACGCCGAGGAAAGCTCAGAGTGTGATACCGGGCGGCAGGTCCTCGGCCGTGACGCCGACCTGGTCGAGGCTGGTGATCACGGCTTCACGCACCAGCCCGAGGCCGCGGGCATAGACGATCCAGGTATTGACGAAATCGCGCCAGGTCTTGTCGGTCTCGCGGCGGAAGGCAGCATTCGAGGTCGAGCCGAAGAAGGGCTGCGGCACGATCACCTTGCCGAGCGCCGGATCGGCCTTCACCGCGCGCACGCCGCCCATCCAGAAGATGCACTGGGCGTCGACGCGGCCGCTGCGCAGCGCCAGCATGGCCTCGTTGATGGTCTTGAAGCGCGTGATCTGCGCCTTGGGGCAGAGCTTGCTGGCGATCTGGTCATGCGCCGAGCCGACGTCCACCGAGATCTTGACCTCGGGCTTGTTCATGTCGGCCCAGCTCTTCGGCTCGAAGCCGGACTTGGCGATCACCACGAGGGCGCTGTCGTAAACGGTGGTGGAGAAGTCGACCGCCATGGCGCGCTTCGGCGTCGGGTTGAGGCCGAACATGATGTCGATCTTGTCGGCCTGCAGATCGAGCACGGCATTGCCCCAGGTCGTCTCGACGAGCTCGAGCTCGACCTCCATGTCGGCGGCGAGCGCCGCCCCGATGGTGTAGAAATGGCCACCCCATTTGCCGCTCGCCGGGTCCTTGACGAACCACGGCGCCGAGGAGGTGACGGCGCCGAGGCGCAGCTTCTTGTTGGCGACGACGCGGTCGAACGTGTTCTTGGCCGCGGCCTGCGCTTCCGCCCGGCTGGCGGTCAATGTGAGAGCGGTGGCGGCAACTGCGCCGGCGCCGATGAGCCCTGCCAAATCCCTGCGCGTCGTCATGATCTTTCTCCCGTTGTTATGAGCTGCAACTTGCCGGTGAGCAGGCCCCGCTTCCCCGGCGGGCTTTCGTGAGCTGCAACCCCTCACCGAGGGCTGCAGCGCAATCGCGTCGTACTCAGGCTGTCTTCGGCGCCAGCAGGACGCCCGGATTCATCAGGTTCTGCGGGTCGAACAGCGCCTTGACCTTGCCCATCAGCTCGTAGCGCAGCGGATCGGCGAGGCGCTCCAGCTCCTCCGTCAGCTTGCGCCCGACGCCATGCTCTGCGCTGAAGGTGCCGCCGAAGTGGGCCGCGACATCATGGATCGCGCGCTCGACCTCGAGGGCAAAGGCTTCCGGATCGGGCAAGGCGGCCCAGAACTCGCGCGTGAACATCAGGATGTAGTGCACATTGCCGTCGCCGAGATGGCAGACGACCTCGGTCAGGGCCTGCGGATAGAGCTCGGCCGAAATCTTGTCCGCAGCCGCGATGAAAGGCGCGACGTCCGAAGAGCGCACGGCGACGTCATGCGTGATGCTGACGCCTTCCTTCTTGTTCGCTTCCGAGACCGAGTGGCGGATATGCCAGAAATCGGCGGCCTGCTGCTCGGAGGTCGCGACCACCGCGTCGAGCACCTCGCCCTTTTCCAGCGCTGAGCCGACGACCTCTTCGAGGATCGTCGAAAGTGCGGTCGTCGCATCCTCGCTGCCGAGCTCGATCAGCACCGACCAGGCAGGAATCTCCGCAAAGGGGAAACGCGCCCGCTCCGCATGCTTGCGCACCAGTTCGAACTGCGAGGCCGAGACCAGCTCGAAGGCCTGGATATAGGAGCCCGCACGATCCTGCAGGGCTGCGAGCAGGGCGACGGCAGAGGCCGGATCGGGGGCAGCGACCCAGGCATGGGCGGTGTTCGGCGTCTGGGGATGCAGCCTGAGCGCCGCGCCGGTGATGATGCCTAGCGTGCCTTCCGCGCCGATGAAAAGATGGCGCAGCATGTAGCCGGTATTGTCCTTGCGCAGCGCGGCGAGATCGGTGAGCACGCGCCCGTCCGCCAGCACCACCTCGAGCCCGGCGACGAGATCGCGCATCGGCCCGTAGCGGACGACGCCGGTGCCGCCGGCATTGGTCGAAATCAGCCCGCCGATCTGGGCGCTGCCCTCGCTGCCGAGATGCAATGGGAACTGCCGGCCGGCCTGCGTTGCGGCATTGTGCAGGTCGCCGAGCACGACACCGGCATCGACCGTGGCAACGCCGCTCGCGCGATCGATGTTGCGGATGCGGTTCAGGCGCCTGAGCGAGAGCATGATACCGGGCTTGCCTGCCCGGTTGCTCTCGGGCACGGCCCCGAAGCACAGCCCGGTATTGCCGCCGACCGGGAAGACCGGCTGCCCCTGCTCGGCGCAGAGCGCGACGACGGCGGAAACCTCCGCGGTCGACGCCGGCTGGACGACCGCAAGCGCGTGCCCGCGCCGGCGCTGGCGCCAGTCGATCAGCCACGGCTCCATCTCGGCCGGATCGGTGATCAGCCCCTTCTCGCCGACGATGCCGCGAAGCGCTTCGAGCACGGCCGTCTCCTCAGGCGAGGCTGATGGCTTTGGCCTGCGCCGCGGCGACCTTGAGCTTGGCCAGCGTCTGGTCGCTCGGCCCCTGCAGCGGCAGCCGCACGCCGCCGACGGGCATGCCCGCCAGCGCCATGTACTCCTTCAGCGGGCCAGGATTGGTCTCGACATAGATCGAGTCGACGACCGGATCGATCTTGTCCTGCAGCTTCAGGGCCTCCTTGAGCTTGCCCTGGCGGGCGAGCTCGAAGATCTCGATCCAGATCTTCGGGTAGATGGTCGCGGAGGCGAGCACGCCGCCCCGCGCCCCGAGCGCGACATGGGTGGCGAAGAGCGGTTCCTCGCCGCTCAGGATCGCGATCTTGTCACCGGTGTATTTCACCGTGCGGATGAAGTCCGGCATGTCGTAGGACGAATACTTCATGCCGATGATCGAACCGTCCTCGGCCATCGCCTGGACGGTGTCGGCGAAGGCCGAGACCGTGGTGCGGCGCGGGATCTGGTAGAGCATCACCGGCAGGTCGAGCGCATCGCGATAGCGCCGGAAATAGGCGCGCATGCCGTCCTGCGTCCCCGGCGCGTAATAGGGCGTCACGGTCATGACGGCGGCGGCGCCGGCCGCGGCAAAGTCACGCCCGGCCTCGAGCGCGTCCTCGAAACCGGTCGAGAGCACGCCGGGAATGACCGGCTTGCCGTCGGCGGCCTCGACGCAAGCGGCGACGATGGTGCGGCGCTCGTCGCGGGAGAAGGCCGGATACTCGCCGGTGCCGCCGATCGGCACGATGCCGGCTGCGCCGGCCCGGAGCTGGAAGCGGACAAGCTCCTGCAGGCCCTTGATGTCGACAGCGCCGTCCGCGGCGAGCGGCGTGACGATCGCGGTGTAGAGGCCGCTCAGCTTGTCCTGGGTCAGTGTCATCGAAGCATCCCTGCCGCGATGCGCCGTTTCGCGCATCGTCTCCCGCCAATCACGCTCGGTCCATGGCCGGCGCGTCCTTGGAATGAAACGTGTTTCACGAATCTACCGTTGTCAACACAAAGGTACAAAAAATGTCGTATAGGAAATTTCGCGCAGGAAGATACCACCTCTCCCTTTTCATCCCTGCCGCGCATGACTATGACAGAGCAGGGACACCCCAGGCCCTTGGTGGAGAGAAGTCGCATGCCGGAAATCTCATTGGCGGAGCGGGGGGATACGCCTGAAGCGCCGGAGGCCCAGCGCAATGGCGACGAGGCTCGCGGGGTCGATATCGGCGCGCGCCTGCTCAAGCTGCGCAAGAGCCGCCGCCTGACGCTTCAGGATGTCAGTGCCATGACCGGCGTGTCGGCCTCGGCCTTCTCCAAGATCGAGCGCAACGAGCTGTCGCCGACGATCTCGACGATCCAGCGCATCGCGCACGGGCTGGAGGTCGAGCTGGTGACGCTGCTGTCGGCAGAAGAGGACGTCGCACCGGTGAGCTTCGCCGGGCGCCGCAGCATCAGCCGGGCCGGCAGCGGCAGCAAGCACACCACTGGAACCTGCAACAACGTGCTGCTCTGCGCCGATCTCAAGAACAAGCGCGCGACCCCGATCCTGACGACGGTGACGGCGCGCTCGCCCGACGAATACGCGGCCTGGGCGAAATCCGAGGCGGAGATCTTCGTGACGGTGCTGGAAGGCACACTCGTCGTGCACAGCCGGCTCTATGAGCCGCTTGAGCTGAACAAGGGCGACTCGGTCTATTACGACGCCACCACCGAACACACCTGGACGTCGAAGGGCCCGACGAACGCGGTCGTCCTCTGGGTTCTCGTGGACCTCTGAGGGGCCCGTCACGGCGACCGCGCAGGCGGCGCTCGCCTTCGTGGCGGGGTGAACGCAAGCGCTGTGTGGTCTTCGGGATACGGATCGCCCGAGCCGTCCTATGGCCAGACCGCCATCCGGTCGCGGGCCTGATCCGCGGCCCCAAAAAAGTTAAAAGACCCTCTTGCTCCTCTAGTGGCTAGAGGAATTAGCGTCTCCCCAACTGCATGAGGAGACCGCCATGTCTTCGGCCACGATCGCCGCTTCCGAGACCCGCCAAACCCTGACCTGGAAAGTCGAGGGCATGGATTGCGGCAGCTGCGCCGCGACGCTGAGCAAAGCGCTCGAGAACCTGCCCGGCGTCAGTGACGTCGCAGTCTCGGTGCCGCGCGAGCGCCTGACGCTCGCCCTCGCGGGCCAGGCCACCAGCCGCGAGCAGGTCGAAGACCGCGTCCGCAAGCTCGGCTTCGGCCCGACCCTGCTCAGCCAGAAGGGCGAGGGAGCGCCGGTGGCGCAGAAGCCGGCGCCGGCCGAGCCCGCCGATGCCTGCGGCTGCGGCCATGATCACGGTCACGATCACGCTGAAAAGCAGGATCACGCGCATGTCGCCCAAGCTCACGATCATGCCGGCTGCAACCACGACCACCATGACCATGGCCATCACGGCCATGACCATAAGCACGACAAGGGCAGCGATCACGCCGGCTGCGGCCACGATCACGACCATGGCCACGCCCATGATCACGGCAAGGCTCACAGCCATGCCGCCCACAAGCACGACCACCATGACCACGCGCACGGTGCCTGCTCGCATGATCACGGCCACCACGACCATGCGGCGACTGCCACCGCCGATGCGGCCGATCCCGATCGCCTGAGCTGGAAGGTCGGCGGCATGGATTGCGCCAGCTGCGCCGGCACCATCCGCACTGCGCTCGAACGCCTCCCCGGCGTGCAGGACATCGCAGTCTCCGTCACCAACGAGACGCTCTCGCTCAAGCTCGCTCCCGGCGGCACCAGTTCCGACGCCATCACCGCGCAGATCGCCAGGCTCGGCTACAAGCCGGAACTGCAGCAAGCCGCCGTCCCTGCGATCGCCCGCGCGAGCGAGGCGCCGAAGCGCTGGTGGCAGACCAACAAGGGCCGCGTCGCGATCACCGCAGGCGCACTGCTCGTCGTCGCCTACATCGCCGGCGAGATCGTGCCCGCCGCCTCCTTCTGGTTCTTCGTCGCCGCGACACTGCTCGCGATAGCGCCGATCACGCGGCGCGCGGTCGCCGCCGCGATGGCCGGGGCCCCCTTCACCATCGAGATGCTGATGACGATCGCCGCCACCGGCGCACTCTTCATCGGCGCGATCGAGGAAGCCGCCGTGGTCGTCTTCCTCTTCGCCGTCGGCGAGGTGCTCGAAGGCGTCGCCGCCAACAAGGCCCGCTCCGGCATCCGCGCGCTCGCCGCGCTCGTGCCGAAGACCGCCTGGCTCGACGAGGGCGGCAGCGTCCGCGAGGTCGAGGCCGAGGCGCTGCGCATCGGCCAGACCGTACTGGTGCGTCCGGGTGATCGCGTGCCGGCCGACGGCACCGTCCTCGAAGGCCATTCCGGTGTCGACGAATCGCCGATCACGGGTGAATCAGTGCCCAAGGCCAAGGAGCCGGGCGCGCCGATCTTCGCCGGCTCGATCAACCAGGAGGCGGCTCTGCGTGTCCGCGTCGAGAAGGCGGCCGAGGACAACACCATCGCCCGCATCGTCACGCTGGTCGAGGAAGCGCAGGATGCGAAGGCGCCGACCGAGCGCTTCATCGACCGCTTCTCGCGGGTCTACATGCCGATCATCGTCGGGCTCTCCGTGCTGGTCGCGATCCTGCCGCCGCTCGTCGCCGGCGGCGACTGGAACACCTGGATCTATCGCGGCCTGACCCTGCTGCTGATCGGCTGCCCCTGCGCCCTCGTCATCTCGGTGCCGGCCGCGATCGCCTCGAGCCTGTCGATGGCGGCCCGGCATGGCCTGCTGGTCAAGGGTGGAGCCGTGATCGAGGAGCTCTCCCGCGTCCGTGCCGTCGCCTTCGACAAGACCGGCACCCTGACCTGGGGCCGGCCGGTCGTCACCGACATCGTGCCGCTGGAGGGCGATGCCCGCTCTTTGCTCTCGCTCGCCGCAGCGGTCGAGCGCGAATCCAGCCATCCGCTCGCCCGGGCCATCGCCGAGCGCGCCGATGACGACCGTGCGCCGAAGCTCGCCGCCAGCGCGGTGCGCGCCGTCGCCGGCAAGGGCATGGAAGGCGCCGTCGCCGGCGCCGGCGTCTTCATCGGCGCACCCCGCTTCGCCGCCGAGCGTGGGGCGCTGGACGAGGCCGTCTCCAAGCAGATTTCCGCCCTCGAAGAACAGGGCAAGACCGTCGTCGTGGTGCAGAAGGAGGCGCAGGCCGTCGGCCTGATCGCCCTGCGCGACGAGCCGCGCCCCGATGCCCGCGCCGCAGTCGCCGAATTGCGCGGTCTCGGCATCACCCCGATCATGCTGACCGGCGACAATCGCCGGACCGGCGCCGCCATCGCCCGCGATCTCGGCGTCGAGGTCGAGGCCGAGATGATGCCGGAGGCCAAGGTCGAGGCGGTACGCAAGCTCGCTGCGCAAGGCGCGGTCGCGATGGTCGGCGACGGCATCAACGACGCACCGGCACTGGCCGCCGCTCATGTCGGCATCGCCATGGGCTCGGGCACCGACGTCGCGCTCGAGGCCGCCGACGCGGCGCTGCTGAAGAGCCGGGTCGGCGATGTCGGCAAGCTCGTGCGGCTCTCGCGCGGCACCATGGCCAATATCCGGCAGAACATCGCGATCGCGCTCGGGCTGAAGCTGATCTTCCTGGTGACGACGGTAACCGGCACGACCGGGCTCTGGCTCGCCATCCTCGCCGACACCGGCGCGACGGTGCTGGTCACGCTCAACGCCCTGCGCCTGCTCGGTTTTTTCCGCAGCGACGACCGCGCCACCGGCGATACCGCCCGGCGCGGTGGCCAGGCGGTCGCCTCCGCCTGATACGCCTCCGGGCAAGGCAAGAAAACCTCTTGACCTTGCCACGGTGGGAAGCCGCAGACCTTGCAAGCCCTGACCAAACGGAGCCCTGCCATGTGCACCTGTGAGACCCATACCGCCGCCGAGCCGATCGATGCTGCCCTCACCTTCAAGGTCGAGGACATGACCTGCGGCCATTGCGCCGGCACGGTGAAATCCGCGCTCGAGCGTGGCTTGCCCGGCGCGATCGTGACCGCCGACCCGGCCGCACGTCTCGTCTCGATCTCCGGCGCGAGCGACCGGTCTGCCGCCGCGCGGCTGATCACCGAAGCGGGATACACGCCGGTCTGAACAGGCCGGGCCGGGTCATGTGAGCCCGGGCAACGACAATCTGAAGGTGGCGCGCCGATGCGCCGCCCTGTAGAGCGCTAGGAGTATTTGTTATAACGTAACATTCAAACGGGAGTTTCCGTTCTCGCAGTCCGAATGTCCGTCAGAGACGGGACGACGAGGCGGAAGGTCTTCAGAGGAGGGGTTTGAACCATGAACAAGACGCTCATCCTGGCTTTTGCCTGCGCCACGGCCTGGCCCGCTGCGGCCTTCGCCCAGAGCGGCGGCAAGATCACCATCGCCGAGAACTTTCCGCCACGCGCCGGCTTCGCGCTCGAAACCGACGACGCCAACGTCCTGTCCAAGGCCGGCTGCCTCGAACCGCTCACGCGGATCGATTTCGACGGCAAGCTGCAGCCCTCGCTCGCCGTGAGCTGGACGCAGGTCTCGCCCGACACCTGGGATTTCAAGCTGCGCAAGGGCGTGACCTTCCAGGATGGCAAGCCGCTCACGGCGGCCGCGGCGGCGGCCTCGCTCAACGCCGTGCTCAAGGTTCCGACCCCGGCCCGCGCCTTCTCGCCGCGCGTGATCAAATCGGTCGAGGCCGTCGGCGAGGACACGATCCGCGTCACGACGCCGTCGCCCTCGGTGCTGACGCCGCTGCGGCTCGCTGCCGCCAATGCCGGCATCCTCTCGCCCGCCGCCTACAAGGACGGCAAGATCGATCCGGTCGGCACCTGCACCGGCCCCTTCGTGATCACCCGTGTCAACGGCCAGCAGAGCCTGAGCCTGAAGCGGAACGACAGCTATTGGGGCGGCAAGGTCGCGCTCGCCGAAGCCGAGATCAAGTTCATCCCGGACGCGAACGTCCGCGCCACGCAACTGCGCACCGGCGAAGCGGACGTCGCCGGGGCCGTGCCGGCCTCGACGCTGGCCACGTTGAAGAAGACATCGGGCGTCAAGGTCGTGACGCTCGCGACCCCGCGGACCACGACGCTGCTGGTCAACGTCAAGAAGCCCCCCTTCGACAATGAGAAGGTCCGCCAGGCCCTGCAGCTGGCGCTCGACCTCGAAGGCATCGCCGGCAGCGTCTATGAAGGCTCGGTCCAGCCGGCAGTCGGCCCGTTCGCACCGCACGAGCCCTGGGTCCAGAAGGCGGCGAAGCCCGCCGCCCATGACGTCAAGAAGGCGAAGGCGCTGCTCGCCGAGGCCGGCGTCAAGCCGGGCAGCCTCGAACTCGAGATCATGGCCTATAGCGAGAAGATCGAATTCAAGGATCTCGCCGCGATCCTGCAGGATCAGTTCAAGGCCGCCGGCATCAACGCCCGCATCCGCCTGGCCGAGTACAAGGCGCTGGAGCCGGACATGATCGCCGGACGCTACGACGTGGCGCTGCTCTCGCGCAGCCATCTGGTCGACGTCGCCGATCCCGCCGGTTTCCTGTCGTCGGACTATGGCTGTGGCGGCGGCTTCAACCTCACCCAGCATTGCGACAAGGACTTCGACGCCAGGCTGGCGACCGCCGCCGCCGAGACAGACGCAGAGAAGCGCTATGCCGTCTATGGCGAGCTGGCGCAGCAATTGCAGTCGAAGGCGGTCAATGTCTTCGTCATCCACGAGGCCGGCAACGACGGCTACAAGACCAAGGTCAGGAACTACCGCATCCACCCGCTCTATCAGTACACCCTGACCAAGGACCTTGCCGTCGACTGACGGAAACGAGAACGATACCGGGCGCCGTTATCGCGGCGGTGCCCGGCGGACGCAACGCAAGGGAGCCCAGCCGATGTGGCACTTCGCTCTCCGCCGTGGCACCGTCCTGCTGCTGACGCTGCTTCTGGTTTCCATCGTCGCCTTCCTGATCCCTTATATCGGCGAGGGCGACCCCGCGCTGCTGGTGCTGCGCGCCCGCATCGCCGACCCGAATGTCGACCAGACCACGCTCGAGGCGATGCGCCACCATCTCGGTCTCGACCGGCCGCTGGCGGTCCAGTATTTCGCCTGGCTGGGTGATGCGCTGCGCGGCGATTTCGGCCTGTCCTTCATCCGCCGTGCCCCGGTCGCGGACATGCTCGGCGGCGCCCTCCTCGTCTCGATCACGCTCGCCCTCTCGGCCCTGCTGATCGCCCTTCTGGTCTCGGCCCCGCTCGGCACGCTGGCAGCGATGCGCCCCGGCGGGCGGGCCGACACCGCAGCGACGCTCCTCACCCAGACGCTGATCGCCGTCCCCGAATACTGGATGGCGCCGATGGGCATCCTGATCTTCGCGCTCTGGCTTGGCTGGCTGCCCTCGGCCGGCTGGGACGGGCCGTCCTCGCTCGTCTTGCCAGCACTGGTCCTGGCGCTACGTCCCCTCGCCTATTTCACCCGCATCATCCGCGCCGCGATGATCGACGTGCTCGACGCACCCTACATCACCGCCGCCCGCAGCCGCGGCCTCGGCCTGCGCCAGACGGTGCTGCGCCACGGCCTGCGCAACGGTGCCATGCCGGTCATCACCCTGTTTGCCTTGTGGCTCGCCGGCCTGCTCGGCGGCTCCGTCGTGGTCGAGGTCATCTTCGCGATCCCCGGCATGGGCCGGCTGATCTACGAGGCGGTGATCAACAAGGACATCCCCGTCCTCCAGGCCGGCTTCGTTGCCATCGTCGCGCTCGCGGTGGTGATCAACACGCTGGTCGATCTCGCCTATCTCGCCATCAATCCGGCCCTGAGGCACAGCCATGGCGCTTGAAGCAGCCCTCCCGGACGCAGCCTTGCCCTCCCGCTCGCCACAGGCGCCGCGCCGCCCGCGCTTCGCCCGTCCGCACTGGACGCTCGTCGCCGGAGCGCTGTTGCTCGTCCTGGTCGCCGTGACGCTCTGTCTCGGCCCCACGCTCGCGCCCTATGATCCAACCGCGCAGACACTGATCCGCCGCCTGAAGCCGCCGAGCGAGGCGCACTGGCTGGGCACCGACCATCTCGGCCGCGACGTGCTCAGCCGGCTTCTCGTCGGCGGTCATTTTGCCGTCATCATCGCCGCGGTGACGCTGACCCTGTCGGCCGTCTTCGGCACGCTGATCGGGGTGATCAGCGCCCGCAGGGGCGGCCTCGTCGACGAGATCGCGATGCGCTCGGTCGATCTGCTGATCTCCTTCCCCGAGGTCGTCGTGGCGATCTTCCTGATCGCGCTGCTCGGCCCCGGCTACGGCACGCTGATCCTGGCGCTGACCGTGGTCGGCTGGACCCCCTTCGCCCGTCTCGCCCGCGGGCTGGCCATCGAGATCAACGCCAAGCCCTATATCCGCGCCGCCGAGATCCTCGGTTGCTCGCGTCGCTTCATCATCCTGCGCCACATCATCCCGAACGCGATCGGCCCGATCTCGGCGATGGCCTTCCTGCGCTTCGGCCATAAGATGATCACCGTCGGCGGCCTCTCCTATATCGGTCTCGGCATCCAGCCGCCCCATGCCGACTGGGCCGCGATGATGGCGGAGGCTCAGCCCTATATCGAGCGCGCACCGCTGCTGGTCGTCTGCCCTGGCCTGGCGATCTTCCTGACCGCGCTCTCGGTGACCTGGATCGGGCAAGGACTCTCGCAGACGGGAGACAAGCCATGAGCGTCGTCGTCTCGCTGGCCGAGCGCCGCACCATCGCCGCTCCGGCCGAGCCCCTGCTCGCGATCGAGGACCTGCATGTCGCGATCGGCCCACCCGGCCGGACCGCGCCGGTGATCGAGGGCATGAACCTCGAGATCCGCCGCAGCGAGATCGTCGCGCTGGTCGGCGAATCCGGTTCCGGCAAGAGCCTGACCGCCCTGTCGGCAACGCGGCTGCTGCCGCGCGCGGCCGAGATCACCAGAGGGCGCATCCGCTTCGACGGCGAGGACGTCCTGGCGATGGGGCCGCGCGCCCTCGACGGCCTGCGCGGCAACCGCATCGGCATGATCTTCCAGCAGCCACAGGCCATGCTCGACCCGACCTGCCGTGTCGGAGACCAGGTCGCCGAAAGCCTGCGCCAGCATCGCGGCCTGTCGCGCGAGGCCGCCGGGGCACGGGTGGTCGAACTCTTCCGTGAGGTCGGCATCCCCGCCCCTGAGGCGCGGGCCCGCGATTTCCCCTATGCCTTCTCTGGCGGCATGGCGCAGCGCGTGATGATCGCCGCGGCGCTGAGCGCCGATCCGGACCTGCTGATCGCCGACGAGCCGACGACCGCGCTCGACGTCACCGTCCAGGCCCAGATCCTGCGACTGCTTCATGAGCAGTGCCGGCAGCGGCGCATGTCGTTGCTGCTGATCTCACACGATCTCGGCATCGTCGCCGCCTTGGCCGACCGGGTCGCGGTGATGTATGCCGGCCGCGTCATCGAGGAGGGGCCGGCGCGCGCCATCCTCGCGGCGCCGCGCCATCCCTATACCCGCGCCCTCGTCGAATGCTCGCTGCTGAAGCGCGATGCCGGCGGCCGGCTGGTGGCGCTGCCGGGCAGCGCGATCTCGGCGCGCGAGCTTTCGCATGGCTGCCGCTTCCAGCCGCGCTGCGCCATCGCGGCCGAGAGCCCGCACAATCACGATTGCTGCAGCAACGAGCCGGCGCTCGCCTGCTGCCACGGCTCGCACA
>Ga0209025_1003069_pt1 | contig 16401 bp, 18 predicted proteins | sample AraplaMF_Col_mLB_FD_184256 | JGI IMG/M metagenome (GOLD analysis project Ga0209025, IMG submission 184256) | Arabidopsis root microbial communities from the University of North Carolina, USA - plate scrape MF_Col_mLB (SPAdes) (version 2) | ecosystem: Host-associated > Plants > Roots > Endosphere... | reverse complement strand
GCTTCATTATAAAACTCTTCAAATTTCTCATGTAATGTAAAGAAGTGTGGTCCTGTCACATACCAGTGATAATTATGTAGTTTCACATATAACACATTCCAGTTTGCTACCTGCTTGTTTAATACTTCAACAACATTTGTTTTCGTACTCATACAATCCACTCCTCTTATCATTTTGTAATGATTATCTTTTAATAATCTAATTACATTTTACCATACATTCCCTATCCTTTCGAACGATCGGCTCATATGTAGCAAAGTTTTAACACCTTTAATACTTCCCTAATATCTTTTAATTCATGTATATTTTCAAACACTTCATACGTCTAATTGTCCAAGCTCATACATATGCATAATAGTAAATCAAGCTCATCGTAGTAGAAAGAGGGATAACATGGACAATCAACAGTGGCAAGTAGCAAAGAAAGTCGCTGCTACTTATATTGGAACAGTCGTTGGAGCTGGATTTGCTACTGGACGAGAAATTGTTGAATTTTTTACAGTGAACGGATTATATGGAACAATCGGCATATGTGTAAGTGGATTTTTTTTTATTTGGCTTGGCACAAAGATGATGTTACTTTCATCACAAATCGGTGCATTTTCAGCGCAAGAATTTAACAAATATTTATTTGGAGATGTATTTGGAAATGTTGTAAATACACTATTATTACTTGTATTATTTGGTGTAACGAGCGTTATGTTATCAGGAGCTGGGGCGGTATTTGAAGAGCAGCTTCGTTTACCAAGACAACTTGGTATTTTCATTACAGTAATCGCCTGTCTCATTATAGGTAGCCGCGGATTACAAGGGGTTTTTGAAGTTAATACACTTGTCGTACCTATTATGATGATTTTTATTATCGGACTTGCTATTACAACTTTTTTTCACAGCACAACTCCTATTAGTAACACTATTCCTGCAGAAAGCTGGAGTATGAAGTGGATTACTAGTCCTATTACATATGTCGCCTTAAATCTTTCTCTCGCCCAAAGCGTTCTCGTCCCGTTAGCCAGTGAAGTAAAAGATCGAAAGGCCATTTTATGGGGTGGTATTTTAGGTGGTGCAGGACTTTCTTTAATTTTATTATGCAGTCATTTAGCTATCTTATCAGTAGATCAATTTTATCAATATAATATCCCAATGGCTGAAGTGATAAGAAAATTCAATGCAACTTTTCACTTTTTCTTTGTCCTTATCATTTTCGGTGAAGTGTTCACAACTTTAGTTGGCAATGTGTTCGGAATGACAAAACAAATGCAATCAATTACTGGATGGAAAAATAACAATATTATTTTCTTCATTTTACTAATTAGTTATTGCTTTAGTTACGTTGGTTATAGTGAACTCCTCCACATTTTATATCCTATAATCGGATGGGTCAGCATCATTTTACTTCCGATTATTGCTTTTAAACAACTTCAAAAAACATAAAAGAAGCATCCATATTATTGGATGCTTCTTTTATGTTCATTCACAATCATCACAAACTTCCCAGTACGGCCCCATTTCCAATGCCAAATATGGCTTTAATTGCAACCGAATCATCCGACTAGGCATGCGTTCTAAAACGAATTGAATCCCTTCTTCATCTTCGTCTAATTCAACTTTTGAAATCGCAATTCTTTGCACAGTAGAAATAGGCATTCCATCTTTATATAAAGTGATTTTCACCTCATCATATTCATTAAAATACAATTCAACATTCATTTGATTTTTCAACATTTCATCAACAATTTCATATTTATCATTTTGTTCCTGGATTATATATTTCCAGCCGCCTCTACTTTCTTCTTTCGGAGCTGCTTGAAATAATGTCATCAAATCCTCGTATAGCATAAGATAACCCCTCTCTTACTAAAAACGATGAGTATTTTATATACCCTTTATCTCTATCACTATCCATATGTATTGTACCATATATCACCGTTCTTACCGTATTCATTTGCTTCTTAGATGCATATAAAATAACTGATTCTCTTCATTACTGTGTGAATTATCTCCTATTTCATTTCTTAATACTCTTCTATAGCTTTCAAGTAATATCACACTTAAGTAAATGCATTTTTTATCCATCCTCCACTTATTATTTGCTTGCAAAAACAAAAAAAAGAAGAGTGACTTATATCACTCTTCTTAAAAGAATTTCCCAGTAGCTGCTAACGCTAATACTAGTATTAAAATTGTAAATAATAAAGAGACAATGAAACTAAAAATAGGCAATGCTTTCTTTTCATTCTTCTTAAAGAGTAACTTTAAACTAAGTAAGATGTTTACTGGTACAAATATAAAATAAAAATATTTAACAATTTGCACCGAATTATTCGAAAGTGTTTTTAAAATAAACACTTCAATTAGAAAAACAATAAAAAATGAAATACTTAGCCAAAATGAGACATAGCTAAGCCAAGAATGTCTTTTTGTCCCCCAATACACTCCCATACTAATCTCCTTTATTTGTATTCTATATGATTATAATTATACACAAAGTTAACAAATACCTCTATTTTTCGACAAATATTATACAAAATATACCTTTACATATCATAAAGATACTCTCCATCCCCATTTAATTTTACATAATAAAAACAGACTACTCCAATAGCATACTGCTATTTTGAAGATAGCCTGTCCTCTGTTAAACTTTAAATCTTTCAATTAACCCTTGTAACTCTTCAGCCATTTGAGATAATGTACCAGCCGCAGAACTAATCTCCTCAATGGACGCTAGTTGTTCTTCGGCTGATGCTGCAACGTTTTGAGTACTCGTCGCATTATTCTGCGCTGTCATTGCAATTTGACCTACCGAAATAGACACTTCATTGGCACCTTTTGACATCCCGTTAGCCGTTTCAACCATCGTTTTAATTTGATTCGCAATTTCATTTGTAGATTGTAAAATCTCAGTAAAGTTTTGCTTCGTTTCATTCGCAATAACAAGTCCAGATTGAACTTCTTCATTTACATGCCCCATAGATTTTACCGTCTTACTCATGTCATCTTGTATTTCACATATTAATTTACTAATTTCACTAGAAGATACGCTAGACTTCTCGGCCAATTTACGTACTTCATCTGCAACGATTGCAAATCCTCTTCCATGCTCTCCTGCTCTTGCAGCTTCAATTGCCGCATTTAAAGCTAGAAGATTTGTTTGATCTGCAATATTTTGAATTACTTCTAGTATGTCACCAATTTGTTTTGATTTATTATTTAATAACTGTATAACTTCATCTGATTGTGAAACAGATTCTGCAATAGACTGCATTTGATTTACTGTTTTTCCTACCAGTTTCTCGCCATTTTCTGCTTTTTCACGAGTATGAGCAGAAGCCATATTAATTGATGATGAACTATTTGCAACATGCTGAATTCCTTCTGTTACATCAAATAGTAACATTGCACCATTTTCTACACTTGTCGTTTGCGTTGTTGCCCCGCTCGATATTTCATCCATTGCCATTGTAATTTGCTCAGTCGCTTCACCTGCTTGTCTTACACTTGCCGTTAGCTCTTCTGATGCTGCTGCAACATGTCCAGCCGAAGTATTAATTCTTCCGATTAACGTTCGCAATGCATCTGTCATCTCATTAAATCCTTTTGCAAGTTGGCCAATTTCATCATTAGAATGGATATCGATTGTTTGCGTTAAATCTCCCTCACTTATTTCTTTAGAAGTAGCAACTAATCTTTTTAATGGCTTCGTTATAGAAAGTGTTACAAAATAAATAAGTGCCCCGCCTATAACTAATGAAATGAACATAACAATTAACATATTATAAAATACAGGCTGCGCAGCTTCAATTACTTCATTTGAGTACATCGTCCCACCGATTTTCCAACCTGTTTTTACATTTGTAGCAAATACCATTTTCTTTTCGCTACCGTCATACGTATAGGAAAAAGAGCCATGATTATCTTCATAAATTTTCTTCGCCCAAGAATCCGCTGCTTTTTCTCCTGATTTTTCTTGAGGATGTGCAATTATTTTTTGTTTCCCATCTAAAATGAAAGCATATCCTTTTTTACCAATATTAATTAACTTTGTTGTTTTTAATAAATTATCTAAACTTAAATCTACCGCTACAACACCGTTTTTATCTTCTGCTTGTTTTGCAATCGTTACGACAATATGTCCATTTCCTTGTGCCTTATACGGCTCAGTAATTACAATACCACCTTGTTTTGCCACTGCATCTTTATACCAAGAACGTTCTGTTGGATCATAGTCTGCTGCCATTTGTATATTTGGTTCTTGCACAAATTTCTTATCATTCCCAGCAACGTATACTTGTTCAACATCTTTATTCAAATTGATATATTGAGATAACATTTTTCTTAATTCATCTTGATTATCCCCTTGATACATATTACCTTGAATCACCCGTGCAAAATTATTCACATCATTAAATTTTGCATCAATCATTTGATTGATTAAATTATCTAATATTTTTATATTGTCGTGAGCACTGCTCGTAATTTGTGATTCAAAATTCTTTTTAGCCGTTTGATAAGACATGCCTCCGATAATAGAGACAGCCGCAATTAAAATGACAAAAAATGAAATTAGTAGTTTTTTTGCTACTTTCATATTACGAAACCAATTTAATAGTCTACCCATTACAAACCTCCTGCTTTTCAATTTCAAAAGTTAAATCTAGTAAATTATAAATATTTCCCATTCCCTAATTATTATTTCCATAACCTATTATGATGAATACTTTGTAAAGTTTAAACAATTAAGTTCCCTTTGTCTATATATATGAATAATATTATTATAAAATTTACAATTACAAAAAGCCAAAGGGAACCACCCTTTGGCTTTTTACATTTTTTTATGCTGTTTAGAAATCTTTTTCCACTTATCACGCTCTGCTCTTGCAAGAATAGCATCTTGTTTTCTCATAAAATACGCCAGTTCTCTTTGTAATTTTTTATAGCTTTGCAAACGATGTATCGTAATAATTCCGTTATCAATTGCATTATGCACTGCACACCCTGGCTCATTTTCATGCTTACAGTCCCTAAAACGGCACGTTTTTGCTAGTTCTTCAATATCAGAAAATGTTGTTTGAATTGCATCGCTTCCTTCCCAAAGCTGCAGCTCCCTCATACCCGGAGTATCAATAACTAAACTACCACTCGGTAATCGGAACAATTCACGATGAGTTGTCGTATGCCTTCCTTTACTATCTTCCTCACGAATATCTCCTGTTTTTGCTACTTCAATTCCTATAAGTGCATTTAACAAAGTGGATTTCCCAACCCCCGATGACCCGACTAAAGCAATTGTTTTTCCTGAAGAAACAAATTGCTGCAACGATTCAATACCAGCATGCTCCAAACTATCAACGACAAAGATCGGAACACCAATTGCCACCGCTTCCGTTTCAACAATTTTCTGTTCCACGTCTTCACATAAGCTACTCTTTGTTAAGACAATAATAGGCATTGCACCGCTTTCATACGCTAATAGTAAATAACGTTCTATTCTTCTTACGTTAAAATCATGGTTAAGTGCATTCACTAAAAATAGATAATCTACATTTGCAGCTATTACTTGTTCTTCCGTTCGATTACCAGCCTCTTGTCTAGAAAAAGAACTTCTTCGCTGAAAAATGCGATGAATAATTGCTTTCTTTTCATTCTCTATTTTCTTTATATACACCCAATCACCAACCGCTGGATAATCTCCCTTCGTTACTGCTTCATGTCGAAATTTTCCAGACAGTTCTGCCATATATTCACCATCATTACAAATAATTCGATATAGATGCTTATGCTCAAGTAAAATACGTCCTACTTCAAAGTTCTCTACAGCTTGTTCCTCAAAAAAGGAATCCCAGCCGAACGATTCTAAAATATTTTGATTCAAATTGATATCCTCCCTAGTTTAAGCTAAGTGGAAGGATCGTGCGCTCACTTATATAGTCTCGCCCTTTCCATCCACCTTTGTATTTGGTTTATTATTTATATAAGTTATTTTCGCCATAATACATCACCCCGTTCTCATTTTAATTACTCTCATTATATGGAATATTTATTTAAAAAGCTACTTTATTTAACATAATTTTCAAATAATTTATTTTTCATCATTCTAATTTGTCCACGGTGACTAATCTCATCTTCTAGCACATGAAACCAAAGGTAGTGCTGATTATGCGCTACACCGTTAGGCCACTTTCTTTCTGACATAAGCCATTCATCATCTTGTTCACTCAAATACTTCAGAGATTCTTTTCGAACACTTTGTAGAAGTTGTACATAATACTGTATGTTATGTCCACGAATCGTTCTCCCCGATTCCCCTAAATACAGTGCGTCTTCCCATATTTCTAATTCTTCTTTTGTAAAGTCACGCTCTTGAAATGAAATCAGCTGATGTGCTTTTTCAATAGCTGCAATATGCTTTAATAAAGCTCCGATGGAATTCCCTCCACTTGGCATAATTGAATCTAATTGCTCAACTGATAGATCGTTTATTTCCTGTAATGTTACAGCCCTCGTATGCTCCAGCATGCTTACTAATTCCCCTATATTTTTTGTATAACCATCTACACTTCTTATTCGATAATCTATATTCATATCACGCACCCCTTTCTGTATTCACATTAATGGATATACGCTTCAAATAATAGACTGAAATATATCAGATTTTTCTGTTATAATTAAATTGAATAGGTGATACACCCAAACAAACTTTCTCAATGTGCTTATATGAAATATTAAAAGGAATCAATATAAAATGATCGAATCTTATTCACTAAAAGGAGTGGATTCGATGGAAATGTATCAATGGCTAACTGCTGTACTCGTTGGTGGCATTACTGGTTTCGTTTCCCATCTAATCAATAACCAAGGTAAGTTATTGCTTCCACGCCGTTTGAAAACTTTTTTTCACTTTGGGTTTTTGACTGATATTTTCACTGGCAGCCTAGCTGCACTTCTTGGACTCGTTTTATTCGATGTCACCTTAATAAAAGAAATTATTAAAGTATCCATTGTGACTGCTATTTCTGGTCAGACTTTCTTACTCCACCAAGCGCTTGGTGGTGAGCAGGCTAAAAACACGCAAATCGGGAAAGCTGATGAAAAGATTCAAGAAATTGACAAATTATTACGACGTTAATCTATACTTTCTTTAAAAATTATTGTTATAATGAAAAATAAATATTTTCTATTGCGTCGTTTGTCAGAAGAAAGGGTGTTTCGTATGACAAAAAAGAAAGTAGAAGATTTCTTAACAAACACTGAAAAAGAGGAACTGCTAGAAAACTATAAATGTTTACGAGAAGCCCGCACAAAAAGCGAAGCTAACTATTTTGGTGAAGCAGTAAACCATCTATTAAATAAAGCAAAACAACGAATTATTAAAGATGCAGGCATACATGATGAAAATGCAGCAACTGTTCAATCAAAAAGAAAAGCACTGTTTTAGCTACATTAGCTAAAACAGTGCTTTTCTTTTTGAAATTTTTTCTTACCATAATACTTTCACTCTGCTTTTATTCTTCCCATTTTTACTGCTCCAAAAGTCATATTGGCTTAGATCAACCTAATCATATAACCTCATGTAAACCATTTTAAGAATAGATAAATTAAGCAAAATTTGTTGAACTAGTAATGCTATAAACGAAATAAGTTTATTAAATCGCTTCTTTTAACTTTGTATGCGGATTTGGTCCGTATTGATTGTCATTTTCTTCACTTTCAATGATAAAAAATACAAGTAAAACAACGCTACCAAATGGTACAAAATTTAATAATTGCCACCATCCTGTTTTCCCAATATCATGTAACCGACGTGCGCCAATCGAAAAACTTGGTATAATCATTACTAACATAAATAGCAGCGCAATAATAGCAACTAACACCTCTGAAAATGATGATAAAAACAACAGTAGCCAAAAAATTACGATATTGGATAAACTAAAAATCCAGTACTCTTTTCGTGTAGCTCTACCACTAAAATTCCCATAATTCTTTAGAGCTTTCAAATACCATTGCATGTAAATCTCTCCCCTTTTATCCCCAATAAAATAAAACTATGTAATTTTTAACAGATAAGTAGAAATATAACATGATTTTTTTGTAAAATCCATACTCTTATCTACATTATCCTCTATTTAAATAGTGTTTTTCTTCCAGCATTTTTCACATTACTTTCACATCTACTTCACAAATATAAGTAGTCCTATATGTTATACTAAGTATATCCTTTTCCAAGGAACTATATGCCGATATATAAATCCCTATCTCTGTAGGGATTTTTATTTTTGGATTCTCCATAACTTTGTTACAATGCCTATACACTATTTCTCTACTTTCTGTAGCTTCTGCACTTAAAAACTACTTCGTGTATTATTACTCTTCTAATATTGATTTAATATATTTCATATTTGGTTTTCAACTGACATTTTCATTGCTACACTAACTGCACTTCTTGTACTCGTTTTATTTGATGTCACCTCAACCGAAGAAATACAGCTATTTTTTATTTGAACAGGCTTTATGACGCAATTCCTGTTTCATGATTTTCAGTAAGTTTTTCACTTTTTCTAAACAATAATAAAGCGACTACATATAGGAAAGCAGTAAAACTACCTACAAATATAAAATTGTGAGATGCAGCAAATAGCAGTCCTGCTATTGCCGCTCCTATCATTTGACCAATATACATCGAAGCATTAGCAAGAGCTGCTCCTGTTCCTCTTGCTACACTGGACATGTTTTGTAAGTGCCTCATCATCAATACAAACAAAATTCCTGTCACAAAAAATAAAACAAAGAATAATAACTCCACAAATATAATGTTCTTTACATGAGGAAGTAATACATATAGCACTGCTGTAAATAGAATGCCGCCATAGAAAGAAAGGTTATAACCAATTTTATTTACGATTCTAGGACCAAAAATATTCCCAGTTAAATTCCCTAATCCTAATATGAGCATAGCTGTTCCTATTTCATGAATTTTTAAGCCAAATTGAATGGAAAGCCATACGCCAAAGAATGAAAATGCAGCAAAATTACCAGTTTGAAAAACAAAATATGCAAAATAAGAAAGTGAAACCTTTGAATCTGTAAGTAATTGTTTATAGCGTTTTAAGATATTTGTTTTATTTCCACCTATATGAACCGGTTGTATTTCTGGTAATACTACATAAATAAGAATGACAAGTAGTGCTGATAATATACCAATGACGAAGAATGGTGTAGTATAGTGTATCATTGCTAAATACGACCCTACTGGTAGACCTAAAATTTGAGAGATTGATAACCCTGCTGTTGCAATCCCAATCGCCTTTACAATTTGCTCCTTCTCTATAAGGAGCGGAATAGATGCCCACACTTGTGGAGATACAAAGGCTGCACTTACACCTGCTAAAAATCTAAATGCTAGCATCCATAGAAAACCCGGTGCCATTCCACATAAAAACGTACTTAACGCAAAAAAACTCATTCCTATTACCATCACTTTTTTTCTGTTTAAGCCATCTGATATAGGACCAGCAATAAGTGCAAATCCAGCGTATCCTAAAGCATATGAACTTACCATCCACCCTGACAACTCAGTTGAAACATGATATACCTGTTGTAATGTCGGTAAAAGTGGTGAAATTAAGAAAGTATCTGTACCAATCATAAACATTATCGTAAAGAATACAGCTAGTACTCTTTTCATTTAAATCTTCTCCTTTTATATAAAAAGAGGGAACTCCCCCTCTTTTCAACTAAGCTTCTAAAATAGATTCAATCTCTTTCATAACCTTTTCATTCAATGAAACTTCCACCGCTCTTACACTTTCTCTTATTTGCTCCGCTCGTTTCCCACCAGGAATAACAGTATCAATTCCTTTTTTGTTTAGAAGCCACGCTAAAGCTAAATGCGATACTTCAAGATTCATTTCTTTAGCTAAGCCTTTTAACATTTCTACTTTCTTAAAGTTACTTTTGTATGTATTTTCTTCGAAGAGATTTACACTTTGACGCCAATCCCCTTCGTTCAATTTGAAATCTTCTGTATATTTTCCACCTAGTATCCCAAAGGCAAGAGGCCCATACGGAATAAATGAAATACTTGGTTCTATACAATACGGCAAAAGTTCTTCCCCAGCATTACGATCTAACATATTATATGGTGATTGTACAACATCTATATGTCCGTGCTGATTCGCTTCTTTTAATTGCTCTACATTAACGTTAGATATTCCAATTGAACGAATTTTCCCTTCTTCTTTTAGGCGATTAAGCTCTCCAATTGAATCTATGTAACTTGTTTCAGGATTTGTAAAATGTAAGTAATATAAATCAATATAATCAGTCTGTAATCTTCTTAAGCTATTTTCCACAGCATTTCTTAAATAGCTTGGTTCATTATTAATATAAACTTCTCCATTTAATAACGGCTGTATTCCACCTTTTGTAGCAAGTACAACTTCGTGGCGTTTTCCTTTCAATACTTCCCCTACCAATTCCTCTGATCTACCGAATCCGTATGAATCTGCTGTATCAAAAAATGTAATCCCTTGCTGAATAGCTTCTTCAATTAATTGTTTTCCTTCTCCCTCATTCACATCAGCATATAAATTATGTCCCCCTACAGCGTTTGTTCCTAGCCCCAACTTTGAAATATTAGGTCCTGCCTTTTGCAATTTTGTATAATTCATTTTTTCTCCCCCTATATTTCTATTGTTCGAATATATTCGAACAATAGAAATATACCACTTTGTATGTTATAGTGCAAATATATGAACTTATACAAGCAGGTGAAAAAATGCGTACTCTCTATCATCCAAATCGAGAAGAAATTCAATTCTCTTCTGTCTTATACGCACTTAGCGATCAAATTCGTTTACAAATTGTAACTATGCTACTAGAGAAAAATGAACAATCTTGTGGTGCGTTAAACATTCCAATTGCGAAATCAACTTTATCTCACCATTTCAAGGTTTTACGTGAATCCGGTGTTATGTATACACGCCTTGAAGGCACACAACGTTTCATTTCAATTCGTGAAGATGACTTAAATGCTAGATTCCCCGGTTTATTAGATGTCGTAATACATGCGACAGAACCATACTAAAAAAACATCCCACATGAATATGGGATGTTTTTTTAGTTTTTTCTATTCTTTTCATACAGTAAAACTTTAATCAATGAGGACTTTGTTCATCACACACTAGGAATACATGCGTTTAATTCTTTTTTACTTTAATAATTTGATTACATTTTATACAAACCATTAATATAGGGCCACCTACCTGTTTCAATTCCTGTAGTTGCTTATGCTCACACTCCTCCATATTATTACCTCCCTTATCATATAATTAGGTCATTTTGTAATCACTATAACTACTAAGTCCATTCCTAATTTAAGGTCTGAATAAAACGTTTAAACGCCGATATCCCTTCGTCGTCTCGTTTAAAAACACCAGCATCTTCAAGCGCCTGTATAAATTTACGTCCTAATTCTTCTCTTACTATCCCCTGTACATTTTGTTCATGTATTCGATTGTCATATTTTATTTTTAATTGTTCTGCCCATCGTATATGAGGCGTTGGAATATCGCTTGGAATGTTAAGTAAAAATTTTTCCACTTCCTGAAGTTCTGTTTTTAAACGCGCAGGAAGTACAGCTAATCCCATTACTTCAATCAGACCGATATTTTCCTTTTTAATATGCTGTATTTCCGCATGAGGGTGAAAAATACCTAGTGGATGTTCGTCACTTGTACGATTGTTCCGCAAAACAAGATCCAATTCGTACATACTATTCCGGTAACGAGCAATCGGCGTAATCGTATTATGTGGAACATCATTCGTAAATGCAAATGTATTTACAGATGGATCACTATACCCCTTCCACCTCTCTAATATGTACTCCCCTGCATTTACTATTTGTTCTATGTCGTTACTTCTTAAGCGAATAACTGACATAGGCCATTTAATAACAGAACATTGCATTTCTGGAAAGTTGGTGAGTTCAAAAATTAGGTCGTTTGATGCATTTGCCATAGCAAATTCATAGTTTCCACCTTGATAGTGGTCATGTGTTAGAATAGACCCTCCTACAATTGGCAAATCTGCATTGGAACCAAGGAAATAATGTGGGAATTTTTCTACGAATTTTAACAAACGTAAAAATGTTTGACGGTCAATTTTCATATCCCGGTGTTCTGAGGACAATACAATACAGTGTTCATTAAAGTATATATACGGAGAATACTGTAGAAACCAGCTTTCATCTGTAAGGTTCATACGAATCATACGATGATTCGATCGTGCAGGGTGTCCAATTCTGCCCCTATATCCTTCATTCTCTATACAGAGTAAACATTTTGGATAATTTGTACTTTCCAACACTCTTTCTCTAGCAATTTGTTTCGGGTCTTTTTCCGGTTTTGATAAGTTAATCGTTATATCAATGGCACCATATTCCGTATTTACTTTATAATTTATATTTTTGGCAATTTGCTTCATTTGGATATAGTCGCTGTTTTTACTTAATTCATAGAAATAATCTGTCGCAGCCTTCGGACTTTGTTCGTATTTTTCAGAAAATAATATATTGATAACTGACGGTTTGGACATAAAAACATCCATAATTGCACTTGCTAAAATCTCCTTCTCGTCCAGTACTCCCTCAATGACTTTATGCATGCAAGCATATTCAATTAACTCTTCCAATAACTCCGAAATTGCTTTCTTTGCGGGCGCTGACGCTTCCACTACAAAATCATCTAAACGAAGTAAGGAAAGGATTTTATTCCTTGCATATATTGCATCTTCTTGTTCAATCAATTGAATTTCAATTGCACGATCAATTAACTGCTGAATAGCTTGATATATCATCAGTGTATACCTCCTCTAGCCTTATAGCGGTTTATGTTGTTGCGATGCCAGTTCCATGCACCTTTTATAATTTTATGGACAGACGTACGGGATAACCACCAGCCTAATATACATTTCGTAAAAAAAAATTAAATACTAGATTCCCCAGTACATGCAACAAAACCATACTAAAAAAACATCTCCTATGAATAGGAGATGTTTTTTTAGTATTTGCTATTCTTTTAATAAATCTATTAATCCATTACCTTCAGATGTACGTTCATACCCTAAAGGTACAGTTCTTTTAATAAGTTGTGCATATATTTCTGGCTCTGATAACTTTCTACCATATTCTCTCTCACACTGCTTAATGAGTAAGGCCAGCGCTCCAGCAACATGCGGTGTCGCCATAGAAGTACCACTTAATACAGCATATTTCCCTTCAGGATACGTAGATAATATTCCATCGCCTGGCGCCACTAAATCGATTTCTTGATTTGAATTACTAAAACATGCGATTTTCCGTTCTAAATTAACAGCACCAACTTCAATTACCTCAGAATAAGCACCTGGGAAGTCTAGCTCCTCCGTGTTATCATCGCAATCTCCATTATTTCCAGCAGCACATACAACGAGAACATCATGTCTTACCGCATTTTGAATTGCTTCATGTAATTCCGGAACGTCTTGCGGGCCACCAAGTGACATGGAAATGACTCTAACTCTTTCTTTATTAGGCCCTCTCCAATTTACAGCATAATGAATTGCCTCAATAATTTGCTCATAACTCCCAGAACCATCTCCCGCTAAAACCTTTAACACTAACATTTTAGCAAGTGGTGCCACTCCTAAAACACCGACACCATTTTCAGTCGCTGCAATTGTCCCCGCTACATGAGTACCATGTCCGTTGTTATCAAGATAAACATTTGGATCCCCTTCGTAATCTTTCGTGAAATTTCTTCCGCCGATAATGCGATCCTTTAAATCTATATGATTCATATCACACCCTGTATCTAATACGGCAACGACAATATCTTTTCCTTTCGCACTCTTCTCCCATACTTGTGGAGCATGGATGAGTTGTACACCTGGTGGAATTTCATTTACTTGTTCAATCACCTTGTCTACTGTAAAAGGAATCAATTGTATACCTTTTTGTTTATTCGCTGTACTACTGTTCCTCATCGTAATCCCTCCTGAAAATATATTATTTTCATTTCAGACCACTTTTGAAAACGTTTAAATGTAACATTCGTTTTATTTGTTTCTTTTTCCTTCCTTAAAAATATTTCTCAATATAGCTTACTAATTTTATACTACTCTTTGATTTATCTCGTAATTTTTAAGCACCAAAAATCCGATTGGTACAACTAATAACCAAAATAAAAGGACCAATTTAATGGTCCTTTTATAGTTTTTAAAGAATGATATGAAATTTAAAAAATAATATAAATTAAGACTAAACCTCACTCTTGTTTAAAAACTTCTCTATTTCTTTTATTAAATGTTTCGCTCCATCTATACTAACAGTAATGTTTCCATTTGCTAATGATATGTTTTGATCTGAAACATCACCTGTTATTTGACAAGCATTGTAAGGTTGATATTTTTGTAAAATGACTTTATCTGCTTCTACGAAAATTTCAAGTGGTGATTTGATTTGGATCCCTAATACTTCTCGTAACTCTTTAGGAATAACAATTCGTCCTAATTCGTCTACTTTTCGAATAATTCCTGTTGCTTTCATATTACTCCCCCCCTTACTTTCTATTATTTTTTCCACCTCGCTCTTTCCATTTTATCACTTTTTGGTAATACCTGCCTCTTTTTAGAAATTTTTGTACTCAAGTTAAAAAAACACATTTAACGAATACGTAATCTCTCTTTCAATTGTTTTAAATAACGAGATTGTATCAGTAAGAAATATACAACTTGAATTCCTACGAAAATACTTAATACAATCATATTTTCTTTAAATAATGAGTACTCAAACATCTGTCCCAGTGCAGTTAACGCTACTGCCCCATGTAATGTTGCAACACCTATTGGAACGAAGAATAAAAGTGCCAATCGAATTGTAACCACTTTCGATAATTCCCCACTCGTTAATCCTACTTTTCGAATCATTTCAAACAAACGAGTATCATCCTCCAAGTCAGAAAACAAACGGAAGTAAAGGAAGCTTCCTGCGCATACGAAAAATACAATACCAATAAAGAAACCTACAAATAAAATTGGTCCTGCGATTTGTAAACTTTGGTTTTGTTCGTACTCTTCTGCACTAAACGTTGCATGTTCTTCATAAGGCTTCATCTGATGAGTAAGTTCTTTACCAACCTCAATTTCATCTTTCGTTCCTTCTGTTTTGTACACATAATCTTTTTCCTCTTTAAATCCATCTTGTAATGCATCATATTGATTTTTAGAGATTACATAAACGTTACCTCTTAGTATTTTACTTAATGAAGAAGTATTAACTTTTTTCACTTTTAAAGGATCGTTCAAATGTGGTAAAGTAATTTCTTTTCTTTCTTTCATTGGTGGTCCTGGTATATCGACAAACAAAAATAAAGCTTCTTTATTTGCTACAGTTTGAAATGGTTCTCCTGTTAATTTCGCATATTCCTCATAATCTGATTCTTTTATGAAAATGGCGCTTCTTAACGGCTGCTCCTCCGCCTTTTTCGTTGAAATAGTAGTTTTAGAAGCTGCTATACTATGTTTCTTTAATCCTTCATCAATCATCTTCAAATGCTGTAATTCATTACTATTTCCTTGCTTAGAGTGATATTGAAACGCAATTGGTCTCTCCATAATTCCTTTCATCATTGATGCGAAACCAACTAATGTACCTATTGCTGAAAACGCTACAGTTGAAATAATGGTTACAATAAAGAACATTCTTGCGTTATCTCTCATACGGTAAGCTAAATCTGACAAAGTAATAATATTTGTCTGTGTCCAATAGAAACGTTTACTTTTTTTACATAGTCTAATAATAAAGACACTCAACTGCTTGTACAGCAAGTACGTACCAATAATGACTACCGTTGTAACTGGAATCATCATGATAAATACCATTGCGCCGTGTGACATAAGCGCTCCTGCATATCCGGCACTAAGCAATATGACCGCTAATATGGAAGAAATAATAGATGCTTTCGGTTCCGGCTTCGCTTCTGCTGACCCTCTAAACAATTTCATAATTTTATTTTTTTGAATCATTCCTGCACTAAACAATGAAATAATTATAAATAATATGAAAAACATAATACTCGTTACAATAATTGCTTTCATTGGTATGTAATAGGCTAAGGAAATATCTAATTTTAATATCATCGGAGCTACAAATATTAACATTCCAGAAAATAACATTCCTGCAAGAATTCCAAAAACAATTGCCCCTATCCCAATCATAATATTTTCAAAGAAGATAAGACGCTTTAATTGATATTTCGTCATACCTAACATCATTAAAATTCCTAATTCACGCTTTCTCGTTTTTAAAAACATTCCCATCGAATATAAAATAAAGAAAAACGTAAATAAGTAAATAATGGACTG
>Ga0209025_1003066_pt1 | contig 16404 bp, 12 predicted proteins | sample AraplaMF_Col_mLB_FD_184256 | JGI IMG/M metagenome (GOLD analysis project Ga0209025, IMG submission 184256) | Arabidopsis root microbial communities from the University of North Carolina, USA - plate scrape MF_Col_mLB (SPAdes) (version 2) | ecosystem: Host-associated > Plants > Roots > Endosphere... | reverse complement strand
GTCTCTTCTCTGGATGGACAGGAAGACCGCTATCCCAGTTATAACCGAGCTGCTTTGTTAATGATTGAAACTCTTCTAAACAGCCGTGGATATCTCCGATAATGTCGTACTTCATATTTCAATCACCTACTTGTTTTTCACTAGTATACCGCTATTGGTGTAAGAAAAAACATATCATATATTGTTCAAAGATTCTTTTCAGTGAAAAGAGTGGTGTCTTAATTAGTCAAAAAATCAAATTTTACACATAGAAAAATCTTTCAATACCTTAGCGTATGCCTCTTGCAACTTCTTAATCTGAAAGAGAATAAATTCCGACATCTGCAATAAATAAATATATTTTTCCTAGTGTTTTTACAGATATAAAAATACCTCCATATTAGTACGGAGGCAGAGTGTTGTGATAGTTTTGTATCTAATGGTAAAAAATACTCTGATATCATGCATGTGGATTAACCAGAAAAACAAAAAGGCCCCCTTTCTTGTAAAATGTAAGTGCGATCCAACAAATCCAAGAACAGTTGATCTCTATGAAACAGTCTACGACATTCACAAATTTGATTCAAAGAAGACGTCTCTTTAAATAAAAACTTGTTTCAACTTTTGAACCGAATTCTTCTACATAGGTTCAGCTCACCAGACTTCTTATTTAGTGTGAATTAAGGTAATCCTTTGGTTACTCTGTTCGTAGTTTTCCGTGTCGAGTACTACTGGGTGGGGATTATTTACAGAGGTTACTTTCCTGGCCTATTGGAATTTACTTATTGTAAAGTTAATAAAAACTTCTGAGAAATTATATCATTATCCAAGTTTCACTTTAAAGAAATCTATACAGAGTTGTTTTCATCTTTGCAATATTGTAGTGCTTCTTCCCAGGTCATAGCAAGACGTATAATGTCTTCTTCAACAAGTTCAGTTCCTATTTGTACTTCTATAAATTCAAGTGTTGTAATAGCCTTTACTCCATGCTTTGCACCAAGTGGGATTTGAAGAACATCACCAGTTTTGATGGAATAGAGTTTATCGTTTAAGATGAATTCTCCAGAGCCAGAAATAATGGTCCAGACCTCTTTTCTCTTATGATGGAATTGATAACTTATATTTTTTCCAGGAAGCATTTCAATCCTTTTAGTTAGCGTTTGTAATTTTTTCTTTGTTTTAGAGTAGTCCAGAACTCTATAGCTTCCCCATCTTTTTTCTTCATACATTGGCCTTTGATGAGCCTCTTTAATAAGTTGTTTAATTTTATTGCCCTCTTTTTTGTTTGCTACAAGAATGCCGTCCTCGCTAGCCGCTACGATGATGTTAGGAACGTCAATGATGTTAATAGGGTAAGGTAATTCATTGATAAGGTGTGTATTGTTTGATCCTTCTGAAATCCCACCCGAACCAATAACAGTATTCTCTAGATGAGCTGTTAATGAATCCCAACTACCTAAGTCCTCCCAAATTCCACTATAAGGGATTACAACTGAATGATGGTTTTTTTCTACAATTTCATGATCGAAACTAATCTCGGACAGATGTTCATAAGTATCAAGCATTTCCTCATAAAGAATTGGAAGACCTTTGTTCTTTAAATAAGAAAGCAGAAACTTTAAAGAAAAAGCGAAAACACCACAATTCCATAGGGCATTCTTCTTTATCAGGCTATTGGCCACTCTTTCAGCGGGTTTTTCAATGAATTGAGCAACAGTATAGTAATCTGCTTTGTTGTTTGTTGTTGGCACAATATAACCGTATTGATTGGTTGGGTATTTGGGATTAGTTCCTAGAAGAGCAAGATCTGCTTGGGATTGATAAAGGATACTGGGGAATTTTTTGAGCAGTTCGAAGAATGTTCCCTCGACAAATGGATCGACTGGAAGAATACAAATAATTTCGTCTTGGTCTGCTTGAACTTTTGAATAAAGATAAGTTATGGCTAAAGATATAGCAGGAAATGTACCCTTTTTACATGGCTCGCTAATTATAGGGATGTTATCGCCAATCTGATTTTTCATAATTTCTACTTGGCTATCACAAGTAACAATATAAGTCGATCGGAGTAGTCCAACTGAATCTAATTGTCTGCAAACTCTCTGTATCATTGATTCTTTACCACCGTCGTCCGTTTTTAATAGCTTGAGAAACTGTTTCGATCTAATTTCATTTGATAACGGCCAAAGCCTTTTGCCCGAGCCACCGGATAGCAATATGATTCTCAAGATTGTTCCTCCTCTGTAAGCAGTTATAAACATAGAAATTAGTATACATCCAGTTTGACTGCATATTTCCTTAATTTTGTTATTACTATGAGTAACGATTATTATATGACCGATAAAGTGTTTCAGATTTTTTCTTGATTCATCTATTGAAAATTGAGGACTGTAAAGCTTTTCTCAATATTAGGTATAAGGATATCGATTTTTGTTCCACCATTCGTTCAATAAATTATCATTTGATATTGAAATTTCTTCATCTCAATGACAATAGTTTATTATTATGTTTTCTAAAGCTAAAAAGTGACGCGAAATGTCCGGTTTTTCCGGTATCTTAAGTTACTTTATAAATTTATATAAGGAAGTATCATGACGGTAGAAGTTATCTATCTTAATAATCTGTTTTTGTAATTTAATGATATTGAAATTCTAACTCTAATATCTTTGTTAGAACTTTCTCATGCGTGTTTCCTTAGATGGAAAGTAGTAAATGTGGGCATTGCAAAGTTGCATAACCAAAATATGTATTGCTCTGGACGATGAAATGAATTGTAGAGAGATGGAACAGAGATATTAACATAAATAATTAACGAATCATACTATAAATGAAAAAGAAGGGATGTGAATTTAATATAATGAAACCTACCGAATTTGTAACCATTGCGATTCTTGCTAAGGAGAAAGCTCATGTGTTGCCATTGTATCTTAAACTAATTGAGAACCAGACTTATCCAGCCTCTAAAATCAAGCTTTATATACGTACAAACAACAATCGAGATCATACAGCAGTTTTACTTGAGCAATGGATCGAAAAAGTAAAGGATAAATATTCGGAGATTTACTACGATTCCAGCGATGTTGAGGAACCTGTACATGAGTATAGTCCACATGAATGGAACCTATTGCGTTTTCGGGTGTTGGCACGTTTGCGCCAAGAATCCGTAGAATGGGCACGAGCAAGAGGTACTCACTATTTTGTAGTTGATTGTGACAACTTTATTGTGCCTGAAACACTTGAAATGCTTCTTAATACCGGTTTGCCAGTCGTTGGACCAATGCTACGAAATGGCGATGATCCATTGAGTAATTATTCCAACTACCACTATGATACTGATGAAAATGGTTACTGGAAATATTCAGGCATGTATTCAGAGATATTAAACCGGACAGTTAAGGGACTGATAGAGGTGGAGGTGATTCACTGTACCTACTTGGTTCGGAATGAAGTTTTGGATTTTGTCAATTATGAGGATGGTAGTGGTCGATATGAATATGTAATATTTAGTTATACTTTAAGAGATTTAGGTATACCTCAGTATATCGACAATCGTCGTAATTATGGAAAACTTACTTTTTGTGATACAGAGGAAGACTTTAAATCAAAGAATATTACAATATAACATAACTTTTTCAGATTGGACAAATAAATAAAGTGCTTGCAGTTGAATTGCCATAGTATAAGGCGAAAATAATAGGGAATGTAAATAAATATGTTCAAACGGCGGGAGTTTCTTTGTATGAAAACAGATTCATGTAATGTCCGATTCTTTTATAGTTTTTTGCGTAAACGCCCAATGCCAGGATCAACACGTGGTAATGATTTTTGATAACGCTCGAATCCATCATGCAAAAGTCATCAATAGCTTTCAAATAGAGATATAGAAATGAAAGAGGTGATGCAATGGGGAAAGGTCTTGTTTTTGGGGATGTAGGGTTTGATGACGTAAGAGCTTGGATTTATGTGTTACTAACTAAAAAAATTGATGTGATTGGAACCGTAGCTGAATATGGAAATGTTCCTCGTTATACAACGGTTTGGAATGTAGAGTATTATTTGAAAAAGTTGAGCAAACTGACAATACATTTTAACTATGAACAGTTTTTTAAAGAACTTATGAACGTAATGACGGGAAACAGGTTTAGTTGTTTAGGGAGAAATAAAAGAAGCTGTTCCAAAAGGTGCTTTTAGGGATCTTTTGGAACAGCTTTTTCTATTTTTGAGGTTTTTTAGTCAAACATAAACGTTTTCGTTCGCGATCGTACGTTCAGTATGAAGCCAATCGCAATCATATATGTTAGTAAGGAACTACCTCCATAACTCATAAGAGGAAGCGTAATCCCTGTAATCGGAAGTAATCCAATCGTCATCCCGATATTTTGGAATACTTGGAATGTAAACATCCCAATCGTTCCTGCACATAAATAGCTACCGAATGGATCATTACTTTCTAAAGCAATATGAATCATTCGATAAATAAGAAGGAAGAAAAGTGAAATAACAACACTTGCTCCTAAAAATCCGAATTGCTCGGCAATGTTTGTAAAAATAAAATCGGTATGCGGTTCCGGGAAATATACTTGACCATTTTCCCAACCCTTACCATGCAATTCACCTGATCCAGTTGCTAAAACAGATTGCCTCAACTGATATCCTTGCGTTTCGTATTCATATGGTGCTAGCCAGCCGTAAAAACGATCTAATTGATATTCTTTTAAAATATGTTCTTTAAAGAATGCTGTATGTTCAAAATAAATATACGTTAGCGTAGAAGCAGCTGCTACTACGATTCCAGCTAAGCCGAAAATAAAGCGCCAGCGTACACCTGAAACTAAAATCATTGCTGCAATCATCGCTGAAATAACCATTGTATTTCCTAAATCAGGTTCTTTCGCAATTAAAAGTAGCGGCGGTAAACTTGCACCGAATATTTTCCCAAGTAAAATTAAATCCTCGCGTGGAGAGCGAAACGGATATTTTTCATTATGATTGACGATAATGCGGCCAATAACAATGATTAAAAATAATTTCATAATCTCGGAAGGCTGGAAGTTACCAAGACCTGGCACACTGTACCAAGCAGTAGCACCTTTAATTGTTACAGCTCCAGGGATTTTTAATTCAAGCCCAATAAGTAAAATCATCGCAAATCCATACAAATACCAAGCAATTTGCTTATATCGGTCAAAATCAATAACCATAATTGCAACAACTGCGATGGATCCAATGACATACCATTGAATTTGTTTTGCTACAAAGTCTACTTTTTGTAAGGCTGGTGGTAAAGATGGTTGAGCACTTGCAATGGCAAAACAACTAACAATTGCAATTGCGAGTACAATCAGGATCAATATGTAATCTATTCGATATTGGGAATTCTTGTCTTTCACCGTACGTAGTCCTTTCTATTACTCTTTGTGAAATGAAAAAAAGACGCTATTACCATATTAGCGGATTTTGAGTGGTTTGCAAATATGTTGTTTTGATTTTGATTGTGAGATGTTAGATTATATAAATATAAATAGAGATAAAACCTTTCTTTTTTAGATGGGAGAGAGGATCCGCCCGTGGATAGAAGCGGTCAGTGCCTATTTTAGCCCCATGCCATGTTTAAAATAAAGGAAGAAAATGAGTGCGGTTCCCCTTTTATCTTTCATATTCGCAATCTATATAGCAAGTACATGTAACATAAGAAAGATTGAAATTATATCATTGCAGGAAAGTGAAAGAGCAAAAGAGAAGTAAAGAACCAGTCATACTAATAATTTTGTTTTGCCTTATTTTGAATTTGTGATATGATATAAATATATTACCAGGTACTAATAACTGATGGTTATTTAATAAATTTAGGGGGATAAATAAATGAATCTTCTCAACTTAAAAGGAAAAAACATTATCGTAATGGGAGTTGCGAACCAACGAAGCATCGCTTGGGGAATTGCTCGTTCACTACATGAGGCAGGAGCAAATTTAATTTTTACATATGCAGGTGAGCGTCTAGAAAAGAACGTACGTGACCTAGCAGAATCATTAGAAGGACAACAATCACTTGTTTTACCATGTGATGTAACAAACGATGAAGATATTGCACGTTGCTTCCAATCGATTAAAGAAGAAGTTGGAGTTGTTCACGGATTAGCACACTGCATCGCATTCGCAAATCGTGATGACTTAAAAGGTGAATTCGTTGATACATCTCGCGATGGATTCTTACTTGCACAAAACATTAGCTCATTCTCATTAACAGCTGTAGCAAGAGCTGCGAAGCCATTAATGACAGAAGGCGGCAGCATCGTAACATTAACATACCTTGGCGGAGAGCGCGTTGTATCAAACTACAACGTAATGGGCGTTGCAAAAGCATCACTTGACGCAAGTGTAAGATACTTAGCAAACGACCTAGGACAACACAACATTCGCGTAAACTCTGTATCAGCAGGTCCAATCCGTACGCTATCAGCAAAAGGTGTTGGCGACTTTAACAGCATCTTAAAACAAATCGAAGAACGTGCACCACTTCGTCGTAACGTAACACAAGAAGAAGTTGGAAACACAGCGTTATTCTTATTCAGTGATCTAGCAACTGGAGTTACTGGTGAGAACATTCATGTGGATTCTGGGTATCATATTTTAGGGTAATACATTTTTAAATTAAAGAGGAAGCAGCCGACTGGAAACAGCTGGCTGTTTTTTTGTGCGTGGCATGCTAAGTTGAAGCTTAACGAGGAACAATTTATGTTGCATGGAGGACAACAAATAGAATCAGTTGTCTACTTTATAAATATATAATTTGTACAGGATTCAGCAAGTACAGTATCACTATAGGCGGTATATATATCATACTTAAAAAGTAAAATGGATAAAGAGGTATGTGTATACTGCTATTCATAGGGAATTATCTACTATAAATTAAAGTTTCTTTTTACAAGAAGGAGGTTCGGTTATGAAAGAAATTTTCAAGCGTATTTATCAAAATAATTTATGGGGAGGAAAACAATCTGTATCTGGACCTGGATCAGATGTTGAACAGACTGAAACCATTGTAACGCAAATTCCTAATTTAATTCATAATTTTAAAATTAAAACTATGTTAGATGCGCCTTGTGGGGATTTTAACTGGATGACACATATTAATTTAAATGTAGACTATACAGGGGTTGATATTGTTCCGGAGTTAATCGAAAAAAACAATAAAATGTATGCTAACCCAAAAAGAAAATTCCTCTATTCGGATATTACTCGGGACCCTCTTGCTAAGGTAGATCTAATTCTTTGTCGAGATTGTCTTGTACATTTCTCGTTTCAGGATATTCAACTAGCACTGCATAATTTTAGAAGAAGCGGTTCAAAATATCTTCTTACTACAACATTTACTCGAATAGAAAGTAATATAGATATAGTTACAGGAGATTGGCGTCCTTTAAACTTTGAAAGACCACCTTTTAACTTTACAAAACCTTTGTTCATTATTAATGAAAATTGTACTGAGAATAATCTGCGATATTCAGATAAGTCCTTAGCGCTGTGGGAAACGGAGAGTATACCTCCCTGCTAAGTGTAGAATACCTTAATCTTAAAATAGAGAAAGATGGAACTTTACATTAAGAAAGGGGACTATCAAAATGGATGATTCTCAGTTCTTTATTTTTACCGGAAATGAGAAATTCTACGCACAGAATCTATTTCACTCTGTTAAAAATTCCTTTACGTATGAGTTTTTGGTAAAGCCCCGAGCCGTTCATAAAATAGATAGAGAGTCTCAAAAAGGTTGCTCTGGCACCTTTGGACAAAGATATTTAATTAGTGCAGAATATGGTGGGGATGAAGAAACAGCAGGGGTAGGAGTATCTGTAGGGACAAATGGAATATCTGTTTATGAGCATTCGGTCAATTATCTACCTGCAACTCTAGTTTTCCAAGGTTTCATCTCTGATTGGACGCATGTAACAGTAGTATATGAAGATCGGACCCCTACTCTCTATATAAATGGAGAATTAATAAAAAGAGGATTACCTAGTACAAAAGCTAATGTCCTAGCATCGGGAGTTTTTGGTGGACTTGATCCCTATGGTTTTTTTATTGGGCAGCTAAAATATATTAGAATATGGGATTATCCAAAATCAGCAAAACAAATTAAGGAAATTTTGACTCAAAAGCTAAAGAATAAAGAGAAGGGTTTAGTTGGTTATTGGGAATTTCAGCGTGACTCTTCTGAGGGTTTAGTATTTAGTAATCATAAATTGAACGATATACCGAGAAGAGGGATTTTATTTGTTATGAATCCTATAGGTGGGGGAACTGAACACTATCAAAACTTATATATAGAGAAAAATAAACATAAGTATGAAATTTATAAATTATGGTTAAATTATAATACTTTTCATATCAAAAATATAAATAATGAATTTAATCAATCGTACAATTTTAAATCTTATAATTTTACGATTGAAAAATTTCGAAATATATTGAGTATATTGGATATTGAGTTAATCTATATTAATCACTTGATTCTTTTTCCTATACCATTATTAATGAATCTTATTCAGGATTCTGGCGTAGACTATATTTATTTTATACATGATTTTTATTGTGTATGTCCTCTAGTGAATCTAATAAATAGTGATGGAATATACTGTAATAATGAAACGGATGAATTTATATGTCAAAATTGTTTGAATAAAAGTAAAGCTATAAACATTAAGAATTGGAGAGAGAATTTTTTATCTTTTTTACAAGGGGCCAAAAAGGTAATTGCTCCAAGTAATAGTACAAAAGAAATGATACAGAAACATTTTCCGCTTGTTCATATAGATGTTAAGGAGCATTCTCTATCTAGTACTGTTCGTTATACCTTCAATCCTCAATTTGCAAATGAAGAAAAACTTAATATAGCGTTTGTGGGATATAATTATTATATTAAAGGATCCCATATTTTGTATGAGTTGAAAGATGCTATAGAAAGAGAAAAACTGCCTATCTATATAAAAGTCATTGGTTCAACAGATAGACATCAGAGTTTTAGAAGTACAGATGGGAAATTTATTGTAACAGGACCCTACGATAATACTCAAATCTCGGATCTTCTTGCAAGTCATAAGGTATCTCTTACCATAATGTCTTCTATCTGTCCTGAAACTTTTTCTTATACAACAACTGAAGCTATGTTCTCTGGTTATCCTGTTATAACTTTTGATATGGGGGCACCAGCTGAACGAGTTAGAAGGTATAATGGAGGCTGGATTTTAGAATCTGTAAATAGTACTAGTATTTTGCAACTTTTAAAACAACTGTTGAATAACCGGAATGAAATCTTGGAAAAGGCAAATAATCTATTAAATATTTCTCAGAATAAACTCTAATTAATAAATCTTTAATAAGGGTGTGTATATATGTCATTAACAAGTATTATCATATTGACTTTAAACAATTTTCAAAAAACTAAAACATGTATAGATAGTATTTATAGATTTACTGGTCAGCCATACGAGTTAATCATGGTTGACAACGGTTCGACAGATGAAACTTTAAAGTACTTGAAAAAACTTTCAGATATCAAGTTAATATGTAATAAGCAGAATAAAGGGTTTGCTGCAGGATGTAATCAAGGTATGAAGATAGCAAAAGGAACACAAATATTATTATTAAACAATGACACAATTGTCTCACATAATTGGCTCTTTAACCTTCTTCAAACGCTAAACTCTGATTCTCAAGTGGGCATGGTAGGACCATTGTCTAATATGACGCTTCCAAAACAGTTATATCGAGTAAACTATGCTAATGAAACAGAATATCATGATTTTGCTCTAAAGCACAATATACATGATGCCTCCAAATGGAAACCAGCAACTATTCTAAGTGGTTTCTGCTTATTATTTAAACGTAAAGTAATGGAACAAATAGGGGAAATGGATGAACAATATATGATAGGAAACTATGAAGATGCTGATTATTGCTATCGAGCATCTCGATGTGGTTTTAGGTTGCTTATAGCAGGTGATACATTTGTTCATCACGATGGAAACTCAACCTTTAAAGATAGCGAGCTGAATATAATATCAATATCTAATGAAAACAGGGCAAAGTTCATAAAAAAGTGGGGCATTGATGCAAATGAATTAATTTAAAGATTAGTTGAAATGATGCAGATAATTTTATAGATTTCTCTCATTTACATGAAACTTGTCACAACACTTATGCATATACAAAAAACATAGAAAATTATACCGTTTCAATTGATAGTAGACACAAACAAACTATATAAGGAAAACCAGTCATTAGTATGTCTTTTGATGCATATGCACAAATTGATTTCACAAGGAAGAATATGTGAAAGCTGATTCCAAATGGTTATGACAGTTTCAAGAGAGAAAAAAGCCTATTCTTATGATTCTTGACAACATATCTCTACAAAGCTGACAATCTGGAGAAGTTTCCCGTGACACAAATGATTTCATAACTTTCAGCTGCATGCCTTGCCACTATGTAACTTCTAGTTAGTTCCTTTATCAAAGACGTGGGATATTACGGTACGAAGAATATGGATGTTAGAAGAAAAGATACATATTGTTCTAGAGGAAATGCTTTTAGGTACGATTACGAAGAATTAAAGAAGATAGTGTGCATTACAAAGGGGAATATCTATATTTTTCTATGCGACATCAAGTTTTTTATATAGCGTCTTTCTGAGTCTAGTTACTTCGCTTTCTAGAATGAATTAATTCATAACTCTTACCTGTAGGCATATTATGTTTTGTGTCACCCACTTTTATGAAATACATGAAAAATTCAAAAGAGGTGTTTTATATGAGTGATTTTATTCAAGAGTTTCATAAACATTTCTATGATAGCTTAGTATGGTCCACAAACAAATGGCTAGGTGTTCCAGTTCACAAATCTCCTTTAGATTTATTTTTATATCAGGAAATAATTTGTGAAATTAAGCCTGATCTTATTATTGAATGTGGGACATATGAGGGAGGAAGCGCTCTGTTTTTTTCATCAATGCTGGATTTAATCCAAAAGGGGCAAGTTCTTTCTATTGACATAGCACCTCAATCTAATCTTCCTACTCACCCACGATTAACTTATTTACGAGCATCTTCAACATCCTCTGAGGCTATGGAAAAAGTACAAAGCATGATTAATCCTGAAGATGTGGTAATGGTAATTTTGGATTCCGATCACAGCAAAGATCATGTGTTAAATGAATTGAAATTATATAGTAAGGTAGTTACTACAGGAAGCTATTTAGTTGTAGAAGATACGAATATAAATGGTCATCCTGTATTACCGAATTGGGGACCAGGGCCAATGGAAGCACTAACAGAATTTTTAAAGGAAAATGATGAGTTTGTCATAGATCAAAGTAAACATAAGTTTTTTGTAACCTTTCATCCTAACGGGTTTTTATACAAGATAAGATGAGAGGTACATGAAAAAGTTTTATGAAAAATTGCTTCTACAAGTTATTTATGCTATACAACTTCCAATCAGCCATGATGTTTTGCTATCAAATGTTTATCTGAAACACTAATGGAATGGTTGAAATGTTAGTTCACATTTAAAATGTTTTACTAGAAAAATGTTAAAAACAGTTCTACTCCCTTGGAATATATATTTACATCGATAAATGAATTTTAGGAGGATTGCTTATGAAATGGATATATTATAATCCTGTATTTGATGTTGATCGTATTAATCCATCTGTTAGGTTTCTTTCAGCATGGAGTGGACATAATAATTTTGCATATGATCTAGTAAGATTTATGAAACCTGAAAAAATAGTTGAATTGGGAACATATTATGGTTCTTCTTTTTATAGTTTTTGTCAAGGGATTAAAGATGAAAAACTTTCAGCTAAATGTTTTGCTATTGATACTTGGCAAGGCGATTTACATGGTGGGCTATATGGAAATGAGGTTTTTGAGACCGTTAATAATATCACAACCCAGTGCTATCCAAGTATAGGGTGTATGATTCGTTCCACATTTGATGATGCATTGAATTCATTTGAAGATGGAAGTATAGATCTATTGCATATTGATGGTTATCATACATTTGAAGCCGTTTCACATGATTTTGAAACATGGTTACCTAAAGTTGCAAAGAAAGGTATAATCCTATTTCATGATATTGCAGTATATGATCGTGATTTTGGAGTATATAAATTATGGGATACTTTAAAACAACAATATCCTTATCTTGAATTTACACATTCGTATGGTTTAGGGGTCTTATTTCCTAAGGGATATGATGAAAAATTTAAAGATATATTTAATAAATCACATGAATTACAAAATAAATATACAGGAAATAATATTTAAAATATCATAAAAACTAATAGAGCTGTTCTATTGATTAGTGAATAAATCCAATATTTAACCGTGTGGAATCTATTTACTCCATAATGAATTTGGAGACCTGTTAAGAGTGATTTGATACTTGTTAAATAAATATTTCCTGCTTCAAAGCTCCTTTGAAGCAGGAAAAAGATAAACAACATAGTGCTAATTCCTAACATCCTGTTGTTTGGGAACTTTTATAAGTAATGTTAGTGCTAAGGAATTACGTGAAAGCAGGAAAGGAATCGAAAAGACGAAGAATAATAACGGTTTCTAGGCATAAACTACCAGTTTATCTATGCTCAAGCGAATTCCTTCCTGCGAAGAACAAAATAGCTTTGAAAAATGGTTGATACAAGTAAAGAAGAATGACATATCTGAAATACAACAATTTATCAAATATATCCGAACAGATATAGAGGTTGTGCAACATGTCTTATCTTATTCTAGGAGTAATAGACTTGTTAAAGGTCATGTTAATCGACTAAAGATTATCAAATGAAGCATATATAGGCGTACGCTATCAAACTACATAATATATTCTTGAAATAATGTTGATTAGGGGTATTATGATACCCTGTATTCCTTCACTAAAATTACAGAACAACTATTTCAACAACGTTATTAACAGTCATGGTATTAATAAAACTTAGAATTACTTTCAACAACGCTTGCTATATGTGGTGGTAAGTGTTTGATTTTAGATTGAAGACGTTTCTGAGCAGCACGACCTAAGTGACGTTTGTTTTCGATATAGTACGCACATATAGAAATTTCATAGTCAAAAAGATAGTCGTAGATGTGGTAATCTACAAAAAGAATATCTTCTTTCGGGAAAGGAATTTCTTTTCCTTGTAATGCATACATCAAACTTATGTTATTTTTTGCTTTCAGTCGATACATTCTTGCAAGGTGGGATAAAGGTTCTGCTCTACAGGGTCTGGACTCCCAAGCATTCTGAAGATAAGTAGTAGCAAGAGCAAAAAATTGTTCTTCCTGATGGATGAAGGTATCTATTTCGGATTGATCAACTTTTGAGTTGTTTTGTTCTGACACTTCGATTAATTGAGCGCGTTGGAAAGCAGCCGTATTTGCCAAACGTTCATAACAGAGACCAATTCGTAAGAGGGCATAAAATACTTCTTCCGCCCATCCGCCCGCTTCCACTCTTTTTTTATACCATTTGATTGCTTCATCTAGTTCATTGAGAGTGGATAATGTTTGTGCTAAGTAAAACATATATCTGATTTTTAAATCGGGCGGGGTTGCTTCATCGTGAATTCCTTCTAATAGCAACCGTTTATCTCGTTCAAATTTATCACTCTTACTCCCACCGTCTCCTTGATCATTGATAATTAGACTATCGAGTTTTTCAACTGTATCAAAGTAAGTAAGCTGATCAGCCTTTAATTTAGAACGATCTAAATCCCAATATTCATGTGTAACTCCAACGGATCGCCATGGTAAAGATGTTTTAAGAAGACGAGAAAGCCAATATTTAATGTGACTATCATATTGCATAGTCAAATAATGATCCTTATCTAAGCTACACTTATCAAAATGAGGTTTAACTTCTAAAACCATATCAGCATCGAGCAACAACAAATAATCAGCCTCTGAATAAGTTTTTTGTGCCAAAGACACTGCTAAACTTCGATTATATCCAAAATTTTTAAAAGGTTCATGGTGCACAGTGCCAGGTATATTATTTTCCCTGCACCAGTTTTCAATAATTTCAGGTGTTCCATCAGTCGAACCTGTATCACAAATCGAAACAAAATCAATGATAGATTTAGTTGGGTTTAAACATCTTTCTATAATTTTTGATTCATTTTTTACAATCATACAAAGACATATTTTCTTTTGTGATTCTATGCGTTTTTTTGTTTTTGATTTATTTTTAGCCACTATTTTCCCCCCCTATTTTATTCGAAAGATTTTATTCGTACAACAACATCTGATTTTATATACTTTGAACAAGTGCTAATAAGGAGTTATATGTCTTCTAAAGTATTGTTAATAACTTTCAATCTTACAAATTTCCCTCATTTTAATCATTTGCCTTGCAATCTAATGGGTGCGCTATTGGTATGTGCAACTTCATATACGTAATTAATTACAATGGTAAAGCATGTAAGTATTTTGTTTTACTTTATGTGCGGAAACCATATTAGGCATGCGCTAGATGTATCATATGCAGTAGGCTTTAATTTTGTGAGTCTCTTTAAGCTGACGTTAAAGAGTTATAGGGCTTACTGTAGTAAAAAGTATATTGTCAACATAAATTGTAACGACATTAATGTTATAGAAACGATTATTCTATTGATTGGGACATCAAATATTTTTAGTTGTTTTTATATTTAAGGAAATATAATTTTTGGGAGAGCAAATATTGAAAAACAATATAGATACAGTGGTTGTTGATAATTTAGTTACTGGGTATGAGTATAATATTCCATCAAAAGTTGCCTTCTATCATTTTGATATAAGGGATCCAAATATCGATAAAATCTTCATGGCTGAAAAACCTGATTTTGTGATACATCAAGCGGCACAAGTATCTGTACAGGAATCTGTAAAAAAGCCATTTTACGATTACAGTGAGAACGTAATGGCTACTGTTAATATTCTTCAAGCTTGTATAAAGTATAATGTGAAAAAAATTATTTATGCATCAACTGCTGCTGTATACGGTAATCCCCAATACTTCCCTATTGATGAGAACCATGTTCTTAATCCTGTATCATTTTACGGTTTATCAAAACTGACCAGTGAAGCATATATTCAATTATTTGCAAAGCTTTATGGTTTAAAGTATACAATTCTTAGATATTCCAATGTTTATGGTACAAGGCAGAATACAGATGGAGAGGCTGGTGCCGTTTCCATTTTTATAGATTGTTTATTAAAGAATGATAGTCCAATTATATATGGTAAGGGAAATCAAACACGAGATTTTATTTTTGTTAAAGATGTAGCGCATACTAACTTCTTAGCATTAAAAAATGCTGACAATCAAATATGTAATATAAGTTCGAATCAACAAATTTCAGTCAATGAACTGCTGGATACAATTTATAATTTAATAAAAATAGAAGATAAAAGAATATACAAAGAGGAGAGACCGGGGGACATTATTCATAGTTATTTATCAAAGGATAAAGCTAAAAAACATTTGGATTGGCAACCGAACTGTTCAGTGCTCAAAGGATTAGGGAAAACAATTTCTTTTTTTAATAAAGAATAAAGAAATATTACAACCCAATTATGAAATTGCAAGTAGAATATATTTGATTAATGGAGCTTTCTTATATCTGATGAGAAAGCTCTTTTCTTATGATAGGTATTCTAAAATTTAGTGAATGGTTATTTTTTACATAACATGATGATGAAAACACTTTCTTTATTTTCTGCTTTCAACTATATCGCTTGTACGAAAGACATATATATGTAGATAGTAAATATAATGTGTAAGGGAAATAAAAGATAGGAGTTGTTTAAAGGTATTTGGAAATCTATACGGTTATTCTGAAGTAGGGTAGGTTAGAGCGTAAAAAGCGGTGTGTAGCGAGTATTTTTCTTTATATAAAAGACGAAATAATTGTTTATTAAATGCAGCTAAATGGTGGCTAGAACAATAGTCAGATCTAATTTCACTGTAATCAAGGTGCTGAAGCGGCTGAGGAGAATAAAAAATACTGTTTCTAAATAATAATGTAGCTGTTGCTTCGGTGCAAATGATATTTTCAACTGGCTCTTAAACGGTAAATTTAAGGAGAGTGAATTGGACAATGAGTGAAAATACATTTTTATTTGTTACGTGTGTGAATGATGATCATCTATATGAAAAATGTAAGAGACATATACAATGCTTGTACGTTCCAGAAACGTATACTATAGAATTCTTAGCGGTTCGTAATTCTAAGAGTATGACACAAGGATATAATCAAGCAATGCTACATGATGCTAAGTATAAAATTTATCTACATCAAGATACATTCATTATTTCTCCCCTTTTTTTATTTAACGTATTATCTTTATTTCAAAATGATTCTTCGTTAGGCATGCTTGGAATGATTGG
>Ga0209025_1003056_pt1 | contig 16474 bp, 14 predicted proteins | sample AraplaMF_Col_mLB_FD_184256 | JGI IMG/M metagenome (GOLD analysis project Ga0209025, IMG submission 184256) | Arabidopsis root microbial communities from the University of North Carolina, USA - plate scrape MF_Col_mLB (SPAdes) (version 2) | ecosystem: Host-associated > Plants > Roots > Endosphere... | reverse complement strand
CACTCACCTAATCGCTATTATATATTTAGAATGCAAATAAATAAAATGAATTATTTTAATAGAAATCATTTATAAAAATGATGGATAAACCTAATGTAATCTAGTTAGACACCTTTTTTAAAAAAGGAGTGTCTTTTTCATTTACAACTATTGACATAATCAAAAAGAAATATCAAAATCATTATAAATTAGTGAGTTACTAATTTATAGTTGAAAGAGGTGAACAAAATGAAAAATATATTATTTCGCATTAATGAATTAGCAAAAAAAGAAAAAGCTTCCGGACTAAAAAAAACGGAAAAACAGGAACAACAAATGTTAAGACAACACTATATGACAGAATTTCGCGGAAGTTTAGATTCCATTTTATTAAATACAACGATTGTAGATCCTAACGGGGAGAACGTTACTCCACTTGCTTTACAGCATGCACAAAATCGTATGAACCTTACAAATTGAGATCCAAAATCGATTCAAACGACCAATTTTACAAAATAATATCAACGTAAAAAGAGCCAAATTTCTATATTGAGAAATTCCGGCTCTTTTTGACATAGTTCTATGTCTACTACATTGTAATTCAAACACCATATCAATCCGCATATTTTTGTTTCACCTGTTGATATTTTTCCCATGTATCGATATCAAAAAATATTTTGTCATTTTGAGACAACAATGAAATTCCATTTATCGTAGGCTTCATAAAAATTGCACGTGCTCCTTCATCCCCTTTCAACGCTTTAAAAAACGGAAACACTTTCTTTGTAAATAAAACAGGAGGTTGCTTTACTCCTCTATAACTCGCTGCTACAAAATGAATGTTTTTATTTTGCTCATAGCAATCCATTATCTTATTAATAAATTCAGCTGTAACGAATGGTTGATCCGCCAAAAGAACAACCACTGCATCTACATTTATTTTTTTCGCCATTTTAACACCACACTGAAGAGAATATGACTGTCCCTTATCAGCGTTTGGACAAGAAAGAATATACACATTTTCACGGCACATCCTCTTTAATATCCACGTGGGGTCATTTGTAACAACAATAATATGAGAGAGCCTTGAAGAAAATGCCGCTTGTAACGCTATGTTTCCAAGTGGTTTCCCCTGTAATGGTAAGTATAATTTATTTATTCCTGGCCCCATCCTTCGACTGTTTCCAGCAGCTAAATATATACCAGCAATCTTTATTTTACTTCCCCCTTAATTCTTGAACAATTTCAGCTATGATACTAATCGCTATTTCAGTTGGCCCTTTTCCACCAATTGCAAGCCCTACCGGAGAATGAACATTTTTTGGTATCGTCTTTCCTTCTAATAGACGAGCAGTGCGGTGACGTGGACCTAAAATACCAATATAGCGAACACATTGTTTCAATAAAAGTTCAACCAATTGCTGATCGCGTTGAAAATGGTGAGTCATAATCACAACAAAATCTTCTTCTCTTAATAGAAGTCGTGGTACAATCTCTTTCGGAAACCCATTCATACAAACATCTGCACTCGGAAAATGTAAAGAATTACATAACGATTCACGCCAATCACAAACTGTTACAAAAAAGTTTACTTCTTTTGCAAACCGAACAAGAGGTTTCGCATCCTCCCCCGCTCCAAAAATAAAGAGTCGTGGCTTTGGTGCAAAGTGTTGATAAAACCATTTACCGTATAAACCATGTAAGGAATGAGTTGAAAATAAAGCTTCTTCATTCCCAAACATGTCACCATTCTCACTTACAAACAAAGTCTGTAATGAAGAAAGGTTCTTTATCATTCGAACTGAAATACCCTTCTTAAGATATTCATATAGTGTTTGCAAAAAAGCTTTGTACTCCTCATCTATATGCTCAACTAATATACGAATGATGCCGTTGCATCCCATTCCCCAAGATAAATCATCTTCTGCTTTTGTATTAAACTGATGGATAGACCAAGTTTGATTCTCTATTACTTCAGCTGCATAAACAGAAACCTCTTCTTCTAAACAACCTGCACTTAACATTCCGACTTTCGTTCCATCTTCACCAAAAAGCATGATTGTTCCTTCTTTACAATATGCAGATCCTTCTACATGAATAATCGTCGCTAAAGCACATCGTTGTTCACAAGATAGTAGTGCTTCTAGTACAGTATGAACAGAAGTCATCATTGATGCTCCCGTTGTTTTTGTAAGACAGATTTCACAGCTTCTTCAATCTCTTGATAACTTGTGCACCGGCAAATATTAGAACTTAACCATTCTTCAATAACTGAATCATCCACATCCATTTTTTGTGTAACGAGCGCATGACAATTTATAATAAACCCAGGCGTACAATACCCACATTGAAAAGCCCATTTGTCTTCAAAAGCTCGCTGAATAGGCGTTTCCCATAAGCCTTCAATCGTTGTAATCCGCTTACCAATCGCTTCCACTGCTAACATAATACAAGACTTAATTGGTAGCCCCTCAACAAGAACTGTACAAGCACCACAATCACCGTTTTCACATCCCGGCTTAGCTCCAGTTAGACCGAGGTTATGTCGTAATGTATATAATAGCGTATCTGCCATTCTGACAATCACTTCACTATCTTCCCCATTCACATGAAGAATAAATTGCCCATTCCCCATTATTTCACCCCTTCAAGCTTCATCAGCACATCATAAAGCACATGTTGCAAAATAAACATACGATAAGCACGCGAACCTCGTATATCATCTAATATAAGTGCGGGAATATGAAGAAGGGCGCGCTCAATTCTCTTCCTTACTGGAATATCCCAATCGTTTAACACTGCCTCTATTGCGAGCGACCGAAATGGAAAGGCACACAATCCACTAAATGCAATTCGAATGTCTTCATCACTTTTTAACGCAGCAACTGTTACAAGTGGGTAATCAATTTTCTCTAATTGCCTTTTTTTCACACTGTAATAAGGAGATTCTATATATTTTTGATCGGTGATAATTTGTATGAGAAACTCACCTTTTTGCAATTGTAACTTCTCAATAAACGCTTGCTGTGCCTTGATATACTTTACACCTTCTTTTCCTGCAATAACAAATGTACTATCAGCTAGTAAAAAAGGGAGTACTGCTTCTCTATATATAATTTTCCCTGCAATATTGCCACCAAGCGTAATTTTATTTCTTGCTGTGTGATCTGCAGCTCTTCCGGCAGTCTCTCCAAGAAGGGGGAATACTTTTTCCTCTTGAACTTGTGTTAATGTTAATGTAGCTCCAAGAATAAGCTTTTGGTTATTCCATGCACAAATATTACCTTCGGGAATATCTTTCAAATCAATGACCGCTTTCGCAATTATTTGTTGCAAACGCCCCATTGTAATAATTTCAGTGCCTCCTCCATAATAAATAGGCTTTTTTCCCTCTTTATCCAGCTGATGAAATAATCGGATTGCTTCTTCGATACAATTCGGACGATAATATTCAAAGTCAAATGGTATCATATACACCATTCTCCTCCGCTTGTTTTACTTTCCAAATCAATTCAGGATTAATAGGTAATTGACGAAGTGAAATACTAGCCGCAATAGATAACGCATTCGCTAAAGCAGCTGGCATACCGATAATTCCATGCTCACCAAGCCCTCTAGACCCAAATGCAGCTTGATCATGCGGTACTTCTACAAATTCAGCAATGTATTTTGGGTGTTGCCCATAATGCATCACTTTATAAGAACGAAACTGATTATTAAGAACTCTCCCATACAAGTCATAGTGAAATGTTTCTCTCGTCGCAAAACTTAATCCCATACTCATAGCCCCTATAATTTGTGTTTCTGCTCCTTTTCTATTTAAAATCCTTCCAGCATCTGCAACCGTTACTGCTTTAATTAATTTATACGTATATAATTGTGGATCAAATTCAACCTCTATTGCCTGTGCTCCCACTCCCCACTCTGGTCCTTGTTGCCCTTTTCCTGTTTCATAGTCAATCTTTGTTATTCCTTCAAAGATATATGTACCTCTTCCGATTATTTGCGCCCCTGCTACATTCCCACTCGAATCAACATATCCAAAAACAATTTTTGCAAATGGTACGTAAATATCTGGATTTGTTTTTACATATACAGTCTTATTTGCAATTGTTAATTCACCTGCTGGTATTCCAAGTACATTAGCCGCCGTATCTAGTAACTGCTTCATTACATCTTCCGTCGCTTTTACAACTGCATTTCCAACGAGATGTGTCGTTCGACTGGCAGCTGTTTTCCAATGTTTTGGCGCTATTTGTGTATTGACTTCCATCATAATAGATACATCTTTAACATTCATATTCATTTTTTCTGCAACCATTTGTGTTAAAGTTGTTTTCGTTCCTTGTCCAATTTCCACTGCACCACAATTGACATTTACACTTCCATCACCATTAAAGGTTATAGTCGCACCCGCTCCAGCATTATTTGGTGTAGTCGAATTTTTCCAAAAGCAACTAATTCCTTTTGCCCGTATCCTCCCATTTGGTAAAACAATACGATTCCCTTCTTCCCAACTAATAAGCGATTTTAACTTTTGTAAACACGCCCGAATATCCCCCGTATTACTTTTTGTGACTAATACTTGTGTTGGTGTTGTATCTCCTCGCTCAATTGTATTTTTCATACGAAACTCAAGCGGACATATATTTACTTTCTTTGCCAATATATCTATCATTCTTTCAATTACAAATGTATACTCGGCATGACTAAATCCACGAAACGATGTCGCATATGGATGATTCGTGTACATACAAAGCGAATCACACGATACATGCTGAATTGAGTATGGACCTGTACAGTCTAATCCGGCCGCTTTACTCATGGTCACTGCCCGATCAGCATACGCACCGCCATCAAATAAATATAAAATCTCTGCAGCTTGCAATTTCCCATTCTTTGTACATCCAAGCTTTACTTTTGCTTGTAAACCAATATGAACAGGCGATGTTACAAAATCTTCTTCTCTACTATTCCGCAGGGTAACACGCCTCCCACCCACTGCTTTAGAAGCAAGATACACTAAATACTCAAGTTGTACCGTTGTTTTTCCACCATACGCCCCTCCAACTAAAGGCACATGTACAATTATTTTTTCCTCATCAATTTGAAACATCTTACTAAGCAATCTTTTAATTTCAAAAGGGGCTTGCGAAGTAGAATGAATAATAACCTCTCCATTTGGCTTAATTTCTACTTTCGCACATCGAGTCTCCATTGCAGTATGATCAGATTGCCGAAAAGAAAACGTTTCCTCTACAACAACTTCACTATTTACAAACCCTTCTCGAATATCTCCCTTACGAATTTTCGTTCTATTTGCAATGTTTGTATGCGCTTCTGGATATACTTCTTCTTCCAATTCATATTGTTCTATATTTTCATGTACGAGTATATCCCTTTCTAAATAGGCTTGCAGCGGGGCGTGAACTACAGGCAGTTTCTTATATGTAACACGTATTTGTGCTGTTGCGTGTTTAGCAATCGCTTCGCTATCCGCTACGACAAGTGCAATAGGCTCACCAAAATACCGAACTTTTTCGTAGGCTAACGGGGGACGATCTACAATACTGGAACCGACCAGAATAGGATAATCTGCGCCTGTTATTACAGCATGAACACCAGGGATTTCCTCAGCTCTCCTTATATCAATACTTTCAATAAAAGCATGCGCATACACACTTGTTAAGAGTTTTGCGTATAAAGTACCTATCTCAATCTCGTCATCCACATATTTTGCTCTACCCGTTACTTTATCCGCACCTTCTTTTCGTTTAATACTTTTTCCAATAATGTGATACGGTTTCATTTTAGCCCTCCCTTCCTTCTACTCTTCTACCAACCTTATTCGTAGCCACCCTCATTTAGTACGGAACTCTTTATAGATGCACAATACCATTAGAGAGAACTTCACCTAACCTTGTGGACAGTTTACGAGTTTGAAATAGATAAGAAGCAGACAGAAAGAGTAATCCTGCAAAACGGTCGATCCATCCCCAGCAAATTCCCATTCAAATAGAAAAATGTCTTTCATGAACAGAATTTCAATGGTTATATAAATAAAAACATATTCTTCACACAAAAAAAGAAGCTCTCCCAACATATAAATTTTAGGACAGCTTCTTTCTTATATTCATTTGAAATTAGATTAAATCCTCAATCGAAAATGCACCCGGTAACAATTGTTCAACCGTTACTTCTTTTTCATCGCCTTTTAGATTTGTTAATAACACTGGCATTTTAGGATCGCAAAACTCTGCAATGACTTGTCTACAAGCTCCGCATGGTGAAATAGGCCCATCTGTTTTACCTGTAATTACTAAATAACTAAAATCACGTTCCCCTTCTGATACTGCTTTAAATATAGCCGTTCTTTCAGCACAATTACATAGACCATAAGAAGCATTTTCTATATTACAACCTGTATAGATCTTACCTTCTTTCGTAACCAACGCTGCACCAACAGGAAATTTAGAATATGGAATATAAGCTTTTTCTAACATCTTCGTTGCTTCTTCAATGTATCTTTTTTTATCCATGTTATTTCCTCCTCAGAGTAAATTAATCCTATGAACCATTAATCAGTTATAATTGTATGAATTAAGTTAGGAGTTTCAGCCTTTTCTGATACAGAAATGTTTTCATAAATTTTAGCTTTTACATCTTCCACGTTTTCACGATTCGCGTAAATCGTAACAAGTGGTTCCCCTTCTTTTACAGCTTCACCAACTTTTTTACGTAGCATTAAGCCAACAGCTAAATCAATTTCATCTTCTTTTGTTGCACGACCTGCCCCTAGAAGCATGGCAGCAATACCTATTTCATCTGCCACAATGTTAGAGACTACACCTGAAGTTTTAGCAGGTACATCAATTACATATTTAGCTTGTGGTAACTTTTCTGGATGATCTACAATTGAGCTATCTCCACCTTGATTACTCAAGAACTCCTTGAACTTCTCAATTGCTTTTCCATTTTTCATAACTTCTTTTAGCATTTCACGTGCTTCTTCTAACGTATTCGCTTTTTTCCCAAGTACAACCATTTGACTACCTAATACAAGTACTAATTCCGTTAAATCTTCTGGACCTTCCCCTTTTAATGTATCAATCGCTTCTTGTACTTCAAGAGCATTACCAATTGCAAAGCCAAGAGGTTGTGACATGTCTGAAATAACAGCCATTGTTTGACGTCCAACATTATTTCCGATTCGTACCATTGCGTGTGCTAATTCTTTCGCATCCTCTTCTGTTTTCATGAATGCACCAGCACCTGTCTTAACATCAAGAACAATCGCATCAGCACCAGCCGCAATCTTTTTACTCATAATCGAACTTGCGATTAACGGAATTGAATTCACTGTTCCAGTAACATCACGTAGTGCATATATTTTTTTATCGGCAGGCGTTAAATTTCCTGTTTGTCCAATAATTGCAACCTTGTCACGGTTCACTAATTCGATGAATTGCTCTTTCGTAATTTCAACATGGAAGCCTTCTACTGCTTCTAATTTATCAATTGTACCACCCGTATGACCTAAACCTCGACCAGACATTTTTGCAACTGGTACATCTAAAGCAGCTACTAATGGTCCTAACACTAATGTTGTTGTATCACCAACACCACCAGTTGAATGTTTATCTACTTTAACTCCTTCAATCTCAGATAAATCAATTGTTTCTCCAGAATGCACCATAGCCATCGTTAAATCGGCACGTTCACGGTCAGACATGTCTTTGAAAAAGATAGCCATTGCCAGTGCACTTACTTGGTAATCAGGTATTGATCCATCTGTATACCCTTTGATAAAGAATTGAATCTCCTCTGTTGTTAATTCTTTACCATCACGTTTTTTCGCGATAATATCTACCATTCTCATCTGAATCACCAATCCTTTTTATTTTTTATTCGTCTAGCTCTTAAATTCTTAATATATTAAACCAACTATTGTTGCTGATAAAAAGCTTACTAAAGTTGCACCAAAGAGTAATTTCAAACCAAATCTTGCTACTACATTCCCTTGTTTTTCATTCAAACTTTTAACAGCACCGGCGATAATTCCGATTGAAGAGAAGTTTGCGAATGAAACAAGGAACACTGATATGATTGCTGTTGTTCTGCCTGAAAAATTAAAGTTCCCTTGTGCTAAATTTGTCATAGCTACAAATTCATTTGATACAAGTTTCGTTGCCATGATGTTACCTGCGTTAACAGCTTCATGCCAAGGGACACCTATAATAAAAGCAAATGGCGCAAATACATAGCCAAGGATTTCTTGGAATGAGATACCAATTATCCCTTTAAAAATTGCATTAATGAAAGCAATTAAAGCAACAAATCCAATTAACATAGCCGCTACTGTAATAGCAACTTTAAAGCCATCAATTATATACTCCCCTAATACTTCGAAAAAGGTCTTTTTCTCTTCCTCTTGTACTTCTAACATATCTTCTTCTTCAGTAACCTCGTAAGGGTTAATGATAGAAGCAATAATAAATCCACCAAACAAGTTAAGTACTAAAGCGGTTACAACATACTGCGGTTTTAATAAAACCATGTATGATCCAACAATCGACATAGAAACTGTTGACATTGCAGATGCACACAATGTATATAATCTTCTTTCTGATAGTAGACCTAGCTGCTTCTTAACTGAAATAAAAACTTCTGATTGTCCTAGAATCGCTGAAGCTACAGCGTTATACGATTCAAGTTTCCCCATTCCATTTATTTTACTTAAAGCTAAACCAATGTATTTCACAATAAATGGCAATACCTTAATGTGTTGCAGGATACCAATTAAAGCTGATATGAAAACAATTGGCATTAATACCCCTAAAAAGAATGAAAATTCTTTTTGATTTGCTAAACCACCAAATACAAAATTAACACCATCACCAGCATACTTTAACAATTGTCCAAAACCATCTGCAATCCCAGCAATTAACACGTTCCCGATGCTTGTATTTAATAGTAAGAAACCTAAAATAAACTGAAGCACAATCATCGTTATAATAGGGCGATATTTCACTTTTCTTCTATTATTACTAGCAAGCCATGCAATGCCTAACACAATGATCAAGCCTATGATACCGATTACATATTTCATAAAATTCACCCTCCTTTTCCGTATCCGCTTACATATTTATCAAGTGTTAAAGTAATAGATACACCATGCTCCTTGCAGTTTGTGTATCTATTACTTACAACGTTTTATGAATTAGTAGTTATCTGAAGCACCATTTTTGTCATCTAATACGATTGCAACACTAGCGCTTGCTCCGATTCTAGAAGCTCCCGCTTCAATCATTTTCTCTGCATCTTCTCTTGTACGAACACCACCAGATGCTTTCACACCAACATTTTCTCCAACAGTTTTACGCATTAATGCGATATCTTCAGCAGTCGCTCCACCAGTTGAGAATCCAGTTGAAGTTTTTACAAAGTCAGCTCCAGCTTTTACAGATAATTCACAAGCACGTACTTTTTCTTCATCTGTTAATAAGCATGTTTCAATAATAACTTTTACAAGTGCTTTTCCTTTTGCAGCTTGTACAACTTCGTAAATATCTTTTTCAACGAATTCATTATCGCCATCTTTTAAAGCGCCAACGTTGATTACCATGTCAACTTCAGTTGCACCTTTTGCAATTACATCTTTTGTTTCAAATACTTTTGTTTCAGTTGTATTCGCACCTAAAGGGAAACCAATAACTGTACAAACATCTACATCATGTCCTGCTAATTCTTCGGCTGCTAATTTCACCCATGTAGGATTAATACAAACAGAAGCGAAATTGTATTTTTTTGCTTCTTCTAAAACTTTCATAACGTCTTCTTTTTTAGTATCCGGTTTCAAAACTGTATGATCAATTAACTTTGCAATGTTCATTTTCTTCACTCCTCATATCTTTTAACAACTTCATTCTAACTCCACTCTGAACAAATGTAAACACACTTTTGAAATTATGTTCAATATTTTTTTGAGATAGCGAACTAAGTTTTTAAAATTGACACAAAAAAGGGGATACCCTATTAACAGCTCCCTCATAAAACACAGTATTTATTCATTTATAAAGTGAAACTTTAATCAGTGAAGGGGCTTCACCCCTCACTGATTATCAGCCCTCACCAATCCGACTTTTACGGGATTAAAAAATTCCTTTCACAAATCTCTTATACAAACCATTATTTCATCATGAATTTTTTACTGAAAAACTCATATATTGCACAGCCACATACTAAAAGAAGGTTTCTCAAATTTATACTTTTGAGAAACCTTCTTTTTTAACCTTTTTAATAATTTAAAAGCTCTTTCGCGGTATGCTGATCTATAATCAGCACATTTGCATATCCTCCGCTTAACGCACCATCTATTGCTTTTACTTTTCTAGAACCTCCAGCAACAAGAACAGAGCGTTTTTTTAAGCGCAACTCCTCTAAATCAATACCAATTGTACGCTGATTAATTTCCTCACTGCAAATATTACCAGCTCCATCAAAGAAACGTGAACAAATATCACCAACAGCTTGTTCTTTCAATAAACTCATCTCTTCTTTATCTAAATAGCCTAATCGAAATAATAGAGCTTCGTCTCTAACAGTTCCAACCGTAAAAATTGCAATATTTGCTTGTTTTCCCATTTCAATAATATGGTGAATATGTCTATCCTGTTCCACTAATTCCTTTGTAACTGCGTTATCAAATATAACTGGAAGCGGTAGATTTCGTGGTGTCGTTTGAAATGCATCTGCAAATAAAGCGATTGTTTCATTCGCATAGGTATTAACACTTGAGTGACTAATACCCCCTTTTAATTGAACAACCTCTACCCCTTTTACATGTTGCGGCACAATTTTTCTTGCGATTTCATACATAGTGGTTCCCCAGCTCACACCAACGATATCACCATTTGTAACAGTCTTCTCCATATACTCAGCAGCATATTTACTAATATATTCCGTAATAGTCGCATACTCTGGTACCGGAGAAAATACGACGTGCGCTTCTAATAAATTATATTTTTCTCTAAGTAGATTTCCTACATTATCTAAATCAGCAAATGGATCTGCTATGTTAATTTGAACAAATCCTTTTTCTTTCGCATATTTTAAAAGCCTTGAGATGGTCGGTCTGGAAATATTCAGTTTATTAGCAATTTCTTGTTGGCTATAATCAGATTGGTAGTATAATCTTGCAACTTCAACACTTAATTGTTGTTTATCTTTATCCATAGTAGCTATTTATATATCCTTTCCTACATTTTTCTATCATTTACAAGCATTATACCGCTTTATTCTAGGAAATTCGACCATCTAAATTGATAGCCAACATTTTCAGAGTAACTTCAATCAAATTTATTTATTGGGCGAAAAAAATTTCTATCAATAAGTTTCTTTTTTCGGTCCCTTGAATTAACACATATGAAGTTCCTTAAACCTCTATTTATCCTCGTTTCAAACTTCAACCAAAACAAAAAAATCAGCGGAGGCCCCCCACTGATTAGAGTCTTACTTTATTCTACTACACCTTCATGTAATTTTTCTGTATAATTCTTAACATCCTGCCAACTATCTCTAGCTGTATTCAGATCTTCTTTGATAAAAGTAAACTCCTCAGGACTGATGCCTTTTACATTTTGCAACAAATTATTATACTTCGCTCCAATTGTATACCACTGATTCGATATATTTTGAAGAGAAGTAATGGCTGCATCAATTGTTTCCGTCATATTGATTGTCTTATTTTTAACATCAGTCAAAATAGCTACTTCCGCCTGTGCCCCAGAAATTCTAGCCTTTAAGTTTTCGATTTCTCGTTCTGCATTTGCAATATCTTTCTTAGCGACAGCAATCATCGGCCCACCAGCGAGACAAGTGATTAACGCCACACAAAGTGCTGCTCCCGCAATAACCATATCATTACTTTTTTTAATTGAATCATTGTAAGTATTGATTTGCTGTTGCAACAGCGGAATTCCAGCATTCGTACTTGCTAAAATTGAGGTTAATTGATTTGCATCATCTTTAAAGCTTTTTGTATCTTCTGCCATTCTATTTCGAAACGTTTTTAGATTTCCTAACAGCTTATCCACTTCACTCTGGTTGTTCAAAATGACATTGTACAATTTTTCCAAATCAGATTTCAATTTCCCGCTGTCTTTTTGGTCCATAGCTGCTAATAAATTGTTGTAATATGCTTGGAATGTATCATTAAATTCCACAATATTTTGATCCGTCTTCAAAATTTGAGGTTTCATTTCATCTAACCAGTATGTCGCATTCAACTTGGCCTCTTTTTGGTGCTTGATCATATTTTCTCGTAAACTACTATTTACTGCACTTATTTTACTCAAATCTGTTTCTTGTTGATCACGAATTGTTTTCGCATATGCATCCATTGCAAATACACTAGATGTTGTTTGTGCCATTACATCCTGGAATCCTGCAGGACCAAGAGAATAGTTTTTATTACTTTCTTGCAATGAATGTATTTGCCCCTTTTGTTCTGCTGCAAGAGGATGCAGTGGTACAATATTACTTGTCGTAACCCCGAGAACCATCATTGACAACATGATTTTCTTATAAAGCCTCTTATTCATATCTCCACCTACTTTGTATAAAGTACAACTTCTATCAGCTGAGATTCCCTTTATCTCAATCATTCTCTGTGTCTCTCTGTTCACGAATAATGAGATTAAAAATCTCCTGCTCAAAATTGAACAGGAGACCTGCATCCCATACTTTATATGTCCGAAAAAATTATCAAGTATCTCCATATAAAGCATTAGTGATTTATTACGCTTTTGTATCCACTACTTTAATATCCTCAGCATAAATCTTTTCAGCATAATCTTTAATATTTTTCCAGCTATCTTTAGCAATATTTAGATCCTCTTTGATGAAAACAAGATCGTTAGGGCTAATAGATTCAACGTTTTGAAGTAAAGAGTTATATTTTGATCCCATTGTATACCATTGATTTGAAATATTTTGCAGTGCAGTAATGGCTACATCGATTGTATTTGTTAAATATTCAGTTTGAGTTTTAATATTTGTTAAGCCAGCTACCTGTAATTGAGCTTGCGAAATTTGTCCTGTTATCTTTTGGATTTCTGCCTGTGCATTATCAAGTTCTTTCTTCGCTAAAACAATTCCAGCAGTTCCCCCTCCTATCGCTGCTGCTCCACCTGCAATAAGTCCAATTCCTAATGGAGTCCCTGCACCAGTAGCAATTACAACTGCACCACCTATAATCGCAATTGGTCCTAAAGCTGTTGCAACTGACGATCCAATAATAATTGCGTTATATTTACCAATCGCCTCATTATACGTTGTGATTTGGTTTTGCATAAGTGGAATTCCAGCATCTTGACTTGCTAAAATAGACGTTAATTGATTTGCATCACCTTTAAAGTTTTGCGTATCTGTTGTCATTTTATTTCGAAATTGTTTTAGGTCTGCCACTAACTTATCTACTTTTTCTTTGTTCTCTGTAATACTAGCAGATAATCTTGTAAGTCCTTTTGTTAGTGTTGCTTTGTCTTTATTATCTACCGCTGTTACTAACGTATCATAATAGTTTTGGAATTTCGTATTATAATTAATAATATTTTGGTTCGTGGAAATCAATTGCGGTTTAATTGTATCCAACCAATGATTTGCATTTCCTCTAGCAACATCTTGATGGTGAACAACTTTTGTTTTTAAAGAATCATCAACTGTCGTTATACCATTAAAATTAACATTAGCTTGTTTGATAATTGTTAAAGCATATAGGTCCATTACTAAAGCATTTGAACCTGTTCTTGCCATCGCATCTCTTAGACCGTCTGGCCCTAATGAATATTCAGAGTACTTGTCCGATGCATCTGATACACTAGCATGAATCGGAATTGGTTTTGTTGTGCTTTCCGCTGCATAAGTATGTGCTGGTAGGATATTACCTGCTGCAACTACTGCCATGATTGCCGATAGAGCCATTACTTTATAAGGTTTTTTTGTCATTTTTCTTCTCTCCCTATATCATTAATTATTGTGATGTATTGTCTGCAAGAAATTTAATGTACCATTACATTTGTCACGTAATCTTCAAATTGCTTCGTTTGTTTAGCCATCTCATCATTTAATCTTTTAAGTTGACTAAATTGTTTTTGGAGTGTACTACTATCAATAGAAACACCTGTTGCAAGATTCTCTTTCATTTGAAGCATAGTTTCATTCACTGACTTCCAATCATTCACCAAATACTCCAAAGTTGTAATTTGTCTATTAATTAGCTCCGTAAAACTTTTTACCTGATCTTCAATAAATGTAATTTCAGTTACTTGAATTTCAGATTGTGATAACTTTTGAATAAGTGGTAGTAATTCTTTTTGCTTCTGCTGAATTCTATTCGCAGCTTCTCTTGTTTGACTATCTGCAGCATTTACGATTTCATCGCTAAGAGATCCAATCGATACAAAATCTACTGTTTTTGTCTGAGCTGTTTGATTCGTAATTGTAAAAACTTGTTTCCCAATATTAATTGAGCCTTTAATAATTTCATTTGGTCGATTTAAAATCTTTGTAAGTTCCGCTTGAATCTCTTCTTGAATTCTTTTAATATCCGCTCTTATTTGTACAATATCTCCATTTGAGCCCTTTAATGATTGAATTGCTGTGTCAGCCTTTTGAGATAGACTTGCATTATCTTTATCCAATAAAGCTTTAAAGCGATTTAACTCAAGTAAAGTTTGTTCCATGTCATCTTGAATTGTTTGTGATTGACTATGGAGTCTACCGAAAGCGCTTACAAAATCATTTTTTGCTTGTTCATCTTCATTCACTTTTCCAGCTAAATCATATAATTTACTATAATAGCTATTAAATCTTGTACTATATCTCATCATTTCTTGATTTAGATCCATTAACTTCGGATTATACTCATCTACCCATTCACGGACATTCGTTTTTGCGATCTTTTGAAAATCTGTCAAACTACTCATAGCACTTACTTTAATATCTGGCTGTTGTAAAATAACTAATCCGTAAGCTTGTATTAAAGGAGTGTTTGCCCCTAAAGTTCTTATCGAATTTGACAATGTATTTCTAGCCGTAATATTTTGAACACTTGTTTGTTTAAATTCTGATTGATTACTTTCTGCGAAAGCACTTATAGGTGTTAAGCAACTTGTAGATACTGCCGTAACCAATAGCCCTGTAAGTAAAGTCTTTTTCACTTTAACTCCTCCTAATATATTAGTAACTAATTATATTTTTTTATATAGATTTAATACTGTTTATTTCTTTATAATAGACAAATATAGGAAACGTTTCCATACATATTCAATCTTTTTCGAATAGGTATGAACTCTATTAGTTTTTATATTTCCTTATTAGCGATTTCATCCCTTACTTTTTTGATTCAAATTAGAACTACTATCTTAATAAGAAAATAAAATCATATTTTACTATATCCACCTCTTTCGATTCATTAGATTTAAAATATAGCACCACTTGGACTTAAACTAAATCATATAAGCTATTCATCATACCTTTTATTTACTGAATGAATTTCCTACCATGAATCTTCTTCCAATTCCCTATAAAACTAAGAAAGAAGATTGCATATGTTACACAAAAATATTATTCATTTTTCACAATTCATTAATAAGGTTATGAAACAAATAACTGTGTTTAAATTCAAGTTTTATACTGTAGCCTCATTTAAACACAGCTATTTTTTATCGTAAAGGTGTATTTTTTCTTCCGCTATTCCATAGGCTTTTTGTCTTTATTTCAATATAAAGTAACATTAACTTTATAAAATATTAATAAGAGTATTTTTCATTGAAAAGCACCTTTATCTCTAAAAGAATCGCCATAGCAATTATTATTTCGATATAACTATTATGAGTGTATGCAATTATGCATACACTCTTTTCACAAAGCAGATTTCCTTACTTTAAAACTTTTTCTCCCTTACAGAAAACAATTCATTTTCTCTTTTTATAAAAAAGAAAATGAATTAATCATCCTCCTGATAAAAACATTCCCTTTCTGCTCTTTTATTCATAGGTAGTAAGTCCCATCTATATCCTATATTCATTATCTAAAAACGAGCGCTCACTAGTACCAATTAAATGGTAAAGTTTACTGAGAAATCCTATTCTATTTCTATTTTTTGATTAGCAAAGTATACTACAAACTACCACAGTGTCTACATTTATTACGCCTCCGATAATAGTAAGCTATCGTAGCGCCAAACAGAGCCACTCCCCAAATTGGCCATAATAACTCTGGACCTTCCAATGCCCATCCCCTATGATCTAGGCCCCCTTTATTAATAAAACCTCGGATGTACATCAAACCAGATGAAGTAACCATAATGGAAACCAACGCGGAAAAATTTCTCCCCATCGCTGAATAAGCCCTAGCGTAAGAATTGCCCCTCCAAGCGCTACGGTTGCCAAAGACGCACCCATTAACCAAATTCCAGGTGAATCACGTTCAA
>Ga0209025_1003055_pt1 | contig 16480 bp, 14 predicted proteins | sample AraplaMF_Col_mLB_FD_184256 | JGI IMG/M metagenome (GOLD analysis project Ga0209025, IMG submission 184256) | Arabidopsis root microbial communities from the University of North Carolina, USA - plate scrape MF_Col_mLB (SPAdes) (version 2) | ecosystem: Host-associated > Plants > Roots > Endosphere... | reverse complement strand
AAACTTGTTTCTTGTGAACAAATATAGAACTGAATGATTAAAAATAAAAAATGTAAGATTTATATGTTATAATTTTTCCTATGTGTAAATTTTAGAAAGTTGGAGGAACCTATGGAAGAAACAATTAGTCTAAAAGAGTTATTTCATATCTTAAAAAAACGTTTAGCAATGATCCTCGTAATCGCATTTGGTGCAGCTATTGTAAGTGCTATCATTAGCTTCTTCTTTATGACACCAATCTATCAATCTTCGACGCAAATTCTTGTTAATCAGAAGAAGCAAGAAGGTGCAATGTTTCAGGCTGGTGAAGTTCAAACGAATATTCAATTAACAAATACATATAAGGTTATCATTAAAAGTCCAGTAATCTTAGATCAAGTGAATGAAAAATTAAATTTAAATATGACAGCACAATCTTTAACAAAGAAGATTAATGTTGCGAATGAAAAAGATTCACAAGTCATTTCTGTAACAGCTGAGGACAAAAATCCGAAAGTGGCTCGTGATATTGCAAATGCAACAGCAGATGTATTTAAAGGTGAAGTTGCAAAGATTATGAATGTTGATAACGTAACGGTACTATCGAAGGCAGAAGTTGCGGAGAATCTATCTCCAATTAAACCGCGCCCAATGTTAAATGTAGCAATTGTTTTCGTTGTTGGTTTAATGGCTTCAGTTGGTCTTGCATTTTTACTAGAATATTTAGATAACACAGTAAAAAAAGAAGAAGATGTCGAAAGCTTACTTGGTTTACCAGTGTTAGGTATTGTAGCTCGTATGGATGAAGAAACATTGAACGTGAAATCACACGCTACATCATCAAGAAAAGTGAGGGGACAAACAATTGGCTCTTAATTTATTTAGAAAGAAAAAAACCCATCGTCAACGTCGTCAATTAATTGCTCATCAACAACCGAAATCACCGATTTCAGAGCAATATCGTAATATTCGAACGAATATCGAATTTGCAGCTATTGATACGAATTTACATTCATTAATGGTAACATCTGCAAATCCAAGTGAAGGGAAAACGACAACGACAGCTAATATGGCAGTTGTGTTTGCTCAACAAGGAAAAAAAGTATTATTAATTGATGCGGATATGCGTAAACCAGCGATGCATCAAATGTTCCAAGTTGATAATATTTTTGGACTAACGAATGTATTAACATATAGTGAACGTTTAGAAAAATGTGTACAAACAACATTAGTTGATAATCTACACTTTTTAGCTTGTGGTCCAATCCCACCTAATCCAGCAGAATTGTTAGGTTCAAAATCAATGAAAGAACTTCTTGGACAAGCATACAGCATGTACGACTTAGTTATTTTTGATATGCCACCTATTTTAGCTGTTACCGACGCACAAATTATGGCAAATGTATGTGATGCCTCTATTCTTGTCGTTCGTAGTGAAGCAACAGAAAAAGAAACAGCAGTAAAAGCAAAAGGATTGTTAGAATCGGCAAAAGGTAAACTGCTAGGTGTTGTCCTGAACGATCGTGAACGTGAAGAAGGCTTATATTATTATTACGGTGCAAACTAATTAAAAGAGTGAGATATGGTTGAAACATATCTCCTTTTTTCCCTTGAATATGAGATGTCTCATATTCAAGGGAAAAAAGATTACTAGGAAAGAGGGAGGATAAAATAAATGATTGATTTACATTGTCACATCTTACATGGCATCGATGATGGTGCACAAACTATGACAGATAGTTTAGCGATGGCGCAACAAGCCGTAGCAGAAGGAATACATACAATTGTCGCAACGCCGCACCATCAAAATGGAAAATATATAAATGAACGTACCTCAATTATTCATCACGTAAAACAACTAAATGATGAACTACAACAACATAATATTTCACTTACTATTTTACCGGGGCAAGAGGTCAGGTTATATGGTGATTTATTAGAAGACTACGAAGCTGGTAAAATTGTTACTTTAAACGAAACAAATAAATATATATTCATTGAATTTCCATCTAATCACGTACCAAGATATGCGGAACAACTATTATATGAACTGCGAGTTAAGGGAATGATTCCAATTATCGTTCACCCAGAACGTAATGCCGAGTTAATCGAGCGGCCAGATAAGTTATATAATCTTGTTAATAAAGGTGCACTCACGCAAGTAACAGCAGGTAGTTTATTAGGGAAATTCGGTAAAAAAATTAAAAAGTTTTCACTACAACTTGTGGAACATAATTTAACACATATGGTCGCTTCAGATGCACATAACACGACATCAAGAGGATTTCATTTAGCGGAAAGCTACGAATTAATTGAGAAGGAATTCGGTATGAGTGTTATGAGTGATTTGAAAGAAAATCCATATTTATTAATTAGCGGGAAGGCGATTTATAAAGAAGATCCAGAACAAATTCGTCGTAAGAAATTGTTCGGTATTTTTTAAATAAGGAATAGGTGATGTCTCCTAACCGTTATCAATGGAGGCACTCGGTCGTGCTGTGGGTAGAAAATTTATTTTCGAACCTACCTTAGACGCTTGTCGTCGGGAGTATGACGTGAGGATGGGTTAGATGCCCATATTTTATTTATGATAGAAACTCTACCTATGGAGTTATAGCTATGACTTTATAGGTAGGGTTTTTGTTATTGTTACATATAAATAAATAAATAAATATGGGGGACTAACATTGAAAAAAGTAAGAAAAGCGATTATCCCAGCAGCTGGTCTTGGGACAAGATTTTTACCAGCAACGAAAGCAATGCCGAAAGAAATGTTGCCAATCGTTGATAAGCCGACAATTCAATACATAATAGAAGAAGCGATTGAATCAGGAATTGAAGATATTATTATTGTTACTGGAAAAGGAAAGCGCGCGATCGAAGATCATTTTGATCATTCATTCGAACTAGAACAAAACCTTTTAGAAAAAGGAAAATATGAAATGCTTGAAAAAGTACAAGCTTCTTCAAAAATTAACATTCACTACATAAGACAGAAAGAACCGAAAGGTTTAGGACATGCAGTATGGTGCGCACGTAAGTTTATTGGAAATGAACCATTTGCGGTATTACTTGGTGATGATATTGTACAAGCAAAAACACCATGTTTACGTCAGCTGATGGATCAATATGAAGGTACACAATCATCCGTTATCGGCGTACAAACAGTGGCAGAAAATGAAACGCATCGCTACGGTATTATCGATCCAGTTGAACAAAACGAGCGTCGTTATCAAGTACGTCAATTTGTTGAAAAACCAGCTCAAGGAACAGCACCATCCAATTTAGCGATTATGGGTCGTTACGTATTAACACCAGAAATTTTTATGTTTTTAGAGAACCAACAGACAGGTGCTGGTGGGGAAATTCAACTGACAGATGCGATTCAACGATTAAATGAAATTCAGCGTGTATTTGCTTATGACTTTGAAGGAACTCGTTATGATGTTGGTGAGAAGTTTGGGTTTATTAAAACGACAATTGAAATGGCATTACAACATGAAGAATTAAAGGACGAATTAATGGAGTATATGACTGAACTTATAAAAATAGAAAATGTACATGTGTAAAGGGGAGGTGAAGAAAGGTTGGAAGAAAGAGGATTGATACATAAATCTGTGGAGAAAGAAATAGGTGTAGTGAAAAAAACATCAATTTTCCATGCATTTTTAAAAAGGACACTGGATATTATAGGTGCTATTGTTGGTTTAATAATATTTTCTCCATTCTTTATTATAATTCCTATCCTTTACATGCGTGGGGATGCGAAAGGGCCGGTTTTCTTTAAACAATCTAGAATTGGTAAAGATGGTAAAGTATTTGGTATTTATAAATTTCGTTCTATGGTAGTTAATGCAGAAGAAAAATTAGAGAAAAATGAAGTTTTATATAAGAAATATATAGATAATAACTATAAACTTGAGCCAGAGGAAGATCCACGTATTACAAACATAGGGCGCTTTTTAAGGAGAACAAGTTTAGATGAATTACCACAGTTTATTAATGTCCTTAAAGGTGATATGAGTTTAGTTGGTCCGAGACCAGTAATTCAGGAAGAATTAAAAGAATACGGCTCTAAAACTTCAGACTTTTTATCTGTGAGCCCTGGTTTAACAGGTTATTGGCAAGTAAGTGGTAGAAGTGATGTAGGGTACCCAGAGAGGGTAGATATAGAATTATATTATGTATACAATCAATCCTTGAAATTAGACATTATTATATTATTTAAAACTGTTTTATTGGTTGTATTACGTAAGGGTGCGTATTAAACATAATAATCACGTTGTCGAGATTAATCATAAATAGATTCCTTGAGAGAGTTATAGTCTTTTCTATCTGAGGGATCTATTTATTTTTTATGTGAAATTTTCAAAAAGCTGAATAATAATATTAGATGTATCATTGTAAATATTAAATCTAGTGCATTTAATGGAATTAAGAGGGAATGTAAAATATGAGCGAAAAATATTTTCTTATAGGTCCTTATCCTCCTCCATTAGGGGGCGTAAGTATATATATATATAGGTATAGTAAATTTTTAGAAAAACAAGGTAAAGAAGTAGAATTTATTGATTTTGATAAAATGGGGCGTTTAGAAAAGTTGAAATTTTTAATACATTATTGTGTAATGTCACCACAAAAGCATACTTTCCACCTTAATGAATTTAATACATTAACCATGATAGCTTTATTATTACGGCCATTTCAATGTAGGATTATTTTACAAAACCATTCTATAAGAATTTTAGATACTTTTCGTAATGTGAAAAAAATAATGACTAAATTATTTATAAAAAAAGTAGATCAGTGTGTGTTGGTTGGAGAACATTTAAAAGATGGATATAGAAAGAATAACATCCAGCTCCCAAAACAAGTCGTGGTAAAATCGCCCTTTATACCACCTCCATTAGAGGATGAAGAACATATTTTGTCGACGTATAGCGAAGAGGTTATAAGTTTTTTAAATAACAGTGAACAAATATTAATAGGCAATGCCTCAAAGATTACATTTTATAAGAATATAGATTTGTATGGAATTGATATGTGTATAGAAGTAATAAGAATTTTAAAAAACAAGTATCCAAAAATAGGATTGGTTTTTGCTTTGGCAGAAATAGGCGATGAAGAGTATTTCAAAAGTATGTTAGACAAAATTAAAGAATACAAAATAGAGGGAAATATATTATTTCTTACAGGACAAAAAGAATTATGGCCTCTATTTAAAAAGTCGGATATAATGATTCGACCAACTTATAGTGATGCTTATGGTATAAGTATTGAAGAAGCAATTTACTTTAATTGTAGAGCTATTGCAAGTAATGTTTGCAATCGGCCAGAGGGTACGATATTGTTTGAAAATCGAAATATAAATGACTTGGTATGCAATATTGAAAAATGTATTGAAGATATGGATTTTAAGGAGAAATCGACATGGTGCAGCTATTAGCAAATATGAGAGGGAAAATCCATAATAATATAATTCAACTAAGAAAAAAAGGTTTTTTTAGTTTATTATTAACAAAATTTTTAGTACAGTTTGTTGGGTTCGGAAGTGTTATTTTAGTTGCAAAATTTATTTCTCCTGAAAGTATGGCACAGATAAAAAGCTTACAGACTTATTTAATATTAGCTGTTCTAATAGGTACTTTTGGACTCGATACGGCAATATTGAAATATTGTTCGGAACCTAGGGAGGAGGGCGAAAAAAAATATCTTCTCTTATATGCGATTCGAAAAAGTATAATTTTTTGTGTGATTTCTGTAATATTATTTAACTTGTTTTTAGTTTTTTCTCCGAAATACTCTGTATTTCAGTGGGGGGTATATACACTTTGTATTCCAATGCTTACTATGACAAATATTTTGATGAATTATTTGTTGGCTCTGAAAAGGGTAAAACGAATGGCTGTTATACAATCAATAATAAAAATTCAAAATGCAATATTTATTATTATTGGTACGTGGTTTTTCGGTATTAAAGGATTTATTATCGCAACAGTTCTAGGATTAGTAGTAGGGCTATTTCCACTGTTTAAAGAAGTAAATTCTATAAAAGTATCTTATAATATGTCCAAGAAAATACCGTTTACATTTTGGAATATTGCATTTTTTAGTTTTTTGGCTAATTTTACCAATAATATAGGGAATTATACAGATATTATTATTATGGATAGTTTTATTACAAATCGCGTTGAGATGGGATACTATGCAATAGCAACTATATTTTTATTAGGAGCAACGCAAGTTACTGCTACTTTACAGAATATCTATACACCTTATCTCACTGAAAGTACTAAAGATATTAGTAAATTAAAACAGATGACTTTTAATATACAAAAAAAGACTTTAGTATTGAGTATTTTTGTAGGGATTACAGTTTATTTAGGGGCGAAAATATTTGTTCCTATTTTTTATGGGAACTCTTATATAAATACTGTCACATATACTGGCATATTAATGGTTAAATACGTAATATATTCATCCTATGCAATTGTAGCAATTATGTTAATTGCCCTAGGAAGAATGAAAGAGAATTTTTTAGTAAACCTTATTTCTGTCCCCATCATTTTGTTAATTAATTATTTTATTGGAAAGCATTTTTCTATCATTGGAATAGCGTGGGCGCAAGTATTTAATGCTCTATTGGTATTGGTTATACAATATGTCTTTGTTTTTATAGTGATAAAGAAAGAGAGAAGATACGTTTAAGTTGTTTTTAGAAAAAGTAGAGAGTTTTTATAGTAAAGAGGCAGGTGATAGCATATTGAACTACTTTCAAAAAATAGAAGGGTTGTCTGTAAAGGAAGTCCTAGAGAAAGCGAAAAGAAAAATAGTTTATAAGTCATCAAGAAAGATTGAATGTTGGAAAGATAGTATAGCTTCTAGTTACTCAAAAGAATTTTTTAATTATGAACTAGAGGAGATTTTATCAAAAACCGTGGAATATGAATTTGATAAAAATGAAGTGGTACAAATTAGAGATTTAACTTCACTGTATATGAACCATTATTTTGATTTATTAGGATCAGGTTGGTTGAATGTTAAATATAACATGAAGTTCCAGGGATTGGAAGAACACCGGTATACCTCAAAGAAAATTGAAGTGGATGAGAATAGTGATTGGATAAAAAACTTAATTAATAAAGAGAATCAAAATTATAGTGAGTATGTTAGGAGTCATATATCTAGTAGTTATGTACCTATAGATTGGCGAATCGATTTTAAATCAGGATATACGTGGGATTCCAAAAAACATTATTCTGAATTGAATCTTAATACAGGGCCAGGAATTGATGTTAAAGTACCTTGGGAACTTTCCAGAATGCAACATTTAATTCAATTTGTTTGGGCATATACGCTAGCGAGTAAAGGAAACAAAGAATTTGAAAATCCTGAGGTATATGAAAGAGAATTCCAAGATGAAATTCTGGATTTTATCTCTGCAAATCCTCCTAAATTTGGAGTAAATTGGACGTGCACTATGGACGTTGCAATTAGAGCTGCTAATTGGATTTTAGTTTATGATTTACTTAAAGTACAAGGGGTAGAATTTAATAAGGAATTTAAAAAAATATTTGTACTTTCTATATATGATCATGGGAAATTTATTTTTAACCATCTAGAACGTAATAAAGGGATAAGAAATAATCATTATTTATCTAATATTGTAGGATTATTCTTTATTTCTGCATATCTTCCTGTTACAAAAGAGGTATCGACATGGTTAAAGTTCTCATTCCAAGAATTAATTCAAGAAATGAGTTTCCAATTTTATAAAGAAGGTTCAAACTTTGAAAACTCTACTACTTATCATCGCTTATCTGGCGAACTTATGCTTTATGCAACAGCGGTAGCCCTAGCGTTGCCTAAAGAGAAAATAAAGATATTACATAGTTACAAATTGCAAGATCATATTGGGGTTTGTAAAAAACTAGGGTTTGAAATTGATCCGGATAAATTTTGGGATTTCCATAACGGGAGGATATTTCCTGGATGGTATATGGAGAGATTAGAAAAAATGGCTGAATTTACAGTTGATATTACTAAGCCTAACGGAAAAGTTGCGCAGTTTGGTGATAATGATAGTGGAAGATTCTTTAAGACACAGCCCTCTTATAATTTATTAACAGTTCAGGAAGCTAAGCAAAAATATTTAAATTTAAGTACTTATAATGAATTAAGTGATAAAGCAAATTACTGGGATGAGGACTTTTTAGAACATCACTTTCTAGTAGCGGGAATTAATGCTTTATTTAAAAGGAAAAAATTTTTTAGCTTTGTAAATAAGCCTTCTATAGAACATACCTTAATTAAAAATATGGTGAAAAATCGTATGAAAACATATGAAGAATTTATTTCACAGGGTTTAAAACATGATACTTTAGAAATCTCCATAAATGAGCAAGAGAAAAATGAAATAAATAAATTAGAGCAACAAGAAAAATTTGTTCAATATATTTTTTATTCTAAATCTAATTTGGTTGAGAGGCTAAAAAAGATAGCATATCCCGACTTTGGTATGTATATTTTTAAATCTCCAGATTTTTATTTAGCTATTAGGTGTGGGAAGTTAGGTACTAACGGAAAAGGAAGTCATGATCATAATGATCAGCTCAGTATTGAATTGGTAATTGACGGAGAAAATATTATAAAAGATCCTGGAACATACCTATACACCCCAATACCGGAGAAAAGAAATTTATTTAGATCCACAAAAGCACATTTTACAATCCAATTGGGCGATATAGAACAAAATAATTTTTATGATGGATTGAGTGGTTTGTTTAGCTTAGAGAATAATACAAATAGCCAGTGTTTGGAATTTAAAAACAATAGTTTTGTAGGATGCCATAGTGGTTATGGTCAAAAAGTATATAGGAAAATAGAGATATTTGACAAACGAGTAGTAATAACCGATTTTGGAACAAGTATTGTTAATCAAGAATTCAATTACTATTCAAACGGTTACGGACGAATTATGAAAAATAAATAAAGGGCATTTAATAATAAGATTTTTGGGTAGAACTCTAGTGAAATAATGGGCTAGAGGGTGGAGAATATTGTATTACATGGCGTGTATTAAATGAATTTTAGAAGGGATTTATTACAATAATATGAAGAGAGTAATGGTAATTAGTTATTGGTATTATCCAGAAAATGTAGCCCGTGCTTTCCATGTGAAGGGTATCGTATCTTCTTTGGTACAAGAGGGGTATAATGTTGATTTAATAATTCCTAGAAATAGTATGTATCAAGAAATAGATGCTAGAGAATCAGATAACATAACCATACATCAAGTGAAACCAGGGAGTATACTCCATAAAGAAAAAAATAGATGGGATGTTAATAGAAATATATTAAACAATTCTCGGAGTAATTTTTTCATTAAAGGCTTAAAAAGTTTATATGACGTACTTATTTGGCCAGATCGAACAGTTGAGTGGGCAATAAATGCATATCGTTATGTAAAAAAACATAAGCTGCATAGTAATAGTGAGGCTATGGTGACCGTTGGGTTGCCAGTTTCTACTCATATTACAGGGCATCTATTAAAAAAAGATGCTACTCATTTAAAGTGGATAGCTGATTACGGAGATCCATTCTCTTATAATCCAGATAGAGAAATAAGAAAATACGATAAATTTCTGGAATCAAAGATACTTAATAATGTCAATTCCATAGTAATACCAACAGAAAATGCAGTAGATTGCTATACTAATTTAGGTGTCAATAGGTCGAAAATTCATGTTATTCCTCAATTATTTGAAGAACAACAAGGTGAAAGCAGCTATAGTATAGATAAGGAAAAATTTAATATAATGTATGCAGGATCTTTTTATAGAGGGATTAGAAGTCCAGTGGAATTTATCCATGGTCTGGTATTAGCCAGTGAAAAAAATCCAAATCTACATTTTCATTATTTTGGAAATGTCAATGCATTAGAAGAATTTTTAGAAATGGAAGGGCTTGATATAAAAACAATTCCTATTACAGTCAACACCTTTAAAGATAGAAGTGAAATTATTAGTATTATGAAAAATATGGATTTGTTAATTAATTTAAATAATAAAAGTACAAGTCAAATACCTAGTAAAATTATTGATTACTTGTACGCAGATACGAGAATTTTGAATGTAGGGTCAAACTTAACTGATCTATTTGATAATGTCGATAATGAAAAGGAAAAAATCGCGAAAAAATTAGTGGAGATTAGTAAAACCTCTTCTAATTTTGATTACTCTGAATTGAAGGGGTTTTATAGCTATAATGTTAATTCAAGTAAATATAATAGGATTCTTCAAAAGGAAAATTCTTGATTTATGAAGAATTTATCAATTTTATATAAGGTGTTTGAGAAAATATGAATGTAAAAATCAATAATTTATTACTAGTGTATATAGCAGTATTATTTTTGGCAATTTTTGTAAGTGGTGCAATACAGAATATAACAATAATCTTTAGTCTAGTTGTTTTGAATATACTGGTATACAGGCGTTTGAACTTGAATAAACCAATAATTTGTTTATTAGGGATATTGTTGACGAGTATATTTGTAATTATAGTGTATATTCAGTACTATAATGCCATCAACTTAGGATTTAGTGATGGAAATTTATTGGGGAAAATCGGGGAGAATTATTACGCCGATACAAAAAATTATTATGATGAATCCCAACAACTTGTACAGATACTTTTTAGTCAGAACTTTAAATATTGGTTAGCAGGAGATTTTCCGCATTTTGGATTTTACGGCCCGTATAATGCCTATAATATACTTAATGCTGTCTTAATTAGTATATTTGGTCCGAATCTTTTAACTTTGATATTATTAAAATTAAAAGTAAGTATTTTGAGTTATTACGTATTGTATAAGATAGTAATTAACTACTTAAATGATAAATGGGCTATTTTCTCAATAATGTTATATGAATTATACCCAGCCAATTTGCTGGTCATATCCACTCTTTCTAGAGACAATATAAACTCTTTTTTAGTGATACTAGTATGTTATTACTGTATATATTTTGTTGGAAATAACTTTGAAAATAAAGTAAAGTATACTATTAAAATTTTAATTACATTAATATTTCTGTTTTTATTTAGGTCATATGCCGCTCCCATTACTATTATTTCGCTGAGTTGTGCGTATTTCTTCTCAAAGAAACAGCCTGTTAAAAATTATTTATTGGTAACAATTTTGATGATTGTTGTGGTTATAGGATGCTATGTTTATGGATTCGAAAATGTACAAAATAAATTCACACTGAATGATGGAACTCAGCCATGGATAGCAGAGCGTTCTAAAGGGTGGAACTTAGCTATATATAGTGTACTGTATAGCTTTTTGGGACAAACAACAGTTTTAAAGAATTATGATTTATCTGCATTTTCGGAGTTTTTGAATCTATCTTCCTTTTATTATCAAAATTTTATTTTAATGTTCAGCTTTGTAGCTATTATGATTCTTATGGTTATTGGAAAAAAACAAAAGGATACTTGGATTTGGCTGTTATGCTGTATAATGCCTATTTTGTTTATCTTTTTAATTACAAGTGTATACGGACTTCCAATACCTAGATTATATAATATGTGGATATGGTTAAATTGCCTGTTAATAGGAGTCGTAATCAATAGATTTAGGGAGAAGTTATTGTTCTTGGGATTAGTTAGTTTTGGTCTTATTGTTATATTGACGGTTTTTTTAGTTAAATAATCTATTTGTTAAATACAATTAAAATGTTTATTTATATAAAAATTTAAAATGCTCACACATAGATAATTATTACATGTGTTTTATGTAATGATTATCTATGTTTTTTATTATACGAAGTATGAATTGGAGAGGTCTTATGGCAGAAATAGCGTTATTAATTCCTGTATATAACGATCAAGTTGGTTTAAATCAAACCTTAGAATCTTTATTGAAGGAAACAAAAGAAAAAGTAGATGTAGTAGTTGTTGATGACGGTAGTAAGGAACCGATTCGTGTCCCTAAGATTATTGGAATTCATCATATTATTTTTATAAAGTCTGAAGTTAATAAAGGAATTGAGCATGTCTTAAATTTAGGATTAAAGTATATTTGCGATAATGGCTATAAATTTGTTGCCAGGATAGATGCAGGGGATACAATTGAACCTAATCGATTTTATAAGCAAAAAAAATATATGTTAGATAATCCGAATTATATGTTGATAGGATCAAACGTGAGGCATACGGATATGAATGGTAAAGAAGTGTTTATAGAGCGTGTGCCACTTTCAACAGATGAGATAAAAAAGAAGATGCATATTAATAGTTGTTTTCCACACCCATCCGTTATGTTTAGAACGGTGATTATTGAAGAGATTGGTGTATATCACACTAATTTTCCAGCAGCAGAAGATTACGAGTTTTTCTTCAGGATAATGAATAAATATGAGGTTTCAAATTTAGATGAAGTTCTTATTTGTAAGGAAATCAATCCAAATAGCATCTCATTAAGTAGGCGAAAAAGACAGTTGTATAGCAGAATAAAAATTCAAAGAAAATATTTTAACCCCCTAGTTTTAGAAAGTTATGTGGGAATAGTAAAGTCTTTTATCTTGCTAATAGCTCCTAATAAACTAATTATTGGTATTAAGTCTTTACTAAGTAGATCTTCTAACTAATGATAAAAGGGGTCATGAGTAATGAAAAAGGTTGTTTTTATATGTGAGGCGTTAGGTGGAGGAGTTAGGAGACATTTAGTAGACGTACTCTCCAATTTAGATCTAGATAAATATGAGGTACATGTTGTACATGGTACTAAGCGAGTAGATGATATATTCCTATTGGCAAAAAATAAGCTTAAAGGGATTTATTTTTACGAAGTCCCAGAAATGGTGAGGGAATTATCAGCTAAAAATGACATAGGGGCTACAAAATCAATTATAAAAATACTAAGAGAAATCAAGCCGCAAATTGTCCATTGCCATAGCTCTAAAGCGGGTGCAATAGGTAGGATAGCGGCAAAAATATGTGGGGTGAAAAAGATATACTATACACCACATGCATACGTATTTCAAAACCCGAATTTATCTTCAAAGAAAAAATTCGTATATAAAAATATCGAAAAATTACTAGGTTTTTTAACAACAAAGGTTCTTCATGTTTCCAAAGGTGAAGAAACATTTGCTTTGGAGCATAAAGTCATTTCGTTAAATAAATCAATGGTAGTATATAATGGTATTTCTTCATCCTCTACAGATAGCAAATTGCCTGTAAAAGGTTGTAAAGAGAAATTGGTAGTGGGAACAATTGCGAGAATGGATTATCAAAAAAATCCATGGTTATTTATTCGTATAGCTGAACAAGTAATTAAGGAAAATCAAAACGTTGAGTTTGTATACATTGGAGATGGAGAGTATTTTAAAGAAGTTTCTGATTATGTTAAAAAAAATAATTTAAGTGAATTTATTAAATTAAAAGGATTTCATTCAAACCCAGATATAGAATTAATGTATTTTGATATATTTTTATCTACTTCCTTATACGAAGGTATGCCATATTCATTAATAGAGGCATTATCATATAAAAAACCTATTATTGCGACGGATGTTGTAGGTAATAATGAAATTGTTGTTGATAATTATAATGGTTATCTTTTTGATAAAGATAATGCTGAAGAAGGAACACAAAAAATATTAGATATTATAAAAAATCCTATTCTATATGACAAGCTCTCCGAAAATAGTTTTAGGACATTTGAAGAAACCTTTACAATTGAAAAAATGCTATCTTCAATAGAAGGGTTATATTCCAAATAAAAATTATAAGTAGTGCAAAGAGGCTTTATAATTAGAGAGATAATAATCATTGATACGTAATAATAGGATTTAATTAATTGAAAGAATAATAAAATATAGTATATCTATATGAAATTATTTGAGTAAGTATAACTTTGTGTGATTTTATATTTATTATAATTTTGATATATGAGCTAAATAATAAAAAAGATAAGGATTGGTGAAAATGAATAAGAAGGTTTGTGTAGTAGGTTTAGGTTATATTGGTTTACCCACTTCAGCTATATTTGCAAAAGCGGGATATGATGTTATAGGGGTAGATGTTAACCCAGTTGCAATTGAAATGATTAACCAAGGTAAAGTTCATATTGAAGAGGTTGGATTAGGAGAATTAGTTAAAGATGTAGTAGAAAAGGGGAAATTGATCGCCAGTGTAGAACCAACCAAGGCTGATGTTTTTATTATTGCTGTTCCTACACCACACAATGCTGATCATACTGCAAATTTAGACTATGTCGTAGAAGCTACTAAGTCTATTTTACCATTCTTACAGAAGGAAAGTATTGTAATTGTAGAATCTACGATTCCGCCAAGAACTATTGATGATACAGTGGCTCCAATTATTGAGGAACAGGGATGGGAAGTAGGAGAAGAAATTTACCTTGCACATTGTCCGGAACGTGTGTTACCTGGACGTATTTTAATTGAATTAGTAGAGAATACAAGAATAGTTGGTGGGATTAATAAAAAATCTACGCAAAAAGCAGCCGAAGTTTACGGTAGTTTTGTAAAAGGAGAAATCCTTGAAACTACTGCTGTAACAGCAGAAATGTCTAAGCTGATGGAAAATACATTCCGTGATGTAAATATTGCATTAGCAAATGAATTGGCAAAAATATCTGAAAAACTTGGCGTAAATGCTTTAGAGGTTATTAAACTAGCTAATCACCATCCTCGAGTAAATTTACATCTTCCGGGACCAGGTGTTGGAGGGCATTGTTTAGCAGTAGACCCGTATTTTATTATTGAAAAGGCACCTGAAGAGTCTCAATTAATTTCTAATGCACGCTTTATAAATAATTCTATGCCTGTATTTGTTGTAGAACAATTAGAAAAGATTATTCCAGATAAGAATGCAAAAGTTGCAGTCTTAGGAATTACATACAAGGGTAATATTGATGATGTCAGAGAAAGCCCAGCTATGACAATTGTAGATTTACTTAAAGACCAGGGTTACCAGATTGCTGTACATGATCCCCATGTTCATGAAAATCAGGTGCATTTTAATTTATATAGTCTAGAGAATGCTGTAAAAAATGCAGAATGTATTTTGGTACTAACAGACCATAATGAATTTAAACAAATAGACGAAAAAATAATTATTGATAATGCAAGAAAGGCTATTATATTTGATACACGTAATTGTATGAACATAAGTAGTAAACAAATTTCTTATTACAATTTTAACAATCTATATGAACTAAGAAGTTTAGAAAACGTACAAGTATAATGAACCAATTGTAAATAACTGATCAAGAATATGTTTTATTAAATGAAAAGTTAGATTAGATATTTAGTATGTATTTAAGTTATAATTGTAACTATGTTTTTTGAGAAAAGATTTCGATTTTCGAAAGAAGGTTAAAAAGATGAAAAAGAAAATTTTATTCTGGGTTCTGGGTATTATTGGAATTATTGTTGTTGGTGGTGGAGTATATGCATATACTGTTTATTCTAATGTATCTAATACATTAGATGCTGTCCATAAACCATTAAATCGCGAGAAATCTGAAAAACGGGAACAAAAAGTAGATATTTCGGATAAGAAGCCAATATCTATTTTAATGATGGGTGTGGACCAACGTGGTGAAGATCAGGGAAGATCAGATTCGTTAATGCTATTCACATTAAATCCCAAGACAAAATCTATGAAAATTATTAGTATTCCGCGTGATTCTTATACAGAAATTGTTGGGAAAGGTACAAAGGACAAAATTAACCATGCTTACGCATTTGGCGGGATTGATATGGCTGTCAAAACAGTAGAGAATTTTCTTAATGTGCCAGTTGATCATTATATTGAAGTAAACATGGATGGATTTAAAGATATTGTAGATGCTGTTGGTGGCGTAGATGTAAATAATGATTTAGATTTCACATATGAAGGAATTCATTTTGAAAAAGGAAATATTCATTTAGATGGTAGAAAGGCATTACATTATTCTAGGATGAGAAAACTTGACCCACGTGGTGATTTCGGACGTCAGATGCGTCAACGTCAAGTAATCCAAGGGGTAATTAAACAAGGCGCTACAGTTTCTTCTCTAGCAAGTTACGGTGACGTATTAAAAGCAATTGAGAAAAACGTAAAAACAAGTTTAACGCAAGATCAAATGTTTGATATTCAAAAGAACTATAAAGATTGCATGCAGAATAGTGAAGAGATTCAAATCCCAGGTGACGGTCACAAAGCCGCTGATGGCATTTGGTATTACTATGTTCCAGATGCAGCGAAACAAGATATAACGAATAAGTTAAGAGCGCATCTTGAAGTGACTAAGTAATATGTAATAACCCAACTCCTTTGGAAGGAGTTGGGTTTATTTTTGCATGGATTTATATTAATATTATATGTTGTGAGATTAATAGATGAGGTGAATCGATGAATAAGAAAGCAGTACTTGTTCTTGTTGTTTTTGTATTGTTTGTTGCTTCGATTGTGAGCGGTAAATTGT
>Ga0209025_1003051_pt1 | contig 16485 bp, 14 predicted proteins | sample AraplaMF_Col_mLB_FD_184256 | JGI IMG/M metagenome (GOLD analysis project Ga0209025, IMG submission 184256) | Arabidopsis root microbial communities from the University of North Carolina, USA - plate scrape MF_Col_mLB (SPAdes) (version 2) | ecosystem: Host-associated > Plants > Roots > Endosphere... | reverse complement strand
GATACAAAAATCGGTTATATGTTTGGGTTGCCTATCTCATACAGCTTAGATCATGAAGATGATGAAGTATTGAAACGTATTCAGGACTTTTTAAAAGCGAATCATACTGAGGATGCTGACGCAGAAACAGGGAAGTTCGCTTCTATTTGTGGATACGGAGCGAGACTACTGTATCACGATAAAGAAGGCATCGAAAAGGTTATGAATATCAAACCTTACGAAGCTATATTTCTTACGAATTCAAGCATTGCAGAACCTAAATACGCTATACGCTGCTATCCAATCAAAGTAATTGATGGTGATGATTTCAAGGATGGTTACAAAGTAGAGTTTTACAATGAAACAAATATTATTGAGTACACTGGTGAAGATTTAGATAAGTTAACAGAGACTGACCGTATTCCAAACTTATTTAAAGGTGTGCCACTTATTGGGTTTCCTAATAATGAAGAATTACAAGGCGATGTAGATAAAGCTATATCACTTATTGAAGGTTACGATCGTTCGTTTTCCGATGTAAACAGTGAAATTGAACAGTTTCGTCTGGCTTATATGATCTTTAAAGGCGTTGATATAGACGATGATACTATCGAGAAGCTAAAACAAACTGGTGCTCTTGATGTAGGTGAGAATGGTGAGGCTTCTTTCTTAACTAAGGACCTTAATGACAACATACTTGAACACCATCTCGACAGATTAGAAAAGAATATATGCCGTTTCACAAAGCATGTGAACCTTTCTGATGAATCATTTGGTGGTAACCTTACTGGTGTTGCTATTCGTTACAAGTTATTAGCTTTAGAAACTAAATCAGGAACATTAGAAATGAAGTTTACTAAGTCATTGCGACAACAATTTAAGTTATTGTTTGACGCTTGGAATTTACGCTCAAATAAAGGAGAGCTAGACTACCTTTGTATGACGTTCCAATTCACGCGAAACCTTCCAGCCAACTTAGCTGATGAAGCTGATGTGCAGTCTAAACTACAAGGTTTAGTAAGCGAAGAAACACGATTATCTATGTTATCTGTTGTTTCTGATCCGAAAGCGGAAATACAGAAGATGCAGGAAGAAGAAGCGGATTCCATGAATCTCGACAAGGTAGGTGAGCCTAATGGAATGGGACAAGAAGCAGAAACACCTCCAAAAGATAGAGGACGAACTGGAAAAGGCGATTCTCTACCTGTATAAAGATGCTTTAGAAGAAGTCAGAGGAATACTGGCTTTTTATTATGCCAAATATGCCGTAAATGAGCAGTTGAGTATGCAGGAAATGCGCCGATTCAATCGATATAAGAGTATGCAAAGTGAACTGCAACAAGTAATTAATGAAATAACATATGAGAAAAAGAAAACTCTCAATGAAACGCTCTCCAATCAGTATGGAGAGTCTTTTTATTATACGAGTTATCTCATCGAGAAAGAAGTCGGCGTGGCTCTTTCGTATGGTCTTCTTGACCCGAACGTCATTAAACGAGCGGTACAAATGCCAATCGATAAAATGACACTCAATCAAAGGTTAAGTACACATCGAGTACAGATAGTTAACCGAATACGCAGAGAGTTATCTATCGGTCTTAGAAAAGGCGAAGGATATGCAACAATGGTAAATCGGATTAAGCCGATACTTGATGGTGATGCGAAGAAAGCCCAAATGGTCGCTTGGACAGAAAGTGCTAGGGTGCAAAACTTAGGTACTTATGACAGTGCTTCTCACGCTTTTGATGAAGGTGTATCAATGAAGAAGATTTGGATTTCTACATTAGATAAACGTACGCGTCCTACTCACCAAGCAGCAGATCATCAAAAAGTACCGTTTAAAGGAATATTTAAAGTCGGTGGTTATAGTTGCGAATATCCACATGATAGTAATTTACCTGCTAAAGAAGTTGTACGATGCCGCTGTACTTTCATTACTGAGGTAGCGGATGTTAGCCCATTTATTGAGAGAAGGGCCAGAAACCCAACTACAGGTAAGAATGAGGTTATTACCGCAGTTAGTTATGAAGAATGGAAAGACTCTCTTGAATAATAAAAAACACTTGAGGGCTTATAGATTACGAACTTAATAGGGCGCAATTATAGGAACTCAGAGGAGGAATAATAATGAAGCAATTACAAAAGCAAGCGGAAGTACAGTTTTTAAAAGAAAGAGAACTAACAAGGTTACCGTTTCGTTTATCAAATCTGCAATTCTTTTCTGATTCTGCAATACCTGCAGATGAGACACTACAGAATGAACAAACATCACCTGCGGATGATATAAAAGATTCACTAGTTGAAGAGCAAAAAGAACCGCCAGTTGGTGAACAAAAAGAACCGAAATTAGATGATGCAACAAAAACATTTATTGAGAAGATGGTACAATCAGCAGAAGATAGAGTTCGCTCTAAATATTCGAAAGAACTGAATGCAACAAAAAAGGAATTAGAGAACTATAAAACCGCTTCTATGACTGCACAAGAGAAAGCTGAATATGAGATGAAGCAACTTCAGGAACAACTAGAAGAACGAGAAAGAGTACTTCATCAGAAAGAAATGCAGAGTGTTGCATCAGATGGTTTATCAGCGGTTGGATTGGATCTTAAATTTGTAGATTTTGTTATTGGTTCAGATGTAGAAGATACAAAAGTTAGGGTTTCAAAGTTTAATGATTTATTCTCTACTGCATTAGAAGTAAAAGTGGCTGAAAAGTTTAAAGCTGCTGGCCGAGAAATCCATGTTAGTGTCGGAAGTGGAGGGGGATTTACGAGAGAACAAGTAAATTCAATGAGTCAAGCTGAAATTAATGCGAACTGGGCACAAATTCAGAAGGATATGCGTAATTGGGGTAAGTAGCACTAAGAAAGTTAAGTGATTTGAATGGTACAGTCAAAAAAATATAAAACGAACAAAAGAGATTGCTATTTTAGTAATCTCTTTTGTTATGGAAAAACATTAAGGAGGAATTAATATATGTCAGTATCAACTTTTATTCCAACAATTTGGGAAGCGCGCTTGATGGCGAACTTCCACAAGCGTTCTATTGCAGATTTAATTACAACAACGCCAACGAAAATCGAAGGTAATAAGATTATCTTTAATCGTGTAGGTGCAGTAAATGTCAAAGATTATAATGGTACAATCGAATGGGATGATACCAACCCTTCTAAAGTAGAAATTAATATGGATCAACAAAAGTATTTTGCTTTCAAAGTTGATGATGTAGATGCAGTTCAGGCTGCTGGAGATTTAATCGACCCACATACACAAGAGGCAGGAGCGGTACTTCAGGAAACCGTTGATACATTCGTATTAGGGCTTTATAAAGGCGCTCATAAAACTCATACAATTGGGAGTGACTCTAGTCCAATTGAGTTATCACCTAAAAATGCATATGATTACATTGTAGACTTAAATACGATTTTAAATATTAAAAAGGTCCCTAAAACTGAACGATTCACAATCATCAATTCTCAGGTTTTAGGTTTATTATCTAAAGATGATCGCTTTACTAAGCAACCTGTTGTTTTAGAAAATGGTATTGTTGAAGGACAGATTATTAATGGATCACAAATCGTTGTATCAGAAGAAATTCACGGTACTGGTGGTAAGTATAAAATTTTAGGTCTTCATAAGTCTGCCATTGGATACGGGACACAGTTAACTGAAACAGAGGCACAACGTCTGCAAAATTCCTTTGCAGATGGTATTCGTGGTCTTATGGTTTATGGTGGAGATATCCTTCGTCAAGAGTCAATAGCGGTACTTACAGCTACAGTTACATCAATTACTCCGGAAAAACCAGGTGGAGGGGCTTAATAAGCCTTCTCCATTTTTTTCTTTTACGTAAGTAGGTGATTAGATGGAAGATATGAAAGCAGAAATTTTAAAACGTGTAAAACTGCAAGTACCTAATATAATTGATGAAAATTTATTAATAAGCATTGAAGATACAATGTTAATGGTTGCAGAGTATACCAATAGAACTATTTCTGAATTCCCTCCTGCTTATCCTGGTATCATCGCTAAAATGGTGGTTCATGAGTATAAGGAGCGGGAGAGAGAAGGGAAGAAAGGCGAATCATTAGGTAACTATTCTGTTACTTATGATGACGTGGGAGATTATCCAGCAAGCATCACGAAGGGGCTGAAAGTGAGGTTACGTATTCGATGATTCAGTCAATGATTCGCAAGTTTGGAAAAGATGCTACAGTACTTCGCAACGCTGGTTTTGATGATGGACCATATCCAACAGAAGAATGGAAAGAAATCAATACTGTTAAAGGTGTATTGGATGCAATCCAAGGGACAAAGGATGCTCGCAATAAGAAAGTAGAAGAGAAAAGCACACATTTCTTTTACTGCATGCTTTTCGACGTAACTATTCAAGATAGATTAGTTATCGATAAGAAGGTATACAGCGTTACTTATCCGGGCGATCCAATGAATGCGGGTAGATTCTTTCAAATAGAATTGGAGATGTTGCCATATGAGCATGAAATTCCAATCAAATAGAGCCGCTGTTATGGCAAGACATTTGGCTGCAAAGAAAGCAGCTCATACTGCTATTGGTCAATTTGTATCTTCTAAAGCTAAATTACTTGCTGCTGTAGACACTGGCAATTTAAGAAGAAGCATTAGTTCTAAAGCAGAGCAAGAAAAAGTTGTTATCGGTACTTCTGCTGATCATGGAATTTATGTTGAGAAAGGAACAGGAATTTATGCTGTAGACGGTGATGGGCGTAAAACTCCTTGGATGTACCGTGACCCTAAAACAGGGAAGATGGTTAAAACTCAAGGGCAACATGCACAGCCTTTTCTTAGACCAGCAGCAGAGAGCAATAAACCGCAAATTACACAAGTTGGCACGCGAACCTATTCGTCATTAATGAGGTAGATAGCATGAATGACTTTATAAATATATTACACAGTGAATTAAAACAGATTCATAAAGAAACGTATTATGAAATTGCTAAAACAACCGCTGTAATGCCTTATTTTGTATACACGGTTAGTGATGATAAAGAACCATGGGGAAGAAAAAATATCATGCTTACAATTGATATTTACGGTACTTCTGCTCATCTTGCTCAAATAGATGAACTGATTACGAAACTAGAAAGCAATCTTCATAGAAAAAGGTTAAGCAGCGCTGAATTTGGTGCTGCTATTTCTTATCTTTCGAGTCAGAAAGTACCTGATTCAGACCCAAATATCATACGCAAAGAAGTGCGGCTTATTTTACGAACTTATTTTAAACAATAGAAAGGGTGGATTATATGGCAGCTCCACAACCAAAATCAGAGAATGTCCTCTTCGGAGATTGGGGTGCATTCTTCTTTAATTATGGAGAAAAAGATGAACTTCCTGTAGGCGCTACGCAAGGTGGCGGTTCTTTTAAGTATGAACCAGAGTTTAAAGAAATTGAATATGATGGTTCTCCTGGTGACACTATGGGGATGAAACGTATTACGAAATCAAAAACTCAAATTAGTTTTAAAACACTTGAATTCCTTGATAAAGATAAAATTAAAAACTTTATTGCTGGATTAAAAGTTTCCGAAGAAACCGTTACGAAAGACGGAAAAACTATCAAATACGATGTAATTGAAGCGACAGAACGTCTTACGAAAGAAAGTTATCTTAAAAATGTGGCATGGGTTGGTGAAACTTTAGGTGGCGATATCGTTGAAATTATCGTATATAACGCATTATCTGACGGTTCATTAGAACTAGGATTTGAAAACGAAAGTGAAGTTGTTCCAGAAGTAACATTCACAGGACACCGTGATCCAGAAAACATTCGAAAAGTACCATGGAAAAAACGTATTTTAACAGCAACAGAAGTAGCAAAATTAATACCAGCAGGTTAAAGAGTGGGGACAATCCCTGCTCTTTTTATTTTAAGGAGGAATAAATGTGACTATTGCAATTCAAGAAAAAGAATACAAAGTGAGACAAATTCATGGCGGAGATTTATTTTCTGTAGTTCGTATTTTGAAGAAATCGAAATTTAAGGTTGATATTAACTTACTTAAAGATTTAATGATGGGCGTACGAAATAAAGAAGGGGCAACACAAGCAGATGTATTAGCTGCACAAGAGACGTTCGGTTACGACATAATCATGAAGTTTATTTTCGGATTAGAAGAAGCGGAACAGGAATTCTTTGAATTTGTAGCTGGACTTTTAGTCCATGAAGGTGAAAAAGGTAAAAAAACATCTCCAGATTGGGAAACAATACGAACTTTAAATCTAGAAGAGTTAGTTAAGCTGTTTACTGCAATCAAAGATTCAGAAGTTGGATTGGTTAAACTTTTTTCCAATGCGGTGAACTTGATGAAATAGACTTCATCGATACTTTAGCTTCTCGTTATCCAAACATGGAGTACATACGTGGCTTGGAGGCCGAGATAGTTATTAATCTGTATCTCACCGCAAAGAAAAAAGAAATGAATCGTATGTTATGGGAGGAATGGTGCGCGCTACAACCGTACTGCGATGAAACATTTCCTCAATTTAAACATAAGCGTGAAAATCCTACGCAAGAACAGGTGCATCAATATAACAATTCAATTGAACAAACACCAAAACAGAAACTCACAAAAGAAGAAGTGTTTGCTTGTGTTGCGAAAATCCGCGGAAAGGCTGGTGAATAGATGGAACTCTTTAAAATGTTTGGGTCAATCTTTTTAAAGGATGATCAGTTACAAAGGGGATTGACTAATGCTGAAAGAAGCGGACAAAGAACAACTGGCATCTTAGGACGAGGATTCGGTCAGGTTGGACAAGCAGCAGTAGGATTAGGTTCATCCGTTGGTGGAGCTGCTATAGCTTTGGGGGGATTAGTGGGCATTGCTGTTGGTGTAGGTGCTGCAATTGCTGGTGTAGTTCATGTGGGTTCTGAGTACACGAAACAAATGTCAAAGGTAGAAGCTCTTTCACGTTCGAATGGATTACAAATGGCCGAACTTGGAGCTAACGCTCGTAAGCTTGGTGCTGATACCAGGTGGTCTGCTACAAACGTAGCTGAAGCCTATGAATATATGGCCCTCGCAGGTTGGGACTCTAATCAAATGATTGCTGCTAGTAAGCCATTACTTGATTTAGCAACTGCTGGTGCATTAGATCTTGCAAAGGCTTCTGATATCGTGACTAAAATATTGGTCAGTTGTTAGGAAACTAGCTTCTAAAAATATCGGGTGAATTCATGGGAAATCTAAATTTATCGGTAATTGATACTATGACTCCATTTTCGGTATAATTAACACATACCAATGAAAGGGGACGGCATCAAATGAATAAGCATGCAATAAATTTCATCAACTTTATTAACGAGGAAACTAATGGGGAATATACCGTATTAGGTGACTACGTTAACTCCTCTACTAAACTGGAAATGAAACATGAGAAATGTGGACTTATCTATGATGTACGTCCTAATGATTTTAAAAGTGGTTGTAGGTGTCCTGAATGTGCAAATATAGGGAGAAGAACCAAACGAAGAAAGACTACATTCTCCGAAGAGGTTAAATCATTAGTGGGTGATGAATACATTTTTTTAGATGTTTATGTAAATTACCACACAAAGTTGAAGGTAAAGCATAAGAATTGCGAGGAAGTATATGAGGTAAGTCCTGCTAACTTCCTAAAAGGAAAGAGATGTCCATCATGTTCTATAATCAAGCGATCTAGAAAACGAGCCAAGACTACAGAGGAAGTCAGGAAAGAAATATATGACTTAGTCGGTAATGATTACACCATTATAGGAGAGTATAGAAACTATGTAACTCCTATCACTATTAAGCACAACAAATGTGGTCATGAATATTTTGTAACCGCAGGAAACTTTATATCTCATGGAAAGAGATGCCCAAAATGTAAATTTAGTAGGGGAGAAAAACGTGTGAGGGACTATCTAGAATCTCATAAATATAAATTTGATGAACAATATAGATTCTCTGATTGTAAACTGTCTCTACCATTGCCATTTGACTTTGTTATTTTTAACGAGGAAGGTAACATAACACATGCGATTGAATACGATGGAGAATTTCATTTTCATAAGAAGTTTAGGTCTAACGAGCAGTTCGAATTGCAGAAAGTTAGAGATGAAAAGAAGAACGTTTACTGTAGGGAAAAGAAGATTAAACTTATCCGGATACATTATAAACACTTCGAAAATATTGAAAAGATACTTGATGCTAAATTACCGTAAATAAGACAATCATGAGCCAAGCCTGTGTGGAAACACTAGGAAGGTGCAACGACTAGATAAAGTAAGCTAAGTAAAAAAGACACTCAAAAGGGGGTCTTTTTTATATGCAGAAATATCCAAGAGCGCCCGACACCCTAACGTAAAGTCGAGGGTGAAGATATAGTCTGAACTGGGGATGAAAAGACATCCCGTAATGCGGTGAAAACCCCAGAAGTATCAGATAAAGAGCTGATACGATAACAAATTGGATACAATGACCCCATTCGGAATGAAGGCTTCTGAAGCAGGAAGAGCAGCCGATGTATTCGCGTTAGCCCAAGCGACTGCCAACTTAAATGTTGAACAACTCGGCGAGACCATGAAATATGCAGCTCCTGTAGCTGCTACATTCGGTTTAAACATTGAACAAACAGCTGCAATTGCTCAGATATTTGCAAATAACGGTATCAAAGCTTCTATGGCTGGTACTGCATTACGTGCCGGATTATCTCGTTTAGCTGCCCCGCCGAAAGAAGCTGCTAAATCGTTATCAGCATTAAATGTAACTGTAAAGGATTCACAAGGTAATTTAAAACCAATGAATGAGATTATTGGTCAATTACACGATGGTTTTGGGAAGTTAACCGACGCTCAACAAATCGCTGCTGCAAAAGCAATCTTCGGTGAAGAAGCGTATGCAGGATGGATCCAAGTTATTAAAGGTGGTAAACCTGCCTTTGATGATATGGTAAATACCCTCGAAACTGCTGAAGGCTCTGCAAAGGTTATGGCTGAAACAATGGCAAATAACTTATCAGGTGCAGTTGATGGCGTTAAATCACAATTAGAAAATTTAGGGCTTGTTGTTTTCTCGCATGTTGAACCAGCACTTGTTGCAATGACAAACGGAACAAATAGTGCTGTTAAATCTCTTACTGACTGGCTTGATCCATCTGGTAGAGCTGTTGAAGCAGCTAAGCTAATGCAACAAACTGATCAGCAGTTAGCTCAATCTAAAGCCATTCTTGATATGAATCTCAAAAAGGGGAAAATAACGCAAGAAGAGTATAACGAAAAGTTAGCTCTATCTAAGAAGCATGCCGAAGATATGATGAACGCTGATGGTATGTTAGCTCAGAAAAAAGAAGAGTTAAAAATGAAGGTTGAAGAAGGGAAAATGACTCAGGAAGAAGCTAATAAAATTCTTGATGAGTCTGAGGTTGAATATCAAAAACTTCAACAAGGTATTGAACAAACACGTCAACGGCAAGAAGCCATGAATAAAGTGTTCGAACCACTTCGCAATGCTATCGGGATCATCCAACAAGTCGGCGCCGCTATAGAGCAATTTTGGATTGCTGCAACTGGTGATAGAAATGCTTTAGTTGAAGGATACGACATCCTTACTAAACTAGGCTTTTCAGCTAATGCAATTCAGTTTATACAAGAAACTACAGCGGCAGTGCAATATGGTGTAGAAACTATGAAAGCTCTCGTATCTGGTGATTGGGGAGCTGCAAGTAATTTCTTAGATAAGTTAGGTTTTTCACCTGAGCAGAAAGCGGATATTATTATGTTCGTTCAGGATGTGCATGCTCAATTGAGTAGTTTCATAGAAAATGTACAATCCTTGATAGTAGCGCAAGCACCAGTAATTATGGGAATAATTAGCGCTACTTGGGAATTTATTAAAGGTGTATTTAACACAATAGCTCCTTATTTAATACCTTTACTGACGGATGTCCTCAACTTTGTGAATGGGATTATAGCGCAAATTACCTCGTTTTGGAAAGAAAACGGAGATCAAATTGTACAAGCCGTAAAAAATGCCTTTTCAATCATTCAATCTATTATAACTTTTGTAATGCCAGCTGTAATGATGATTGTAAAAAGCGCATGGGACACTATAAAGGATATTATCCAGGGTGCTGTTAATCTCATTATGGGAATTATCAAGTTTTTCGCATCTGTTTTAACTGGTGATTTCTCCGGAATGTGGACAGGGATAAAACAAATTTTCAGTGGTGCAATCCAATTAATCTGGGGGCTTATTCAATTTTCATTTGTTAAACAAATTTTCGGCGCAGTGAAAGGGTTTGCATCTTCTTTTGGCTCTACGATTAGTAGCATGTGGTCTACTGTTGTTGGATATTTCAAGACATTTATTAAGGAACCAATCGCTTCTGTAGTTCGTATGGCAATTGATATAGGTGAAGCCGCTATGAAAATTAAAGACAAACTGATTAATCCTATTAAAGAAGCTTGGAATGGAATTATGGGATGGATTGATAAAATTAAAAACGGCGTAGCAAATATGTTTAGTGGTATTCACATTCCTGTTCCGAAGATTAGTGTAAATGGATCACTAAATCCTGTTAATTGGGCAAGTGAAGGTTTACCATCTTTCAGTGTTAAGTGGGCTGCAAACGGCGCTTTAATTAAACCAGGTAACCCTACATTAATCGGGGTTGGGGATGCTCGAGGATATGACGAAACGGTGTTACCCCTGCGCAAACAAACCTTTGATGCCATTGCTAATGGAATAATGGGGTCACTACCATTAACTCAACAAGCTGGAGCGCAGCAATATGCATCGCAAGGTCCAACTATCTTGCAAGTTAATTTGAACGGCAGAGAAATAGCGAAGGAAATCTACTCAGATGTTAGCAAGTTTCAAGAAAGTGAGAAAGAAAGATTGAGAGTATTTTAGGCAGGTGATGATATGACTGGAATTAGTTTCTTTAGTTTTAACGGGAAAAGCAATCCGAATGTAATCCCATTGCAGGGTAAAAAACGCCCTGCATGGGCTCCTTTGGAACGTACATTTCTTGAAGTTCCTCACTATCCAGGTGGGCGTTTGATAAGAACACAAACAAAAATGAGGAAAATAATTGTACCAGTTTCATTATTTTATGAATCTATGGAAGAGGCCGAAAAGTTAAAGGAAGAAATAGCTAATTGGCTTATTACAGACCAACCTCAAGAACTGATCTTTGATGATGAAAAAGATCGTACGTATTTGGCCGTTATTGATGAATCTTTTGACCCACGGCAATTAGTGAATTTAGGAGAAGGAGTACTTACTTTTATTTGTGAAATGCCATATAAATTAGGTCCTACAAGAACCGTAGAATTTCAAGCTAATGAGCGTGGGCTAGTGGCGAATATTCAAAACAAAGGAAGTCTCGAATCTAACCCAATTATTGAAATTGAGGTAACGAAACCCTCCACTTTTCTTGATGTATGGAATGGGGATAATTATTTTCGTATTGGATGGCCGCTTAGAATGGATCAGGTGCCTGTTGAGAGAAATCAACGTGTTATGTGGGATGAAATGTCTACCACTGTAGGATGGACTAATGTCCCAAATTCAGAAGATATGATTGGAGGCGGAGCGTTCAAAGTGGATGCAGGCTCACGCCTAGTTCCGGTTTATTTAGGTGAAACAAACATAAAAGGATGGCATGGTTGCATAGCCAAAAAGAACATTCCGCAAGGGCCATTGCAAGACTTTATTATGCAGGCGTATGTTGGGATAAGGAGTTCGCATCCCGATCAAATGGGGCGCGTTGAAATAGGTTTATTAGATGAAAACAGCGACTATGTAGCTCGTATTTCTATGAACGACGTTCATTGGCAAGCTGAACAAAATACAGGGTTCGCTAAGCTTGGCAACAAAAAGAAACCAGCCGGTGAACGAGTACTTATAAATGAACCAGGAGATCATCCTACTACATGGAATCAATATCGCGGACGATTATGGTTAGCTCGCACCGGTAATAGGTGGGAAGCTTATATTTCTAAGTTTTTATGGAATACCGAAAAGGATGATTCGGAACGCTTTGTCGTGTGGGAAGACGAAAATAATGTGAACATGGATAAGGTAGCGCAAGTTCAAATTAGCATTAGTCAATTTTCGGATAACATGTTTTGTACAGATATGAGCATTGATGATTTGAAAATTTGGAAAGTCAATATGAATACCCAAGATAATCCGCCTTATATTTTTGATGTTGGAGATAAAGTAGTTATTGATACCGAGCGAAGCCTTGTATCGATTAGTGGTAAAAAAGTTATAAATTTAAAAGATATATTCAGTGATTATCCAGTTGTTAGCAAAGGATCAAACAAGCTTGAAATTATGCCTTCCGATGTGGGAATAGCCAAAGTAACATATAGGGAGAGATATCGATGAGAGCACCTAGCGGCACACTTCATGTTATTGATTTTAAAACGGACCAAATTGTTGCTAATATCCAGCCACAAAATTATTGGGATGATATACGTCATTGGGAGATTAAGAACAATATCGATACTTTAGAGTTTAAAGTGTTTGATAATACAGAGCATGCAGCGACACTTATGCAGCAAAATTTAGTTTTAAAAGAAGTACGTGATGGACGGATTGTTCCTTACGTTATAAATAATGAGGTTGAAAAGGATTCAAGAGATAGGTCACTTACTGTACGTACTTCGGGTGCATGGGTTCAGATAGCAAAAGACGGTTATATCATGCCACAACGTATAGAAGGTAAAACAGTAAATCAATTCATGGATATGGCTCTTGTAGGTACGAAGTGGAAACGCGGAAAAACAGAGTATGCTGGTTTCCATACCATGACCATTGATACCATTATAGATCCTCTTACTTTTTTAAAGAAAATAGCTTCTTTATTTGAATTAGAGATTCAATACCGTGTAGAAGTAGTCGGTTCACAGATTGTTGGCTGGTACGTGGATATGGTGAAAAAACGCGGTAGAGACACTGGCAAGGAAGTAACTTTAGGGAAGGATTTAGTCGGTGTTAGACGTATTGAGCATTCTAGGGATATTTGTACTGCCTTAGTCGGATTCGTTCAGGGCGAAGGGAATACCATTATCACAGTTGAAAGCATTAATGATGGTTTACCTTATATTACTGATAGCGATGCCTATCAACGCTGGAACGAGAATGGTAAACATAAATTTGGCTTTTACACTCCAGAAACAGAAGAACAAAATATGACACCAAAGCGTCTCTTGACTCTTATGAAAACAGAGTTTGCAAAACGCGTTAATACTTCTGTTGTTTACGATGTAGAAGGCGCAGCTATAGGGCGTGTATTTGGATTATCTCACGAGATAATTAATGAAGGAGATACAATTCGAATTAAAGATACTGGATTTACACCGAAGCTTTATTTAGAAGCACGTGCAATCGCTTGTGATGAATCATTTACGGATTCTTCACAAGATAAATATATATTTGGTGACTATCGTGAAATTACCGATCCAAACGAAGAAATGCGAAAATTATACAATAGAGTACTTGCTTCTTTAGGTAATAAAGCTAATAAAGAACTATTAGAACAACTAGAAAAGTTGGCAGAAGAAGCGAAAGGGACAGCCGAACAAGCTCAAAAAGAGAGTCAGATAGCAAAAGAATTAGCCGAAAAAGTTCAAGAAAATCTAAAAAATAATACCGTGGAAATTATCGAAGCTGTAAATCCGCCAACAACGAATCTTAAAATTGGTAAGACGATATGGCGAGATATCAGTAATGGTAAACCTGGTATCTTAAAAGTATGGAACGGTAAAGATTGGGAACTTCTTATTCCTGATGTGGAGTTAGTTAAGAAAGATACACTTGAGCAGGTTAATAAGGATATTAAATTCACAAAAGAAGAATTAAATAAGAAAGTGGAAGAGGCGCAAAGTGAAACCAATGGACAATTCAAGGAAGTTAAAAATAGTCTCCAAGAAGTTTCGCAAACGATTAAAAATGTACAAAACTCTCAAGGTGAAATTGACAAAACTGTCTCTGAAGTGAAACAAACCAACGAAGGTTTTACTAAATCTATTGAATCTTTAATAAAAAAAGACGGTGAAATCACTGAAAAATTAAGTACAGTGGTAGAGACTGCTGAAGGTACGAAAAAGACCATCTCTGAGATGCAGCAAACAACTAATAATCTAAAGAAAACCACAACTGAAATTACAGAAAAGGCTGGCCAGATTAGTGAGAAGTTGGAGATCGTAGAAAAGAAATTTAATACCGATAAAGCTGGAGGGCGTAATCTGTTATTAGATTCAAATGTTAAATACGAAAAAACAGATTATCTAATCAATCCATATTCTCTAACTGAAAATTTTGTTCCAGGTGAGGAATATACTTTTGTAATTAAAGGGAGTGTCCCGCAAGGCCAGAAATTTGGAATTTGGCAGAATGGTGGTTCAAATAATGTTGGATATGCAACAAGTTTTTATGCGAATGGTATTACCTATGTAACTTTTAAAGCTGTAGTAACAACGAGTGGAAATGAAAGAAAGTTAAATCTGTATAACTTTCCAAATAACAATACAAAATCCGTTGTAGAATGGGTTGCTTTATATAAAGGTAATAAGCCACAGGATTGGACACCAGCTCCAGAAAACCAAGTAACGAATGATGAATTCACTAAAAAAACAACTGAGATCGAAAAAAGTGTGAATGGCGTAAAAACCACTGTAACCAATGTGCAAAATCGCCAATCCGGATTCGAAAAGCGTATGACTACAGTAGAGCAAACAGCAAGCGGGCTATCCACCACAGTTAGTAATTTGAACAATGTAGTATCCGATCAAGGAAAAAAGATTACCGATGCTAATTCTAAAATTCAACAACAGGCCACAGCAATTGAAGCAAAAGTTGGAATTAAACAAGTAGAAGATTATATCGGTGGTTTTCAAATACCTGAGTTAAAGAACACTGTTACAAAAAACAAGCAAGATTTATTAGATAAGATATCTAAAAAAGTAGCCACTGAAAGTTACAATACAAAGGTAACAGAGTTAGAACGTCTTATTTCCGCAAATGCAAAGGGTATTAGTCTTGCTGCAGTTAAAACAGAAGTATATACAAGAATAGAATCTGATGGACGTTATGCTGATAAAGCTTACGTTGAAAGACAAGCAGCACGTATTGATTTAACAGAAAAAGCAATTACTAGTACCGTACAAAAAGGCGACATCATTTCTGCTATTAACCAGACAGCCGAAAAGATTACTATTAGTGTTTCAAAACTTGCTATCAGTGCTGATACAATGGTGCAATGGTTAACTGCAAAGGGTATTGATACGAATATCATCAAAGTTAATGGCGATAAAATTACCATCGATAAAAACGGCGTTACTATTAAAATGTTAGACTTCCTTTTTGAAGATGAATGGGGAACGAAAACAACCGTTATGCCAAAACGAAATTTAATAGCCGATCATGATTTTTCTAGTGTTCCAAAATTGAACATAGGTAACTCCAATTATCAGGGGTTTGGTGCTGGATACGGTCTACCTTGGAAAGTACAAGGAAACGGTGTAGTGATAGAAAATAATACTTTTATATTTAACTATGAACAAATGGTAAATGCAGTCCGTGTCGACACGTATAATTATCCAGAAACAAAAGTTCAAAACGGGATTCATCCAGGAAACTCTTATACATTGTCAGCACATTATAGAACCGCACAGATTAATGGTGTACGTGTAACGGCAAAACCACGATTGCAGGTATGCTTTGTTACGCTATTGGATGAAGTGAGTTATAAAATTTGGCATGAAATATATAAAGATTTTCCAGAGCCATCTACATTTTATGGTGAAATTAGAAGGTATAATTTCACATTTACCGTTCCTAACAATTACAATCCACAAGAACATATAATTGTAGTTAAAGTTACAGCTGCAAATGCGCAAGTTTCTGCGGGTAGAGCTGTTTGTGTTTCAGGGATAACATTGGTTAGTGGTAACTATGCTTGCATGTATAATTGGGATCGTGCGGCAGCAGAAAGGGCCGATGGTCTTCAACCGTTTAATAGAATTGCTATAGGCAGCGTAAATAACAACATAGGTCCAGCTGCTCATGGGCAGACCTTTGATATAAGTACAGAAAAGGATGTATTCATAAATCAACCTATTCTAACGCAGGGAATAAATTTAGGGCGTAATAAAATGGGCCAAGCTGGGTCCATTCGTTTCTTTGATGGCGGTCAAGGCTATGGGTTTTATTTTATGGGAATGGGAGGACAATGGTACAAGCTACCTAACGTTTAGGAGGAAAATATATGGATGAGTACAAGGATTTACAAGGTTATCCCTTACAAGCGGGGCAAGGTGCTCCGTTTGCTGGTAGGTTAGTAGATTCAGAAAGAAACGAAAACGGAGTATTTGTGCGAATTCCTTTTGATATGCTAAACAATGCCGGTTTATATGGTGCTAATAAAGTAGAGGTGTGGGGGGAAACGGATGGAACGATATATTTCCGTATTGCAACAAGATGCGAAATATGTAAA
>Ga0209025_1003050_pt1 | contig 16506 bp, 14 predicted proteins | sample AraplaMF_Col_mLB_FD_184256 | JGI IMG/M metagenome (GOLD analysis project Ga0209025, IMG submission 184256) | Arabidopsis root microbial communities from the University of North Carolina, USA - plate scrape MF_Col_mLB (SPAdes) (version 2) | ecosystem: Host-associated > Plants > Roots > Endosphere... | reverse complement strand
TCAATCGCGAGTCCAATTAAATATTGCAGCCGATCCATTTGTTTGTTGTAATACAAAAATCCAACAAGACATTCAAACGCCGTCGCATGCCGATACTCCAGAACATCCGCATTTTTCGGAACACTTCCTGACTTTGCATTACGTCCCTGACGCACAACATCTTGTTCTTCTTCCGTTAACAGCGGCATCCATAACCCAAGAAATTTGCACTGTGCTTTGGCAGATACATACTGCGTTGCCTGCCGGTGCAAATGATGCGGCCGCTGATTCGGCTGGGAAATTAAATATTGCCGAATCGCGACCTCATAGATCGCATCGCCGATGTAAGCGAGTACGATTGGATTCATCAACTGCGGTTTCTTCGCTGGCGGATAACTGAACCAATAGTCCGCTTCTTTCTCTTCATTCGAATTCATGCTTCACCTGCTCTCATTTACGGCGCCAACGCATCCCTTGCGGGGTATCTTCCAGCACGATGTTCTGCTCGGCTAGGAGGTCACGAATTTCATCCGCACGCGCCCAATTTTTTGATTTACGCGCGTCAACCCGCTCCGCAATCAGATTCTCGATCTCTTCATCCAGTAGTTCTTCCGACTTGTTCTCAACAAGGCCCAATACGTCATTGAAATGATCGAACAGCGCCGCAATCGCTTGTAATTCGCCAGCTTTCACGATAGCCCGTTGTAAAACCTGATTCGTTTCGCTCACAAGGTCAAACCACGCTGTAATCGCATCCGCTGTATTGAAGTCATCATCCATTTTGGCATGGAATTGCTCACGGATGTGGCTAAGACGCTCGGTAAGCTCCTCGCTTGCCTCCCCCGGATCAACAGCGGACCGTAGGCGGTGCTGTAAATTCGCATATGCATTCTCAATACGCGATACACTGTTCTCTGCTTGTGCCATCACTTCTTCCGTGAAATTAAGCGGATTCCGATAGTGGCCTGACAGCATGAAGTACCGCAGTACAGGCGCTTTATATTTCTTACGAAGCTCGACGACCGAAATGCCGTTACCGAGTGATTTGGACATTTTTTCATTATCGATATTGATATAGCCGTTATGCATCCAGTAGTTCGCGAGTGACTTGCCGGTTACGGATTCCGACTGTGCAATCTCACACTCATGATGCGGGAACTGCAAATCTTGACCGCCGCCATGGATATCCAGAGTATCCCCCAAATAGCGTTTTACCATTGCTGAACACTCGATATGCCAGCCTGGACGTCCGTTGCCCCATGGGCTGTTCCAATAGATCTCGCCTGGTTTGGCGCCTTTCCAAAGGACGAAGTCCTCAGCATTCTCTTTACGCTCATCAACCTCAATCCGGATCCCGAACTGCAGCTCCTCTATATTCTGGTGAGACAGCTTGCCATAGTCCTTGAACTTCTGCGTACGGAAATAGACATCACCTTGGCTTGCATAAGCAAAATCCTGATCGACGAGCTTTTGGATGAACTCCACAATCTCCGCAATATTCTCCGTTACGCGCGGGTTCATCGTTGCCGGGCGCACACCAAGGCCTTCAATATCTTCATTGAATGCTTGGATATAACGCTCTGCCACTTCTGGCACAGTCGTTCCCAGCTGTTCTGCTTTACGAATTAATTTATCATCCACATCCGTAAAATTCGTTACATAATTCACTTCATAGCCAATCGTTTCTAAATAACGGCGAACAACATCGAAGAAAATAACCGGACGCGCATTCCCGACATGAATGTAATCATATACCGTAGGACCGCATGTGTACATACGGACCTTCCCCGCTTCAAGCGGTTCAAAAAGCTCCTTCGTTCGATTCATCGTGTTGTAGATGTGCAACGCCATGTTTTACACGCCCTCTTTCGTTTGTTGTTGTTCCTGTACGATGCTGAGTTCCTTCTTCAGTCGATCGATCTGTTCTTGCATCTGTCTGAATTGATCAATAATCGGGTCCGATACTTGATTATGGCTTAAGCGATCGAGCCGCTTCCCATCCTGCTTCACGATACGTCCAGGAATCCCGACAACCGTGCTGTTCGGCGGCACTTCATTCAGCACGACCGAATTGGCACCGATCATCGCATTGTCTCCTACACGAAAAGATCCGAGGACTTTCGCTCCTGACGCAATAACCACATTATTGCCGATCGTTGGATGACGTTTGCCTTTTTCTTTCCCGGTTCCCCCAAGTGTAACGCCTTGATAGATCACCACATTGTTGCCGATCTCACATGTCTCTCCAATGACGACCCCCATACCATGGTCAATAAACAGCCGATCTCCGAGTGTAGCACCGGGATGAATCTCGATCCCTGTAAAAAATCGACTCGTCTGCGAAATGACGCGCGCAACACTATACCACCGGTGTCTAAATAACCAATTCGCCAATCGATGCGCCCAAATGGCATGCAACCCTGAGTAAGTAAAGACCACTTCAAACTTGCTTCTTGCCGCCGGGTCGTTCTCAAACACCGTCTGAATATCCGACCTCATTCTCTGAAACATGCTGATCCCCTTCTATCCCCTCAAAATAGAAAACGCCCCTACAGCAATGACTCATTGCTGCAGAGACGTACAAACGCGGTCCCACTCTGCTTAAGCGCCCTGATGTAGTTAAAATATCAACTTTTGATCACGATGTATACCAAGAGGCAGATTCGACATCGAATCTTGCATTCAGGCTCGAACTCCGATGCTCATGTAGGCTCCTCCTACACTCCGCTTCTCCTTCTTCACCTTCATCCAACCTTCTTGGCGCTGAAAAGTTGATTTTTTAACCTTTATCATATAAATAAGCGCTTCACTTTAGCGTCCTTAACGCGGACGACACGATACCCCCTACCCTGCACAGCAGATCGGAAATACAGCTCCCAGGTGCATGTTCAGCTTCATAGGATTAGGCAACTCACAGCCTTGATTGCCCTCTCTGACATCCTATACAACACAGCTTACTTTTCCTGCTCATAGCCTTTAGAGGTTATTCAAAAAGTCTTCTTTTGATCACGATGTATTTCATGAAGCGAATCCGACATCGAATCTTGCGTTCACCCTCGAAGTCCAGTACTCATTTAGGTTTTGCCTAAACTCCGTTCTTCCTTCTTCAGGTTCACACAACCTTCTCGGTGCTGAAAAGCAAACTTTTTGAATTCGCTAATTATTGGATTGATGTTGATTGTAATTATATCCAACACATGCCACTCTGACAAGAGACGAAAATCTGTTAATTGAGGGATCTCGTCTTATGCCAAAAATGCACGAAGTCTTGCAACGACTTTATTTTGTCCGAGAAGCGCAATCGTCTCGTTGAGATCGCGACCATGCGTCTGTCCCGTTAACGCCACACGAATCGGCATGAACAATTGTTTGCCTTTCGTGCCCGTTTCTTTCTGCACTTCCTTGATCGCGGACTTAAGCGAATCTGCCGTGAACTCCGTTAAAGCTTCCGCTTTGCCAAGGAATGCCCTTAGTACAGCTGGCACTTGTTCTTCCGCAAGAACTGCTGCTCCTTCTTCATCCATTTGAATCTCATCTTGGAAGAATAACGCAGACAGTTCAACGATATCGGAAGCAGCGCGCATTTGCTCTTGGTATAACGCAACGAGCGAATTCGCCCAAGCTTGTTCTGCCTCGGACAACGTCGCCGGCAACAATCCTGCTTTTTGCAGATGAGGTATTGCTATCGCAGCGATGCGCGCTGGCTCTGCATTCTTAATATAGTGATTATTTAACCAGCTTAATTTGTTCGTATCGAACACCGCTGGGCTCTTCGACAAGCGACCTGCATCGAAAATCTCAATAAACTGCTCACGTGAGAAGATCTCATCTTCGCCTTTAGGCGACCAGCCAAGCAGTGCGATGAAGTTAAATAACGCTTCCGGCAAGTAACCCAATTGATCATATTGTTCGATAAATTGAATGATTGATTCATCACGCTTACTTAATTTCTTATGATGCTCATTCACAATTAATGTCATATGACCAAATATCGGCGGTTCCCAGCCAAGTGCATCATAGATCATCAACTGGCGAGGCGTATTGGAGACATGATCCTCTCCGCGCAATACATGTGAAATTTTCATCAGATAATCATCGATAACAACAGCGAAATTGTATGTTGCAATTCCATCTTTCTTCACAATTACGAAATCACCGGACACATCGGATTCGAATGAAATCGAACCTTTGACCATATCATCGAAGCTAAAGGTTCTACCTTCAGGTACACGGAAGCGAATGCTCGGTACACGGCCCTCTGCTTCGAACGCAGCGCGCTGCTCATCCGTTAAATCCCGATGACGACCTGAATAACGCGGCATTTCTCCGCGAGCTGTCTGCTCTTCACGCTCTTGCTCCAGCTCTTCTTCCGTACAATAACATTTATATGCAAATCCACCATCGATCAGTTGCTGGGCATATTGATTATAAATATCAAGACGTTCCGTCTGACGGTATGGACCGTACTCTCCGCCAACATCAATACTCTCATCCCAAGTGATTCCAAGCCATTTTAGGTAGGTTAACTGGCTTTCTTCCCCACCCTCAATATTCCGTTTGAGATCCGTGTCTTCAATACGAATAATGAATTTTCCATTATGATGACGTGCGAACAAATAGTTGAATAGCGCCGTTCTTGCATTACCGATATGTAAATGTCCCGTCGGGCTTGGCGCATAACGTACACGAACTTCTTGTGTCATAGGACTCTAGCTCCTTTTCCATGCGGAGAATTGCGACTTCATCGCCTTTAAATACCCTTAATCATAACACATTCTGAATGAGGCAGACAACCGACTGGGCTGCAATTCCTTCGCCGCGCCCCGTAAAGCCAAGCTGTTCTGTCGTCGTTGCCTTCACATTGATTTTCGTTACATCGGCTTCCAGCACCTGAGCAATCCGTTCCTGCATTTGCGGGATATAAGGAAGCATCTTCGGCTTCTGCGCAATAATCGTGCAGTCTAGATTACCCAGCCCATACCCAGCATCTTTGGCCATCACCCAGATTTCCTCCAGCAGCTTCACGCTATCGGCATCCTTGAACCGTTCATCTGTATCCGGAAAATGCTTGCCAATATCCCCAAGACCGAGTGCGCCAAGAATGGCATCACTAATGGCATGAAGCAGCACATCCGCATCTGAATGCCCTAGAAGCCCTTTCTCATAAGGAATCGTAATCCCCCCGATAATGCACGGTCTTCCTTCTACCAGTTGATGTACATCAAAGCCTTGTCCAACTCGAATCATTGCTGTTCCTCCCTCATTTGCTGTAACCAGAACTCTGCCGATACCAGGTCGTCTGGCGTCGTAATTTTGATATTCGTATAATCCCCTTCAACGACATACACGGGCAAACCTAGTCGCTCGACCAACATGGAATCATCGGTCCCGACGAACTGCTCCCGCTGCGCCTCTTCATGCGCTCTAACCACATCCGCATAGCGAAAAGCCTGTGGGGTCTGGATAGCCCACAAGCTGCGGCGGTCTGGCGTATGTTCGATTCGACCTGCTTCATTCACCTGTTTGATCGTATCCTTCACCTGTACAGCAAGGACGGCTGCCCCATGACGCACTGCTGCTTCATAACAAGCGCGAACCCGCTCCTCCGTCACAAAAGGACGAACCCCATCATGGATAAAGACCCAATCGGCATTCAGAGCGAGCAGCCCTTGATAGACCGAAAATTGACGCTCCGCTCCACCTGCGACGATTTTTGTTATTTTCTGAAGACCATACGTCTTAATCCATGCTGTACAACGTTCAACATCTTGTGTACCTACGACGAGTACGATCTCATCGATCAGTGTCATCTGTTCGAATTGCAGCAGCGTATGGACAAGAATCGGTTTCCCTTCCAGCAGCAAATATTGCTTGCTCTCCGGTGTCCCCATCCTTGAACCTTTCCCTGCAGCGACGATGACTGCGCCAACCCGATTGTTCATGTATATCCCTGCCTTGCTATCTCGCATAGTTTGATCTATCTACAGATTCGACATATGCGATCAACAACCCTTTTTTAACATGTTAGACTTTAAAATTATCCGGGTCCCCCCGCAAAATATCTGAATCAGTTTCGAAGCCACATCATCACTTTGTGGGGAATATTATTGGGCTTTTTCCAACAATTTCGGCTTTGCGAAGATCATCCGGCCTGCAGAAGTCTGCAGCACACTTGTCACGAGCACTTCCATCGTCGTCCCGATATAATCTCGTCCACCCTCGACAACGATCATCGTGCCATCATCTAAGTACGCTACGCCTTGACCGTGCTCCTTACCATCTTTGATCACTTGAACGATTATTTCTTCACCAGGTAATACAACCGGCTTCACAGCGTTAGCCAAATCATTAATATTAAGTACGGATACCCCTTGTAGCTCACACACTTTGTTCAAATTGAAATCATTCGTAACCACTTTACCCTGGAGAACTTTGGCCAGCTTCACAAGCTTGCTATCCACCTCGGAGATTTCATCAAAATCGCCTTCGTAGATCAGCACTTTCACTTCAAGCTCTTTCTGAATTTTGTTCAGAATATCCAGCCCTCTGCGCCCACGATTCCGCTTCAACAGGTCCGACGAATCCGCGATATGCTGAAGTTCCTCGAGTACGAATTCTGGAATAACAATGGTGCCCTCGATAAAGCCTGTCTTGCAAATGTCTGCAATCCGTCCGTCAATAATGACGCTGGTATCCAGAATCTTATGTTCCTCATTCCCACGATCAGGCCGACTTTCTCCACTGCCGCCTCTTCCTCGGGTGATAATTGCTACAAGTTCTTCTCTCCGTTGCAGTCCTAGCCATAACCCTGCAGCACCACAGGCCAATGTCAGAACAATGCCCATTACATTACCAAGCGATTCTACGATCGGCTCTAACAGGTAAGACACACCTAATCCACCAACAAGTCCAAGAAATGCAGCAAATACGTGTTCAAATGGAAGGCTTGTTACCTTATCAAGTCCAGTCCGAACCCGGCTCAAGACCGAATCCCCACCTAGTGAAAATAAGACCAAAAATACCGTCATACTGATACCCATAAATAACACAGTTCCAACCAGTGCACTTGCATCACCGAACAACGATTGCAGCCAATCTGTCGTCTGAATTCCTGCGAGTGAGTACACCACAAATCCAACCCAAGCCCCTAACAACAACCATAGGGTTTGTATTCCTTTTTTTAACATAAGATTCACCTCCTTTACAATTATGGTCCAAATTCATCCAAGCTAATCTTTGCAGATAGAACTTTTTTCATTGATAACTGGTAATTCATTCACTTATAATTGAGTTAAATTCGGATTCGACATTTCAGATTGTAATCAAGAATACTAATAAATCGAGGTGTATACACATGAGTGAGTCGACTTTACAAGCGTTTCAGGAGCAGGTCTCCGAATTGTTACTACGTCACCGCAGTCTCTTGGATGTTCTCTCGAAATATGGCCAGTCCAACGCATCGGTTAATCGTTCTGTCGTGAAAGCGGTTACGGAATGCGGATGTATCGAACTGAATGCAAGCAAGCAATCTTATCCGGAGGAAATAACGCAGACCAATCATCAGCTCTCAAGCCACTTGAACGGCCAACTCTGCGAGAATTGCAGAGAAGTGGTTACAGCCGAACTCGGTAGGAACTTATTCTACATGTCGGCATTATGTAACTTACTTGATGTGAAAATGAATGATGTCGTACAGAGTGAGTCCAAGAAATGCTCCACGCTCGGATTTTTCAATTTATCGTAGTCCCATCAGACTGATATAAAAAATAAAAAAGCATTTATTTCAGATCTCCTTGGAGAACGAAATAAATGCTTTTTATTTGAGTAAATCAGCTATTTAGTTGATCAGAACGCGAAGCCTCTTCTGCCTTGGAGGCTGCACGCTTGTTTTTACGTCGCTTGGTGAATACCAACTCAACGTTTTTTTTTAAGCCATACAACGCATAGAATGCGAGCGGGATAAGAATCAATTTCGGCGTCTGTGCCGGGAACCTAAGGGCAAGAAATAAAGCTATAATAATAACGATCGGAGCGATCCAGAGTGCCTTCTTAGGGATTCCAACCTTCTTGAAGTTCGGATATTTCACACGGCTAACCATCAGATACGACAGCAATAACGAACTAATCACAAGATAAGGTGTAGCAAGATCTGCATGGAACAACGCTAATGTACATAGAACGCCACCCGCTGCCGGAATCGGAAGCCCGATGAAATAGCCTGGCGTACCCGATATAACGTTAAACCTTGCAAGACGTAGTGCACCACAAATCGGAAATATTGCCGTTACCGACCATGCGAGCAACGGGTTCAAATGCGTAAACGCAGTCACATACATAATAAAAGCTGGAGCTACACCAAAAGATATTACATCAGACAGGGAATCAAGCTCTTTCCCGAAATCACTCTGCACATTGAGCGCACGAGCGAAATGGCCATCAAGCCCATCCATTAGCATAGCAATAATCACCATAATAGCGGCATAATCATTCTCACCGTTAAAGACTAATATGATGGAAATAATTCCGAGAACCAAGTTACTAATCGTAAACAAGTTCGGAATCGATTTTGTTATCATAGACTCACCTCATATTTACTATGCCCCAGTGTCATTCATTGATTGTATGACAATTTATATTTGTCTGTCAATAAACACCTGTTCTTGGATACGCTTAAGACCTTCCTTAATCGTACGGGCACGCACTTCACCAATTCCATCCACTTCATCCAATTCTTCGATCGTCGCCATGGTTACATGCGGCAGCTGGTAGAACCGCTGAACCAAGTTGTTTATGATGACATTCGGCAAGCGCGGAATTTTACTCAGGACGCGATAACCGCGTGGCGCAACCGATTCTTCCGTCATCAAGTTCGAAGATTGGTACCCTAATAATCGAATAATAAAATGTGCATCAAGCAGTTCATCCGAGCTGCACTTCTTAAGACATACGAAGATTTCCTTCAGCTTCTCCTCGGATATATCCTTCGCATAGTCTTTGATCAACAGCCTTGCATCTTCCTCGGTATTACCCACCAATTCTTCCATCTGCATACTAATCAAACGGCCTTCATTGCCTAACTCATGAATGTATCGTTTGATCTCCTGCTTGATTCGAAGCGCCATTTCGAACCGCTGTACGACATGCACAACTTCCTGCAATGTAACCAGCTCTTCAAATTCAGAGGCTGTCAGGTTCGTCAGCGCTTGATTCAGCACCACTTTGTACCGCTCCAACGTCTGGATCGCTTGATTCGCTTTCGTTAAGATGACGCCAATTTCTTTGAGGGAATAACGTAAGTTCCCTTGATATAGGGTAATCACATTACGCCGTTGGGATATGGACACGACGAGCTTTCCCGTCTGCTTAGCCACCCGCTCCGCTGTACGATGTCTAATCCCTGTCTCAATGGAGGATATCGATGAATCCGGGATAAGCTGCGTATTGGCATAGAGGATTCTTTTTAAGTCTTCACTTAAAATGATCGCACCATCCATCTTCGCAAGCTCGTACAGATAGTTCGGCGAGAAATCACAGTTAATGGAGAATCCTCCATCTACGACTTCCATCACTTCCGGACTGTATCCAACAACGATTAATCCCCCAGTTTTCGCGCGAAGGACATTCTCCAGCCCATCCCGAAACGGTGTCCCTGGCGCTACCAATCGAAGAAGATCATTTACATTATCTTGTTGAACCGTTTCTTTCATTCTCTATTATGCCCCCTAACCTAATGCAGCTCTTAGCGCTTCCGCTACGGTGTTAACACCGATAATTTCGATCCCCTTGGGCGCTTTCCACCCCTTTATACTTTTCTCAGGCATAATCACACGCTTGAAACCAAGCTTGTGTGCCTCTTTGACCCGCTGTTCCACACGTGATACGGCTCGCACTTCCCCTGTTAGTCCAATTTCACCGAAAAATACATCGTACGGCTGTGTTGGTGCATCCTTAAAACTTGACGCAATACTCACGGCAATCGCAAGGTCAACCGCAGGCTCATCGAGCTTAACGCCACCCGCAACATTCAGGTAAGCATCTTGATTCTGCAAGAACATGCCCATTCGTTTCTCCAGCACCGCAATGATCAGCGACATCCGCTGGTGATCGACACCTGTCGACATTCGCCGTGGCGACGGGAAATTCGTCGAAGCTACCAAAGCTTGGAGTTCAACAAGAACTGGACGAGTTCCTTCCACACTAGCTACAACAGTCGATCCCGCGACCCCGAGCGGCCGTTCTGATAAGAACAACTCCGATGGGTTGGATACTTCCTCAAGCCCTGTTTCTTGCATCTCGAAAATGCCAATTTCATTGGTCGAACCGAATCGATTCTTCACCGCACGCAGTAATCGGTATGTATGATGCCGCTCCCCTTCGAAATACAATACACAATCCACCATATGTTCTAATAAACGTGGCCCTGCGATCGCTCCTTCCTTGGTGACATGCCCCACGAGCACGGTCGCAATTCCCTTGACCTTAGCAATACGCATAAAATGCGCTGTACATTCACGAACTTGCGAGACACTACCAGGTGCCGAAGCTACAGAGGGTTGGTATACTGTCTGAATCGAGTCTATGACGAGGAAATCAGGCTGGATCTCATCGATAGCTTCCTCTATCTGCTCGAGATTCGTCTCACATAACACGAATAGAGATTCAGACAATGCATTTAATCGATCGGCACGCAGTCTTGTCTGGCGAACCGATTCCTCACCCGATACATAGAGCACCTTGAGCCCCGCTATTGTAAGCGCATGTGACGTCTGCAGCAGCAGCGTGGATTTCCCAATGCCGGGATCACCGCCTACTAGAATTAATGATCCGGGAACAAATCCGCCGCCCAGAACACGATTAAGCTCAGCGATGTGTGTCTGAATGCGAGGTTCTTTACCACTCTCTATATGTATGATGGATTGGGGTTTTTCTTTCGTATGAAAAATGGGCGATTGCATCCCTTGCGTCTTGACTACTGTCTGGGTCTCTTCGACCATGGTATTCCAGCTCATGCAACCAGGACATTTGCCGAACCATTTCGCTGTCTCGTGACCGCATTCGGTACAATAAAATTTTGTTTTGACTTTCGCCATTTCGCTCTCCTAACTAACATTCATCTTTGGCGAAAAATGACTGTTTTCGCAAATTTCGTACTTCTTTCAATTTTAACATTTTTAATCATGAGAGAAAAGGAAAACCCGAAACCTTATAGGTTCCGGGTTCAATATTCGTAGAATACGTACGAAAAAGGTTATTTTAGTGATGCAGAACGACCAGATTGCCTTCCTGCTCATCAATGGTTAAGCTGTCACCCTTCGAAATTTTACCCATTAAGAGCTCTTCCGAGAGACGATCTTCAATATGTTTCTGAATCGCACGACGCAACGGACGCGCACCGTAAGCTGGATCAAACCCTTCCTTCGCGAGGAAAGCTTTCGCTTTGTCTGTCAACGTGAAGTCGACTTCTTGTTCCTTCAGTCGATGACGAAGATCTTCCGCCATGAGAGACACGATCTGTGCAATATTCTCTTCACTGAGCGAATGGAAGACAATGATCTCATCAATCCGGTTCAAGAACTCTGGACGGAAGCTCTTCTTCAGCTCGCCCATCACTTTATCCTTCATGTTGTTATAATCTTTGCCGGAGTCATTCGATGCGGTGAAGCCAAGGGTAGAATTACGCTTGATTGCCTCTGCACCGACGTTCGAAGTCAGTATGATCAACGTATTACGGAAATCTACGACACGGCCTTTAGAATCTGTAAGACGTCCATCCTCCAGTACCTGAAGCAAGATGTTAAACACTTCAGGGTGCGCTTTCTCGATTTCATCGAGCAACACAACCGAATATGGCTTGCGTCTAACTTTCTCCGTTAATTGACCGCCCTCTTCATAACCAACATATCCTGGAGGCGCTCCGACCAGACGTGATGTCGAATGTTTCTCCATATACTCGGACATATCGATCCGAATGACTGCATTCTCATCACCGAATAGGGACTCCGCTAGGGCACGTGCTAATTCTGTTTTACCGACCCCAGTAGGACCTAAGAAGATGAATGAGCCCATTGGACGTTTCGGATCCTTCAGACCTGCACGTGCACGACGTACCGCACGGCTGACAGCCTTAACCGCTTCTTCTTGACCGATGACACGCTCATGAAGAATGGATTCCATCTTGAGCAAACGCTCGGTCTCTTCTTCAGCCAACTTACGAACCGGAATTCCCGTCCAGCTCGCTACGATCTGCGCAATATCATCTGGCGTCACTTCCGAATCGGTGCGTCCTTGCTTTTCTTTCCACTGATTCTTCGTCAGATCCAGCTCTTCCCGCATCTTCTGCTCTGTATCGCGAAGTGCCGCTGCTTTCTCGAACTCTTGGCTCTGTACAGCTGCATCTTTTTCTTTACGAATATCTTCAAGACGATTCTCGAGCTGCTTCAAATTCGGCGGTACCGTATACGAATTCAGCCTTACCTTCGAACCTGCTTCATCGATCAAATCAATCGCTTTGTCCGGTAAGAACCGATCCGTGATGTAACGGTCTGACAATTTCACCGCTGCTTCAATGGCTTCATCTGTAATTTTCACCCGGTGGTGGGCTTCGTAACGGTCACGCAGTCCATGCAAGATTTGGATCGCTTCCTCTGGGGAAGGCTGATCAACCGTAATCGGCTGGAATCGACGTTCTAGTGCAGCATCTTTCTCAATGTACTTGCGGTATTCATCGAGTGTTGTCGCACCGATACATTGCAACTCACCCCGTGCTAGAGAAGGTTTGAGAATATTCGATGCGTCAATAGCGCCTTCTGCTCCGCCTGCACCGATTAAGGTATGAAGTTCATCTATGAATAGAATGATATTCCCTGCTTGGCGAATTTCGTCCATGATCTTCTTCAGACGATCTTCGAATTCCCCGCGATATTTGGTCCCGGCTACGACGGAGCCCATATCCAAGGTCATAACACGCTTATCACGCAACGTCTCAGGAATTTCGTTCTGGATAATACGTTGTGCAAGTCCTTCTGCAATCGCCGTCTTACCAACCCCTGGCTCCCCGATAAGGACCGGATTGTTCTTCGTTCTACGGCTCAAGACTTGAATCACGCGTTCAATTTCTTTACTACGGCCAATGACAGGATCTAAGTTCCCGTCTTTCGCAAATGCCGTTAAATCACGCGCGAGTGAATCGAGCGTCGGTGTGCTGACGTTCGCAGGTGTTCCATGATGACTCGATACAGCTTCGCTACTGCCTAGGAGCTGCAACACTTGCTGACGTGCCTTATTTAAGCTAATGCCTAGATTATTGAGTACACGTGCTGCCACACCTTCGCCTTCGCGAATCAATCCAAGAAGGATATGTTCAGTGCCTACATACGTATGACCCAACTTACGCGCTTCGTCCATGGACAGTTCAATGACTTTCTTTGCACGAGGCGTATAAGCAATATTCGTTGGTTGCTCCTGTCCACGACCAATCAAAGATTCGACTTCGTCTTGAATCTTCTCAAGTCCCAGTCCAAGCGCAATCAAGGCTTTGGCTGCAATGCCTTCTCCTTCACGAATCAGTCCAAGAAGAATATGCTCCGTACCCATATTGTTGTGACCTAGACGCACGGCTTCTTCTTGCGCTAATGCCAATACTTTCTGTGCTCGCTCTGTAAATCTTCCAAACATCATATCTATACACCTCCGCTTAAACTAATTATAACTAGAATTTATGATTTAGAAAGCTTATCGCGTATTAATGCTGCGCGATAAATATCTCTTTCTTCTGTATTTAACTTGCGACCGTATACTTGCTGTAGAAACCCGGTTTGGGACATCACAATCAGTTCATTCAATACATCGGATGAAACATGATCGATTAGACCGAGATCTAGGCCAAGCCGAACATCGGATAGCCGTTGCGATGCCTCTTTCGAATCCATCACTTCCGCATGCGTTAGGATGCCGAAGGATCTCCGGATACGGTCTTTAATGCGAATCGGGGATTCAAGCATAATCTTCTCCCGCGCCGCTTTCTCATGTTCAATGATTTGTCTTGCCACACTATGCAAATTATCGATGATTTCCTTCTCGGATTGACCCAAGGTGATCTGATTCGATATCTGGAACAAATTCCCGATCGATTCACTACCTTCACCATAGATACCTCGAACGGCTAGACCTACCTGTGTAATTGCCGGTAGCAATCGATTCATTTGTTGCGTTAAGACGAGAGCAGGCAGATGAATCATTACCGATGCCCGAATTCCAGTACCTACATTTGTGGGACAGCTGGTCAAATATCCGCGTGCCTCATCAAATGCATAATCTACTTGTTCTTCAAAAACATCGTCAATCCTGCTAGCGAGGTCCCAAGCTTCTTCTAATTGAAAGCCAGGGTAAAGACATTGTATACGAAGATGATCTTCTTCATTTATCATAATGCTAGCTGCTTCATTATCGCTAATAATGACAGCCCCATTACGGGATTCATTCGCCAAATTCGGACTAATCAGATGTTTCTCAACCAATACGCGTTTATCGAGCTCACTCATATCGGCTAATAATACTTCGGAGAAGTTACCGATTTCCTTCATTCCTTTGACTTGCACCACTTGGCTTAATCGTTCCAGAATTTCTTTGGACTGCTGATTTGTTGCCAGCATCGGGAATGGAAGGTTATCCAAGTTGCGCGCAATCCGGACTCGGCTGCTAATAACGATGTCTGAGTCTGGGCCTCTCCCACGCATCCATTCGCTTAATGCCTTCTCTGTGAATTTATGAGCTTCCATCCAACATCCCTCCACTGCACTATGACATGTTATCCTGCAGAAATTCGTTTTTCCAGCTCCCGTATTTGATCACGGATTTGAGCAGCATCTTCAAACTCTTCGTGAATGATGCGGTATTGCAACTGCTTCTTTAATTCCTCAAGCTCTCGTTTGTTTTGAATTGAGCCCCCGCGACGTTTAGGAATTTTGCCGATGTGTTTGGTATTGCCGTGAACTCTTTTGAATAACGGGTCGAGACGATCCTCAAAATGCTTATAACATGAACTACATCCGAATCGTCCTATCTTGCTGAATTGTGAATAAGTTAATCCACATTCATCACATCGAATCGTCTGTGCTTTGGTACTCGTTGAACTGCCTTTACCTGTCGGATCAAAATCGAGCAATCCCGATAATAAGCTATGAATAGAGAACCCATTCGCTGTTCCCGGAATCAATTCGCCTTTCTCACGGGCACAAGATTCACAAATATGAAATTCCGTTTTCTCACCATTCACGATTTTCGTGAAATGCAATGTCGCAGGCTTCTTACCGCATTCTTGACAGACCATGTAAAGGACCTCCTTCGATCTAACTTACTTCTTATGCATCAGCAAAGATAACAGCATCGCGCGAAGCAGGCTCGCCCTGAGTTCGTCACGGAGCGGAAGCTTGATCACGAGCACATCGCGATTTACTGCAGCACGAAGCAGATTCGCTTCACGCCTTGTAATCATACGGGCTTCTTCTAATTGATAGATCAGCCCCTCCGCGGCCCCTTGTTCGATGCGGTCACCGATGGTGTGCCGTAGATGCTCTTGAATCGCCTGTTCCGCAGGCAATTGAATTCGTTGAATCCGTATATACCCGCCGCCTCCGCGTTTACTCTCTACAACATATCCCTTTTCGAGGGTAAATCGCGTGCTGATCACATAATTAATCTGTGACGGGACACATGAGAATTGATCGGCTAATTCATTGCGTTGAATTTCAATCATACTGCCCGGACTCTCATGCAGAATACTCTTCAGATATTGTTCTATAATATCAGAGATATTACGCATTGATTCATCCTCCATGGTGAAATGTAAAGGTCAAAACATTGACGTTTAGTTGACCTTGACTTTCTTTGACTTTATAAACATGATATCACTTTTCCCACACACTTTCAACATCTCTTCCCTCTTATTATTGTTGCATTTCTTATAAGAAATATACCCTTTGCGTTCACCTCTGACATAATATATCCTTCCGAACCTCAACTGTACCTTGTTCAATTCAAATCCTTGGGATTTTCGTCATCCTATCAAAGCTGGGGATAATTTTATTTTCAAAATAAAGTTATACATAAAGTTGTGTATGATTTGTTAACCATGTGGATGAGTTTGTGGATGGTGTGTATGATTCCGTGGATGATCCTGTTGAAAATATGTATATTATGTCGATCAAGCATTGATTAACATCTATCCACAGTGTGGATAAATACTTTCACATATTCTTGGATCACAAAGCTGTTGATAATGGCTACGCTAATTAGAAGTTATCAACAAAAAAAGACCACCTTCGAGAAATGAATCTCAAAAGTGGTCTTTAGCTGCTTGGCATCGTCCTACTCTCCCAGGACCCTGCGGTCCAAGTACCATCGGCGCTAGAGGGCTTAACGGTCGTGTTCGGGATGGGTACGCGTGGAACCCCTCCGCCATCGACACCAAACGAATTACTAATTCAGGTTACAGCATTACCACATGCTGCAAGCATTCTGACCCACATC
>Ga0209025_1003047_pt1 | contig 16515 bp, 16 predicted proteins | sample AraplaMF_Col_mLB_FD_184256 | JGI IMG/M metagenome (GOLD analysis project Ga0209025, IMG submission 184256) | Arabidopsis root microbial communities from the University of North Carolina, USA - plate scrape MF_Col_mLB (SPAdes) (version 2) | ecosystem: Host-associated > Plants > Roots > Endosphere... | reverse complement strand
TGCGGCCCGACGGCACCGTCAATCCCGAAACGCTCCACCACGGCATGAAGGTTCGTAAGGGCCGAAAATATATCATCACCAAATGGTTTCGCGAACGCCCCTGGCCGTGGGCCGAGGGGGAGCTGGCGTAACGCGCCAACAAAAAACCGTTCGCATCGAGCGAAGTCGAGATGCCCATCGGCATCTTACACCTTCACGGTGTCTCGACTTCGCTCGACACGAACGGGATAGGTAAGTTCTTACTTAACCAACCGGTACTGGAAATTCAGCGTCAGCGTGTTGGCGACCCGGCCGGGTTCGACGGGGGTTGCCTTCGCCGAACCGGCGTCCATCGCCATGCGCACCATCGGCATCGGCGGCTGCGGCCCGAAGCTGCCGCCTTCGCTGATCGACACCAACTCGACGCCGCGGAAACCGGCGAGACGCGCATAATCCTGCGCTTTTGCTTCGGCCGACTTGATCGCGGTGCCGCGTGCGCCGACCAACTGCGCATCGGGATCCTTCATGCCAAACCACGGACCGTCGACATTGGTGCCGCCGGCGGCGACCAGCGCGTCGAGCAACGGCCCGATATCTTCGATCTTCGACGTCGTCGCGCGCACGCTGTTCGACACCTGATAGCCCAGGAAACGCGGCGGCTGACCGTCGCTGCGATTGTTATAATCATATTGCGGCGACAGGTTGATGCCGCTGGTCTGGATATCCTCGGCCTTGATCCCACGCGCTTTCGCCGCGGCAATCAGCTTGTCCATCGCGGCCGCATTCTGACGCATCGCCTCGACCGCGGTCGGTGCGGTGGTCGTCACGCCGGCGCCAACGGTGGCCTGATCGGGGCGCGAACGCACTTCCTCGCTGATTGCGAAGGTCAGGATCGGCCCCTGGGTCGTTGCTGCTGTCACCGTCGAACCTCCCTGCTGCGCAAGCGCGGGCGTTGCCGCCATCAGCGCCAGTCCGGTTGCCATAACGGCGAACATTTGCTTCGTCATTTCATTCTCCTGTGAACCGGGCTTTCGGTCATCTGTGATGTCCGCCCCGTAACGCAGACGGAGCAGACCCGTTCCGGCCTTTGTGCTGAGCGCGCTTGCATGATGCTGAACGTATCGGTAGCGCGCCGTTCATCATGGCAGCACCGATCTTATCTTATGAAGGCCTCGGCCTTGTGCAGGGCAGCGGCTGGCTGTTCCAGGACCTCGACATTTACGTCGGCGAACGCGACCGCCTTGCGCTGATCGGCCGCAACGGCGCGGGCAAGACGACGTTGCTCAAGCTGCTCGCCGGACAGATCGACGCCGACAAGGGCAAGCGCGTGATCGTGCCGGGCACGCATGTCGTCATGCTTGAACAGGAACCCGATTTTTCGGGCTTTTCGACGCTGATGGATTTCGCCGTGGCCGCGCCCAACGCGCCCGAGGAGCATGAGGTCGCCGCGATCGCCGACCAGCTTGGCATCGACATGTCGCGGACCGCAGCCAGCGCCTCAGGCGGCGAGCGCCGCCGTGCCGCGCTCGCCCGCGCCCTCGCACAAAATCCCGACGTGCTATTGCTCGACGAGCCGACCAACCATCTCGACCTCGCCGCGATCGACTGGCTCGAAAGCTGGCTTGCTCGCTACACCGGCGCTTTCGTCGCGATCAGCCATGACCGTACGTTCCTCACACGCCTGACGCGTCAGACCCTCTGGCTCGACCGCGGCAGCATCCGCCGCAAGGAAATCGGCTTCGGCGGCTTCGAGGAATGGAGCGATGCCGTCGCGGCCGAAGAAGCGCGCGCCGCGCAGCGCCTAGATTCGAAACTCCGGCTCGAGGCGCATTGGCTCGAACGCGGCGTCACCGCGCGCCGCAAGCGCAATCAGGGCCGCCTAGAAAAGCTCAAGGAAATGCGCGCCACCCGCGCCGCGATGATCGGCGGGCCCGGCGTCGCCAAGCTCGGCCTCGCCAATGACGACGTCCGTTCGAAATCGGTAATCGTCGCCGAGGGCGTCTCGAAAAGCTTCGGCGACCGCACGATCATCAAGAATTTCGATTTCCGCGTCCAGCGCGGCGACCGCATCGGCATCGTCGGCGCCAACGGCGCGGGCAAGTCTACTTTGCTCAAGCTTCTCACGGGCGAAATTCAGCCCGACGAGGGCAGCATCACCCTCGCCCCGACGCTCGACGGCATCATTATCGACCAGCAGCGCAGCCTGCTCTCGCCGGACAAGACCGTCCGCGACATCCTCTCGGACGGCGGTGACTGGATCGAGGTGCGCGGCGTCAAAAAGCATATCCAGGGCTATTTGAAAGAGTTCCTCTTCGATCCCGGCGTCATCGAGGCCAGCGTCGGCGCGCTGTCGGGCGGCGAACGTTCGCGCCTCCTTCTCGCGCGCGAGTTTGCCCGCGAATCGAACCTGCTGGTGCTCGACGAGCCCACGAACGACCTCGATCTCGAAACGCTCGACCTGTTGCAGGAAGTCATCGCCGATTATGCCGGCACCGTGCTGCTCGTCAGCCACGACCGCGACTTCCTCGACCGTACGGTCACCGTGACGCTCGGCCTCGATGGATCGGGCAAAGTCGACATCGTTGCGGGCGGCTATGCCGACTGGGAAGCGAAGCGGGTCAAGCCGAACGCAGCCAAAGCCAGGGCCGCCGCCGCCGCCCCGCCGCCGCCACCCACCGCGCGCAAGAAATTGAGCTACAAGGACCAGCGCGACTATGATCTCCTCCCCGCCCGGATCGAGGAAATCGAAAAGGAAATGGCGGCGATCGAGACCGAACTCTCCGACGGCAACCTCTTCGTGCGCGACAATGCAAGGTTCAATGCCCTGACCGCCAAGCTCGAAAAGCTGCGCGACGAAAAAGCGGCGGCGGAAGATCGCTGGCTCGCGCTGGCCGAAGAGGTTGAAGGCCTCCAATAGCCGACCTCTAGAGAGCGATCCGCTGCCCCGTCGTGCAACGTCGATATAGGTCAGCTACTCTCCCTCTCGTCACCCCCGGACTTGACCCGGGGTCCCGCTTAATCTTGAAACCAATCGAGGCGCAAAAGCGGGATCCCGGGTCAAGCTCGGGATGACGGACGTGGGAGTCGGGACGCCCGCTCACCACCCAAAACCAACCTCTCCGCTTACGCCCTCATCCTCACCCCGTCCCGTAAAAGCGCGCCAGCCGGTCGAGCGCCAGTCCCAGCACCAGCTTGCCCGACCGCGCCGGCCACCCTAGCGCCTTTTCCGCATCCCCAATTCCCTCGCCCGCGCAGATCACGCGCCAGCAGATGTCGGCGAGACCCGGCCCTGCGGCATCGATCGCCGCGTGAAAACGCCGATGTGCATCGATCCGCGCAAGCGAGGCGTCCGAAGCGCGTGCGCCGCCGCGGTTCTTTCCCGGCGGCGCGGCATCCCAGCGCATCGTCACGCGGGCCGACAGCCCCGCGCGCTCATAATCGCCCCGCAATCGCTCGGCCGCGCCGAGCTGCGCCGCCGTGAGCAACCCGCGCGATGCGAGCCAGGCGACCGGGCTTTCGGCGACATTGACCGTTACATGCCGCATCATCTGCCGCCCCCTCTTGCCTGGATCGATGCGGTCGTCGGGGTGGACGCGGGTCTCGAGGCGCTGTGCGGTCATGCGATTCTCCTGTGCTGCACAGCGGGCTTGACACTGGAATATTTTGTAGGAAAGAAGAAACCGATTTGGTTATTTGAGGGTTTTGCGATGATCAACAGCATCCGCTCGGTCCGCCGCGCCAAGGGTCTGACGCTCGAAGAGGTCGGCCAGCGCTGCGTTCCGCCGACCACCGCCCAGACTATCGGCCGCCTCGAAACGGGCACCCGCACGCTGTCGCTCGGCTGGATGAACCGTATCGCCGCAGCGCTTGGCGTCGATGCTGCAGAGCTCGTCCAGTTGCCGCAGGATGCGCAGCTCACGATCACGGCGCTTCTCGGCGCAGAAGGTGCGCTGGCACCCACCCGCGTCGAACAGGCGCTGACCGCGCGCCCGGGTGAGGATATGGTCGCGGTCCGCGTCACTTCGTCGATCGGCGACTATCGCGCGGGAGACGAAATCTGGTGCCGCCGGATCGAGGGCGACTGGGGCAGCGTGCTCAACCGCGACCTCCTCGTCCCCCGCCCCGCCGGCCGCTTCTTCTTCGCGCGCCTGCTCAACGTCGACGGCGAAAAACTCCACCTGCTTCCGCTCGGCACCGGCCAGCGGCAGCAGGTCGTCAACAACCCACCTTGGGCTGCGGTCGCCGTCCGGTTGCTGCGCACACTCTAACTCAATTCCGTTCGTCCTGAGCTTGTCGAAGGGCCGTCCTTTTCTTTTCCCAAGAGGAAGAACAGTGCTTCGACAAGCTCAGCACGAACGGAAAGGAGGTTGCGCATGACGGCCCCCCTGCGCGTCCTGTCGATCGCCACGCTCTTTCCCGACGCGGCACGGCCGAACTTCGGCCTGTTCGTCGAGAAGAGCCTCCGCGCGCTCGCGGCGCAGCCGGGGATCGACCTCACCATCGTCGCCCCCGTCGGCCTGCCGCCCTTCCCGCTTTCGCTCCACAAGCGCTATCGCGCGCTGCGCAGCCTTCCGCGCTCCGAGCAGTGGAACGGTCTCTCCGTCCTGCGTCCGCGCTTCACCCTGGTTCCGCGCTACGGCGCGCGCCGTAATCCGGCGAAGGTCGCCCGCGCGGTCCTTTCTGCCGTGCAAGGGCAACAGTTCGACGTTGCCGATGCCCAATTCTTCTACCCCGACGGTCCCGCCGCGATGCAGGTCGCCGAAGCGCTGGGCATTCCCTTTTCGGCGAAGGCCCGCGGCGCCGATATCAGCCATTTCGGCCATGATCCTGCCACCCGGTCGCAAGTGATCGAAGCGGGCATGAAGGCGGCCGGACTACTCGCGGTATCCGAAGCGATGCGCGACGACATGGCCGCGATCGGCATCGATACGGCAAGGACCACGGTCCACTACACCGGCATCGACACCGCGCGCTTTCACCCCGGCGACCGCGCCGCTGCACGCTCCGCGATCAGAATGGGCGACGCCCCCGCCATTCTTACCGTCGGCGCGCTGATCCCGCGCAAGGGCCAAGCGCTTGTGATCGAAGCGTTGCCCACACTACCCGGCGTCGAATATTGGCTCGCCGGCGCCGGCGAAGAGGAAAGCCGTTACCGCGCGCTCGCGCAAAAGCTGGGCGTCGAAGGGCGCGTATATTTCATGGGACCCGTGGCGAACGCCGACCTCCCCCGGCTCTATCGCGCCGCCGATGCCGTCGTCATGCCGTCGGCGAGCGAAGGCCTCGCAAATGCCTGGGTGGAAGCTCTCGCGTGTGGAACCCCCATCGTGATCAGCAACGCGGGCGGCGCCGCCGAACTGGTCACCTCGCCCGTCGCGGGCCGCATTGTCGACCGCACCCCTGAAGCGATTGCCGAAGCGGTGCGCGCGATCCTCGCGAGCCCGCCCCAGCCGTCCGAGGTCGCAGCCACCCTCGATGGCCGCTTCGACTGGGATCGCAACGGCCGCGAACTCGCTACGCATCTCCGCCGCTGCGCGCGGCTCTAGATACGGCAACGCCGGCCCGCTCTTTGGAGCGGGCCGGCGCCGTTTCATCTACAAAGCCGCGAGAATTCAGACGACCGCGCCGTCGTCCTTGCGTTCGACGCGTTCGCCGCCTTCGATGCCGGCGGTCGTGCGCGGCACGAAGCTGTGCGGGCCGACCTTCAGCCACACCAGCACCGGCGTCGACATCAGCACCGAGGAATAGCCGCCGATGAACACACCGAACAGCATCGCAGCGGTAAAGCCGAAAATCACGTCGGGGCCGAAAAGCAGCAACATCCCAAGCGCCAACACCATCGCAACCGTCGTCATCACCGTGCGCGACAGCGTTTCGTTGATGCTGAGATTGAGAAGCGGAACAATCTCCATCTTTCGATATTTTTTCAGATTCTCGCGAATACGGTCGTACACGACGATCGTGTCGTTGAGCGAATAGCCTACGATGGTCAGCAACGCCGCGACGCTGTTCAGGTCGAACTGCATCTGCGTCACGGCGAACAAGCCGAATGTCAGCGATACCTCGTGGAACAGGCGGCCAAGCGCGCCGACGCCGAACTGCCATTCAAAGCGGATCCAGATGTAAATGGAGATACCGAGAATCGCGAGACCAAGGCTGATCGCACCGGTGCGGATCAACTCCCCAGAAACCTTGCCCGACACGGTTTCGACCGAACCGGTCTTCGCGGTCGGGAAGGCTTTATGAATGCCCGAGACCAATTGCTGCCCCGCGCGTTCGGCCGCGTCCTTATCGCCTTCCGGCAGCGCGGTTCGGATCGACACGGCCTTGTCCGATCCGAACTGCTGGATCGTCGCTTCGCCAAGGCCGATATCGCCCACCTTTTCGCGGATTTCGTCGATCGGCGGCATGGCCTGCGTGAATTCCACGCGGACCGATTGGCCACCGACGAAGTCGACGCCAAGGTTCAGACCCTTTACGGCGACCAGCGCGATCGACACGGCCACGAGGAAAAAGCTCATGAACGAGGCGAGCTTTCGCCAGCGCAGGAAATCGATGTTGGTGTCGTCAGGAACGAGTTTTAGCAAGCGCATCGTTTCGCTCCCTTAAATATTGATCGACGTCGGGCGCTTGGTCCGCAGCCAATGGGCTACGAACATGCGCGTGACGGTAACGGCAGTGAAAACGCTGGTGACAATGCCGATGGTCAAGACCACCGCAAAGCCCTTGATCGGGCCCGAGCCGAACCAGAACATCAACGCGGCGGCGATGACGTTGGTGACGTTCGCATCGAAAATCGCGCGGCTGGCTTCCGAATAGCCGAGTTCGATGGCCTGGAACACCTTTCGCCCGCGTTTCAGCTCCTCGCGTATGCGTTCGTTGATCAGCACGTTCGCATCGACCGCGGCGCCGATGGTCAGCACGAAGCCTGCGATACCCGGCAATGTCAGCGTCGCGTTGAACGCCGCCATCACCGCGATGATCAGGAACACGTTAAAGACCAGCGCGACGCAGGCATAGACGCCGAAACGCCCATAGACGACGAGCATCAGCACCAGCACCGACACCGTGGCAATGATCCCGGCGATCGCCCCCTTGCGGATCGAGTCGGCGCCGAGTTCGGGTGTAACCGTCCGTTCCTCGACGACAGTCATCTTCACCGGCAGCGCACCCGAACGCAGCGAAATCGCCAGCGCATTGGCGCTCGCGACGCTGAAGCTGCCCGAAATCTGGGCGCTGCCGCCAAGGATCGGCTCGTTGATCGACGGCGCCGACAGCACTTTGCCGTCGAGCACCATCGCGAACCGCTTGCCGACGCTCTGCGCGGTAACCTTGGCAAAGGTGTTCGAACCGCCCGAATCGAACCGGATCGAAACGACCGGCTGGTTGTTCTGCGGATCATAGCTTTGCTTGGCGTCGATCAGCTGCTCGCCGCTGATCATCACCTGACGGCGCAGCACTTCGAACGCCGCGCCGTTGCCCTCGCCCACGGCATAGGGAACGATTTCGCTACCCACGGGCACGCGGCCCGCGGCCGCCTCGGCGGGGTCCGCATTGGCGTCGACCATGCGGAATTCAAGCCGCGCGGTCTTGCCGATCAATTCCTTCAGCGCCGCCGGATCCTGCAGACCGGGGACCTGCACCACGACGCGGTCGGTGCCTTCGCGGATGATCGTCGGTTCGCGCGTACCCAGCGCGTTGACGCGCTTGTCGATGATGTCGCGCGCGGTATCCATCGCGTTCGCGACCGCCTGCGCCTGTCCGGCGCCGGTCGGCGTCATCTCGATCCGCGTCGAATTGACGACCGTGACCGTCCAGTCGCGCTGACCCGTCAGCTGCGCACCGCGCGTCTCGTTGAACAAGCGTTCGCGCGCTTCGTCGAGCTTCGAAAGGTCGCGGACAAGGAAGCTGATCTTGCCGCCGGCGGTCGACAGTTCGCCGATCGCGATATCATCGTCCGGGCCGGTTTCGCCACGCATCGCTGCGCGCACGGTCTTTTCCATGTTCGCGAGCTGCGTCTTGCGGAGGTCGTTGATGTCGGCCTCGAGCAGCAAATGGCTGCCGCCGGCAAGGTCGAGGCCCAGATTGACCTTCGCCTGCAGGAAGGACGGCAGGCTATTGACCGTCTTTTCGGGAAGAAAACTGGGGATGGAAAAGAGGATACCAAGCAGCAGGATGATGCTGATGCCGATGGTCTTCCAGCGCGGGAAATCGAGCATGGTCTATTGATCCGATAGCTGGAGCGGGCCCGCGAAGGACGCGGGCGCCGCCGCGTCAGTCGTTGGCGGGCTTGCCACCGGGCTGCAGAACGTCGGCCAAGGTCGACTTCACGACCTTGATCTTCACGCCCTGTGCGATTTCGACATCGACGAAATCATCGTCGACGCGCGTGATCTTGCCGACGATGCCGCCGCCCGTCACGACCTGATCGCGCGGCTTTACCGCTGCAACCTTGGCGCGATGTTCCTTGGCGCGAACCTGCTGCGGGCGGATCAGGAAGAACCAGAAAACCGCGAAGATCAGCAGATAGGGAACCAGCATCAGGAAACCGGCAGCCCCGCCGCCCGATCCGGCCGCCTGGGTCAGAAGCAATTGCGTCGACATGAGTGAAAAACTTTCCGTTCGTAAGCAGCGCCCATTCCCCTCCGGAACCGGCACGCAAATATGGCGCGGCGCCTATCACGCAGGGGCCTTGCGCGCAACCGGTCGTGCGCGCCCCTCCCCCTTGGCAAGCCGGGCCGAAATGGGAATGATGCCCGCCATATCAAGCCCGGCAGGCCGATCGTCGCAATAACCGCCCATCGCCGCTTGCATCGCCCGCCAACCCGCGCTAGGGGCCTCGCCTGCCCTTAAGGGGGCCGGTCGGGACGTAGCGCAGCCTGGTAGCGCATCACACTGGGGGTGTGGGGGTCGGAGGTTCGAATCCTCTCGTCCCGACCAATTTAACTGACAATTTGACAGCGTCCTGGCAGGATAGCAGGCCTATCGGGGCGGGCGCGATGCATCGGCGTCGCCCCTATCCACGTGCGATATCGCGCCGACCGGAAAGCGAAGGATATGCAGGCAGGCCTTTTGATCGTCGCCGCCGCATTTCTGACTTCCATTCTTTCCGGCATTTTCGGCATGGCGGGCGGGCTCGTCTTCATGGGCGTGCTCGCGTGGATACTACCCGTCACGACGGCCCTCGCCCTTCACGGCGTCATCCAGTTCGCATCGAACGCCTGGCGCGTCATGCTGCACCGCGCGCATGTTGCATGGCCGGTGTTGATCTGGTTCGGCATCGGGGCGGCGGCATCGATCGGCTTTTTCTCGCTGGTAATCTTCACGCCGACCAAATTCTACGTCTTCCTGGGGCTCGGCCTGATGCCGATCCTCGTCTGGCTGCCCGAACGCTGGCTGGCGCTCGACGCGACCAATCGCTGGCACGCAATCGGCGGCGGCTTCGTCTCGACCGGGCTCGCGCTCGTCTCGGGCGTGTCGGGCCCGGTTACCGACCTGCTGTTCATCCATACCAGGCTGGGCCGGCATCAGGTCGTCGCGACAAAGGCGGTCATGCAGGCGATCGGGCACGCATCGAAAATCCTTGTCTATGGCGCGCTGTTGCTCAGCACTTCGGCGCGCGAAATCATCCCGCTGTCGGTAACCGCCGTTGCCGTTCTTGCGTCGATGGCGGGAATCATGGTCGGCGGCGCCATCCTCGACCGCATCAGCGACGCGCATTTTCGCGCCAGCCGCCGCTGGATCGTCACGATCATCGGCGCCACCTTTTTGTATCAGGCGATCCAGATCGCGCTTGCCTGAAACCCCATGCACGCCCGAGATACGGATATGACATCGAATCGCGAAGCCACCACCATCCGCATCGTCGACATGCACACTGCCGGCGAACCCGTCCGCATCGTCGAGGCCGGCTATCCCCCGCTCGCCGGCAACACGATTCTTGAAAAGCGCCGCGATGCGCTGGAACGGTTCGACCATCTGCGGACAATGCTGATGCTCGAACCGCGCGGGCATGACGGGATGTACGGCGTGATTCCGACCGATCCCTCAGCGCCGGGCGCCGACCTTGCTGTGCTGTTCACGCATCAGGAGGGATACAGCACGATGTGCGGCCATGCGACGATCGCGATCGGCCGCTGGGCGGTCGACACGGGACGCGTCGCGCTCATCGACGGCAAGGCCAGCTTCGGGCTCGAAGCCCCCTGCGGCGTCATCCAGGTCGAGGTCGAGACGGACGAAGACGGCGCCGCCCGCGTCGCGTTCGAAAGCGTCGAGTCTTTCGCGAATACCCTCGATCGAACTGTCGAAGTCCCCGGTCTCGGCGCCGTCCGCGTGGACATTGCATTCGGCGGCGCTTTCTACGCGATCCTGCCCGCGAGCCGCATCGGCCTGTCGCTGATGGAAACGCCGCTGACCGATTTGGTGCGGGCGGCGACCACGATCACCGAAACGATCCGCGCCGGTGCCCCGATCGTCCATCCGATCGAGTCGGATCTGGGCTTCCTCTACGGAACGATCCTGACCGACGACGTCGCACTCGGCGCGCATGGCGGCCGGCCGAGCTATAATCTCTGCATCTTCGCCGACGGACAGATCGACCGTTCGCCGACCGGCAGCGGGGTGACCGCACGGATCGCGCTTGCGGCGGCAAAGGGAGAGATGACGGTCGGCGATAGCTGCGAAATCCGCGGTGTATCGGGCGAAGGCTTCACGGGAACGCTCGCCGTCACGACCGGAAGCGGGCTCGACGCCGTTTCGCGTGTCCGGGTCAGCGGCCAAGCATGGTATTCGGGGCGCAGCGAGATGATCGCCGAACCCGGCGATCGTTTCAGCGCCGGCTTCACGCTCCCGCGCCGCCTGTCAGACCTCGACACGCCGGTGTGACGCCGCCCGCCGGCCGCATTGCTATGCGGCGCGGCACCACGCTGGCGAAGACGGCCGATCGCGACTAGGAGCGCCGGCATGGAATTCGCGCCCGAAATCTTCGCCTTCCTGATCGGGGTCGCCTTTCTCGCCGGAACGATCGACGCGATGGCGGGCGGCGGCGGCCTGCTCAGCATCCCCGCGCTGATGGCAGCAGGAGTTCCGCCGGTCTCCGCGCTTGCAACGAACAAGCTGCAAAGCACCCTCGGCACAGCATCGGCCTTCCTGACCTTCTGGCGCGAGGGGCATGTCGACCTCCGCCGTTTTGCCTGGCCCGCGGCGGGCGCCTTCGCCGGATCGGTGCTCGGCGCGACCGCGGTCCAATATGTCCGCGCCGACTTCCTCGCCGCGCTCGTCCCGCTGCTCCTGATCGCAATGGGCCTCTATTTCCTGCTCGCGCCGCCGATGAGCAGCATCGATCGCCACGCGCGCGTCGGCCCTCTCGGTCTGACGCTCATCGTGACGGCGCTCGGCTTCTATGACGGCTTCTTCGGCCCCGGTACCGGATCGTTCCTGACGCTGACGCTCGTCGCGCTCGGCGGCCTTGGCCTTGTGCGCGCGATCGGAAATACGAAGTTCCTCAACCTCGCGACGAACATCGCAGGCCTGCTCGCGATGATCGTCGGCGGCCATGTCCTCTGGCTGCTCGGTCTGTCGATGGCCGCCGCCAATGTTGCTGGCAACCAGCTCGGCGCGCGGCTCGCGATCCGTTTCGGCGGACGCGGGGTGCGGCCGTTGCTCGTCGTCATGTCCTTTGCGCTCACCGCAAAGCTGCTCGCCGACCCCGCGAATCCGCTCTGGACGCTTTTTTAGGGCTGTCCTTCCTCTGCGGGCGGCGGCGGTTCCGCCCGCGCCTTTTGCTTCGCGGCGAGTTCCGCCTTGTCGACCACGCCGTCGCCATTGGCATCGAGGAACTTGATAAAGGCATCGACCCTTTCCGGCGACGCCTTGGCCGGATCGCCCTGCTGCTGGGCGCGCATTTCAGCCATCTTGGTGATTTCGGCCTTGTCGAGCCTGCCGTCGCCGTTGGCGTCGATCATCGCGAACATGCGGCCGCCATCCTGCGGCGGCTGGGCGGCGCACACGGCCGGAACCGCGAGCCCGAAGCTTGCGGCAATCATCGTCAATTTCTTCATTCCATGTCCTTCGGTCATATCGGCAATTGTGCCGGGACGCCCCGAAGCGGACATGGCAGTTCGCGTGTCGCAAAACTATGGCAGCGGCTTCGGCTCGTCACGGTTTAAGCACGACCTTGCCCACTACCTCCCGTCGTTCGAGCATCGCAAAGCCCTCGCGCCAGTCGGCAAGGTCGAGCGACGCGTGGACATGCGGCCGGATTTTCCCTGCCGCCGCCAGCGCATCGATCGCCGCCACATTCTCCGCGCCGCGATCGGGAAAGCGGCGGCCATATTCCCCCGCGCGCACGCCGACGACCGAAAAGCCCTTGATCAGCGGCATGTTCACCGACACCTCCGGAATCCGGCCCGAGGTAAAGCCGATAACGAGCAGACGTCCGCCAAATGCGATGCAGCGCGTCGATTCGTCGAATATGTCTCCGCCGACCGGATCGAAAATCACATCGGCCCCCTTGCCTCCGGTCAACGCCTTCACCTCGTCGCGAAACCCCGGCTCGGCCGATATCACAGCGTCGGGCGCGTAAAGCCGCGCGATCGCATCGCGCTTTTCTGCGCTGCTCGCCGCCGCGATCACGCGCGCGCCCAGCGCTTTCGCCAGATCGACCGTCGCCAGCCCGACCCCGCCCGCTGCGCCATGCACCAGCACCCACTCGCCCGGTTCGACCCGCGCGCAGCGGACGAGCGCGACATAGGCGGTCAGATAGGCGACCGGATAAGCCGCCGCCTCGTCCCAGCTTAACGCATCGGGCTTACGGCGCAGCGCACCCGGCGGAACGACGGCATATTCGGCCATCGCGCCGAAGCGGTTGCCGCCGACGACAGCATCGCCGGCTGCCCATTCGGAAACACCCTCGCCCACCGCGTCCACTTCACCCGAAAACTCCAGCCCCGACACGAAAGGCAGATCGGGCTTCAACTGATAGCCGCCACCCGTCATCAACAGATCGGGGAAATTGATCGCCGCCGAGCGCACCCGCACCCGCACTTCGCCGGGTCCGGGCTCCGGGATCGGCAAATCCGTCAGCGAAGCGCCGGCATGGGCGGGAAGCAGTTCGCGAACCTCGATTGCCCGCATCGGCAAAAACCCTTTCCTACATTATTCCAATATGGTTCGTTTCATTGGCTCAACCAACCAGAAGGAACGAATCATGCCACGACCAGACCCATCGACATGCGCCGTCGACGCATTGATCGATGCCGTCATCGACCGCGAGGGTCGATATGTAAACCACCCCGCCGATCGCGGCGGCCCGACCTGCTGGGGAATTACCGAAGCTGTCGCGCGGGCGCAGGGCTATGCCGGCGCGATGCGTGACTTGCCGCGCGGCGAGGCCGCAAGCATCTATCGCCGCCTCTACTGGCTCCGCCCCGGATTCGACAAGGTCGCGCTGCGCGCAGCAAAAATCGCTGCAGAACTGTTCGATACCGGCGTCAACATGGGCACCGGAACGGCCGCCGCCTTCCTCCAACGCTCCCTCAATGCCCTGAACCGCGCAGCGCGCGACTACCCCGACATCCCGGTCGACCGCGAAATCGGCCCGCGCACGCTGTCGGCGCTCGACGGCTTTCTCAAAGCGCGCGGCAAAAGCGGAGAGACCGTCCTTCTGCGTGCAATGGAGGCGTTGCAGGGCGAACGCTACATCGCGCTCGCCGAACGCCGTCCGAGTCAGGAGGCCTTTATTTATGGCTGGCTCGCCAATCGCATCGGCCCGGGCTGACCCGGCGGACGTCACCGCAAGGCTGAACTTCACTGAACTTTGACGACAAAGGAGTATCGGAATGAGCATCATCGAAGGTCTGATCGGCCCCATCGCCAAGTTGATCGACAAGATCATCCCCGACCCCGAAGCACGCGACCGCGCCAAGCTGGAACTGCTGAAGATGGAGGGCAGTCAGGAAATGGAAGCGATCCGCACGCGGATGACCGCGATCGTCGCCGAAGCGAACAGCGCCGATCCCTGGACCAGCCGTGCACGACCAAGCTTCCTCTATGTCATGTATGCGCTGCTGCTCTGGGCGATCCCCATGGGCCTGATCGCCGCCGCGCGGCCCGAAATGGCCAAAGGCATCGCCGACGGCATGAACGCCTATCTCGCGGGAATCCCGGAATCGCTCTACGCGCTCTTTGGGACCGGCTACCTAGGCTACACTGCCGCAAGGGCGTGGGGCAAAGCGAAGGGGGTGGAGGGCTAGGGCGCGATAACATCGAATACACTCATCATTGCGAGCGGCGAAGCCGCGCGGCAATCCAGAGCGTGCGTAAACCGCTCTGGATTGGTTGACCTTCGGTCGCCTGCGGCCCGCTCCGCTCGCAATGACGAAGTGGGGCAGTTTCAAAGTAATCAGGCTCCAAATCGCTTTGAAAGGCTCACGCGGAGACGCGGAGACGCGGAGGAAAGAAAATAAGGCGGCAAAGCCGCCAATCGAATTTCTCCGCGTCTCCGCGCGAACAAAAATCTCTGCATTCTCTGCGCGATTCCTATTCGATCACTCTCGCCAAATTCGCCAGCGATGAATTCAACCCCGCCTCATGATCCTTTGCCGAAATCCCCGGCGGCACATGATGCGCATCGATCGTGACCAGTGTGCCGCCGCTCTGCCGCGACAAATACCAATGCATGTCCATCGTTCCCGAAAAGCGCGGATCGTCGGACTCGAATTCGACCTGCCACACCACCAGCCGCCCGTCGTCGAGTGTCGGAATATAGACTTCCACGACGTCGCTATCGTCGTCGCTCTTCGTCTCGACGTCGGCGTCGTCAAAGGTCAGCCGCATCAAAAAGCCGCCGCCTGCGCGCAGGTCGACATGCTCGAACGTTCCCGTCGCCCCCTCGGGCGGCAACCATTGCGCAAGCTTCGTCGCGCTCGTGAAGGCCGAAAAGACATCGACCAGCGGCGCCGCGATCAGCCGTTCGGCATGATCGGTGCGCCGCGTCTTCTTGGTCGGTTTCAAACGAGCGCCGCTTTGACCGCGGCCACCGCGTCGTTCGCCGCGCCGCCGTTGGGGCCGCCACCCTGCGCCATGTCGGGACGGCCGCCGCCGCCCTGCCCGCCGAGCGCCGCGACCGCCGCCTTGACGAGATCGACCGCGCTATGTTTCGGCGCGACGTCATCGGTCACCCCGACCGCGACCGAAGCGCGGCCGTCGTTCACCGCGACGAGCATCGCAACGCCGCTGCCGACCTGCTTCTTGAGGCCGTCGACGGTGCCGCGCAGTTCCTTGGGATCAAGCCCGTCGACCACCTGCGCGAGGAAGGAGGTGTCGCCCACCTGCTCGACCGCCGGTCCGCCGGCCGAACCGCCACCGCCGCTCCCGGAACCGCCAAGCGCCAGCGCCTTCTTGGCGTCGGCGAGTTCGCGCTCGGCTTTCTTCAGCTGCTCGGCAAGCGCGGCGACGCGCGCCGGCACGTCGTCGGGCGACGTCTTGAGCGCCGCCGCCGCCGCTTTCAGCGCATCGTCGCGGCCATTGAGCCAAATACGCGCCGCCTCGCCGGTCAAAGCCTCGATGCGCCGCACACCCGAAGAAACCGCACTTTCGCCGACGATCTTAAACAGTGCGATGTCGCCCAGCGCGCGGACGTGCGTGCCGCCACAAAGTTCGACCGAATAATGATGGTCTTCCGTCGCCCCCATGCTGAGGACGCGTACCTCGTCGCCATATTTCTCGCCGAACAGCGCCAGCGCGCCCGCCGCCACGGCATCGTCGGGCGTCATCAGCCGCGTCGAAACCGTCTCATTGCCACGAATCTGCGCATTCACATCGGCCTCGATCTGCGCAATTTCTTCCGCCGTCAGTGCCTTGGGATGCGAGAAGTCGAACCGGAAGCGATCCTCGGCGACCAGGCTGCCCTTCTGCGTCACATGCCCGCCAAGTCGATTGCGGAGCGCCGCGTGCAGCAGGTGCGTCGCGCTGTGGTTGGCGCGGATGCGATCGCGGCGTTCGGCGTCGACGACGAGTTGCACCGTATCGCCCACCTTCAGCGTCCCCGCCTCCAGCTTCGCCTGATGCGTGTGCAGACGGCCGAGCGGCTTGCCCGTGTCACTGACGAACGCCTTCGCACCTTCCAGCGTCGCGATCGTCCCTGCGTCGCCCATCTGGCCGCCGCTTTCGCCATAAAAGGGCGTCTGATTGGTCAGCACGGTGACTTCGTCGCCCGCCTTCGCCTCGTCGACCGGCTTGCCGTCCTTGACGAGGCCGATGATGGTCGCCTCGCCCGCGGTCGAGCTATAGCCGGTGAATTCGGTGCTGCCGTTGGTTTCGGCCAGGTCGAACCAGATTTCGTCCGATGCCTTCTCGCCGCTGCCCTTCCACGCCGCGCGCGCCGCCGCCTTCTGCTGTGCCATCGCCGCATCGAAACCGGCGCGGTCGACACTGATGTCGTTCGCGCGCAGAGCGTCTTCGGTCAGGTCATAGGGGAAGCCAAAGGTATCGTAGAGCTTGAACGCAACCTCACCCGACAGCGTATCGCCTTTGCCCATG
>Ga0209025_1003046_pt1 | contig 16519 bp, 14 predicted proteins | sample AraplaMF_Col_mLB_FD_184256 | JGI IMG/M metagenome (GOLD analysis project Ga0209025, IMG submission 184256) | Arabidopsis root microbial communities from the University of North Carolina, USA - plate scrape MF_Col_mLB (SPAdes) (version 2) | ecosystem: Host-associated > Plants > Roots > Endosphere... | reverse complement strand
TCTGCACCATCGTCGATGCCGGCGGCAAGCCCGTCGAGACCATACGCGTCAACGGCGAAGGCGGGGCGACTTTCTCGGAATTCAAGAGCAACTTTTCACTGGCAGCTGTTCGGGCTTCGAATGATGCCTTGAAAAAGCTGGTGAAGGCGTTGGTGGAGTCGCCGGAACTTAGGAAGTAGCCGGGTCTTGCGCCGGTCTTTCCGCGCTTTCCCCTTCTACCTCTGTTCCTTCTCCACCCTCTTCTGAGTGTTGCTGGCCGGGGGTTGCCCGGCGGCAACTCACTTTTAGCGAAACCCGCAAAGCGGGTTTTCTTTTGTTCGCCAAAAGGCGCGCTACGCGCGCGGGGTTTGCTCACTTCGCGAAGCGAAGTTACGCAAACACCAAAAGTAAGCAAAAGAAAAGGCGACCCTACTTGCTGCGTCTCTCCGCTTCGCTACGGGCAACCTGCGGTGCCCGGTTCAGGCGGGGTCTCGCTAAACTCGCTTCGCTCAAACAACGCGAGCCCTGATCCGCCTGAACCTCCGCTCCTCGGCGCATCCAGAAGGGGTGGGGAGAAGAAATACCGAATACCGAAGAAACAAGGACTCGCCACGGCGAGTCCTTGTTTGCATTTGGAGTTCTGTATTGGTTTTCTTGTCTTTGGTATTACGGACTTCCCCGTCCTGGCTGGGCCGAGGAGCGCAGAGCCAAGCGGATAAGGGATCGCGTTGTTTGAGCGCAGTGAAACGGAGCGAGTTTAGCGAGACCCCGCTTGGCTCGAGCACCACAGGTTGCCCGAAGCGAAGCGTAGGGGCCCAGACTGCGGGTCGCCTTTCTTTTGCTTACTTTTCTTTGGCGAAGCAAAGAAAAGTGAGTCGCCGCCGGGCGACCCCGGCCTGCAATCCTCCGCAGAGAAACCAAGGAAAGCAAAGAAGAAATAGAAGAAGGGGGAGGCGCGCTGCCGGAGCAAGACCCGGCCAATTTACTTAACGCGATTAACCAAAAACACCCCAAAAATCGCCAACCCTCCGCCAACCAACAGACTGGCACTCAAAGGCTCACCCAGAATAAGCCACCCCAACAGCACCCCAAACACCGGCACCAGATTGTTGAAGACCACCGTCCGCGCCGCACCCAGCTGGCGCAGGCCTTCGTAGTACCAGACAAAGGCTACGGCCGTCCCGAGCACGCCGAGGAAGGCAAGGCCGGCCCACACTTCGGGCGTGAACGATGTGGCATGCACATGGGGCAGGTCGCGCAGTGCCAGCAGGCCCAGAAACAGCGTGCCCCAGATCGCGGCCCACAGCGTGGCCAGCACGGGTGATAAACCTTGCAGCAGCTTGCGGCCGAGCAGGGTGTAGACGGCCCAGGCGCAGACGGCGCCGAACATCGCGAGTTCGCCTTTGCCCAGCGACTGCAGGATCTGCGACAAGTCGCCGCGCGTCACCACCACCCACACGCCCAGCAGGGCCAGCACCATGCCCAGCCAGCGCGTGGCCGAGAGCCGGTCGCCGAGCAGCGCGGCGGCGATCAGCAAGGTGACCACCGGGTTGAGCGCGATGATCAGCGAGGTGCGGCCCGCCGGCAGCACCGACAGCGCGGTGAAGAACAGCAGGTTGTAGATAAAAATGCCGGTCGCACCCAGCGCCATGGTGCCCAGCAGCTGGCGCCGTGTGACGCGCATGAGGGCACGCAAGCCTTCGGTGAAATGCAGCGTCGCCAGCAAGGCCAGGGTCGCGAACACAAAGCGGATAAAACCCGCCGTCGCCGGCGGCAGGTGGGCCGAGATCACCCGCCCCGCAATGAAAGTGCCGCCCCACAAAACGGGCACGCAGGTCAGGCGCAAATACAGGCTCCAGAGCTTGCCGCTGGCAGGTGGGGCCATGGGCGTGTGCGGGGTTGCCGCAGCGGAAGGCGAGGCCAGGGTGGCGGAGGGGGAGGCAGTGGTCATGGGTAGGTGGGGTGGGGGATTTGGTGGAAAGCGGCGAATCAGGTAAATTGGTGTATGAGATTAGTTGTTAAATCACTCACCCTCAAATGAGTATTTACTCATCCTCGGGGGGTCTATGCATCTGCACATCTACCTTGTCCTGTTGAGTGTTCGTAGCCTGCTCTCATCTTCTTTCTGATCCCGCATACCGTCTTGTATTTTTGAAACACCATGACCCTGGCCCAGCTCGAAGTACTGATCACCCTGGACGAATGCCGCAGCTTCTCGCGCGCGGCCATGCGCCTGGGCACCACGCAATCGGCCGTCAGCCACGCATTGCGCGCGCTCGAGACCGAGTTCGGCGTCAAGCTCGCGCTGCGTGATGCCTCCGGCGTCTCCATGACCGACGCCGGCGAGCGCCTGCTGCTGCGCGCCCGCGAGATGACGGCCCTGGCCGCCACCATGGCGCAGGAGCTGGGCGATGCGAAAGAACTCAAGACCGGCACGCTGCGGATAGGCTCCTTCGGCCCCACTTCCACCGTCAACCTGCTGCCGCCGCTGCTGGCCGCCTTCAAGCAAGCCCACCCCGGCGCGCAGGTGCGCATCGAGGAAGAAAGCGATGAGGTCGTTGACGAGTGGCTGCTGCAAAAGCGTGTGGAGCTCGGCTTCGTCGTGGTGCCTGATGAACGCTTCGAAGTACTGCCACTGGTGCAGGACGAGTTCGTCGCCATCCTGCCCGCCGGCCACGCGCTGGCCGCGCACAAGGCTGTGCCCGTCAGCGCGCTCACCGGCCTGGACTTCGTGCTCACCGAAGCCGGCTGCGGCCCGGTCATCGTGCCCATCCTGCAGAAAAACATCACCCGGCCCAAGGTGCTTTACCACTTCACGCAGATCATCTCCATCCTGCAGTTTGTGCGGCAGGGGCTGGCCGTCTCTGTCGCCGCGCGCCTGGCGCTGCCCGACATGCCCGAGGGCGTGGTCTACCGGCCGCTGCTGCCCGCACAGCCGCGCACCGTGGGCCTGGCCTGCCTGGACGTGGCCAGGTTGTCGCCGCTGGCGCGCGCTTTCTGGGAGACCGCGCGTGAGCGCACGCGCGAGCAGGCACGCACACAGGCCAAACCCAAGGCCAGGCCGCGCGCCGAGCCGGTCGGCGTTTAAGAGCAGGCTCTAAGAACCTGTTCGCGGTCCAAGAGCCACCCCTTTGAAGGTCTTCGTTTTACTCCCTCTCCCGCTGGGAGAGGGCGGGGGTGAGGGCTCCGGTCGATTGATCCGGATGCTGCGTCAAAACTTGCCGCCGCGGCCCTCACCCCAACCCTCTTCCAAAGGGAGAGGGGGAAAGACATTGAACAGACTCTAAGACCCCAGCAACACCCTCGGCTCAAACTTCGCGCGCCGCGTGCTGAAAAACGCCTTCACATTGCGCACATTCGCGTCGCTGGTAAACAGCCGCTGCGCCAACGCCAGGTAGCGCGGCATGTCGGCCACGTGCACCACCAGCATGAAGTCAGGCCCCGGCGAAACGCGGTAGCACTGCTGCACCGCCTCGTCCGTGATCACGCGTGCCTCAAAGGCCTCCTGCTGCTCAGCACCCTGGCGCTCCAGCGTGATCTCCACCAACGCCGTGAGCCCATAGCCCGTCAGCGCGGCCAGCTTGTCGACATTGAGCAGCGCCACGTCGCGCGCCACCAGCCCCGCATCGCGCAGGCGCTTGACCCGGCGCAGACAGGTCGGCGGCGAAATATGCACCCGCTCGGCCAGCGCCTGGTTGCTCAGCGAGGCATCGGTCTGCAGGCTGTCCAGCAGCTTAAGGTCCGTCTCATCCAGTGTTATTTGTTCCATAAACTCACTTTAAATGAAATTAAATTGAATCATCCAATATTGGTGAAATTTAATTCCATAAACAATTAAAAATCAATCACATTGCAAAACAACAAGCACGTAGCATCCATGCATCGTTCTTCAGGAGACCTTCCATGTGCGGCATCGTTGCTTCCGTTTCGACCCGAAATATCGTTCCCATCCTCGTGCAGGGTTTGCAGCGCCTCGAATACCGCGGTTATGACTCCTGCGGCGTCGCCGTGTATGCCGACGGCCTCAAGCGCGCGCGCAGCACTTCGCGCGTGGCTGAGCTGCAAGAACAAGTGAGCGCCGACAAACTCCAGGGCGGTACCGGCATCGCCCACACCCGCTGGGCCACCCACGGCGCACCCGCCGTGCACAACGCCCACCCCCACTTCAGCCACGGCAGCGGCGCTGCCGCGCAGTCCAAGCCCGGCAAGGTCGCGCTGGTGCACAACGGCATCATCGAAAACTACGAAGAGCTGCGCGAAGGCCTCAAGGCCAAGGGTTATGCCTTTGAAAGCCAGACCGACACCGAAGTCATCGTGCACCTGATCGACAGCCTGTATGACGGTGACTTGTTTGAAGCCCTCAAGGCCACCGTCGCGCAGCTGCACGGCGCCTACGCCATCGCCGCCTTTTGCAAGGACGAGCCGCACCGCGTCGTCGGCGCGCGCGCCGGCTCGCCGCTGATCCTGGGCGTCGGCAAAGACAAGAGCGAGAACTTCCTCGCCAGCGACGCCATGGCCCTGGCCGGCGTCACCGACCAGATCGTCTACCTTGAAGAGGGCGACATGGTCGACATCCAGCTCGGCAAATACTGGATCGTCGGCAAAGACGGCAAGCCCGCGCAGCGCGAAGTCAAGACCGTGCAGGCCCACAGCGGCGCCGCCGAGCTCGGCCCCTACCGCCACTACATGCAGAAAGAAATTTTCGAGCAGCCGCGCGCGATTGCCGACACGCTCGAAGGCGTAGAAGGCATAGTCCCCGAACTCTTCGGCGACCAGGCCTTCCGCGTTTTCAAAGAGATCGACTCCGTCCTCATCCTTGCCTGCGGCACCAGCTACTACAGCGGCTGCGCCGCCAAGTACTGGCTCGAAGCCATTGCCGGCATCCCCACGCAAGTCGAGGTCGCCAGCGAATACCGCTACCGCAGCTCCGTGCCCAACCCCAAGACCCTGGTCGTCACCATCACCCAGAGCGGCGAAACCGCCGACACATTAGCTGCGCTGCGCCACGCGCAAAGCCTGGGCATGACGCAGACCCTCACCATCTGCAACGTGGCCACGTCTGCCATGGTGCGCGAATGCAAGCTCGCCTACATCACACGCGCCGGCGTCGAGATCGGCGTCGCCTCCACCAAAGCCTTCACTACCCAGCTCGCTGGCCTCTTTTTGCTTACCCTGGCCCTGGCCCAAAGCAAAGGCAAGCTCAGCGACGAAGAAGAAGCCAGCCACCTCAAAGCCATGCGCCACCTGCCCGCCGCCCTGCAAGCCGTGCTCGCGCTCGAGCCCCAGGTCATCAGCTGGGCCGAAGACTTCGCCAAGATGGAAAACGCGCTCTTCCTCGGCCGCGGCCTGCACTACCCCATTGCACTCGAAGGCGCTCTCAAGCTCAAAGAGATCAGCTACATCCACGCAGAGGCCTACCCGGCAGGCGAACTCAAGCACGGCCCCCTGGCCCTGGTCACCAGCGAGATGCCCGTGGTGACGGTCGCCCCCAATGACACCCTTCTCGAAAAGCTCAAAAGCAATATGCAGGAAGTCCGCGCCCGCGGCGGCGTCCTCTACGTGCTGGCCGACGCCGACAGCCACATCGAAAGCGGCGAAGGCCTGCACGTCATCCGCATGCCCGAACACTACGGTGCACTCAGCCCGCTGCTGCACGTGGTGCCGCTGCAGCTGCTGGCGTATCACACGGCTGTGGCTCGGGGGACGGATGTGGATAAACCGAGGAATTTGGCTAAATCCGTCACTGTGGAGTGACGGATTTGGGCGGCATGCAATGTCGCCTGGCGTACCCGGCAGGTTTATTGGTTAGGGGAGCACTCATATCGCGAAGCGATGTGATGTGATCACCACACGCCTCGCAATCTTGCAAAAAGCGTGACTGTTGAATGACGGTCACAGGTGCGCGTTAGCGCGCTGCGGATTGTTAGTCATCCATCCTCCAATTAGAGGAGGCAATTCGCCAGTCAGCATGTCACCATATGTTTCAGACGGTGCAGTAAAAGGCTCCCCAAGGCCGGGGACCATTTGGCATGCGCGATCATCAATTTAAATGTGTGACCTAGGCGAAGCCAATGACAAAATATTTTGACTGGCCTTTGGCCGCATTTGTGCTGATCGTTTGCGTCGTATCCGGGTATCTATTCAGTAATCCGTCTACGCAGATTTCATTTGGAGATGTGATCAATCCCCTCGCCGCGCTTGCTGCAGCTTACGCGGGTGCGGCCGCAGCATTTAGGTACCAAAATAATGTCAAGACTGAGGATCTTAGAGCGCGACATGTTTCAGCGGGAAACCAAGCGTTGATGACGCTTTTTCAACAAGCCAACACGCTCAGTTTGTATCAGATAGATTTCGTCAATCCTCATCGCGAGAATCCTGCTCGATCCCTGGCTATTCAGCCAAGCTTGCCATTTCAAGAGGGAAGATTAGTTTTTGATCTTAAAGATCTCGATTTTCTTGCAGAACCCAAAACTGCTCAGATTCTGATGGATTTAGTGTTAGAGGAATCAAGGTACTCCGAAACCATCAAAGCAATCAATGTTAGGTCTTTACATCACCTTGAAGTAGTTCAACCCAAACTGCAGAAGGAGGGATTGACGGAGGGCAAGGAGTTCACCAAAGCTGAGTGCTTATCTGCTCTCGGCGAGCTAGATTTTCTTAAGTTGGAGCGGTTGACCGAGGCTGTAGTGATGCATATCGATCGAACTGTGGACTCTTTGGTTGCTGCCAAAAATCGACTAAGGAAAGCGGTTCAAGAAAAATACCCAGAAGCCAAATTTATCGACTTCGAGTTGATAGCAAATCCTCCTAAATCGATTTTCGCAGTTGGTAGCGAAAAAACAAGCGATGTTGCAGCAGCAGTTAGCAAGCAAGTCGCAAGCGCAGCACAAATTAGCGATGGAAATCTCCTGGCTGCAAGATCGCAGAAGATACAGCAGAGATTCGAACAATTAAATCGATTACTCGTAGGGCATGTGGAGGGTGGACTCCAGTATCTTCTGGCTGTAAACGGTGGCGGTGCTGTCGCAATGCTGGGGTTAGTTGGTGCGGTAGAAAAATGGCGTGTTCAGAACTGGCCGTACTGGGTCTTGGCGACCTTTGTCCTAGGCGTTGTTCTATCTGGTGTTCTTCGTGTGCTGGTGCTTATTCATGCTGAATATTTGCACTCCGGTTGGATCAAAGACACAGATGCATTCTTCCTGAAAAAACTTGAATGGTCGGAGATTCATCCGAGGGATAAAGCTAGGGTTCAATGCGTCAAATACTCGCCTTGGGTTATCGGGCTCATTTCTCTGTTGTGCTTTATCTTGGGAACATTTGCAACTGGCTACTTGTTCGCCACTCTTCGCTAGCTTGAGAAGGGGAGCACATTCGAAATACAGCAATAGGAGATGGGGATGAGCAGCGGTATGTCGCTCGAAAGCGAGATCACGGAGTGGTTAGTTAGGTTAATCGAAGATGAAAAATTGCATCGACGCTTCCATCGAATCGAACAAAAAAATAAACGAAATTCCGGTCTTCGGCTTTGATAACTTGTAGCGGCGCGCGAACGTACGCGCTGCTTCTGTCGGAGATCCTGGCGCCTGTCTTGATTGAACTTCAACTCTTCGACATAGAACTAGAGAGGACGCGCGCTCTTCGGGTATTCCTACGCAGGATCGGGATCGATTCAGTAGAAACGCTGAGGGTACAACCTCCGAAGATCAACTCGATTTCGGCATCAGACTTGCTGTCCGCATTTCGGAATCATGGAGCAAGCGAGCTAGATGAAGTCATGCAGTATGTAGAGCGCCGAAAGATAGCGCGGGCGACTGAGTTATGTCTTGCGACCGCCGCGGATAAAAGCAGGGAGCTATCAAGGCGATTCTGATTACGGAAGACGAGTAGCAAAAGTGGCGTAAGTCCGAGTAGCTACACAAGGGCCTAAAGATCGACATCTTTTTCGTTTAAGACCTGGCCTACGCTAGAGCTATAGGAAAGTTTCTTAATAAGCCCATGGTAGACCAGTTGCGCAAAAGTGTATGAAGTGAAAAGAAGGGATCGAATGTCAACTGCTCTGGAAGATCTGGCGCGAGATATCGATGCTACTTGCGAAGCGCGAGATGTGTCGGCACTTCACGCCCACCTTGAATCCATATCAGCTTTGAACTGCGCGGCGTTGTCGCTTGTCGAAAGAGGAATCCTTGCCTTTTACGAGGCCAACATCCATGCCGCCCTACGGGCGGAAGCTGATTCAGCATCGTCGGGTTGGGTTGAACCACTCTTGGAGGACGAGATTCGCGCACTTCGCGTGGCAAGGCACGCATTGGCTGCCGAAACGACGCAGACGCTGGGCACCGATCTGAAGCTGCGCGTCATAACCAACTTAGCGAACTGCCTGGATCGTTGTGGTCGCGTCGTGGAAGCGGTCGAACTTTGGGATGAAGCACTCTCCGAGCACCCACATTTCGGAATGGCGATGGGTAACAGGGGGCTAGCCCTGTACTGGTATGCGCGCTACGCGGGAACTGGGCAGGAACAAGTATTGTTACTCCGTACCAGCTACCGTACCCTTGTAGCGGCGCTACGAGCCGGTGTAGAGCCGCATGCTCGGGAGCAATTGAAGAATCTGGTAGCTCAACTTCGAAGTCGTGCGGATTGGGACGAGGTGGAGGTTTCTTGGCATCCTTTTAAATGCGGACGTTCCAAGCAAGAACGTCTGTATCGTCGCTGGTGTGTGCAGCATCGTGCGGTCCTAAACTCGATCAATGACGTCGAACTAGGAGTCGACGCACTGCAGGACACATTGACTCTGCCTTCGATCACAGTCGCGGCCAGCGAGGCTACAGCGCTTATGCCGCGTCCCTACGCCATCTTCAATCAGTTAAAGCAAGAGTACGCGTCGGCGAGGTACATGGTCTTTGAAGCTTTAGGCGAGAAAGGGGGGAAATTGCATTTTGCGGACAAAGGCGTTCTCCTCTTCGATGCCATGGACTATCGCTTCTACCGAACCTGGATCGAGAAGTTGAAGATGGCGTTCCTCGCTTTGCACGCCATCTTCGACAAGATCGCTTACCTGGTCAACGAGTATTGGAGGGTTGGGCTGGAGCCGAAGCGAGTTTCGTTCGCGTCTGTGTGGCGTTCCACAGACCGCGCCTCCTCAGAGTTGTCTGCGAGGTTTTCGACATCCAGCAATTGGCCTTTGCGAGGCTTGTATGGTCTGAGCCGCGATTTTCACTTGAAGCCAGTTGGTGAGGGCGCCGTCGACCCAGAGGCAAGGGTCTTGAATGACATTCGCAATCACATCGCCCACAAGTACCTGAGAGTACATGACCATTTTCTATACGACGCGGAAAAGGATCGGGCTCGTAACAAAGACCAGCTTGGATATGCCGTCTCCGGCCAGGAGCTTGAGCATCACGTTATGAAATTGCTGAAACTTGCTCGAAGCGGATTGATAGGGCTGAGTTGCGCCGTTTTGCACGAAGAGGCGGAAAAGAGGAGCAAGATTGGAGATGAGGGCAATTTCCCCATGATGTTATCGGTCCTTGAGGACCGGTTTCGCCTTTAAGCTGTTGTTCAAGGAGGGTGAGATTGACACGAAATTACGTACCGTTGCGCATCGTTGAAGGCGGCTTCCTGCCTAAGGAGTTCGATATAGCTCACGACCTCTGCTTCGTGATCCACGGTGCCATGGGCGCGATTCTGTGCGACGGTGAAACGGCGGTGCCCATGACGGGGTGTGCCGAAATCCGTCAGGCCGATGAAATCCGATGACCGCCTTGTTTTCACTTCCTCGGTGTTGGTCGGAGAGATGACCATCTAGGTGATACTGCCCGGTTACTTCCCACGCGGCCTTTATTCATGCCAAGCCTCGCAATCTTGCAAGGAGCGTAACCGTCGAATGCCCGCGGCCCTCAGTACAAATCATTCCGCACCGACTGATCGTAGTGCTCGTTGATCTCTTTCACCTGCGCGTCATCGAGCTTGCCGGACGCATCGTGTAGCTGGCCGATGGCCGCGAGCACGTCACCCACGGTGGGGAGCGTGTCGCGGTCCAGTCTTGCACTGTCCTTCCAGAGCTGGGCGCGATTGATGGCCTTGCCGCAGTGGAACAGCACTTCGTCGATCTGCACGACGGTTGCCGTTTTCGGCATGCGCGGCCCTTCGCGAAGGTCGGACAGCAAGTCTTTGTCGGTAGAGATCCGTCCCCGGCCATTGATGCGAAGGAATATCTCCAGCCCGGGAAACAGGAACACCATCGCAAGTCTCTGGTCGCGCTGCAGGTTTCGCAGCGACTCGATCCGGTTGTTGCCTGGCCAGTCCGCAAATGCGACGGTGTTGTCGTCGAGTACGTGAACAAAGCCGGGTGGGCCACCCCGAGGCGAGGCGTCCAGCCCGTGTTCGCTCCCCGTAGCCAGGCAAAAGAAAGTGGCTTTGCGCAAATAAGCCTTGTGAAAGTCGATCAGATGGTCAAGCACGGCACGCTGGATTCTTTCGGACGGCGGCGCGTAGAGCGCATCGAGATCAGCTTGCGGCGTTTGTTGATGAGCGTCCGGTTGCTGGCGTGTTGTCGGGTTCGCGTCTTGGGTGTTCATGAGGTGGCTTCCTGAAAGTAGCAGACCTCAAGCCTAAGCACTGTTGGATGGCTCCCGTAAACTGTAGCGGCCATTCAATATCTCAAATCCGCCATGCCTGACCCCATGAGCCATCTGGACGACTACATCAACCTGGCAGACGGCCCGGTGCTCTTCGCCGCGGAAGGTCGCCATGAGGATGAGCTGGCGGCAGAGCCGCATCAGCATGCGCGTGGCCAGCTTTTCGGTTCGATGCGCGGTTTGTTGTCGGTGGGGGTGCAGGAGGGGGTCTGGCTGGTGCCCGCGATTCACGCTGTGTGGCTGCCACCTCGCCAGATCCATTCCGGACGCACGCATAGGCCTTTTCACGGCTGGAGCGTTTATGTTGCGGAGTCCGCGTGCGGCGATTTGCCGCCGCAGCCTTGCACCATCCGCTTGTCCGGCCTGTTGCGTGAGGCGGTGCTTCGTGCCGCGCAGTGGCCTGCCAGTGCCAGTGAACCGCTGGGCGGCGCGCAGGCGCACGTTGCCAACGTGATCCTGGACGAGATCCGGACATTGCCTGTCGAGCCGCTCGGCTTGCCTTTGCCGAAAGACCCGCGCTTGCAGCGCGTCGCCCGTGCCCTGATCGCAGACCCGGCAGACGACCGGGACCTGGAGCGCTGGGCCGATTTCGCAGCCGTGAGTACGCGCACATTAACCAGGCGTTTCGTCGCCGAGACGGGCTTCAACTTCACCGAATGGCGACAGCGTGCCCGCATGATGCGGTCCCTTGAAATGCTGGCGGCGGGCGCCGCCGTGACGACGGTGGCCCTGGATCTGGGCTATTCCACCGCGAGCGCCTTCATCCATCTTTTCCGGCGCACCTTTGGCGAAACGCCCGCCACCTACAAAGCCCGCCTGTGAAGCCGCTCCGGCAAGCTGGCGGGCGATAGTGCAATCCGTCCAGGCGGCAGTTCGCCATGCACCGGGCTGCTATGCGGCGATCGCGGCGCTCTTCGCGGCAGCAGCTTCCTTCATCGGCGGAAGCCCGAACATCCGCCCGTACTCCCGCGTGAACTGCGAGACGCTCTCGTAGCCCACCTCATAAGCTGCGCTGCTCGCGGTCCGCCCTTCGGCCAGCATCAGCCGGCGGGCTTCGATGAGCCGAAGCTGCTTCTGGAACTGCAGCGGCGAAAGCGAAGTGACGGCGCGGAAGTGCTGATGGAAGGACGACGGGCTCATGCCGGCTTCCGCGGCAAGCCGATCGACGGGAAGTGCGCTGGCAAAGTCCGAACGGAGGACGGCAATGGCACGGGCGATCCGCTGGCGGTTACCCTGCTGCCACCCAAGGCTACGGATCGCATCTCCATGGCGACCCGCCAGGAGCCAGTAGTGCAGCTCCCTCACAAGTTGCGCATGCAGAATCGGCACGGATGCGGGGCGTTCCAGCAGCCGCATCAGGCGCAGCGCCGCGTCCTCAACCTCGGCATCCGTACGCTCAACCCTGACGGGCGCGGCCTCCTCCGATGGGATGGCCTTCATCTCCAACGTCAGTTCGGCGATGAGCGGAAGGTTGAGCTCCAGGACGAGCGACATGTAGGGTTCGGTGGGACTGGCGCGGGTGATCTGGCTCGCTGTGGGTATGTCGGCGGTAATCAGCATGGAGTCCCCGGCACCAAAGGTGACCGTCCTGGCTCCGAAAGAGACTTGCTTGGTTCCCTGAAGGACCAGGCAAACCAGGGGACAGGAAATCGCGTGGACAAGGCTCGTAGGCGCCATGGAGCGGATGGTCGTCAGGCCCTGGATGGGCGTTTGTGCCAGCCCGGCAGGATTGGCGTACGCCTCCAGGTAGCGGCTAACAGCTTTGAGCAGTGTGTCGGACATTCCCCCAACATTAACTGATCAGGCAAGCCGCGCCAATACCGGCTGTAGAAACAGGCAAGGCATTGCGAGGATTGGGCAAGTGTTGCCTCACAGGAAATCAAGCTGGTGGAGGGCGCAAAGCAGGGCGGGCCTCGGCTCTCCTCGTTGAAGTCGCAGGAATGGGCAAAAGGCTTCGAGGATTTGGCAATGCTGCTTGGGGCATGAACTTCTACGATCACTCATCCAACATACCAACCCCCTCAACAGGAGTTTTCAAATGAGCAAGATCGCTATCGTCACTGGTTCCAGCCGCGGCCTCGGCCGCAACACCGCCCTCAGCATTGCCCGTCGCGGCGGCGATGTCATCGTGACCTACAGGAGCCGCGCCGATGAGGCCGACAAGCTCGTCGCCGAAATCGCGGCGCTCGGCCGCAAGGCCGTTGCCTTCCAGCTGGATACCAGCGACGTGTCGTCGTTCAAGCTGTTCGCCGGCCGCGTCAGGGCGGCATTGAATGAAGTCTGGAAGCGCGATACTTTCGACCACCTCGTGAACAACGCGGGCCACGGCGATATGGCAGCTATCGCAGACGCTACCGAGGAGCACTTCGACAGTCTTTTCAATGTGCACTTCAAGGGCGTCTACTTCCTCACGCAGGCGCTGCTGCCTTTGATCGCTGATGGAGGGCGAATCGTCAATCTGTCGAGCGGCCTCACGCGTGTTTCATACCCCGGCTTCTCCGCCTACGCGGCCGCAAAGGGCGCGGTCGAAATCTTGAGTGTCTACCTGGCAAAGGAACTTGGAAGCCGCGGTATCGCGGTGAACACCGTCGCACCCGGTGCGATCGAGACCGATTTTCTGGGTGGCGCCGTTCGTGATACGCCCGACATGAACAAGGCATTCGCGGACATGATCGCGCTGGGCCGTGTGGGTGTTCCCGACGACATCGGCCCCATGATCGCGAGCCTTCTGTCGGAGGACAACCGCTGGGTCACGGGGCAAAGGATCGAAGTCTCCGGCGGCCAGGTCATCTGATGCCGCTGTGGAGTGATTCCCGGGGGGCTGGACGCAGGCCTTCCCTCGGACCTGCTTTACCGCAGGCCCGACATCCAGCAAGCGGAGAAGAACCTCAGTAGCGAAGTTATGTGGCCACACAAGCCCTATGAGAAACCTGGCCAACTTCGTCACCGTAGCGTGACGGACCTGGGGCGGCATGCCATGCAATGCCGCACGGCGTAGCCGCCAGGTTTATTGGCTGGGGGGACCACTCATATCGCGAAGCGACGTGAGGTATTCGCCACGCGCCGCCAAATACGGATTTTGGAAAGCAAATGCATCAGGAGGCATTCAGCTGCTGCAGCCTGGCTTCAATCCTCTCCAGCGCTTTCAACCTTTCCTCTCGAAGCGGCCAGTCATTGGCTGCCTGCGCGCGGGCTCTCTGCCGTTCAATGGCCTGCAATGCAAGTTGCCGCATATCCTGATCACAGGCGGCCCGAAGTTTGACATCCGCAAAGGCGAGCCCGACATATGCCTCGCAAAGAATGTCGTCGTCCATGGCATTCATGCTTTCATATCCCCACTTCTTCGCAAGGCTCTCAAGGAAAAGAATCGTCTTGCCGTTCTTGTGCCTCTTGAGCCAGCCGCGATATTCTGAGAGCAGGTCGGACCCTGTGTCGTTGCCGTTCGGCGAAAAGTCGTCCAGTGAGTCCCAGAAAAATGCGTCGTCCAGAATGCCACGCGCATCAGGGTGAAATTCTTCCCAGTCTATGCCCAGCTTCTCCCAGGGAGACATCAGGGTGCGCCTGGCCTGCTCGATCGCTTCCAGTTCCTTCGCGAGGTCTTGAAGTAAATCCTCCGACTCGGGGATGTTCTTCCTGGCTGCTTCACATTGATTGATGAACGCTTCAAAGTTGAAGTCGTCCGTACGCTTCAAGCGCTTGCTCATCAAGCCCAAGGCGTGGACCACTTCATCCACACCTCTGCTGAAAAGCGGTAACGACAACCTTGGCGAGGGTTCCCATTCCCTGCCATCCATGAGTTCGCTGGCCAGGTCTATTTCCAGCTTGCCCATTGCTCTTCGGAAAGTGATTTTTGGTAGCGTCGCCCGGTATTGGTTGTGCATCTCCAGAAGGGGCTTCAGAGTTTTTCGTGCGGGGCCGGAGTCCCGAAGGTAGAGCGTGACCACAATTTCCCGGACGGCTTCACCAAACTTGTCTCCGTCTTTTAAAAGGAAGCTTCCAATGGGAGACAGTGTTGTGTGGTTGCCGTAGCAATCGTGGGACTTGACCATCACATAGAAATTCATCGCCTGGTTCCATTGCTGAAAAGATCAGGCATGGTATCAACAGGACGCCTTACAAGAGGCAGGAGGTCCACTGCTCCATCACCCGGAAACAGGCGCCGCTGCGGGCTTCGCGAGGATGGCGTCCACGCATTGCGCAGCCCGTTTCACGTTGGCGGTGACCCTATTTCCTGAGATTCCCGTCAGAACTGATGATGGCCAGATCAACGCCGCCCCAGCCGGTGCGCTTGGCGGCGGTGTAGTTGACGTAGAGGCCGCCCAGGTTGTACTCACCCAGGTTGGCCAGGGCCTGCAACACGCTGGCGCGGGTTGGCGTTTTGCCCGCGCGGCGGACCGCCTCGGTGGCGATCTTGGCGCCCAGGTAGCCCTCCAGGCTGGAAAAAGACAGGGGCTGGCCCGGTGCGTATTTTTTCATGTCGCTCTGGTACTCGGTGATGACCGGTTTCGACGGCACGAACGGAAAGGGAACGGCCTGGCTCAACACGATGCCGCGCGCTTTGTCGGCGCCCGTGACACTCACGAGCACGTCATGGAGCAACACCGAGAGGCCGTAGATCTGCACGGTGCCGCCGGGCGCTTCGCGCACCGCCTTGACGAACTCGGTGGCCGGCTTGCCCGCGGCCAGCAGGATGATGCCCTTGGGCCGGGCTTGGCTGATGGCCGCGACGGCGGCACGGACGCTGGCATCGATCTTGTCCGGTGAGGCATCAATCACCTGGTGCGTCGCAATGGTGATGCCGTGCGAGCCGCTGAGTTCATTCGTCAGCTTTGCCAGGGGTGGGCCGAAGGCGACGCTCATATTGACGATGGCCAGCGAATCTTTGCCCCAGGTTTTGGCCTCCTTGAGCAAGGCGCCCACTTCATCCGCATAGCCGCTGCGCAGGGGAAACACATTGGCGGCATCCACCACGTTCTTGTCACCCTGCAAGGGCGCGATCAGCGCGATGCCGTTCTTGGCCGGCAAATCCTGCTTGGCAATTTCAGCCAGGCCGCCGCTGTTGAGAAAGCCCAGCAAGCCGACCACTGCCGGATCGGCGATCAGCTGCTGGGTCAGCTCGACCATCTTGGGGGCCTGCAACTGGTCGTCCAGCGTGACCAGCTTGAGCTTGTTGCCCTGGAGGGTGCCTCCGGCATTGACTTTGTCGAAGTAAGCCTGGATTCCCACCGCCATGCCTTTGGCATTGGCCGCCGAGGTGGGGTTGGTTTGCGATGCGACCTGGCCGAAGACGAGTTCGGCCGCATGGCTGCTCAGGGGCACGACAGACATGGCAAGTGCTGTGGAAACCCACGCAATGAGGCGAGTGGACAGGTGGTTCATGAGGCGTCTCCGTATAAGCGCTAAGTTTTAAAAACAACTGCTTAAATGTTATACGTATGGATACTAATTCAGCAATTCGGGTTAGCCTGCAGTTTGGCTGAAGTGCCTCAAACATTCCCGGTTCCGTGACAAGGATCACGCTGTGGTTGCGACATGGAGACGTGTGTTGTCGCCAGTGCTCGTCAACGCGCCGGAACTTCGGCGCTGAAAGGGATGCCGCGCGGCGGTGCGTGTCAAAAGAGGGGGGAGGCCTGCTTCCCCATCACCAGCCATTCGCCGGCTGCGATTCCGCTTCAGGCCTTGACATCAAACAGCGCCGCCCCTTGCCGCATGAGGCTGCGTGCAATCACCGTGCGATGGATTTCGGATGTGCCGTCGAAAATCCGGTAGATCCGCGCGTCGCGGTAGTAGCGCTCAATCGGGAGTTCCTTGCAATAGCCCATGCCCCCAAAGACCTGGACGGCCCTGTCGGTCACGCGGCCCAGCATTTCCGCGGCCTGTACCTTGACCATGGAGATCCAGTC
>Ga0209025_1003041_pt1 | contig 16533 bp, 8 predicted proteins | sample AraplaMF_Col_mLB_FD_184256 | JGI IMG/M metagenome (GOLD analysis project Ga0209025, IMG submission 184256) | Arabidopsis root microbial communities from the University of North Carolina, USA - plate scrape MF_Col_mLB (SPAdes) (version 2) | ecosystem: Host-associated > Plants > Roots > Endosphere ... | reverse complement strand
GTGGCGGAACGAATTGCTCCGCTCCGCTGGAGCGGTTGGCGCAGGAGAGGGCGAAGGTCGATCTCGTCGTCTTCGTCTCGGACAACCAGTCCTGGGTGGATGCCTCCGCGCATGCGCATCAGGGCACCGCGACGATGCAGGCGTGGACCAGGGTGAAGATGGCGAACCCGCAGGCGAAGCTCGTCTGCATCGACATCCAGCCCTACGCCACGACGCAGGCGAAGAGCCGCAGCGACATCCTGAATGTCGGCGGCTTCTCCGATCAGGTCTTCGAGGTGATCGCCAGGATGGCCAGGGCCGAGATCGGTACCGACCATTGGGTCGAGCAGATCGAGGCCATCACGCTGTAGGCCCCCGGCGGCAATCCGGCCGCCGGGGTTTAAGGGAAGGGTTTCAAGCCAGGCATGACGAATGCCGATGGGACTACATGGTCGCGGGTTCGATCCCCGTCGGGTCCATCATCTGCGGGCCCGTAGCTCAGCGGTAGAGCGTGCGTCTCATCCCCTCTCGTCGTCATGACGAAAACCGGAATGGAAAGAAGGTAACAAGGCAGTTGGGCATGACGAATGCCGATGGAACTACAGGCTGTTAACCTCCAGGTCGCGGGTTCGATCCCCGCCGGGTCCACCATCTGAGGGCCCGTAGCTCAGCGGTAGAGCAGGTGTCCGTCGCGAGACGGGCGATGTTTCATCACCACTTGTCGTCATGACCTCGAACGAGATTGGAGACGAAGACCAGACAACACCCGGCGAATGCAGGCAGGACTACAGGGAGAGCAGCCGCGGCACCTGCCGCGGTGGGTCGGGCGTTCGATTCGCCCCAGCCTTCTCACGAAGAGCTGTAGCTCAGTAAAAGCGTCTTGCCGCCTCTCGTCGCCGGGACCGAACGACATGGCGAATGCCTGCGGGACTACAGCGGTATTGGTGGTTCAAATCCGCCCCGCTTGCCTTCGGGCCTGCGGAAGTCTCGCAAATCCTGGTCGCCATGACCGCTTTGGAACGGCTGAATGCAGACGGGACTACAGGCAGACGCGGCCTGCTCCGGCAGGCGCCGAAAGGCGTGAAGGTTCCAATCCTTCCCTCGCTCCGGCGAGGTGGCGGAAACTGTCTCGTGACCCTTGTCGGTCGCTCCGACCGAAAAAACCGAGATGACTATTGAGGCGCATGCGGCCAGGCGGCAGGCATGCGGAAAGAGAGACGAGATGACTGACGTTCTGAGTGGACAGGATCTGATCGATGCCGGCGTCAAGCAGGGCAAGTGGTTCGGCCGCGCGCTCGCGGCCGGCAACGCGCTGCTGGAAAAGGGTGGCTCCTTCGAGGAGGCGATCGCGGTCGCACGCGGATTCGAGCCGCCTCCGGCGACGCCGCTCTACGCGGCCGGGACCGTGCCCTTCCATCTGAACATCGAAGCGGAGACGGCAGACGAACAGGCGAACATCGACTCGGTTGTGCTGAGCATGACCGAGCTCATGCGCACGCCGGTCGTGAAAGCCGGAGCAGTGATGCCCGATGCCTGCCCTGCCGGTCCGATCGGCACGATTCCCGTTGGTGGGATCGCTGTGTCCGAAGGCATCCACCCTGGCATGCATTCGGCCGATATCTGCTGCTCGATGGCGATCTCGGTATTTCCCGGTGTCGCGCCCGCGGCGCTGCTGGACGCCGTTCATGCGGTCACCCATTTCGGGCCCGGCGGACGGCCCCGTGGCCAGCAGATCAGGCCGCCGGCGCATGTCCTGGAACGCTTCGCCGAGAACGCGCTGCTGCGCGATGGAATGAGCGCGGCCATTGAGCATTTCGGCACGCAGGGCGATGGCAACCATTTCGCCTATGTTGGAACGTTGAAGTCCAGTGGCGAAACAGCGCTCGTAACGCACCACGGCTCGCGTGGCCCCGGCGCGCGGCTCTACAGCAAGGGCATGCGGATAGCGGAGGATTTCCGTCGTCTGCTATCGCCCGAGACCGCTTCCCAGAACGCTTGGATTCCCGCTGAAACGCGGGAGGCCGAGGACTATTGGGCTGCGCTGCAGGCCATTCGCGAATGGACCAAGCAGAACCATGTCGTGCTCCATGACATGGCCGCGGAGCGGCTGTCGGCAACGATATCCGACAGGTTCTGGAACGAACACAATTTCGTTTTCCGGCGCGCGGACGGGCTGTTCTATCACGGCAAGGGGGCGACCCCCGCTTTCGACGGCTGGGCCGAGGACGCGACCGATCTGACCCTGATCCCGCTCAACATGGCGGAGCCGGTGCTGATCGTGCGCGGCAAGGATGCGGCGCATGGCCTCGGCTTCTCGCCGCATGGCGCGGGGCGGAACTTCTCCCGCACACGCCACAAGCGGATGCTCGAGGGGCGCACCGACGCAGAGATCTTCGCGGCCGAGACGAAGGGCATCGACGCCCGCTTCTTCTCGGGCGTGACCGATATCTCCGAGCTGCCGAGCGCCTACAAGAACGCCGCTGCGGTTCGCCGGCAGATCGAGCACTACGGTCTGGCGGAGGTCGTCGACGAGGTGCTGCCCTACGGTTGCATCATGGCTGGCGATTGGCAGGCCGAAGCGCCCTGGCGAAAGAAGAAGCAGCGCCAACAGGAGCAGAGGGCCGGCTGAGCACGATACGCTCGGCAAGGCCTGTTCTCATAATTGCACAGCGGCGGTCACACTGTCGCTGTGCAATTGTGAATGAGGCTGTGGCTCTGTCGTGCCTTCGGCTCAGACCGTGTTCACGGCAAGCCGAAGAATCAATAGATCATTGATTTGTAAGAGGAAAATTATCGTCAGCAGCTGGCGATTCCCTGCTTCGGTAATGCGCGATTTGCGGGAGCGGCTCTCCTCTCCCGCAAGCCGGGTTCAAGCTTGCTCCTCCTTGGGCCGGGTCGATGGCCGCAGGCGTTCGCGCAGGCCCTGGAAGACCACGTAGAGCGCCGGGATCACGAAGATGCCGAGGATGGACGCGAACAGCATGCCGCCGAAGACCGGCGTGCCGACATCGCGCCTTGCCAGCTTCGACGGCCCCTCCGCGATCACCAGCGGCAAGAGGCCGAGGATGAAGGCGAAGGAGGTCATCATCACCGGCCGGAAGCGCAGGCGCGCGCCCTCGGTCGCCGCGTGCAGGAGCGGGTGCCCCTTCTCGCGTAGTTCCTTGGCGAATTCGACGATCAGGATGCCGTTCTTGGCGGCGAGGCCGATCAGCACGACAATGCCGATCTGGGCGTAGAGATCGAGCGTCAGCTTGGCGAGGACGATCGCGACGAAGGCGCCGAGCACGCCGACCGCCACCGAGAGCAGCACGGGCACGGGGATGGTCCAGCTCTCATAGAGCGCGACCAGAAAGAGATAGGCGAAGAGCAGGGCGAAGGCGAGGATGATCGTCGTCTGCCCCTCGGCCCGCTTCTCCTGGAAGGAGACGTCGGTCCATTCGCCGCGATAGCCTGATGACAACGTCTTGGCGGCCACCGCCTCCATCGCCTTCAGCGCCTGGCCGGAGGAGACGCCGGGGGCGGGCGAGCCCTGCAGCGTGACAGCGAGGCGGTTGTTGTAGCGGATCAGCGCCTGCGGGCCGACCACGACCCTGGCCTCGACGAAGGAGCGCAGCGGCACCATGTCGCCGGATTTGCTGCGGACATTGATGCGGTAGATGTCGTTGACCGAGGCGCGGTCGGTGCCCTCGGCCTGGACCTGGACCTGCCAGGTGCGGCCGAACAGGTTCATGTCGTTGACGTAGTAGCCGCCGAGCGAAGCCTGCAGCGCCTGGAAGACGTCGCTCAGCGCGACGCCCAGGATCTGAACCTTGTCGCGATCGATGTCGAGATAGATCGACGGCGCCGAATCCGAGAAGGTCGAGAACACCCGCCGCAATTGCGGGTCCTGATTGGCGGCGACGGTGAGGCCGCGCAGCGTCCGGCCGAGGGCCTTGGGATCGGAGGAGCCCATGTCCATCAGCACGTAACTGAAGCCGCCGCCGGTGCCGAGGCCGATGATCGGCGGGGGCGCGATCGGGACGACGTTGCCGTCGCGTATGCTACGGAACTTCTGGCCGAGCCGGGCGATGACCGCGGGGGCTGAATCCTCGGGGCTGGTGCGCTGGTCGAACGGTTTCAGCGTCACCACGAAGAAGCCGGCATTGGGCTGGGAGTAATTGTCGATGAAGTTGAGGCCGATGATCGTGGAATAGTCCGCGATCGCCTTCTCGGTCTTGAGGATGCCCTCGACCTCGGCGGCGAGCGCGGATGTGCGCCCCACCGAGGCGCCGTCGGGCAACTGGGCGACGACGAAGAAGGCGCCCTGGTCGTCCTCCGGCAGGAAGCCGGTCGGCGTGATCCGCCCCATCGCGTAGATGCCGGCGCCGAAGGCTGCCGTGAGGGCAAGGCTGACGAGCGAGATGCGCACCAGACGCGCCACGCCCGAGCCATAGCGGTCGCGCGTCCAGTCGATGCCGCGCATGACATAGCCGATCGGCCCGCGCCGCGGCCCGTGATGGGGCTTCAGCAGGATGGCGCAGAGCGCCGGCGAGAGGGTCAGCGCGTTGATCGCCGAGAGCACCATCGCGACGGCGACGGTGACGGCGAACTGCCGGAAAAGCTCGCCGGAAATGCCGGGGATGAAGGCGACCGGCACGAAGACCGAGAGCAGCACCAGCGTGATCGCGATGATCGGGGCGACGATCTCGCCCATGGCGCGCTTGGTCGCCTCGGCTGGCGTCAGCTCGGGATGCTCCTCCATCACGCGCTCGACGTTCTCGATCACGACGATCGCGTCGTCGACGACGATGCCGATGGCGAGGACGACCGCGAGCAGCGAGACGGTGTTGGCGGAATAGCCGATGGCGTTGAGGACGATGAAGGCGCCGATCAGGCTGACCGGCACGGCGACGGTCGGGATCAGCGTCGCCCTGAGATTGCCGAGGAACAGGTAGACGACGAGCACGACGAGGACGAAGGCCTCGATCAGCGTCTTCTGCACCTCGTGGATCGTGGCGGTGACGAAGGCGGTCGGGTCGTAGGTGACCTTCCATTCGAGACCTTCCGGGAAGGACTTCTGAAGGTCGCCGATCGTCTTCTTGACGGAATCGAGGGCGGTGAGGGCGTTGGCGCCGGGCGCCTGGTAGACACCGACCAGCACAGCCGGGCCGCCGTTCAGCCTGGTGTCGCGATCGAGATTGGCGGCGCCGAGCTCGAGGCGTGCGACGTCCGAGAGCCGCAGCACCGAGCCGTCGGCATTGGTGCGCAGCACGATCTTGCCGAACTCCTCCGGCGAGGTCAGCCGGCCCTTGGTCTGGATGTTGAGCTGCAATTGCTGGTCATCGGAGATCGGTCGCGCGCCGATGCGGCCGACCGCGGCCTGCGCGTTCTGGCCCTGGATCGCGGCGATGATATCGCCGGTGGTGATGTTGAGGCCGGTCAGGGCGTCGGTGCGGACCCAGGCGCGGATGGCGTAATCCTGCGCGCCGAACAGCGAGGCGTCGCCGACGCCGGCCGTGGACTTGATCGCGTCGAGCAGGTTGATGGTGACGTAGTTCGAGACGAACAGCGTGTCGTAATTGCCCTTCGGCGCGTAGACGGCGATGACGCCGAGCAGGGCCGAGGACTGCTTCTTGACAGTCACGCCGCTGCGCTGGACCTCCTGCGGCAGCTTCGACAAGGCGAGCTGCACGCGGTTGTTGACGTTGACGTTGTTGATGTCGGCGTTGGTGCCGAGCTCGAACGAGACCTGCAGCGAATAGCTGCCGTCATTGCCGCTGACGCTCTTCATGTAGAGCATCTTGTCGGTGCCGACGATCTGGGCCTCGATCGGCTGGGCGACGGTCTGCTCGACCACTGCCGCTGAGGCGCCGGGATAGGAGGCGCGCACCGAGATCTGCGGCGGCACGATGTCTGGATATTGCGCCACCGGGATCGCGAAGAGCGAGATCAAGCCGGCGATGGTGGTGACGAGCGCGATGACGATCGCCAGCCGCGGCCGGTCGACGAAGACGGAGCTCAGCATCGGTTCAGCTCCGGCCGACCGGCGGGGTCACGGGCGAGGCCAGCACCGGCACGCCTGGCCGGAGATTCTGCAGGCCCTGGATGACGATCTGCTCGTTGCCGGCGAGCCCCTCATCGATCGCGACATAGGCCCCGGCTTCGGCGCCGACCTTGACGCGCTTTGCCACCGCCTTGCCGTCCTCGACCGCGAAGACATAGGAGCCCTGCTGATCGGCGATCAGTGCCGCTTGCGGCACCAGCACCTTCTCCTCGCTCTTGTCGGCCTGGACGCCGACCCGCACGAGCGTGCCGTCGAGGAGCTTGCCTGCCGGGTTGGGCAGGGTGGCGCGGACCAGCACGGTATCGGTGGCGCGCTCGACGGAGACGTCGACGAAGTCGACGCGGCCCTTCTGGTCGTAAGCCGATCCATCGGAGAATTTCAGGCTGACGAGCGGGGCGGAGCCATCAGCCGGCAGGCGGTTCGTCTTCAGGGCCAGGAACTCGCGCTGGCTGACGGGGAAGGTGACGTACATCGGATCGTCGCTGACGATCTGCGCGAGCACGCCGCTGTCGGGGCCGACGACATTGCCCTTGGTCACCTTGGTGCGGCCGATGCGGCCGGCGATCGGCGCCTTGATCTCGGTGTAGCCGAGATTGATCTGCGCGGTCTTCAGATTGGCGGCGGCGGTGGTCTCGTCGCCCTGCGCGCCCTTCTCCTCGGCGACGCGCTGGTCGCGGATCGCAACCGAGCCGGCATTGGTGCGCAGGAGGTCCTCGGCGCGCTGGCGCTGCAGGGTGGCATTCTGCAAGGTGCCCTGGGCCCGCTCGAGCGCGCCCTGCGCCTGCTCGACTGCCGCTTCGAACGGCGCGCGCTCGATGCGGAAGAGCGGTGCGCCCTCGGCGACGGTGGCGCCGTCCTTGAACAGCACGGATTCGAGATAGCCGGTGACGCGGGCGCGGATGTCGACGCGATTGACCGCTTCGATCCGTCCGACGAAGTCGGCGGTCTGCGCGATGGCGCGCTTCTCGGCCAGGACGGTGCCGACCGGGACGGCGGTGGGGGCTGGCTGCTGGGCGAGGACGCCGGTTCCCGATCCGAAGGCGAGGGCGGCTGCAAGCGCCACGACGGAGAGAGGCGATGTCGAAGAAATCCGCTTCGCGCGTGCCATCCGTGAACGCTCAGACATGGGCCACTCCTTTTCGCCGTCTCGTTTCGCTGCCGTTGCCGGCCGCGGAAGCAATCCTATCCCGCGTCGATACTGGGCATTTTCCACTGACAAGGCTACGGTCTTGTTACGCGCCTGCGTTGCAAGGCCGGTGTTTTTCCTTCCGCAGCGTGAATGGGCTCACGACAATCTGTCGAAGCTGTCGGCGCGGGCGATGTCCCAGTTGCGGCGATAGAAGGCATGCTCGCAGAGCCCGCTCGCCAGTTCGCCGGGCTGCAGGAAGACGTGCAGGTCGGAGAAGAGGCGGATCTCGGTGGCGCTGACGCGGCGCACGAGATGGTGCGGGCCGAGCTCCTCGGGATGGGTGAGGCCGGCGGCGGCCAGCATGTCGGCCAGCGCGTGCAGCGTGTTGGCGTGGAAGTGATGGACGCGCTGCGCCTTGTCCGGCACGACCAGCGCCCGCTGGCGCACCGCGTCTTGCGTCGCGACGCCGGTCGGGCAGCGATTGGTGTTGCAGGACAGGGACTGGACGCAGCCGAGCGCGAACATGAAGCCGCGGGCGGCATTGGCCCAGTCGGCGCCGATCGCAAGGACGCTGGCGATGTCGAAGGCGCTGACGATGCGCCCGGCTGCCCCGATCTTGACCTTGTCACGCAGGCCGGCGCCGACCAGCACATTGTGGACGAAGAGCAGGCCCTCGCGCATCGGCAGGCCGATATGGTCGCTGAATTCGACCGGGGCTGCGCCGGTGCCACCCTCGGCGCCGTCGACGACGATGAAGTCGGGCACGATGCCGCTCTCCAGCATCGCCTTGACCATGCCCATGAACTCCCAGGGATGGCCGAGGCAGAGCTTGAAGCCGACCGGCTTGCCGCCGGAGAGCTCGCGCAATTGCGCGATGAAGGCCATCATCTCCAGCGGCGTCGAGAAGGCGCTGTGGCTCGGCGGCGAGATGCAGTCCTGCCCGACCGGCACGCCGCGGGTCGCGGCGATCTCGGGCGTCACCTTCGGCGCCGGCAGGATGCCGCCATGGCCGGGCTTGGCGCCCTGGCTCAGCTTGATCTCGATCATCTTGACCTGGGGATCGACCGCCTGCCTGGCGAAACGCTCGGGATCGAAGCGGCCCTTATCGTCGCGGCAGCCGAAATAGCCGCTGGCGACCTCCCAGACGATGTCACCGCCGCCTTCGCGGTGATAGGGGCTGATGCTGCCTTCGCCGGTATCGTGGCTGAAGCGGCCGAGGCGCGCGCCGGTGTTGAGCGCCCGGATCGCATTGGCCGAGAGCGAGCCGAAGCTCATCGCCGAGATGTTGAAGACGGACGCCGAATAGGGCTGTTGGCACTGGTCGTTGCCGATGGTGATGCGGAAGCTCTCGGGATCGGAGACCGGCGCCGGCCGCGTCGAATGGCCGATGAACTCGTAGCCGTCTCTGTAGACGTCGAGCAGCGTGCCGAAGGGGTGGTCGCCGGCGAGGTTCTTGGCGCGGCGATAAACTAAAGAGCGCTGCGAGCGCGAGAACGGCGCCGCCTCCTCGTCCGCCTCGAACAGGTACTGGCGCAATTCCGGGCGGACCAATTCGGCGAACCAGCGGATATGGCCGATCACCGGGTAGTTCCGCCGGATGGCGTGCTCGGTCTGGGCGAGATCCCAGAAGCCGAGCACGGCGAGCGCCGTGGCGAGAAGGCCGGGCAGCCAGAGCCAGTGATAATGGAAGGCCAGCGGGACCGCGGCGAGTGCAACCAGAATGCAGGAGACGAGGGTGGTGAAGCGGCTCAGTCGCAACGTCATGTCGAAGACCTGTCCGAACGAGGCAATCTCGTCCTAGCCAAGTCCGCGGACCAGTTGCGGTCAAGCTGCCTGCCAACTCCTCCGCAGCTATTCCGCTGCCTTGAGCGAGCGCTTTCCGCGAGGCCTGGCTGATGGCTGCGGCGCCTCCGCATAAGGGGCGAGGATCGCCATGATGTCGCGCCCGCGTGGCGCGGTCTGGGCCACCAGCGCCCGTTCCGCCACCGAATCGAGATGATGGTGCATCAGCTTCATCACGGCCTCGCTGTCGCCGCTCGCGAGCGCGTCGATCAGCAGGCGGTGCTCGTTGATCGCGCATTCCGAGGAATGCGGCCGGCTGTAGAGCGACAGGATCAGGCAGCAGCGATAGGCGAGCTCGCTGACATAGCGGACCAGGATCGGGCTGTCCGTCATCTGCGCCAGCAGGATGTGGAATTCGGTCGCGAGCCGGATCGAGACCGCGTCCGAGTCGCCGCGCGCCGCGTCTTCCGCGTCGACATGGGCGCGCAGGGTGGCAAGCTGCGCCTTGCTCAGCCGGCCGGCGAGCTGGCGCACGACGAGGCGCTCCAGCTCGATGCGGATGTCGAAGGTGTCGCGCGCCTCCTGCCAGCTCGGCGTGGCGACGACAGCCGTGCGGTTGCGGCGCAGTTCGACCAGCCCCTCGGCGGCGAGCTGGCCGAGCGCATGGCGTGCAATGGTGCGGCTGACGCCGAAGCGCTCGCCGAGCGCATCCTCCGGCAAGGTCGCACCGGGCTCGAGCGCCCGCTCGATGATCGCGCGGCGCAGCGCCCGGCAGATCATCCCGGCCTTGTCCGATACGCCGCTTCCGGCCTCGTCGCGCGTCATCGCCGACACCCACGGTTGAAAACCCCCTTGGTCTTAGCGCTTGCGGCCTGCAGTTCGCAATGCGGCGTAAGGCGAGCGGAACCGGGCGGTCCCTGCCACGTTCTCAACACGATCCATCGCGGGCCGGGGCTTCGATCATGACCACGACACCGCAGGGCCACCGCACGACGATCCAGCCGGAGGCGAGCGGTCTCGGCGGGGGCGAGCTGGGCGGCGACATCGTCAGGATCGCAGCGACGCTGGTGTCGGCCGCGGTCATCATCGCGGCGCTCTATTACGGCCGCGACATCCTGATCCCGCTCGCCTTCGCTTTCCTGATCGGCTTCGCGCTCAATCCTCCGGTGATGTGGCTGCGCCGGCGCGGCCTGCCGAAGGCGGTCTCGATCGCGGCGGTGATGACGGTCGTGCTGGTGCTGCTGGCCGGGCTCTTCCTCATGCTGGGCGCGCAGTTGCGTTCGCTCAGCGAACAGCTGCCGACCTATCAGTCGACCATTCACGGCAAGCTCTCCGACCTCAGGACCCAGCTCAAAGCGCCCGGCATCTTCGAGGGCGCCTTGAGGACGATGGATTCCGTCCAGAAGGAGGTGGAAGCAGTACAGGATCCGGCATTGGCACCGCAGCGGGTCGAGATCGTGCCGGCGCCGGGCACGCAATTGCAGGTCGCCCTGGTCTGGCTCGGCCGCGTCCTCGAGCCGCTGGCGACCGCCGGCATCGTCTTCGTCTTCGTGGTCCTCGCCTTGCTCGATCGGGCCGATCTGCGCGACCGGCTGCTGCGCATCCTCGGCGGTAACCTGCACCGTTCAACCGACGCGATCGAAGATGCCGGCCGGCGGATCAGCCGCTACCTGCTGATGCAGCTCGTCGTGAACACGACCTTCGCCCTCCCCTTGGCGCTCGGCCTGTGGCTGATCGGCGTGCCCGGTGCTCTGCTCTGGGGCGTGGTCGCAGCGGTGCTGCGCTTCGTGCCCTATGTCGGCCCGATGATCTCCGCCGTGTTCCCGCTGGCGCTCGCCTTCGCGGTCGATCCCGGTTGGCACATGGTGCTGTGGACGATCGCCCTGATCGTCGGGCTCGAGCTGATCAGCAACAATGTCGTCGAGCCGATGCTCTACGGTACCAGCACCGGGCTCTCGGCGATCTCGTTGATCGCGGCGGCGACGTTCTGGACGGCGCTTTGGGGGCCGGTCGGCCTGATCCTGTCGACGCCGCTGACGGTCTGCCTGCTCGTCCTCGGCAAGACTCTGCCGCAGCTGCAATTCCTCGACACGCTGCTCGGCTCGGTGCCGGCGTTGAGCCCGGCGACACGCATTTATCAGCGCCTGCTCGCGAATGACGTCGAGGAGGCGATCGAGATTTCCGAGGGCGAGATCGACACGCTCTCGGTGGTGCCCTTCTATGATGCGGTCGGCATCGCGGTGCTGCGCCTCGCCAGCGACGATTACGGCCGTCAGGCGACCGCTGCGCACCGGCTGCGCGTCGCCGAGGGCATGGATGCGCTGCTGGAGGAACTGCGCGAGGAGCATCCGGCGGCGGCTGCGGCCGATTCCCCGGCAAAAGTGGTCTGCATCGGCGGCAAATGGGAGATCGATGCGATCGCGGCGCAGATGCTGGCCCATGCGCTCGGCCTCGAAGGCATCCCGGCGCAGACGCGCAGGGTCGCCCATGTCACGATGAGTTCGGTCGCCAGGCTCGATCTCGACGCGGTGCCGGTCGTCTGCCTCACCTATTTCAGCAGCGAGCCGGACAGCGCCGCCCGCCAGTTCTGCCGGCGCTTGCGGCAGCGCTGGCCGGAGCTGACGATCGTCGTCGTCCTCTGGACGGTTCCGCCCGAGGCGCTGGCGAGCGATGCGCGCAACGATATCGGTGCCGACGAGGTCGCGACCTCGATCAAGGAAGCGATCGGCCGGGTGCAGCGCCTGCTGCCGGAGATGGCGGGCGGGCCTGCCGGGGCGGAGGCGCCGGCCGACGATGCCGAGCGTGTCGCAGCGCTGTGCCGGACCGATTTCCTCGCCGAGGAGTTGCGCGACGATCTCGATGCGATCGCCAAGCGCGCTGCCGAGGCGTTCGATGTCGATGTCGCGATGATCTCGGCGGTCGAGGCCGAGCGGGAGGTTGTCATCGGCCGCAGCAAGGACTTGTCCGGCTTCGGGCGGGACGCGGCCGGCCGGCCGACCCTGCCGCGCCGGTCGGCGATCTGCGACTATGTCGTGGCCGGTGGCGAGACGCTGGTCGTCGACGATACCGAGCGCGATGCGCGCTTCACCGACAATCCCGTCGCCAAGGCCTGGGGCCTGCGCTTCTATGCCGGCGCGCCGCTGCGCTCGGCCGATGGCCATGTGCTGGGGGCGCTCTGCGTCCTCGACGCCGAGGCCCGCACGCTCGATCAGCACGAGCGCGCACTGCTGGAGAAGCTCGCCGCCGACACCGTCGAGACGATCAGCCGGTCGGACGCAGACGGCAACCTGCCGCGACAGAAGCAGGCCAAAGCCGAGGCGACGGCGACGGTCGGGCAGCCGGTACCGGAGTAGTGCCGCCTTCGTATCGCCCCATTCGGTTCAAGCGGGGTTCATCGCTTCGGTCCGAGGATTCCGCGGATCAAGCGAGCCATTGCAGGAGGGTTTGATGCCCTTACGTCAGCTTCTCCGACTGGTCATTGCGACGCTTTTCGTCGCCATCGGCCTTACCCATGCACAGGCGCAACCGCTGGAGAAGCGGATCGCGCTCGTCATCGGCAACGGCGCCTATCAGGCCGGCGCCCTGGCGAGTCCGGCCAATGATGCCGGCCTGGTCGCGCAGACCTTGCAGGCGGCGGGCTTCGATGTCGTCGGCGCGCGCGACCTGGACATGGCGACCTTCCGCGCCTCGCTGCGCGAATTCATCGACAAGGCCAACGCCTCTGGCCCCGACACCGTGGCCTTCGTCTATTTCGCCGGATACGGGCTGCAGTTCGAGGGCGAGAACTACCTCGTTCCGGTCGATGCCCGCATCGCCCGCGACAGCGACGTGCCGCTCGAGGCGATCCGCCTGAGCGACTTGGTCAGGCCGCTCGCCGGGCTGTCGCTGAAGGCGCGGATCGTCGTGCTCGACGCGGCCCGCCAGAACGGCTTCGCCAGTGGCGGGCAGCCGCTGGCAGGCGGCCTTGCCTTGGCCCAGCCCGATGCCGGGATGCTGCTCGCCTTCAACGCCGCCCCCGGCACGATCGCGCCCGAAGCCAAGGAGGGCTATGGCGCCTATGCCACGGCTCTGTCGGAGATGATCAAGGAGGGTGGGCTCAAGCTCGACGACCTGTTCGAGCGCGTGCGCCTGCGGGTGGACGGGCTGACCCAGGGTGCCGAGCTCACCTGGCACGTCTCGCGCGTCGAGGCGCCGTTCCTGTTCTTCGAGCGTGCCCAGGGTGCGCCGGCGCAGGCCGAGCGCTTCTCCGAGCTGCGCTCGCGGCCGATCCGTGAATTCGACCCCCGCCAAGCCTATCTCGCCGCCGTCGCCCGCGACTCGATGCGCGGCTACCAGGACTTCCTCGCCGCCTATCCGGACGACCCGCTCGCCCGGCGCGTGCGCGCCATCGTGGCGGCACGGCGCGAGGCGACGACCTGGCGCGAGAGCGCGCTCGCCGACACCCGCGAGGGCTACTGGTCCTATTTGCGCCGCTATCCGCGCGGCCCGCATGCCTATGATGCCCGCCGCCGGCTGGCGCATCTTGCCGCCGAATTGGAGCCGCCGGCCGCCTTCGCGATGCTGAGCTATGACGTGCCACCGCCACCACCCGAAGAGGTCGTCTATGTCGAGCGGCCGGTGGTCTATCTCGCCGATCCGGTCTACGAATTGCCGCCGCCGCCGCCGGTGCCGGTGATCTATCTGCCGCCGCGGCCGGCCTATTTCGTCGAGCTGCCGCCGCCTCCGCCGCCGGTCGAAGCCTATGTGCTGCCGGTGCCGGTCTACCATCCGGTCGCGAGCTGGGTCGAACGGCCGAGCTATGTCGCGCCGCCGCCGCCGAACGTCGTCAGCGTCAACATCCACAACACCGTGGCGATCGACCAGAGCCGCCAGACGGTGATCGTCACCGACCCGGCCGGCCAGCAGCTGCCGCCGGCTTCGGCCGGGCTGCCGGAGGTGCCGCAGCCTGCACCCGGGCAGCCGGCACTGTCAGCCAGCCATCCGGGCATTGCAGCCGCCGCTGCCGCCGCTGCCGTCGCGGCGCTGCCGGCCGCCGCAGCCCTCCGCGCCGCCAGCCGGCGCACGCAGCCGAATGCGCTGCAAGGCGCGTCCGCACCCACGTCCGCCCCGGGCCAGGCCCAGCCGGTGATGCCGCAGCCTCAGGCGGGCCAGCCGCCGATGCTGCCCGCCCAGCAGGCGCGGCCGCAGCAGCAGCTTCCGGGCAATGCCGTGCAGGGGCCCCGACCCGGCCAGCTTCCGGTGCAGGGCGCCCAGCCTCTGCCGCAGCCGAACCAGCCCGGGCTTGCGAATGGTGGCAAGGGCAACGACGCCCCTGGAGCGGCGAAGCCGCTGGTCGCGACGCCGACAAACCCGCCAGCGGGTGCGAACGGTCCCGGCTCAGCCTCGCGGCCGGTGCAGCCCTCGACGCAAGGCGCCCAGCCGCTGCCGCAGCCGAACCAGCCCGGTCTCGCCACTGGCGGCAAGGGCCAGGCTGCGCCCTTGGCACCGGGAGCGACGAAGCCGTCCCTCGCCACGCCGGGCACTGCTTCTGGCACTCCGCCTGCGGGTGCGAATGGTCCCGCCTCGGCCGCGCGCCCGGTGCAGCCTTCGACACAGGGCGCCCAGCCGCTGCCGCAGCCGAACCAGCCCGGCCTCGCCACTGGCGACAAGGGCCATGCCGCGCCGTCGGCGCCGGGAGCGGCGAAGCCGTCTTTGGCCGCGCCGGGGACCCCGCCTGCCGGTGCGAACAGCCCCGCTTCAGCTTTGCGGTCGGCGCAGCCCTCGACGCAAGGCGCCCAGCCGCTGCCGCAACCGCATCAGCCCGGGCCTGCCGACAATGGCAAGGGTAGCGCTGCGGCCGCGCCATCCACGCCGCCGCGCGGACCTGGCGCGATCGACCCGGCCCAGCAGCAGCGGGCCCAGCAGGCAGCTCAGGCTGCTCGCGAGCAGCAACAGCGCGCGCAGCAGGTGGTCCAGCAGCAGCGAGCCCAGCAGCAGGCGCAGCAGCAAGCGGCGGCCCAGCAGCGTCAGGCGCAACAGGCGGCACAGCAGCAAAGGGCTCAACAGCAGGCGCAGCAGGTCGCTCGCGACCAGCAGATGCGGGCTCAACAGCAGGCGGCCGCTCAGCAGCGTCAGGCCGTGCAGGCCGCCCAGCAGCAGAGGGCGCAGCAGCAAGCCGCACAAGCGGCCCGCGAGCAGCAGATGCGGGCGCAACAACAGGCAGCCCAGCAGCATCAGATGATGCAGATGCAACAGCAAAGGGCTCAACAGCAGGCAGCGCAACAGCAGCAGCGCGCCGCGCAGGCGGCGGCGCAGCAACGCCAGATGATGCAGCAGCGCCAGGCCGCGCCGCACCAGCAGGGCGGCCCGCACGGACAGCGGCGGCCGGATTGCGGCAATCCGGGGCAGCCGCCCTGCCGATAGCGTGTTCGAAGCGAAGGCGGCCTAGAAGCTGTAGGCCGCCTTCACCTTCACCAGATGCTGGCTGAAATTGGTGATGTCGAGATCGCCCGGCTGGCCCTTGGCCTTGCCGGCGAGCTGGACGTTGTAGGCCGCCGAGATGGCGAGCTGCTTGGTCGCCTGCCAGAAGATGCCGGGGCCGGCATAGGTGGCGTAGCCGGCTTCCTTGCCGAAGCCGAGCTCGTTGTGGCGGCGCTGATGGCGGACCTCGCCGCTGAGATAGAGCCCGTCGAGCACTTGCCAGGCGAGCGAGCCGCCGACCGTGAAGGTCGAGGAACGCAGATAGGGGCTCGGGCCGGTCCAGGTCAGGTCGTGCGAGAGGTTGAGCGCGGCGTAGAGCTTGCCCGGAACCAGCGTCTTGTCGGCGAAGAGGCGGATGCCGGTGTTGTAGGTGGTGAAGTTGCCGGCACCGGTCGGGTCGGTGCGGTTGAAGCTGGGGTCGACCACGACGGTGAGGCCGATGCCGTGCAGGTCGCGGCCGAGCAGGCGGTACTTCATCTCGACGCCGGCGCCGGCGCTGCGGCTGTCGGCCTTGGCGCCGCCGATGGTGGCATCGGTGTAGCCGCCGAGGAGGTAGGGGCCGATCTCGAAGCAGGGGAAGAGCCCGTAGGAGCCCTGGAGCTGCAGGCCATGCGCCGCCTGGCGGCCGTCGCGGACGCCGAAGCCGCCATTATAGGTCAGGCTCGGGCCGAAGGAGCCGAGATCGGCGACGTCCGAACCTGTGGTGAAGCCGAAGGCGTCGGTCGGGATGCCCTCGCTCTCGGTGCAGGCGGATACTGCCGCAGGCGCGGCCGGTGCGGCCTTGCGCGACGGGAGGTCGGCGGCAAAGGCGGGCGAGAGCAGGCCCGAGACGGCAAGGGCGACGGCGAGGGGCCTGAGCATGAGCAGCGATCCTGTTGGCCAGCCCAAATTATGTAATTGCGAATGAGTCGCAATAGGAGGCGGGCCGTCAGGGGATGATAACGTTACGTTGTTGCAGCTATGCAACAACTGGCTGCTCAGCCCTGCGAGTTCAGGGCGCGCAAGCGTGCGAAGGCCACCGGCGCGATCTCGGCGAGCGTGGCGACCGGCTTCCAGGCAGCGGCGTGGACCTCTTCTTCCTGGGCGATCAATGGCAAGGCCGGATCGGCGATGAAGAGATATTGCAGGTCGTGATGGATAT
>Ga0209025_1003037_pt1 | contig 16550 bp, 18 predicted proteins | sample AraplaMF_Col_mLB_FD_184256 | JGI IMG/M metagenome (GOLD analysis project Ga0209025, IMG submission 184256) | Arabidopsis root microbial communities from the University of North Carolina, USA - plate scrape MF_Col_mLB (SPAdes) (version 2) | ecosystem: Host-associated > Plants > Roots > Endosphere... | reverse complement strand
CCTATGACGACATCGTCGCTCATTGCTGCAACGCCTGGCGAAAGCTCGAAAACCAGCCCTGGCGCATCATGTCAATCGGACGAAGAGCCTGGGCAAATGGGTTCTGATCAGTGAGAGGCCGTATTACGGCCGCGTTTCGAGAAGCGATAGACGAAATCCGCTCCTCCGTCGTCTTGGCACGCGTCATCGAGCGACTTGAACGTGGCGACATAAATGGCGCGGTCGAAGCGATGCAGATCGAGCCCGAGGCTTTCTCGGCTCTCGAAATAGCCCTTCAGGAGGCCTTCAACGCCGGCGGCACGAATGCCGTCGCCGAACTGCCGAAGGTAACCGACCCGCAAGGCAACCGTGTCATCTGGCGCTTCGGCGTTCGCAATCCGGCCGCCGAGGCGATCCTGCGCGAGTTGTCGTCGACGATGGTCACACACATCACCGACGATCAGCGGCAGGGCATCCGCCAGGCGCTGGAAGCGGGCCTCGCCAGAGGTGCGAACCCACGATCGACGGCGCTCGACGTCGTCGGTCGCGTCAACAGGGTGAGCAAGCAGCGCGAGGGCGGCGTCATCGGCCTGACGCGCCACCAGATCGCCTTCATCGAGCGAGCCCGCGTCAATCTCGCCTCGGGCGATCCGGAGTTGATGAAGCAGTACTTCGAGCTCAAGACCCGCGATAAGCGCTTCGACCGGACCATCGTGGCGGCCATGCGCGAGGGTAAGCCGATCACCGGCGACGCGCTCTCGAAGGTCATTGGCCGGCTGCGCGACAAAAACCTGCTTCTCCGCGGCGAGATGCTGGCGCGCACCGAAACCATGATGGCGCTCGGCTCTGCTCGCGATGAGGCGATCCGCCAGCAGATCGAAGGCGGGAAGGTCCAGGCGCAGGACGTGACCAAGATTTGGCAAGATGCCGGTGACAAACGCGTCCGCCACACGCACCGCGTCTTGAACGGCGCTTCGGTCGGCATCGACGAGGTGTTTCAAAGCCCGTCTGGCGCGCTTCTGCGCTACCCGGGCGACCCGCGCGCGCCGGTCAGCGAGATTTCGGGCTGCCGTTGCAGGGTGGAGTATAAGATCGACTACATCGGCGCCGTCGCGCGTCGTTTCCGTGCCGAGGCCGTCTGATGGCGACGCTCTCATTCAGCGCGGCGGTCGCGCAATGGGCAGACAAGGTTGAGGGCGCAGTCGAGGCCGTGTTCAAAGAGGCCACGCAAGAGGTCGTCGAGCATATGCAGAAGCCCGCCGGGCATGGCGGACGGATGCGCGTTGATACCGGCTTTCTGCGCGCCTCCCTGCTTGCTTCGTCGACATCGATGCCGGCGATCAATGCCTCGTCCAAGCCAACTGAGGGCAGGGCATACAGTCCCGACTTCGCGCAGGTAGAGGCGGTGATTGCAGGCGCCGACATCGGGGATACGCTCTACTTCGGCTACACGGCGGCATATGCCGGACATCGGGAGTATGGGGCCAATGGCCAACCAGCCGACGGCTTCGTTCGTATGGCCGCCCAAAACTGGCCGATTATCGTGGATCGAAAGGCAGCTGAGTTGAAGGCCCGCCTGGGTCTTTGATCGCTGCATTGTTGTCGATGTTCTTTTCCATAGCCGCCAGCAAACCAAGCTGAAGCAACGTCAACGATTTTCGGGCGGCCTTGAGAGAAGTGTCGCCTCGCACCGTTGCGCCGGAATCCCGGCCCAACGCCAGCAGCGCGGCATGGATGCGCTCATAGACTTCGTCGTCGCTGAGAGGCGGCTTTTCAGACATAGGCAATCGATACATGGCGACCGGGACCGACGCAATAATCTTCAAGGCACTGACCGATCGGTTGCGGGCCATGCCGCAGGTCTTGCCCATAGCAGGCCCGAACGTCGTCTTTCCGGCGGCCGGTCGGCATACGCCGGCAAAGTACCTGCGCCTCTCCTTCATGCCCAACCGGACACGCCAGATCACCATGGGCGATGATCCTCAGCAGAAACGAGGCCTTCTGCAAGTCTCGGTCGTCTGGCCGGTCGGGCAGGGCATCATCGACGCGCTCGAAGTCGTCGATCAGATCATCGACCACTTTAAGAACCAGACCCTCTTCGCATCTGGCGTGAGGATCACGATCAGCAGCGAGCCTTGGGCGGCTGGCCCACTCCAAGAGGACGACCGGGTGCAGATACCCGTCTCCATTCCCTACCACGCCTTCGAACCGGAGAACTGACATGGCAAACAAGGCAACGAAGAAGGGCAGCAAGGTCTATGTTTGCGCCCTCGCCCAGAATACCGATCTCATCCAGTCCGCCTATGTGGCATTGACCTGGGTGCAGGTCGGCAAGGTCGGCAACGTCGGCGATTTCGGCGCCGACAGCACGATGAATAGCTACAACACGCTCGACGAGCCGGTGACCCAGAAGCAGAAGGGCACGGCGAACGCCGGCGACCCGCAAATTGAGGTCGCGTCCGTCTTCGATGATGCCGGCCAGATCATCCTGCGCACCTTCGGCGACCCGCTCAACCTCGACAATATGGCGATCAAGATCGAGCGCAACGACGGCGGCGCCGGGAAGACGAACACGATCTTCTACAGTCGCGGCGTTGTTTCCGGCCCGCTCTACCCGGGCGGCGGCTCCGACGACTTCGAGCTCGAGCGCTTCACGATCGGCCTTAACCAGCTACCGATTCGCGTCAACCCGACCATCATCCCGTAATCTGAAGGTGAACCATGGACATTTCCAAGCTCGTCAATTCCGAGCAGCTCTACGAACTGAAGCTCACCGGCCCGGATACGGACGAACCGATCGGCATCCGCTTCATGATCCGCTCGACCGAGAGCGACGCGGTCAAGCGCATCGCGCGCCAGCATAGCGACAAGTTCCTCGCCAGCCGCAAGAAGAAGCTGACGGCATCCAAGGTCGAGGCCGAGTACCTGGACCGGGCGGCGGCCGCGATCGCTTCCTGGGACTGGGGCGATCACGATTGGAAGGGCGAGAAGCCCGAATGCAACTTCGAGAAGGCCCGCGAGGTGCTGGAAGAGGCCGGCTGGATCTATGATCAGGTCGCATCTGCCGCGGAGGATCGCGCAAATTTTACGAAGAGCTCGGCGAGGCCCTAGCCGAGGCGGTCGCCGTCATCGCTCGATATGACAGCGTCCGAGATAAGGATGGCGAGACCAGGCGGGAACGCAATGAGGCGTTCGAGACTGAAAGTCCAGACGCAGAGGTGCCCGAACACGGCACCTTCATCTGGGATTGGTTCTGGGAACTCCGGCAGTCACAGCCGCCGGGCTTCTCGGGGCCGGTACCGGTTTCGAACCTTGATCTGATCGCCTGGTGCCAAGTCACGGGCAACATTGTCACACGCGAAGAGGCCTCAATTCTCAAGGCGATGGATGCGTGCTTTTGCGCTGAGATCGAGAAAGAGAGTGAGGCGATTAGAGCCAGAGAAGCTGCAAACTAACTGTCGGATGGCCCACCGTTCTTTGTCTTGGGTTTCCCTTTCAGTTCGACGACGCGGGCGCGGATCTTCTCCAACAATTCACGGGCGTCTTTCTGGACAAGCAACGCTTTCTCGATCGCATCGTCGGAACCGTAAATCGCGATAGAATCTACAACCCGGTCCACGCGGCGGAGTTGAGTCTCCGCTTTGCGCTCGATTTTCCTGAGCTCAGTGATGTTGGCTGCGGGGTCAACGGAGGCCGCTAATGCGGCGATAATCTCGGGTTCGTTGGAAACAAACTCCTCGCGTTGTTCCTCTTCCTTTTGGCGACGCTCTTCACGACGCTGCTCCGGCAACGATTGGTGTAGCGAGGGTAGGCGGTTCATGTGCCGGAGCGCTTCCGTCTTCGCTATGTCGACAGTCTCATACGGTTCGGAAAAATACGGTTCACGTCGATCGTTCGGGTCACCGATAGTGAATTTCCACCCACCATCGGATTCGAACACGGTGACGTTCTTGCCCTTGTAAACCTGAGTCGGGTTTCCCTTCTCGGAGCCACCCCATTCCTGTCGACGAGGCAGCGATTCTTGGTGCGCTTTCGGCGGTCTAGACTTCTGAAATAGATAAATAGCAGCACCTGCTGCGACCAATAAGACCAACCAGAAAATGCTAGCCTCCATTCGTGTGCGTCACCTTCGATCAAAGTGAAACACGCGTGTTGATTGATGTCGAGGCTCTAATATCCGCCTGGGCGAGAATAGGCACTTCGCCTACCGCACTTGTTCCCCCGGCATCGTACTGCCAGTCATATTGGCAGTTTCCCCGGTAGTAGGGAGTGCACCCCCGCCACCACAATCATTGTTCGCACAGACCGCGACAGCAGTCCCAACAAGCGCCACCGCAACGAGAGTCGAGGCGCCTACTTAAACTCTTCCTTGGTGCCGTCTTCGTAGACCACGCCGTGAACGCAAGTGCTTACCTGCACCTCATCGTGTTTCAACTTCAGAAGCCGTTCAAAAGTCATCGGCCATTTCTTTGTCGTTGTCACCGACCCACTAGCTGGGATCGATATGTCGCGGTCGAACGTGTCTGCTGCGACGTGTCCGCCAAGAGCATCTTTGAAACCAAAGTCAGCCGCAAGCATTCGGATTGGTTTCTGAGCCTGTGACTTAAGGGTGATCTTTACTTCGATGCTTTGATCATCGAGGCGCTGCACCGACCAATCATCGACCGGAAGAAGGTCAGCGTTACAGGCTGCGAATGCCTGAGCACCGGTCAGCGCGAAACAAAAAGCCAAACTCGCAATAGAGCGCATGAATCATCCTCCGATTGAAACGGCGGGACGATAGCGCACGTTCTCCGAAAAGGAAAAACTATGGCAGACATCGCCCAGCTCGGCATCCAGGTAAAGACGGATGGGACCGAGCGCGCCACGACGGAGCTGAACAAGGTATCCGGTGCGGCGGCGCGTGCGCAGGCGGAGGTCGAAGGACTGACCACCGCAAACCGGGGCGTGACTGGTGCGGCCTCCGCTGCCGCGAAGGCATATGCCGCCGAGGGCGCTGCTGCTGCGGCGGCGTCTAAGCAAATCCATTTGATGAACGTGGCAGCGAACCAGAACAACGCATCGGGGAAGGGCAACCTCGCCAATATCGCGGCCCAGTTCCAGGACATCGCGGTTTCCGCCCAGATGGGCATGGGCCCGATGCAGATTGCCTTGCAGCAGGGAACTCAGCTCGCCGCCGTGTTGTCGACGATGGAGAACCCAGTACGGGGGCTCGGTGAAGCATTCCTGTCGGTCATTTCGCCGGTAAGCCTGGTCACGATCGGGGTGATCGCTCTTGCGGCGGCACTCCTGCAATTCGTGGATTGGGCAAAACTTGCCCAGTCTGTGCTCATCGCCCTCGCTAACGTGTTGGAGCCGATCGCGCCATTCGCCGTCGCGGCTGCCGCAGCTTTGACCCTACTTTATGCACCATCGATCATCGGCGGCATCATCTCGTTGATCGCGCTGCTCGGTCGCCTTGTCGTCCAGTTGGGTATCGTCGCAGGAGCATTTGCTCTGGCGAACCCGGCGATTGCCTTCGTAGCCGGCATCACTGCGGCAGCCGCGGCGGCGATCGTCTTCCGCGACGAGTTGAAGGAGATCTTCGGCCGCGACATCGTCGCGGATGCAAAAAATGGCATCAACGCTGTCATAGGCGCGTTCGTGGGCGGCTATGAGGCAATCAAGGCGGTATGGGGGAAGCTGCCGGAGGCGATCTCGGACTTCGTCTATTCGACTGCCAAAAGGGTTATCGATGGCATTGAAAGCATGGTGCAGAAAGCGGTCGATGGGCTCAATAACCTGATCAACAAGTATGCCCTCTGGATGGCATCGATCGGGCAACCCCTCAGCCCCGAAACGTACAACAGCATGATCATCCCTCCTGTGGAATTCGGTCATCCAGAGAACCCGAATCCAGGAGCAGCCGGGGCGGCGCTGAAAGCCGCGCAAGATGCCTACAATTCGGCCCAAGGGACTGATTTCGTCGGCAAGGGCATCCAGGCTATCGGCGACTACGCGTCAACGGCGGCGGACAAGATCAAGGATTTTGCGAAGGGCCTGACCGACATCGACGAGAAGCCGAAAAAGCGCGGCAAGAGTGAACAGGAGAAGTATTCCGACCTCGTCGCAGGAGCCGGACGTCAGATCGCAATGCTCGAGGCGGAACGGGATGCAATGGGCCTGACGGAACGGGCTGCCGCCGCGCTTCGATACGAACAGGAGTTCCTGAACCAGGCGCAGCAACGCGGCATCTCACTCACTGACGCCCAGAGGAGCGAACTGGCTGGCCTCGCCGAGACAATGGCGTCGATCGAGGAAGAGACCCGGCTGTTGGGCCAGGCGCTCGACTTCGGCAAGATGCTGACCCAAGGGTTTTTCGACGACTTCTTCTCGGGTCTCGAACGTGGAAAATCTGTCTGGAGATCTTTCGGTGATGCAGCGCTCGGTGTCCTTGATCGCATCGCCGACAAGCTACTGACTGATGTCATCGACGCGGTATTCACCGTCAGCAACGCGGGGAAGGGTGGCGGTGGTCTGCTGGGACTTCTCGGCGGTATCTTCGGCGGCTCGTCTGCTGCTGATCCGTGGGCAGGCCTGCGTGGCTATGCGAGCGGCACCTCGTCGGCACGACCCGGGGTCGCTTGGGTCGGCGAGAAGGGGCCTGAGCTCGTGCGCTTCAAAGGCGGCGAGCAGGTCATTCCTAACCATCGGCTGGGCGTGACGCAGATGCGTGCACCGGCGAACCAGAACCACACGACCCGCTTCGAGTTTCACAGCAAGGTCACGGTCTCGGGCAACGGCGACAAGGAGCTGATGGAGCGCATGCGCCTTGCGACCGAACAGCAGATGCAAGCCGGCTTCGACGAATTTTCGCGCGTCGTGCTGCCCGGCCGCGTCAGCGAAATCAACAATGATCCTTATGCGGTGGGCTGATCATGGCGCTTGTTTTTCCACGGCCCATCGCGGAGTTCGCTGACAAGCTCCGGCTGTCGTCGGTCAAATTCTGGCTGGATGGGCAAGAGGAGTATTCCGGGCTCAGTTCCGGCGAGTTCCTGGCGGCAGACCTCGGGCCGAAGATTTGGAAGGCGGAAGTTGCGATGATCGATCTGCACCATGCCGATGCGGCAGAGGTGCAGGCGCTGATTGAGAGCATGGATGGTTCGATTGGGACATTCTATCTCTATGACCCCCGCAATCAGTATCCGCGGCTCGATCCTGGCGGCGCCATCCTCGGTGCGGCTAATCCGGTGATTGCCTCGATCGGCGCTAACCGGAAGTCGCTCACCATCTCGGGTCTGCCGGCCGGCTACAAGCTCTCGGTCGGCGATCTCTTACATCACGACTACGGTAGCAACCCGGTGCGCCGGACGCTCCATCGGGTCGCCGAAGTGGCGACCGCAAATGGTGGCGGCACCACGAACACCTTCGAAGTGCGTCCGCACCTGAAACCCGGCGCGGCGGTCGGGCAGGCAATCACCCTAATCAAGCCTGCTCCCAAGATGAAGATCATCCCCGGTTCGTTCGATCCGGGGACCGGTGAAAACGTCTTCACCTCGGGCATGCGCTTCCAGGCGCAACAGACTCTCTAAGGATACAGGCATGGTCAGAGCAGTAGACAGCGCGACGTCTGCCTATGTGCAGGCGCGCCAAGGGGTTATCCCGCGCAGCTTTGTCTGGATCACCGCCAAGAACCGCACGACCGGCGCGCCGGAATCGATCGGCTTCTGGAATGGCGAGGATACGGTCGACGTGACCGTTATGTCGGGCGAGACGGGCCTGCCGGTCACGCGTACCTATCACGCCTGGGGCTCGCTCTTAAGCGTCGGCCAGATCAAGCGTTCCCCGGAAATCGCCATCCGCACCGTTCAGATCGCGCTCAGTCAGGTGAGCGCTGCCGTGCAGCAGACGTTCCGGGGCTACAATACCCGGCTGGCGCCGATCGAAATCCACCGTGGCTTTCTCGATCTCGATACGCACGAACTCATCGCGCCACCGGTGATCCAGTATTTCGGCTTCATCAACAAGGCTCCGATCAGGACCCCGGCGAAGGGTGGCGAGGGCGGGGTTGCCGTGGAGGTGGTTTCGCATGCCCGCGTGCTGACACGGACCAATCCGGCGAAGCGGTCGGACGAAAGCCAGAAACGCCGGGGCGGCGACCATTTCCGCCGATACAGCGGCGTTGCCGGTCAATGGGAATTCTGGTGGGGCGAACACAAGGGCACGATCACGCCGCCGTCGGCGTCCTCCAATCAAGAGCAATTCAGGGGTGGCCAATGACGCGTTTCGACGATTGGTATCCGCGCCTCGTTGCCTATGTCTCGCGCGTGCGGTCCCTGCCGTTCGAGTATGGCCGACATGACTGCGCGCTGTTTGCGGCCGGCGCCGTCGAGGCGATGACAGGCACCGATCCTGCCGCCAAGCTGCGGGGCAAGTATTCGACGCTCGCCGGCGGCCTCAAGAAATTGCGCCGCCTCGGCTTCGACAATCATGCCCAATTCGCGGCATCGATCTTGCCTGAGGTGATCGAGGGGCCGGCTTTCGGTCAGATTGGCGATATAGCTGCGCTCGATCTCGGCGGCGGCGCCTGGTCGCTCGGCCTGGTGCAGGGCTCCCGCATCTTTGTCACGCAACCGGACAGCGCTGGCCTCGGCACTGTCGACCTCCTCACGGCTTCCCGCCTCTTCCGGGTCTGATCCTTCATGCGTCTTTCCGTTCTGCTGCTGGCGGGCTGGTTCCTGCTGGCGACGACTTCCTATGCTCATGCCGATCCGGTTTCCGCGATCGTCGGCATCATCAGTGCCGTCGCAAAGATCGGCACGATCGGGCAGCTGTTGCTCGGCGTGGCGCTCAAGGCTGGCGCGTCGCTGTTGGCGCGTGCGCGCTCGAAGCGCGAGGAGCAGCGGCCGGCGGGCGTGAAGGGCTCGATGACGGTCGGGGGCGACAACCCGATGTCGTTCATCATCGGCACCTATGCGACGGCAGGCCAGCTTGAATATGTGAACTCCTACGGGAAGGCCGGCAAGACGCCGAATGCCTACCTGGTGCAGGTGGTTTCGCTCTCCGATTTGCCGGTTTCGGCTATGTCCAGCACCGTCTGGATCAACGGCGAGAAATGCACGATCGACTGGAATGCTGCCCCGACCGACGCCGGCTATCCCGTGCTTCAGTATCGCCACAAGGGTACCGATCATCTATGGGTGCGCTTCCGTGACGGCACACAGACCACGGTCGACCCTTACCTGTCGAGCACCTTCGGGGCCGACGCGACTCGACCGTGGGTCGCCGACATGATCGGCCGAGGCGTGGCCTATGTGATCGTGACCGCGCGCGTCAACCGGGAGGTGATGACCAGTCCGCCGCGCTGCAAGTTCGTGCTTCAGGGCATCAACCTCTATGACATCCGCAAGGACACGACCGCCGGCGGCTCTGGCTCCCATCGGTGGAGTGATCCTTCGACCTGGGAATGGAGCGACAACCCGAAGGTCGCTCAATACAACCTGCTGCGGGGCCTCTCCTATAACGGCGAGTGGTTCTATGGCGGCCAGAACCTGGCCGCCTTCCAGCTTCCGGCATCCAACTGGATGGCGGCGATGAACGAGTGCGATCGGCACTGGCAGTTGCCGCCGACGGCACGGAAAAGCAGTTCCGTTGCGGCGCCGAGATTGCGCTCAACTATCAGCCGATCGAGGCGATCAAGGAACTCGACAAGAGCTGCAACGGCCGAACGGCCGAGCTTGGTGGCATCTACAAGACCGTCTGCGGCATGCCGGGACTGCCGGTCTATTCTTTCACCGACGAGGATATCGTCATTACGAGCGAGCAGGAGCAGGATCCATATCCGAGCCACCAACAGACCTATAACGGCGCGCATGCCAGCTATCCGGAACCCGCCGAAGACTGGACCACGAAGGATGCGCCACCACGCTACAGCGCCGCATATGAAGCGGCCGACGATGGCCAGCGCCTGATTGCCGATCTCAGCTATCCTATGGTGCCGTATGGCACGCAGGTGCAGCCTCTGATGTATGCGGCGATCGAGGAAGAGCGCCGCTTCCTCCGTCATACCGGCACGCTGCCGCCTGAAGCATGGCTGCTGGAGCCGCTCGATCCGATCGCCTGGACCTCGGCCCGCAACGGCTATGTCGGCAAGGTGTTTCTGCTTGGCGATATGGACGATCTACCGGGCGTCAACCAGGTGGTCGCTTTTCGCGAACTGGACCCGCTGGATTATAGCTGGTCGTCGGACAGGGAACTGCCGGTTTCCACAGGTCCAACCGGGCCGATCGTGCCACCGCCGCAGGCGATGACGGGATGGGCAGTCGGGCCGGCGGAGGTTCCGGACGCTGCCGGTACTGCACGCCGACCGGGCATCAAGATTGCCTGCGCTGCGGATCTCGACGACGTAGCGCGTATTCACGTCACGATTCGCGTCAAGGCGACGGGTGTCGTCGTCTTCGATAGCGACCAGACCCCGTACCCTCGGCCGGGAAGCGGCGCCACATATGAATGGGTGCTTTCGGGTGCCTGGTGCCTGCCGTTAACCACCTATCAAGCGCAAGGCCGGTACGTGCCGTTTTCGACCCGGGAAACCGACGCATCGGCCTGGCTCGATGTGATCACACCGAACATTCTGATCACGGACGTTTCGGTCGGCCTCGGCCAGGTTCGCGACGACGTCAAGGATCGCTTCGAAGACATTCAGTCCGAACTGGATAACTTCTTTCGGCCGCGGATCGAAGAACTGGCAGTGGCTTGGATGACTGAAGCTGCTCTTGGTCAGACGCAGCGTCACGAGATCACGGCGCAGGTTGGCTCCTCGCTTGCGAAGATCGCAGACGAAACGCTGGTCAGGGTAAGGGAGGATGAGGCGCTTGCAGCTCGCATCTCCACTGTACTGGCGCAGATCGGTGACGTTCGGGCCGAGGTCACGAAGGAGCAGGTAGCGCGTGTAAATGCCGATGGCGCCTTGGCGTCGGACATCACGTCGCTCAAGGCTTCGGCCGCAGATAACAAGGCGGCCATCTTCTCTGAAGCGCAGGCGCGCGCGAACGCCGACAGCGCATTGGCCTCGAGCACGATGTCGCTGACATCGACGGTCGGGAACAATCTCGCACGGCTGATCGCAGAGGAGCAAACCCGAGCGAACGCGGACAGCGCGCTAACGACCAGCGTCAACGGCGTCAGTGCCGATCTCAACGGGCGGTTTGCGCAAGGGCTGGTGAAGTTCGAGGCGGCCGCCGACCAGTCGGGCGTCACCTCTCGGTTCTCGGTGATGCTGCGGGCGAATCTTGCGTCCGCGTTCAAGGACAGCGGCTTCTACATCGAGATCTACACGGAGGGCGGGGTGCTCAAATCCCGCTTTGCTGTGAAGGCCGATCAGTTCGTTGTCTGGAACGGTGGCAGCAATGCCTTCCTGCCCATCGTCATCGAGAACGGCGAATTGAAGCTCAACATCGCAAACATCGGCTTGATCCGAGCTGGTCGCATGCTGTCGCCAGACGGCAAGGTCGATTTCAACCTCAATCTCGGCACCTTGGAGTTTTACAGCTGATGGTCCGCACCATGATCGGTATCGATTCTACAGGTGCCGCCTGCATCAAGATCATGAAGAATAGCGCGGACGATCCGCGCACCACGCCGGATAGCGAGCGCTGGAAATTCCTCTACAACAGCAAGCTCGGCATTCAGGCGAGCTTGTGTGACATCTGGGTCGTGAACACCTTCCAGGCCGGAAACGGCGTCACCTACTACCCTCCTGGCGCCAATGCCGCGACGTTCACTTACATGTCGCTGACCGTTGCGCAGGGGACGTTATGGGGCTTTCGCAACTCGGCGTTTCCGACGCTCCGCTACAACGTTCCCCTGTTCGACGTGAAGGCTAAAAAGGGCGGCGGAAGCAATCGTTACAATCAACAGATGGTCGCCTGGACCGACAGCGGGGAATATTACCACGGTCAGGGCGGCTACTACGCCGTGGGGAACTACGCCCAAATGGGATGGGCGGAGAACATGGTTCTCAACAACAGCCTTGGGAACTTCGCATACGGCATGCCCATAATCGTCACGCCGAATGACGGAATTGACGCCTTCAACAAATTCCGATCTCGCGACAAGCGTCTGAACGTTTGGAACCTGCCGGGCAACAATGTCGCCCCGGATGACTCTCCGGTATTGGCGCCGAACGGGACCAAGACCATCAAGATATCGTCGACCGCATTGAAAATCGCCAAGCCGGGTTACAACGTTGATACTGCCACCGTCCAGCAAATGGCCTTCGATGCCTCAAAGATGCCGGTGAAGGTCATTGCTGCGGCTGACATCGCGCTTCCTGCCGGGATGAGCTATTACCAGACCGGTATCCCTTTGCCCGATACCGTGGTGCTTGACGTTCACTTCTACGACAGCGCGACGATCATGTATCCGTCGAACCCGCAAGTCCTCGATTTCGGTGCGGAGTATTGGTTCGATGGGAGCCTGATCGGCTTTGAGGCCTCGAAGGCGATGCGGGCACGTTTCATGCTCTACATGGAAGACGTCAGCGGCCCAACGGGGGGATCGAATAAGATACTTCGGCAGTTCGAGGACGGCGGCCGTGTCGTGCAATTCCTTCGTCCCGGTTCCGCAGATCCGCCCGGCTGGGCAGATATTGTTATCGACACCCGATGGCCGCAGGTGCAGATCCTGAAAGAAGGCTATTTCACCTTCGGCGCTGGCAACGGGGTTATCACGGATATTCCCTTTGATGGGACTGGCATGTTCCCGATGGTGAAATACCTCACACACCATGGCGCCGGGAACGGTGCGAGCCTCGGGCAGAACAACCTTCCAATGTCGTGGAGTGCCATGTGGCGCCTGCCGTTCGTGAAACGGCTGAAATATCCCTACAACGGCCAAGCCCACGCTGGGGAAAGCACTTTCTGCGAACTGACGGCGAACAACGCTCGGTTCTACACCTTCACCGGCAACGTCGGCGATTACTACAATCGCAGCGATAGCCCTGGAACCTGGCGAACCTCCGGGGCCTACGCGCCGGGCGGCATTCGCTATTACATCTTCGGCATTCCAGCTTAGGAAGCTCCCAACATGACCACTCCTTACACGGCAGGGACCGTCACCCTGACGAATGGCAGCGCTGTGATCGCGGGCATCGGCACGGCCTGGCAAACCGCGCTGATCGCCGGCGGCATTCTGATCGCGGAAGCGGACGGCAACCCGCTACCGATCCTCTCGGTCGACAGCAACACCCAGATCACCGCCGCCATCAAATGGAAGGGAGCTTCCGGCACCTATCCTTATGCGATCATGCGCGACACCGCCTATGGACAGCAGACAGTTGCCAACGCTCAGGCGCTGGCGAACTACCTCACGCGGCTGGACACGCCGACGCTCTCGGCCTTGAATGCCCTCGGGCCGTCGATGATCGCTGATAGGGTGCCGTTTGCGACGAGCAACGCCGCGATGGCGTGGGCACCGTTCACCAGCTACGGGCGAACACTAGTGGCGGCAACGACCGACGCGACCTTTGCATCGGCTGCAAAGGTTGTGCGGCGCTCTGGCGGCTCGAACATGGGCGCCAGCAATGACGTCATGCTCGGATGGCACTCCACCGAAGGGCAGCTCATCGCCCAGATAGATGCGGTGCCGCTCGGCAAGGTGTGGACGGACTACTACGCGACGACTGCCGGCGCCGCTGACATGCGTTCCAAGATTGGGGCATTCTCAACAGCGGGCGGTACCGTAAACGGCGCTGTCACTGTCGCCGGCGACCTTACGTTATCCGGTTGGGTCTACGCCAATGGCGGAATGGTTCGCATTAACGGCGCTTCTGGATCGACCAGGCAGGTATTGCTGACCACGAATGGCCAGGCCCGCTGGGGCATTGAAGCCACCGCGGAAGCCGAGACCGGAAACAATGTCGGATCTAACCTGGGCTTCAGCCGCTACGGCGAAGGCCCTACATGGGAAGGCTACGCCTTTAGCGTCAATCGTCGCTACGGGATTGTCGAGACCAGGCAAACTCCGCTGATGCACTGCTATGCGGGACAGGGGACGGCAACACTGGGCGCCGGACAGCACCACGGCATCCTTGGTTCAACATTCGGGTTCGACTTCCTACGTGGCGGCAGCGGCTCAGCGTTCACCATTGGCGGCAATCCCGGCATCGGCGGCCGCGCCGTGCACATCCCGGTTGCAGGGTGGTACAGGTTGACGGCGTGCGCTGTCGTGAATTCGCCGTCGCCATCTGTGTTCGGACTTGGCGTCAACGGCAACTCGTGGGTGGCCATGTACTGCCCGACAAACGCTTGGGTCAGCATGACCCGAACGGTGATCGCGTACATGAACGCCAACTCGTACATCTCTTGGTGCGGCATCACCGGTTCAACCGTGATGAGCTTGGAAAACTCAAGCTTGAGCATCGAATTCATCCAATTCTAAGGGGGTCTCTATGGAGTACATCGTCACGCTTGAAACGTCGCCAGAGGATGACAAGGCTCTGGCCCACGTCTACCGATCGGGCGGCGTTCAGTTCGCCCTGAACTCTGTTACGCGGAGCGTCGTCAATTCCGCCCGTGACCAGCTCGTGCGTTTCGAGCGAGAGGCGGCGGCAAGGGAAGGCCGGCTTCTCATCGGAGATGACGACACCATTATTCGTGCTGCACTGGCGCCGGATGCTGAAACCCGCGAAGCGCAAACTTTGGCCAGGATCGCGCAAGAGCGTGCCGAGATGGAAAAGAACCAGCCGTTGACCGCGCGTCAGCTTCGCCTCGGCCTTGTCAACAATGGCTTCTCCCTTGCCCAGGTCGAGGCGGCGATCGACGCGCTGCCGGATGGGGCTGACAAGGAAAGGGCTCGAATCGAGTGGCAATATGCCGGCGAGTTCAAGCGGGATCATCCATTGCTGATGACAATTGCCGCGCAGCTCGGGATCTCGGCCGAGCAGTTCGAAACCATGTGGGCCGAGGCGCAGAAGCTGTAGTTCGTCTCGCTTACAGCCAGATGGTGAACCCACCGATCACTATCAGAGCGCCGCCTGGCCAAGCCGGCAGTGCCCCGAGCCAGTCAATGAGTCGGTCCCAGGCGGCGACTTGCTCGGCGGGAAGGTTTCGACCCTGGTTGAGGCTGCGTACGAGGCCCTCAGCTAGTGTTCTTCTGGTCAGCCAGAACAGCCCTGCAATCAGAACGATCGCGCCCAAAGCATCCATCGACATTCCCCTCTAGATAGCTCGCGTCACCACCTCGGTCGCGACGGACACCAGCAAAGCCGCTAGCGCGACGGCCGTTCCATATCGCGCGATCTTAAAGCGGCGCCTGCGAGCGCCATCCCAATCATAGCCCATCATGCTCCCCCCTGAACGAGAGCAACCTTGCGTCCGTGCTTGTGGCGCTGGACAAATACGGGAGCAAGGTAGACGTGAGGCTTGAATGAGGGGAAATTTCAGCTGTAGATAGCGCCGTCTGTGAATTCGAACGCTCAGACGGAAGGCCCTGGATTTCCACGAGGAGAATCCGGGGCCTTTTTTCGAACGACCAATGTCCCGCGATGGGGGCCTAACCCTTCCGGGCATAGCCCCTTCGGTTAATTGTCCCAGGCTAATACAGGGATATATTTCTCAAACCGGGCCGCTCTCCGCGGGGTAGCGCTGCGGATGTTGCCGGGGCGGTTCCGGAACGACTGGGCCTCTGCCCGTGGACGGCAGGGGCTCTCTTTCTCATCCGGCGGTTTCAAATCGCGCAATCTTCATGCGGCGCCCGCGAGCGCCATTCCAATCATAGCCCATCATGTTCCCCAGCCGGCGTCATGCCGCGCGGGATGGTGAACTACATTCCTAACGAAGAGGTAAATCATGACGTACCGCCTGCCGCTGGATTGGCTCCAGCCGGTGAAGATGTCGCGTATCATCGCGCATTGGAGTGCCGGCGCCTATCGAGCTTCGGACCTCGACAAGGAGCACTATCACATCATCGTCGAGGGCTCCGGCAACGTGGTCCGCGGCGACCACACCATTGCCGACAACGTGAACACGGCCGATGACGACTATGCGGCCCATACGCGCGGTTGCAACAGCGGATCGATTGGCGTTTCGCTCGCATGCATGGCGGGCGCGATGGAAAGCCCATTCCATGCCGGCAAGTTCCCGATGACGGAAACCCAGTGGCACCGCGCCATGGATGTCATCGCGCACCTGGCCGAGTTCTACAAAATCCCGGTCACTCCGAAGACCATCCTTTCCCACGCCGAGGTTCAGCCGAACCTGGGCATCAAGCAGGCCGGAAAGTGGGACATAGCCCGGCTCCCGTTCGCGCCGAACGTCTTCGGCGCCAAAGCATGCGGCGACAAGATGCGCGCCGAAGTCAAAGCACGCCTCTAACCAACCTCCCAACATCGAAGGAAAAATCACATGCGTTCGCTGATCATCGTATCGGCGGCGGCCTTTGTGCTGTCCGCTTGCACCACTACTGGCTCGATCGACACCGCGATTCAGAAGAACCTTCCGCAGGTCTGCTCTGCCGCGGCCACGGCGCACTCCGCGTTCGTGATCGTCGCCAGCACCGGCAATGTCAAACCCAAGACGGTCGCGAAGGAGGCG